>Ga0164243_10001039_pt1 | contig 48248 bp, 41 predicted proteins | sample OricompcompostOP_FD_108781 | JGI IMG/M metagenome (GOLD analysis project Ga0164243, IMG submission 108781) | Organic Plus compost microbial communities from Emeryville, California, USA - Original compost - Organic plus compost (OP) | ecosystem: Engineered > Solid waste > Mixed feedstock >...
CAATCAGCATCCCAGCCAATTCTCAAAGGATTTCTTAAGAACGAAGAACTTCGCCGCCAGCAGCGCCGCCGCCCTCGTCAGTGACACGGCTTATAGAGGTACCTAACCAAACAAGTCAACAGGCGTTTTAAAAAAATGTCATTTTTCCTTCCGGCTACTCCAAACCCGCTGATTTCCGTATAGAAATTAGGCGGAGACCAAGGAAAAGGCAGCCTTCGAGCGCAAAAAGCTTCGTCCCGCCGAGGCGATTGCTAAGGGTACCGACGATCCATAACGGCTGGAGTATGACATGCTGGTATTGAATGAGGAACAGACGCGCGCGGCCCTGCCCTTTGCGGAGCTCATCGAGGCTGTCGAAGCGATGTTCAGGAGCGACTGCGTCATGCCCGTCCGCCACCACCACGACATGGAGGTGCCGGGCGAGGCGAGTGCGGTGATGCTGCTCATGCCGGCCTGGGTGCCCGGAGACCATATCGGCGTCAAGATCCTCAATCTTTTCCCGGACAATCACCTGCGCGCACTGCCGACGATCATCGGCAGCTATCTCCTGTCTTCCGGCAAGACCGGCGAGATGCTGGCGATCGTCGAGGGGGGCGAGCTTACCGCGCGACGCACTGCCGCGACCTCGGCGCTCGCCGCAAGCTATCTGGCACGGGAGGATTCCGAAGTCATGCTGATGGCCGGCACCGGCCGCCTCTCGCTCAACCTGATGCAGGCCCATGCCGTAACGCGGCCGCTGAAGCGGTTCCTGGTCTGGGGCCGCAACATGAAGAAGGCGGAAGATACGGCAAGGGATGCCCGGGCGCTCGGCCTCGACGTCACGGCGACCGGCGATCTCGCGGCCGCAGCCCGCGAATCGGACATCATTTCCTGCGCAACGCTGTCCAGCGAGCCGCTGATTCGCGGCGAGTGGCTAAAGCCCGGTGCCCATCTCGATCTCGTCGGCGCCTTCAAGCCCACGATGCGCGAGAGCGACGACGAAGCCGTGCGGCGTTCGTCCGTCTTCGTCGACACTTACGCGGGCGCGACGAAGGAAGGCGGCGACATCGTCCAGCCGCTCGAAAGCGGCGTTCTTACGAAAGGCAACATCAAGGCTGAACTTGCAGAGCTTGCCCATGGAAAACATCCCGGCCGCACGAGCGCCGACGAGATCACGCTTTTCAAGTCGGTCGGTGCGGCGCTCGAGGATCTTGCCGGCGCGATCCTCGCCTATCGCCATGCAAGCGGACAGGTTTCCCGCGGATGACCATTTCGCAGGAGGCAGGGCCGGTCACCAAAAGCCTGCCGAAACTTCCCGTCACCGAGGTTCTGGGAGAGATTGCCGAAGCCCTGATGAGCGGCACGCGTGCGGTGCTCTCAGCTCCGCCGGGCGCCGGCAAGACGACGCTCGTGCCGCTCGTCCTGCTCGATCAGGCCTGGTGCATGGGAAGGATCATCCTGCTCGAACCGAGGCGGCTCGCGGCGCGGGCAGCTGCCTCCCGCATGGCCTCCCTGCTCGGCGAAACCGTCGGCGAGCGGATCGGCTACCGCATGCGGCTCGACAGTCGCATCTCTGCAAGAACCCGGATCGAGGTGGTGACCGAAGGCGTCTTCGCCCGGATGATCCTCGACGATCCGGAGCTCGCCGGCATTTCGGCAGTGATCTTCGACGAATTCCACGAACGTTCGCTGGATGCGGATTTTGGCCTGGCACTGGCGCTCGACGTGCAATCGGCACTGCGCGAAGACCTGCGCATCCTGGTGATGTCCGCGACACTGGACGTCGAGCGGGTTGCCGGGCTCCTGGACAATCCGCCGGTCATAAAAAGCGAGGGCCGAAGCTTTCCGGTCGATATCCAGCATCGCGACCGGCCGCCGAACGAACGAATCGAAGACGCGATGACGCGCGCCATCCTCGACGCGCATGCAAACGAGACAGGCTCGATCCTGGCCTTCCTGCCCGGCCAGGCGGAAATTCTGCGCACCGCCGAGCGGCTGGATGGCCGGTTCGGGCCGGAGACGGTGGTCGTGCCGCTCTACGGCAATCTTTCTCAGAAGGAACAGGATCTGGCGATCAAGCCGGCGCCTGCCGGAACCCGCAAGATCGTGCTTGCCACGTCGATCGCCGAGACATCGATCACCATCGACGGTGTGAGGATCGTCATCGACAGCGGATTGCAGCGGCTTCCCGTCTTCGAGCCTTCGACGGGGATCACGCGGCTGGAGACGGTGCGCGTCTCCCGCGCCTCGGCCGATCAGCGGGCCGGCCGCGCAGGCCGAACCGAGCTGGGCATCGCGATCCGTCTCTGGCATCCGGGGCAGACGGCAGCGCTCCAAGCCTTCACGCCGCCGCAGATTCTCGCGAGCGATCTTTCCGGCCTGGTGCTCGATCTTGCCCATTGGGGCGTGCAGGACCCGAAGGCGCTTGCCTTTCTCGATCCGCCCCCTGGGCCGGCCTTCAGCGAGGCAAAAACGCTGCTCACGCAGCTCGGCGCGCTCGACGCCCAGGGCAGCCTCACGGAAAAGGGGCGGCTGATGCGGGAACTGGCACTTCCGCCGCGGCTTTCGGCCATGGCGATCTCTGCGGCAGAAGAGGGTTTTAGCAGGCAGGCCTGCCTCATCGCCGTGCTGCTCACCGAACAGGGCCTTGGCGGCAGCGATGTGGATCTCGACGAGCGGCTGCGGCGGTTCCGCAACGAACGCGGCGACCGGGCCGAATCGGCCCGCAAGCTTGCCGATCGAATCGCGTCCAACCTGCCGAAGCGACCGTCAGCGAACGAGGCCGTGCCGGCGGGCCGCCTTCTGCTGCACGCCTACCCGGACAGAATTGCCCTGCAGCGCGGCGGGCGCGGACGTTTCGTCATGGCCAGTGGCCGCGGCGCGGAACTGCCGGAGACCGAACGGCTTGCAGCCTCGCAGATGCTGGTGATTGCGGATCTCAGCGGCCGGGCCGCTCGGGCTCGTATCCTTGCTGCGGCGGAGATCGGCCGCTCAGACGTGGAGGCGGAACTTTCGGGCACGATCGTCCAGAAGGACGAATGTTTCTTCGATCGGGCAAGCCGGCAGGTGCGTGCCCGCAGAGTCACCCGGCTCGGCGCCATCATCTTCGAGGAAAAGCCGCTGCCCCGTCCCGCCGGCATGCAGGCGGCGCAGGCTCTGGCCGACGGCGTGCGCGAATTCGGGCTGCAGGTCCTGCCCTTTTCCAAAGATGGGTCGCAGTTGCGCGAGCGGATCGGCTTCCTGCACAGATCGGTCGGCGGGCCATGGCCGGATATGAGCGACGAGGCGCTGCTTGCCCGGCTCGACGACTGGTTCGTACCGTTCCAGGGAAATGCCTCGGGTCTCGATTCCATCGATCCCGGCAGCCTTTCGGACGGGTTGCGGTCGCTCATCCCGCATGAAGTAGCGCAGGACCTCAACAAACTGGCACCGACCCATTTCGAAGCGCCGACCGGTCAATGGCACCCGATCCGCTACGACGGCGAGGAACCGACGCTTTCCATTCGGGTGCAGGAACTGTTCGGACTGAAAAAGCACCCCGCCGTCGCCGGCGGAAGATTGCCGCTTCTGCTCGAACTCACCTCGCCGGCGCACCGGCCGATCCAGACGACGCGCGACCTGCCGGGATTCTGGGCGGGTTCCTGGAAGGACGTGCGCGCCGAAATGCGCGGGCGTTATCCCAAGCATCCCTGGCCGGAGGACCCGGCGGAGGCCCTGCCGACCACGCGTGCCAAACCGCGCGGGACGTGACAGAATGCCGCCTGCGACCTGGAGTCCAGCCGGTTTATGAAGCAGGCACGGGCACAGGCCCGTAGGAGCAGGTTCAGGCAGTGAGCGTAGACAGTCCTTCCGTGCGTTATGCGCAATTCGGCCCTTCCAGCCGCCGCATCCGGCTTCAGACCCTGGTGCGGCTGCGCTGGCTTGCCGTGGCGGGCCAGACGATCACGGTGCTGATCGTCGGTCTGCTGCTCCGCTTTCCGCTGCCCTTGCAGGAAGCCGCCATCCTGGTCGGCGCCCTGGCGATCGCCAATCTCATCCTGTCGGCCTGGTTTCCGCCCACGCATCGGCTTGGGCCGAAGGCAGCGCTGGCGCTGCTCGGCTTCGACCTCCTGCAGATGGCAGCGCTGCTTTTCATCACCGGCGGGCTTGCCAATCCCTTTGCGCCGCTCATCTGCGTGCCGGTCATCATCGCCTTCGCGTCGCAGCCGCTGCGTCATTCGCTGGCGCTGATCGTCTTCGCACTGATCTGCACCACGGTGCTGGCGTTTTCGCCCTATGACGTCCCCTGGTACGAAGGCGAAACGCTGCGCATCCAGCCGATCATGCAGCTCGGCGTCTGGTGCTCGATCGCCTCGATGATGATGTTCGCCGCCTTCTACGCCTATCGCGTCAGCCACGAGGCGACGCTGCTTGCCGATGCGCTTGCCGCAACCGAGCTGGTGCTGGAGCGGGAAAAGCATCTCTCGCAGCTCGACGGGCTTGCCGCCGCCGCCGCGCACGAGCTCGGCACGCCGCTTGCCACGATCAGCGTCGTCGCCAAGGAGATGGAGCGCGAGCTTTCCGATGACGACCGGTTCCGCGAGGACGTGCAGCTTCTCAGGAGCCAGAGCGAACGCTGCCGTGATATCCTTCGCCGGCTCACGTCGCTCTCGGCCGAAAGCGATGCGCATATGCGCCGCCTGCCGCTCTCGTCGATGATCGAGGAGGTCGTCGCGCCGCACCGGCAGTTCGGCATCGATATCAAACTCGTCGAAAAGAACGATCGCGCGACGGAACCGGTGGGCAACCGCAATGCGGGCATTCTCTACGGGCTCGGCAACCTGATCGAAAACGCCGTCGACTATGCGAGGAGCAAGGTGACCGTTACCGTCGAGCATGATGCGGAGAAGGTGGCGATCACCATCGAGGATGACGGCCAGGGATATTCGCCGGATATTCTTTCGCGGATCGGCGAACCCTATATGACGAAGAGACCTAGGGAGGACGAGCGGGCGGGCGGTCTCGGTCTCGGCCTCTTCATCGCCAAGACGCTGCTCGAACGGTCCGGCGCATCGATCCGCTTCAGCAATCGCGACAATGGTGAAGCGGGTGCCCGCATCCATATCGAATGGCCGCGATCGGTCATGGAGGCGCGAGATTCGAAATGATTTTGCGGGTCCGGATGAACGGGCCATAATGAAAAGGAATGCAGGGCACCCTGAAGAGACCTGCGGAGAAGAAAAGAAGATGGAAACGCACCTGGAAAAGACCAAGGATCATACCGACCACGGATTGGGGCCTGATCCTTTTCTGCTGATCGTCGACGACGACGGACCCTTCCTGCGCCGCTTGGCGCGTGCCATGGAAAGCCGCGGCTTCGTGGTCGATACTGCGGAATCGGTCGCCGAGGGCATCGCCAAGTCGAAAGCCCGCCCGCCGAAATATGCGGTGGTGGACCTCCGCCTCGGCGACGGCAACGGCCTCGACGTCATCGAGGCGATCCGCCAGAGCCGCGAGGACACCAAGGTGATCGTGCTGACCGGCTACGGCAATATCGCTACCGCCGTGACGGCCGTGAAGCTGGGTGCACTCGATTATCTCGCCAAGCCCGCCGATGCCGACGACATCTTCGGCGCGTTGACCCAGCGCCCCGGCGAAAAGGCGGACGTGCCTGAAAACCCGATGTCGGCCGACCGCGTGCGCTGGGAACATATCCAGCGGGTCTACGAGATGTGCGATCGCAACGTCTCCGAAACGGCCCGCCGGCTCAACATGCATCGCCGCACGCTGCAGCGCATCCTCGCCAAGCGCGCGCCGAAGTAATCACATTTCTTCGAAACTCTTGCCGTTCGCCCATTCGGCCAGCATCAGCCGCTGGGCCGCGGCGCGCGAGAAATTGAGCGTCATCGCCTTGCGGGTCGCGGGCGGCAGCTTGTGCTCCGGCGCGTCGCGCAGAAGATGCCCGCCATAACCGTCGGAGAGGAAGAGGCCGCAGTCTTCCGGGAAGATGTCGAGCGGCACGTCCTTGTGGGTGGCGAAGAACAGCCGGTCGCAATAGGCACGGTATTCGGGCCATTTCCGGTCGATCCGGAAGTCTTCGATCGAAGTCTTGATCTCGACGATCCAGATCTCGCCCCTCTCCGAAACGGTGACCAGATCGGCACGTCTTCCGCTCGAAAGAACGAGCTCCGGCAGGATCGCATGCCGCATGTCATGCAACAGAAGCTGCACGCCCTTGCGCACCATCATGGCGCGCGCCGACTGGCGTCCATCGATCAACGGGTTGTTATTGGCCAGGTTGAGTATAGTCATGGATTCCTGTCGCCACTGCGAGGGAATGTTGCAAAAACGCAATGGCACTTTTCAATTATGCGCCGGCTCTGTTTTGACGCGCGACAGCGCTTGCCAAGCGCAACTTAATCGAAAATAACCGGTCATCAAAGGTGGTCATACACCTGTCTCAATCAATTCCTTCGCCCAAGAGATTTCCATGCGCTTCCGCAACAGCATGCTCGCACTCGGCCTGTTGGCGACTGCCGCCCTGGCCGGCTGCTCCACCGTGGCACCCGGAACCCAGGTAGCCGGTGCCAGCTACACCGAACAGATCTTCACCGACTCCTACGGCTCGATCAAGGATGCCGGCTATACGCTGCCGGCGATCCCGATCAGCCGTATGGACAAGAAGTTCGTCCGCCAGATCGTCAGCTATTCGACCGACGAAAAGCCCGGCACGGTCATCGTCAACACGCGCGAGCGGTTCCTCTATTACATCCTGCCGGGGGGCAAGGCCGTGCGTTACGGCATCGGCGTCGGCAAACAGGGCTTTGCATGGTCCGGCACGGCATACGTCGCCTGGAAGCAGGAATGGCCGACTTGGCATCCGCCGAAGGAAATGGCGGTTCGCCGCCCCGATGTCGCCCGCTATGTCGAAGATGGCATGGGTCCCGGCCTCAGCAACCCTCTCGGTGCCCGCGCCATGTATCTCTTCAACGAGAAGGGGCAGGATACGCTCTTTCGTCTGCACGGCACGCCGGAATGGAATTCCATCGGCACCGCCGCCTCGTCCGGCTGCATCCGCCTGATGAACCAGGACGTGATCGACCTCTACAGCCGCGTCCGCCCGGGCCGCAGCACCAAGGTCGTCGTGATCCAGTAATCCGCGAATTCGACCAGAATCGGAAAAGCCGCCGGGAAATCTCCGGCGGCTTTTTTTGTTTTGAGATTTTGTCCCTTGCTTGGTCAGCCCGCAAGCTTGGCCTTGAGCTCCAGCCGGCGGCGATGCAGCACCGGTTCGGTATAGCCGTTCGGCTGTTCCCGCCCCTTCAGCACCAGATCGAGCGCCGCCTGGAAGGCGACCGAGCCGTCGAAATCCTTGGCCATCGGCATGTAGAGCGGATCGCCGGCATTCTGTCCGTCGACGACCGCCGCCATGCGCTTCATGGTCTCGATGATCTGCTCCTCGCTGACCAGCTTGTGATGCAGCCAGTTCGCCATGTGCTGGGAGGAGATGCGCAGGGTCGCGCGATCTTCCATGAGCGCGACATTGTTGATGTCCGGCACCTTGGAGCAGCCGACACCCTGGTCGATCCAGCGGACGACATAACCGAGAATGCCCTGGGCATTGTTATCGAGCTCGCGCTGGATCTCTTCCGGCGTCCAGTTCGGCCGCGGCGCGACCGGCACGGAAAGGATATCCGAAAGCTTGGCGCGGGCGCGGCTCTTGAGGCTCTCCTGGACGGCAGCGACGTCGACCTTGTGATAATGCGTCGCGTGCAGCGTCGCGGCCGTCGGCGACGGAACCCAGGCGGTGTTGGCGCCGGCCTTCGGATGGGCGATCTTCTGCTCCAGCATCGCAGCCATCAGGTCTGGCATGGCCCACATGCCTTTGCCGATCTGGGCATGGCCGGAAAGGCCGCATTCAAGGCCGATGTCGACGTTCCAGTTCTCATAGGCAGCAATCCAGGCCGCCTGCTTCATGTCGCCCTTGCGGATCATCGGACCGGCTTCCATCGAAGTGTGGATCTCGTCGCCGGTGCGGTCGAGGAAGCCCGTATTGATGAAGACGACACGCTCGCGCGCCTCACGGATGCAGGCCTTGAGGTTCACCGTCGTGCGGCGCTCCTCGTCCATGATGCCCATCTTCATCGTATTGGCCGGCAGCCCCAATGCCTGCTCGACGCGGGAGAATATCTCGCAGGCAAAGGCGACTTCCTCCGGCCCATGCATCTTCGGCTTCACCACATACATGGAGCCCGTGCGCGAATTCTGCCGGCGACCGTGCGATTTTTCTCCGAGGCCGACATCGTTGATGGCGATCAGGGCCGTGATCAGGGCGTCCATGATGCCTTCCGGCACCTCGTTGCCCTCCCGGTCGAGCACGGCCGGGTTGGTCATGAGGTGTCCGACATTGCGGATCAGCATCAGCGAACGGCGCTTCAGCACGAAATTCGAACCGTCCGGCGCCTTGTAACCGGTATCCGGATTGAGCTTGCGGACGAAAGTCCTATCGCCCTTGGCGACCTCCTCCTGGAGATCGCCTTTCATCAGGCCGAGCCAATTGCGGTAGACGACGACCTTGTCCTCCGCATCGACAGCCGCGATGGAATCCTCGCAGTCCATGATCGTGGTGATCGCCGATTCCAGCCAGACATCGGAAATCCTGGCCGGATCGTCCTTGCCGATCGGTGTCGTTGCATCGATCAGGATTTCGATATGGAGGCCGTTCCTGGTCAGCAGGAGATGGGTGGGCTCGGCCGGTTCGCCGAGATAGCCGGCGAACTGGCTGGGATCGGCAAGGTTGACCGTCTTCCCATCCTGTGCGGCAGCCGTCAGCTTCCCGCCGGTCACGACGAAAGAGGTCACCTGGCTCCAGCTTGCACCGGAGAGCGGAACGGATTGATCGAGGAAGCCGCGCACCCATGCGATGACCTTGGCGCCGCGGACCGGATTGTAGCCCTTGCCCTTTTCCGCTCCATCCGTTTCGGGAATCGCGTCCGTGCCGTAGAGCGCGTCATAGAGCGAGCCCCAGCGGGCATTGGCGGCATTCAGCGCATAGCGCGCGTTCATGACCGGCACGACGAGCTGCGGGCCGGCGATCTCGGCGATCTCCGGATCGACGTTCTTCGTCGACACCTTGAAGTCCGGTCCTTCCGGCAGGAGATAGCCGACCTCGCGCAGGAAGGCTTCGTAAGTACCAAGGTCGCTCGGAGCGCCGTTCCTGCGGTACCAGTCGTCAAGCTTTTCCTGGAAGGCGTCGCGCTTCGAAAGCAGTTCGCGGTTCTTCGGCGCGAGATCGTGGACGACCTTCGAGAATTCCGAGAAAAAGCGCTCGACATCCACGCCGGTGCCTGGCAGCGCTTCCTTCATCAGGAATTCGTAAAGCTGCTCGTCAATCACAAGACCGTTCTTCTGAACGCGAGCCATAGGCTCCTCCTAATTTCCGGATCGTATCGGCAGAGTCTCATTTGCCCGGAAGCAAATTGCAATCGCACGAATTTCAAATAACTTGTGCAATATCGGAAACAATCGCTGCCCGGCCATGCCGCTCCCAATAGGGCACCGGACCATAAAGTTCCGCGAGATATTCGATGAAGGCCCGCACCTTGGAAGGAAGATGCCGCCGGCTTGGATAAACGGCCGAAACGGAAACGTTCCTCGACCCCTCATATTCGGGCATCACCCGCACCAGGCGCCCTTCCTTGAGTTCACTGCCGATATCCCAGGTCGATCGCAGCGCAATCCCGAGGCCCGCGATCACGGCCTCCCGAACCACCTCGCTCGAATTGGTGTTCAATCGCCCGGCCGGCCGATACACCAGGGGACCTCTCGGACCTTCCAGCCGCCACGGCTCGCCGTTATGGGCGGTCAGGCAGTGATGCCTCGACAGATCCTCCATCTTTTCCGGAGTACCGTATTGCCCGATATAAGACGGGGAGGCGCAAAGGATACGCCGGACCTGGACGAGCTTGCGCGCGACAAGGCTCGAATCCTTCAGCTCGGAGATGCGAATGGCGACGTCGTAACCTTCGGCGATTATGTCGGTGAAATCATCCGAGAGCGTGAGATCGATCGTCAGATGCGGGTGCGCCTGCATGAAGGTCGGCAGATGCGGCGCGATATGCATTCGTCCGAAGGAGGTCGGAGCGGAAATGCGCAGGTTTCCGGCGATCTCGGTCGATTTTCCCGAGACGAACTTCTCTGCCTCCTCGATACCGGTAAGAACATTCGCGACGCGGTCGTAGAACCCCCTGCCGGCATCCGTCAGACCGATCTGACGGGTGGTCCGCTGCAGAAGGCGTGTCCCGAGCTGTTCTTCCAGCCGCTTGATGCGCTTCGAGACGACGCCTGGGGAAAGGCCGAGACTCTTTGCCGTGGCCGACATGCTTCCCGTGACGACGACTTTGACGAAGATTTCAAGATCGTCGAGATTGGTGATCATCGCGATTTGTTCCCGATCGGCATAAATGACGAGCCGTTCTGGACCATAGCGCAAATATCGCAGGGGCAATAGCCGTTCGGTCTCAAACCGCAGCGATCCTCGGCCGGCCGGTGGCCGTGGCCACGATCCGCGCCTCGACCAGTCTCCGAGTTCCCTCGATTTCCGGCGCCTCCACGTCTTCGGAAAGGGTGACGGCCGCCTCGTCCGCGCCATCCGCTTTCGCCTGCGCCAATGCCGCAGCGACGGCACGCTCGCGAGCGACCGACAAAGCTTCAGCCTCTCCAAGGATCAGAAGCCTTTCGCCGGCACCGGACAGGATGAACCGTCCCTCTTCCGGCGATGTCACGATGACTGTTGCATTCGCGCGGATCTGCCCGACCACAGCGCCGATCGCATTGGCGACATCGGCATCGGGCGGAACGACAGCCTCCGCGCCGAGCATTTCTGCCACAGCCGGATAATAGACCGGGGCCGATGCCCCGAGCCCGATGAGCGGCCGATCGAGCGAGACGGAAAACCGGGCAATGCCGGGCGTTCTCTTCAGCGCCCTGTCGACGGCAAGCGAAACCGCGGGATCGATCGTCTCGGCGCCGTCTTCGGCAAGGCAGGCGGCAAGTACCGCTTCCGACGACTGCCTCGTCAGCCGGCTCACGATCTTTTCGGCGAGGTCTTCCGGCGAGGCGGCGATTTCGCGACCGGCGCCCTCCTTGCGCCGTGAGGCAAGCTCGAGCCCCAGACGTGCCGCATCCGCCCGCCATTGGTTCTGGCGGCCAAGCACGTGCAGGGCATCCGACGGCGTGATCCCCGAAAGGTGCACGAGGCCTCCCGCAACCAGCCGATCGAGCAACGGTTTCTGCGAATTCACGGAGAGGAGATCGTTGAGCGCGACCGGCATGGTTCCGATACGGGCAAACAGCGCCAGTTCCTGCGGCTGTAGGCCTTGCGCCATCGTCTCCGGCACACCGGTGCGGACTGCGAAACGGCCATCGTGGCGGCCGACATGGCTGGCACGGAGCTGCTTCTCCAGCGCCGAAAGAACGTCGTCGCCGTGCACCGCCGCCAGAAGACTGAGCGGCAACAGGCGCCGCGGTCCGAGCGTGAACCGTGCTTCCAGACCCCGGTCGTCGATATGCACCTCGGAATCGCCGCCGAGCCCGTAGGTCCGCAGCGCCACCGCTTCCACCATGGTGCGATGACCGCCCACCACCGCGCCTTCCTCCGCCAGCTTGGGCCGCCCGCCGTCGAGGACCGCCACATCCGTGGTCGTTCCCCCGATATCGGACACTACGGCCCGATCAAGACCGGTCAGATAGCCCGCGCCGACAAGGCTCGCGGCCGGGCCGGACAGGATGGTCTCGATCGGTCTCAACCGCGCTTCGGCGGCAGAGATCAGCGCGCCATCGCCGCGCACGACCATCATCGGCGCAGATATGCCCCGACCTGCCAAAAAGCCTTCACAGGAGCCAACCAGCCGGTCGATGATCGACACCAGCCGGGCGTTCAAAAGCGTCGTCAACGCGCGCTTCGGGCCACCCAGCTTCGAAGAAAGCTCATGGCTGCAGGTAACCGGCAGATGCGAGAGTTCCCGAATGCGATCCCGCACCCGAATTTCATGAGCCGGATTCCGGACGGCGAAATAGCCGGCAATGGCAAAGGAAGATACCATTCGAATAAGATCCGGCATGGCCTCCTCCAAAGCCGCCATGTCAAGCGGCATTTCGTTACCATGCACATCATGACCGCCGGGCAGGAAGATCACTAGATCGTTGCCGAGCGCTTCCGCAAGCCCGCCGCGGGCGAGATCATCCGGACCAAAGCCGATCATGATCAATGCGGTGCGACCGCCCTGTCCTTCGACAAGCGCATTGGTGGCGAGCGTCGTGGAAAGCGAAACGAGGCCGATCTGCGATGCCGCAACAGCGCTTTTTTCCAGCACCGCCTCAACGGCCCCCGCGATGCCAATCGCCAGATCGTGCCGCGTCGTCAGTGATTTCGCCTTGGCGACGACACCTTCTTCCTCCCGAAACAGCACGGCATCCGTATAGGTACCGCCAGTGTCAATCCCGAGAAGAAGGGGGCCGAGAAGAAAGGGAGAGGTCACGCGAAAATCCTGAAGATCGTCTCAAGCGATCATTACCGCATGGCCGGCAAAGTTCAATTTGCCAGGGAAGACGCACCGCGTCGCAGACTGACCCGCATCGGCATGCCGTCGCGCGGCTGTGTCGTCAATTTCTGCACCGGCCAGACCTTCGTCCGAGGCGTCACATCGAAACGATAACGGTGCATCAGTACACCGAGCGCGATGACGGCTTCCTGCAGGGCAAAGGTCGCACCGATGCAGGTGCGCGGACCTGCGCCGAAGGGCAGATACTGGAAACGGCCAATCGCGCCGCGGTTTTCCGGCAGGAAGCGCTCGGGCATGAAGGCGCGCGGCTTCTCCCAAAGGCTCTCGTGGCGGTGCAGCGTCCAGGGCATGACCAGCACGGTGACGCCGGCGTCGATCTTCACCGTCTGCCCTTCGGGGCTCGTCCAGGAATCCTCTTCGATCGCGGCGCGATTGATCGACGGCGCCGGTGGGTAAAGCCTCAGCGCCTCCTCGAAGGCTGCCCTCACCCAGGGCATCAGATCGAGCCATTCCACCGGCTCGGCGCCGGTCGCCAGAACCCGGTCGATCTCCTCCTCCATGCGCTCGCGCACCCGCGGCGACTGGGCGACACAATAAAGCGTCCAGGCGAGCGCCCGCGCCGTCGTCTCGTGACCTGCGCCGATAAAGGTGAGGATATTGTCCTCGATCTCCTCCATGGTCAGGCCGTCGGGGCCTTCGAGCTGCAGCAGCAGCGTCAGGAAATCCTGCGGTACATTGTCCGGCTCCTCGCGCATGCGCTCCTGCCGCTGGACCATGGTTTCGGCCACGATGCCCCGGAACTTGTCGAGCACCTTCCTGCCGCCGATACGAGTCACCCGCGGCACCCAGGGCGGCGCACGCATCATGTCCATCGGATCGACCCGCCCCATGCGGTGCAGGAGCGAGCCGACGTCGTCGGAAACCGATTCCCTGTCGCCGGCGATCTCGCCGGAAAACAACGTCTCGGACAGAATGGCATAGGTGAGATCGGTCATGTCGACGGAGATGTCGAAGACCTGGCCCCGGGCGCCGGCCTCCGCATAGTGCTCGGCGAACTCTTCCGTCTTCGCCAGCATCTGTCCGGCAAAACCTTTGGAATGTTTCGGCGTGAAGACGGGCGCCATCGCCTTGCGCGAGCGCTTCCAGACCTCGCCTTCGGCCGTCAGCAGACCGTCGCGGAGGATCGGGCGCAGGATGAGCTGACGGATCTCCGACATCTCGTAATTGGCGACATTATCCACCAGAACATGGCGTATAAGACCCGGATGATTGACGATGAGCGTGCGTTCCTTGAAGAACTTCGTGCGGATCCAGGGCAATGTGTAGGACGGCTGTCCCCAGAGCTCCAGAGGGTTGCGCAGCGCGACCCAGATCACCTCGATCGGGGTAAGCAGCCGATTCCTGGGCACGGGCGCAGGCGGTACGAAGGGTTCGGGGCGCATGTCCATCGACAACCCTCCTCGGAGGTTTCTGCGGGACGTATATCAGCCTTCAAAGAAGGGATTTCAACTCGGCAAGCTTGTCGTTGACGAGCCAGCCGTAATAATTCTCCTCCGGCAGGCCGCCTCTCGCCTTGAGAGCTGCGGCACGGGCTGCCGAACCGCCGGTATTGTAAAGCGTCGCCGTGATGCCGGGATTATGGGAAATGTCCACCCCGGCAATCGTCTCATAATCGTCAATCGCCTGGCGAATATTGGCCGCCATGTAGGCGAGCGACTTGTCCGGGTCCATGATCGCGTCATAGACGCTCGCCGCGTTGTTCTCATCGAGCTTCGGATAACCGGATCTCTCTGCCACCATGTCGGACAGCATCAACGCGGTCAGCGGGTTGACCTGGCCGAGGCCAAAGGTCTGGCCGGCATAGAACGGCTGGAAGAAAACGGCGCTGAAGCGATTGTCGGGGAAAGATTTGCCCCCGACGATGCGACCCCGGAAACTCTTTTCCCAGACGTTCTCGCGGCAAGTCCAGAGCCCATAGGAATCGGAATAGTCGTCGCACCGGCCAAATTCCGGCCGGGCGATAAAATCCCTGATGGTCTCGTCGCCGTAACCGAAGCGGAAACTGTTGCCTGCATAGGCGGCCGCCTTGACGTAATAGGTCTGGAGCCGGTCATAGGCGTCAACATTATAGGTATGCTCGCCGACGATCGCGCCGATCATATGGATCGGATCGATGCCGTAATCGGCTGCCGTCGCCTTGATCTTGGCGATCAGCTTCTTGTCGGTCGCAAGAAGGTCACGAATCTTCTCGTATTTTTCATCGAAGGTCGAGCGCACCGCCTGCGTGCGGCGCGTCGAGGCACCTGGAACTTTCGGCTGTTCCGCATGCCGGTTGCCCTCCGGCACGACGACGAGGCCACTCGCGAATGAGGAAGAGGCCGCCGGTAGGGCGACGACAAGGATCAATGCCAGAAGAATGCGTTTCAAGATGTGCGTGTCCAGGATTTCATATGCCGATCATCGGCAGGAGATGCTCAAGCCATTCCAACCGAACTCATGTCTTGGAGACGGCCATTTCCATGAAAACGGGTCCCCATTACGGCAAGCATAAGCACAGTGTCGAGGCGACGGCATTCAAAATCCCGTCAGATATCGATGAATGGCAGCCGGACGTTGCCCGGCTGCCACGTTCATCTTCTTAAAGGATGTAGCGCGACAGGTCCGTATCGGCGGCGAGATCTCCGACGTGCTTGCGCACGTAATCCGCGTCGATCATGACGGTCGTCCCGCCTTGGTCCGGGGCGTTGAATGAGATATCGTCCAGCACCCGCTCCATGACGGTCTGCAGGCGGCGGGCGCCGATGTTCTCGACCGACGAATTGAGGTGCACGGCGACATCCGCCAGCGCATCGATCGCGTCCTCGGTGAAATCGAGGGTCAGCTCTTCCGTTCCCATCAGCGCCTTGTACTGGCGGATGAGGCTCGCTTCCGTCTCCGTCAGGATGCGGCGGAAATCCTCTTTCGTCAGGGGCTTCAACTCGACGCGGATCGGCAGACGGCCCTGCAGTTCGGGCAGAAGATCCGATGGCTTGGCCACATGGAAAGCGCCGGAAGCGATGAAGAGGACGTGGTCCGTCTTCACCGGCCCGTATTTGGTCGAAACCGTCGTGCCTTCGACGAGCGGCAGCAGGTCACGCTGCACGCCTTCGCGGGAGACGCCGGCGCCGAGCCCGCCATCGCGGGCGGCGATCTTGTCGATCTCGTCCAGGAAGACGATGCCATCGTTCTCGACGGCCCGCACCGCTTCGCGCTGGATGACCTCGTTGTCGATCAGCTTGTCGGATTCGTCGCGAATCAACTCACCGTAGGACTTCTCGACTGTGGTGCGGACCTTCTTGGTACGGCCGCCCATGGCCTTGCCGAACATTTCCGACAGGTTCAGCACGCCGATATTGGCGCCCGGCATGCCGGGGATTTCGAAACCGGGCATGCCCGAGCCGGTATCGGCCACTTCGATCTCGATCTCCTTGTCGTCCAGCTCACCATTCCTCAGCTTCTTGCGGAAGCTTTCGCGAGTCGCCGGCGAAGCGGTCGCGCCGACCAGAGCGTCGAGCACGCGTTCCTCGGCGCTCATATGGGCCTTGGCCTGAACCTCTGCGCGCTTCTTCTCGCGCACGAGGCCGATGCCGACTTCGACGAGATCACGGACGATCTGCTCCACATCACGACCGACATAACCGACCTCGGTGAACTTGGTCGCCTCGACCTTGATGAAGGGGGCGCCGGCGAGTTTCGCGAGGCGACGGGAGATTTCCGTCTTGCCGACGCCGGTCGGGCCGATCATCAATATGTTCTTCGGCATCACTTCGTCGCGCAGGCTCTCGTCGAGCTGCTGGCGGCGCCAGCGGTTGCGGAGCGCGATCGCAACGGCACGTTTCGCCTCGTGCTGACCGATGATGTAGCGGTCGAGCTCCGAGACGATTTCCCTGGGTGAAAAAGTAGTCATATCTTCCTCTCGGCTTTCCTGCCTCTGCCGTCTGCTACAGCCCGGACCTCGCAGGAATCCTGATCCTGTTGTGATGATTATTCCGCGTCCAGTGTTTCGACGACGATGTTGTGGTTGGTGTAGACGCAGATATCGGCGGCTATATCGAGCGCCTGTCTTGCGATCTCCTCGGCCGGCTTGTCGGTATCCATCATGGCGCGCGCTGCGGCATAGGCGAAATTCCCGCCGGAGCCGATCGCGGTTACACCATGTTCGGGTTCCAGTACGTCGCCGTTGCCGGTGATTGCGAGCGTGATCGACTTGTCGGCGACCAGCATCATGGCTTCGAGATTGCGCAGATATTTATCCGTGCGCCAGTCCTTGGCGAGCTCGACGGCTGCGCGCATCAGCTGGCCCGGATATTGCTCGAGCTTCTTTTCAAGCCGGTCGAGCAGCGTGAAGGCGTCGGCCGTCGCGCCGGCGAAACCGGCGATCACTTCGCCTTTGCCGATGCGGCGCACCTTGCGGGCATTGCCCTTCATCACGGTCTGGCCGAGGCTTACCTGGCCGTCGCCGGCCATGATGACCTTGCCGCCCTTGCGAACAGTAATAATGGTTGTCATTCGGCACCTGTCTCACCCCATCCGGGGCATGGGTTGGAGGCGCGGCGGCCTCGTTGAACCCTATGTAAGACGGTCCGGGACGAATGCAATCTCATGACGCAATGCGGCACGAGCGGCCCTGCTTTTGCTGGATATTTGCTTTGGCCCCTGATAAGGAGCCCAGATCAAGGGTTGGCAATCCACCCTCAGCATGGAGCAGACCCTTATGGGTGAAACGACAGTCGCACGGCGGGCAAGCATTTCCCGCAAGACCAACGAAACTTCCGTCTCGGTTTCCGTCCATCTCGACGGCACCGGTACGGCGAAGATTTCCACGGGCGTCGGCTTCTTCGACCATATGCTCGACCAGCTTTCGCGACATTCGCTCATCGACATGGAGATCGATGTAAAGGGCGACCTTCATATCGACGACCACCATACGGTGGAGGACACCGGCATTGCGCTCGGCCAGGCTATCTCCAAGGCACTCGGCGACCGTCGCGGCATCACCCGCTACGCCTCGCTCGATCTTGCCATGGACGAGACGATGACCAAGGCAGCGATCGACGTATCCGGCCGGCCGTTCCTCGTCTGGAACGTCGCCTTCAGCGCCCCGAAGATCGGCACGTTCGATACCGAACTGGTCAGGGAGTTCTTCCAGGCCTTCGCCCAGAACGCCGGCATCACGCTGCATGTGCTGAACCATTACGGCGCCAACAACCACCATATCGCCGAGACCTGCTTCAAGGCCGTGGCGCGGACGCTCCGCGCGGCAACCGAAATCGATCCGCGGCAGGCCAATCGCGTCCCTTCGACCAAGGGAATGCTGGTCTAGGGGGCCTGGCCCGAACCGCTTGAGGAGAAATTCCTTGAGAAGCTATCTCGTTCTGACGCCGCCCGATACCCCCCAATGGGGCCTGGAAAAGGATCACCGCTCGACTCTCATCCTGCCGGACGGGTTTTCCTGGACGGCATTCTTTTTTCCGTGGATCTGGCTCCTCTGGAACCGGCTCTGGCTGGCCGGCATCTTCATTTTTCTCGTGCAAGTGCTGAGCGGTTTCCTCATGCGCATGCCGGAATTCGAAATTGCCGCCTTTCTGCTCGGGCTGGCGACCAGCCTGCTCATCGCGCTCGAAGGCCGACATTATCGCTCCGAAGTGCTGATCCGCCGGGGCTGGACGCTGGAAACAGTAATCTCCGCACCCGACATACAGGCGGCCGAAGAGATTTATTTCTCCGGCCTGCCGGAACCGGAAAAACAACAGCTGCCAGCCTCGGCAGAGTGGGCGAAGCAGGAAAAGCCGCCCGTCGCCGGCTGGCAAGGCCCCCACATGGGCCTTTTCGACCATCAAGGAGGACGCTGATGCGCGTCGCAATCATCGATTACGGGTCCGGCAATCTGCGCTCCGCGACCAAGGCCTTCGAACGGGCCGCCCGGGAAGCCGGCATCGACGCAGTGATCGACCTCACCGACAAAGCCGAAGCGGTGGCGACCGCCGACCGCATCGTGCTGCCGGGTGTCGGCGCCTATGCCGATTGCCGCGCCGGCCTCGATGCCGTGCCGGGCATGAAGGAAGCGATCGTCGATGTGGTCGAGCACAAGGGCCGCCCCTTCCTCGGCATCTGCGTCGGCATGCAGCTCATGTCGTCACGCGGGCTCGAAAAGACGGTCACCGAAGGATTCGGCTGGATCGAGGGCGATGTCGTCGAAATGGCGCCGAACGATCCGAGCCTGAAAATCCCGCAGATCGGCTGGAACACGCTCGACCTGCATCACCCGCACCCGCTCTTCGACGGCATCCTGACGGGGCCAGACGGCCTGCATGCCTATTTCGTGCATTCCTATCATCTGGCGGCGAAACACCGGAACGAGGTGATCGCGACCACCGAATACGGTGGCGCCATGACGGCCTTCGTCGGACACGACAACATGGCCGGCTCGCAGTTCCACCCTGAGAAAAGCCAGACTTTAGGTCTTGCCCTGATCGCCAATTTCCTGCGCTGGAAGCCTTGAGGCTCGCGCAAATGCCAAGGACCGAGAAGAAATGATCCTTTTTCCTGCTATCGATCTCAAGGACGGCCAGTGCGTTCGCCTCAAGCTCGGCGACATGGACCAGGCCACCGTCTATAACCCCGATCCTGCCGCCCAGGCGAAGGCCTTCGAGGATCAGGGCTTCGAATGGCTGCATGTGGTCGATCTGAACGGCGCTTTTGCCGGCGAGAGCGTCAACGGCGCGGCCATCGATGCGATTTTGAAGGCCACCAGGAACCCTGTCCAGCTCGGCGGCGGCATCCGCACGCTCGACCATATAGAAAGCTGGCTGGCACGGGGGCTGACGCGCGTCATCCTCGGCACAGTCGCCGTCCGCAATCCGGCGCTCGTCATCGAGGCATGCAAGAAATTCCCCGGCAAGGTCGCGGTCGGCATCGACGCCAAGGGCGGCAAGGTCGCAGTCGAAGGGTGGGCGGAAGCTTCCGAACTCGGCATCATCGAGCTCGCCAAGAAGTTCGAGGGCGCCGGCGTCTCGGCGATCATCTACACGGATATCGACCGAGACGGCATTCTGGCCGGCGTCAACTGGGCTTCGACCCTGGAACTCGCCAACGCCGTCTCCATTCCGGTGATCGCATCCGGCGGGCTTGCCTCGCTGGACGATATCCGCCGCATGCTGGAGCCTGACGCCGCGCGGCTCGAAGGCGCGATCTCCGGCCGCGCCCTTTATGACGGCCGCATCGATCCGAAGGAAGCGCTGGCGCTGATCCGCGGCAGACAAGGACGTGCAGCATGACCCTCAAAGCCCGTGTCATTCCCTGCCTCGACGTCAAGGACTGCCCGCATTGCCCGCAGCCGCGTAGCGGCGAGGACAGGCAAAACAGAAAGGCGGCCGTCCTATGACCCTCAAAGCCCGCGTTATCCCCTGCCTCGACGTCAAGGACGGCCGCGTCGTCAAGGGCGTCAACTTCGTCGATCTCATCGATGCCGGCGATCCGGTGGAAGCCGCCAGGGCCTATGACGCCGCCGGCGCCGACGAACTCTGCTTCCTCGACATCACCGCCTCTTCCGACAATCGCGAGACGATCTTCGACGTGGTCGCCCGTACCGCCGAACACTGCTTCATGCCGCTCACCGTCGGCGGCGGGGTGCGCAGCATCGCCGATATCCGCAAGCTGCTGCTCGCCGGCGCCGACAAGGTCGCGATCAACTCGGCGGCGGTCGCCAATCCGGATTTCGTGGCGGAAGCGGCCGACAAGTTCGGCAACCAGTGCATCGTCGTGTCGATCGACGCCAAGCGCCGGCGCACGCAGGCGGCCGGCGGCGATAACCTCAGCGTCTGGGAAATCTATACCCACGGCGGCCGCAACGCGACCGGCATCGATGCGGTGGATTTCGCGGCAAAGATGGTCGAGCGCGGTGCCGGCGAACTGCTCGTCACCTCCATGGACCGTGACGGCACCAAGAGCGGCTACGACCTGGAGCTGACGCGAACGATCGCCGACAGCGTCCGGGCTCCGGTGATCGCTTCCGGCGGCGTCGGCACGCTGGACGACATGGTGGCGGGCATCAAGGAAGGCCATGCAACCGCCGTGCTTGCAGCATCGATTTTCCACTTCGGCACCTATACGGTCGGCCAAGCAAAGCATTATATGGCGGAACATGGGATCGCCATGCGGCTCGATTGAACGAGCGGGAAGAGCGTTATGAGTGAATTTTCCCTGAACGACCTGGAGCGGATCGTCGCGGCCAGAGCCAAGGCCTCTCCGGAGGAATCCTGGACGGCCAAGCTCGTTGCCGCCGGCCAGACCAAGGCGGCGAAGAAGCTCGGCGAAGAGGCCGTCGAAACCGTGATCGCCGCGCTGGCGCAGGAACGGAAGGACCTCACGGCCGAAAGCGCCGACCTCCTCTATCATCTGTTGGTCGTATTGAATATCGCCGCCGTGCCTTTACAGGATGTGCTCGACGAACTTCAGCGGAGGACCGGCCAGTCCGGCCTTCAGGAAAAGGCGGGCCGGCAGACATCATGAACGTCATAACTCAACCTGCAGAGATGCCGGACACCGTGGGCAGCAGTACGGAATATTATTCCCCCTATCATCACTTCACCGCGGAGGAATGGGCGAAGTTCCGCGCCGACACGCCGCTGACGCTCACCGCGGACGAGGTCACGCGGCTGCGCTCGCTGGATGATCCGATCGATCTCGAAGAGGTGCGGCGAATCTATCTTTCGCTTTCGCGTCTGCTTTCCTCGCATGTGGAGGCTTCGCAGCTGCTCTTCCAGCAGAGGAACCGCTTCCTCAGCCTGTCGGATGTCGCCAAGACGCCCTTCATTATCGGCATTGCGGGTTCGGTCGCGGTCGGCAAATCGACGACCGCCCGTATCCTGAAGGAACTGCTCGCCCGCTGGCCCTACAGCCCGAAGGTCGACCTCATCACAACCGACGGCTTTCTCTACCCGAATGCCGTGCTCCAGCGCGAAAACCTGATGGAGCGCAAGGGTTTCCCGGAAAGCTACGACGTCGGCGCCATTTTGCGCTTTCTCTCCGCCATCAAGGCCGGCGAGCCGAACGTCAAGGCGCCGCGCTATTCGCACCTCACCTATGACGTGCTGCCCAACGAGTTCACGCTGGTCGACCGGCCGGACATCCTGATCTTCGAGGGCATCAACGTGCTGCAGGCGCGGGCCCTGCCGGCCGATGGCAAGATCGTGCCGATCGTCTCGGATTTCTTCGATTTCTCGATCTATATCGATGCCGACGAGGAACAGATCCACAACTGGTACGTCCAGCGCTTCATGAAACTGCGCCAGACCGCCTTCCGCGATCCGACCTCCTATTTCAAGAAATATGCCGCGATCGATGCGGATGCGGCGCGCGCCGTCGCCGAAGGGCTTTGGGAGAACATCAACCTGAAGAACCTCCGGCAGAACATCCTGCCGACCCGGCCGCGCGCCGATCTCATCCTGCGCAAGGGCCGCAACCACCTGATCGAAACGGTTTCGCTTCGCAAACTCTAGCAATCGAGAGCCGGCTGTCGGAACCGGTTCAGCTGTTGACCCGGCGCAGTGTCAGGTTGATGCGGCCGCCGTTCTTCAGGAGCGTCGAGGTGCCGGGATAGATGCGGTCGATCCCATGGAAAGCCAGGCGCCCTTCCCCGCCGAGGATGACAACGTCCCCGCTCGACAGCCGGAACGAGCCGGTCGGATCCTTGCGATTGAGCCCGCCGACCCGGAATAGGCAGCTATTGCCAAGCGAGATGGATAATACCGGCGCGGCAAGATCGGTCTCATCTTTGTCCTGGTGCAGCCCCATCTTCGCATCGTCGGAATAGAAGTTGATCAGGCAGGCCTCCGGCGGCTTGGGGTAATCGGCAAGCTTCTCCCAGAGATCGAGCAGTTCCTGCGGCATGGCCGGCCAAGGCTTTCCCGTCGCCGGATGGAAGGATTGGTAGCGATAACCCTTTTCCTTGTCGGTCACCCAGCCGAGCGGACCGCAATTGGTCATGCGCACCGACATGGGCTGGCCGGTGCCGGGCATGGCCGGCACGTAAAGCGGCGCTTCCGCCACGACGCCGCGGATCAGCCCGACCATGCGCTCCTGCGCCGCGCGATCAAAATAGTCCGGCAGATGCCGGATGCCATTCGCGAGCATCACCAAGTCATTCTCCAATCGGGCGGCCGCGCATCTTCTTGACCACCGAACGGCCGGATTTCTCCTTCAGCCGGCGCTCCACCGAACCCTTCGTCGGCTTGGTCGCCTTACGCGGCGGCGGTGGCGGCTTGGCCGCTTCGATGATGAGTTCCTTCAGCCGTTCGCGCGCCTCCTCGCGGTTGCGCTCCTGACTGCGGAAGCGGTTCGCCTCTATCATCAGAACGCCCTCCTTCGACACCCGTTTTCCGGCGAGCCTGATGGCATTCTCCTTGATGCGGTGGGGCAACGAGGGCGAGTTGGCGATATCGAAGAAAAGCTGGACGGCGGTGGAGACCTTGTTGACGTTCTGTCCGCCCGGCCCGCCCGCCAGCACGAACTGCTCGGTCAGCTCCCATCCTGCGATGGTGATACGGCTGTTGATCTGAAGCGGATTGCTAGCCATGGTCGTCGGTTACCGTCTTTCGCGGCATCTTTTCCATAAACCCGGCCAAAAGAAAACCGCCAGCGACATGGCCGGCGGTTTCACGTGAATCAGACAGAGCTATTCGGCGGCGACCAGTGCGCCTGGAGCCGCGTTGCGGACCTTGCTGTCGACATGATCTTCATACTGCCCAAAATTCTCGATGAACATCGAGACGAGCTTCCTGGCGTAGGCGTCGAAGGCAGCGCCGTCGGCCCAGGTCGAACGCGGATCGAGAATGGCGCTGTCGATGCCTTCCACCGCAACCGGCACCGCGAAGCCGAAATTCGCATCGGTGCGGAACTCGACGCTCTTCAAGCTGCCGTCGAGAGCGGCGCTCAAGAGCGTGCGGGTCACTTTGATCGGCATGCGGTGACCGACGCCATACTGGCCGCCGGTCCAGCCGGTATTGAGCAGCCAGCAATCGACGTTGTGACGGGCAATCAGATCCTTGAGAAGGTTGCCGTATTCGGCCGGATGACGCGGCATGAACGGGCTGCCGAAGCAGGTCGAGAAGGTCGCTTCCGGCTCCGTCACGCCCTTTTCCGTGCCGGCGACCTTGGCGGTGTAGCCGGACAAGAAGTGATACATGGCCTGTTCCGGCGTCAGCTTGGCGATCGGCGGCATGACACCGAAGGCATCGGCGGCAAGCAGGATGATCGTCTTCGGCTGCGGCGCAAGGCCGGTGCGCGAGGCATTCGGAATGAAATCCAGCGGATAGGCGCTGCGGGTGTTTTCCGTCAGCGAATCATCGGCAAAATCCGGAACGCGGTTTTCATCCAGGACAACGTTCTCGATGACCGTGCCGAAACGGCGGGTGGCGGCATAGATTTCCGGCTCGGCCTCGGCCGAAAGGTTGATCGCCTTGGCATAGCAGCCGCCTTCGAAATTGAAGACACCGTTTTCACCCCAGCCATGCTCGTCGTCGCCGATCAGCGTGCGGTTCGGATCTGCGGACAGCGTCGTCTTGCCGGTGCCGGAAAGGCCGAAGAACAGAGTCGTGTCGTTGTTCGGGCCGACATTGGCCGAGCAGTGCATCGGCATGACGCCCTTTTCGGGCAGGAAGTAGTTGAGCACCGAAAAGACCGATTTCTTGTTCTCTCCGGCATAGGACGTACCGCCGACCAGGATCAGGCCGTTGGTGAAGTCGCAGGCGATGACGGTTTCGGTACGGCAGCCATGGCGGGCCGGATCGGCCTTGAAGCTCGGCAGGTTGATGATGGTCAGCTTCTGCCTGAAGCTCGAAAGCGTCTCGCGTCTGGGACGGATCAGGAGATTGCGGATGAACAGCGCATGCCAGGCGAACTCGCTGACGACGCGGGTCGGGAGCGCGTATTCGGCATCGGCGCCGCCGATGAGGTCCTGGACGAACAGCTCCTTGCCGGCCGCATGTGCCAGCATGTCGGCCTTCAGCACCGCGAAATGCTCGGGCGACATCGCCTTGTTCTCGGCGCTCCACCAGATCCGGTTCTCGGTCTCGGAGTCCCGGACCATGAACTTGTCCTTCGGCGAGCGGCCGGTGTGCTGGCCGGTAACTGCGCGGAGCGCGCCATCGATGGTCAGATCGGCTTCACCGCGGCGAATGGCTTCTTCATAGAGCTCGACCTCGGACGAATTGTAATAGACACGCGATATGCCACCGAGACCGATCGCCGCTAACCCATTGGCCGGGTTGTGAAGTCCAAACTCCTCCATACGCGCATTCCTTCCGCTAACCGTTGAACGTGGCGCGAAATTAATGAGGGATTCTTAAAAGGGCAAGAGGTCAGCATAGAATTGCTTAATAATATCAATTAATTAATCGATTTAAAAAATTTTATTCCTCTTTAAATCGGTTGAAGAGCCCTTTTAATCCTGAGCCGGAATAGCATCGGAAATGGCGTAAATCATGCGACCGTAGGTCACCCCCCTTTAACTTTGCCACAATTTGTTCCACCTTTATACTCAAAAGGCGCGTCGGCTTATGCCGCCTGGGCTGGGATGATTCCGGGAGATGCGCATAAATGGTGACGGAGACGGAGAGTATGCAGACAATCGCGCTCGTAGATGACGACCGCAACATCCTGACGTCGGTGTCGATCGCACTGGAAGCGGAAGGATACAAGGTCGAAACCTATACGGATGGCGCCTCCGCGCTCGACGGGCTGATCGCCCGCCCCCCGCAACTGGCGATCTTCGACATCAAGATGCCGCGTATGGACGGAATGGAACTGTTGCGCCGGCTGCGGCAGAAATCCGACCTGCCGGTGATCTTCCTCACCTCCAAGGATGAGGAGATCGACGAGCTGTTCGGATTGAAGATGGGGGCGGATGATTTCATCACCAAGCCTTTCTCCCAGCGGCTGCTGGTGGAACGGGTGAAGGCGATCTTGCGTCGCGCGGGCAGCCGCGATGCGCAACCCGGCAGCGCGAAGGCGGTCCCGGACCAGCAGGCGGCTCGCACCTTGGAGCGTGGCCAGCTCCTCATGGACCAAGAGCGCCATACCTGCACCTGGAAGGGCGAACCGGTAACGCTGACGGTCACCGAATTCCTCATCCTGCATTCGCTGGCGCAGCGGCCGGGCGTGGTCAAGAGCCGCGACGCACTGATGGATGCGGCCTATGACGAACAAGTCTATGTGGACGACCGTACGATCGACAGCCACATCAAGCGGCTGCGCAAGAAGTTCAAGATGGTCGACACGGATTTTGATATGATCGAAACGCTCTACGGCGTTGGTTATCGCTTCCGCGAAGCTGCCTGAAGTCGGTTCCTTGCGAAAGCTTAACTTGTGGCCACGGCCGGACCGGCTGTAAACTGGTTCGGTGGAAGGACTGCAGTGGCAGATCAGACATTCGACAGCGAGATGGCCGGAATGGAGAAGGCCGAGGTCCGCCGCGCGCCGCGGCGGTTCTGGTCGCGGCCTTTCACGCTCATCCGCAGGGTCTTCGGCCATGCGGTCTTTTCGAGCCTCACACGCCGCATCCTGTTCTTCAACATCGCAGCGACCGTTGTGCTCGTCGCCGGCATCCTCTACCTCAACCAGTTCCGTGAAGGCCTGATCGATGCGCGCGTCGAAAGCCTGCTGACACAGGGCGAGATCATCGCCGGCGCGATTTCCGCATCCGCTTCGGTGGACACCAATTCGATCACCATCGATCCGCAGAAGCTTCTGGAACTGCAGGCCGGCCAGAGCATCACGCCTGTGCCGAACGATGAGGACCTCGACTTCCCGATCGATCCGGAGCGCGTGGCGCCGGTCTTGAGACGTCTTATCTCGCCGACCCGCACCCGCGCCCGCATCTTCGACGCCGACGCCAACCTGCTCCTCGATTCCCGCCATCTCTATTCGCGCGGCCAGGTGCTGCGCTACGACCTGCCGCCGGTCGAGAACGAGCGGCAGACCTGGAGCGACTGGTTCGCCGGGCTTTTCAACCGCCTGCTGCAGCCCGGCAACCTGCCGGTCTACAAGGAAGCCCCTGGCGGCGATGGCTCGATCTATCCGGAAGTCATGAATGCGCTCACCGGTGTCCGGGGCGCCCTGGTGCGGGTAACGGAACGCGGCGAGCTGATCGTTTCGGTCGCCGTGCCGATCCAGCGTTTCCGCGCCGTGCTCGGCGTGCTCCTGCTGTCGACCCAGGCCGGCGACATCGACAAGATCGTGCATGCGGAACGGCTGGCGATCATGCGCGTCTTCGGCGTCGCCACATTGGTCAATATCCTGCTTTCGCTGCTGTTGTCCTCGACGATCGCCAACCCGCTAAGGCGGCTTGCGGCGGCAGCGATCCGGGTGCGGCGCGGCGCCAAGCAGCGCGAGGAGATTCCCGATTTCTCCTATCGTCAGGACGAGATCGGCAATCTTTCCATCGCCTTGCGGGAGATGACCAATGCTCTCTACGACCGGATCGACGCGATCGAAAGCTTCGCCGCCGATGTGAGCCACGAGCTCAAGAATCCGCTGACCTCGCTCCGCAGCGCCGTCGAGACCCTGCCGCTCGCCAAGTCGGACGACTCGAAACGGCGGCTGACGGAGATCATCTTCCACGACGTCCGGCGCCTCGACCGCCTGATCAGCGATATTTCCGACGCCTCCCGGCTCGATGCCGAGCTCGCCCGAGCCGATTCCTCGATGATCGACATGGAAAGCCTGCTCGGCAATCTCGTCGATATCTCCCGGCAGATCCGCACCGGCCGCAAGCCGGTGGAGATCGATCTTGCGATCGAGAGCAAGGGCGGCAACAAATCGGCCTTCCTCGTCAATGGCCATGACCTGCGCCTCAGCCAGATCATCACCAATCTCATCGAGAACGCCCGATCCTTCGTGCCGGAGAAGGGCGGCCGCATCTCCATCCGGCTGTTGCGGGCGAAGGACCGCGTCACGGTGACGGTGGACGACAACGGCCCCGGTATTCAGGCGGAGGATATCGACCGCATCTTCGAGCGCTTCTATACGGACCGCCCCGAGGGCGAGAGCTTTGGCCAGAATTCCGGCCTCGGCCTGTCGATCAGCCGGCAGATCGCCGAAGCCCATGGCGGCTCGCTCAGGGCCGAAAACCTGCACGATCCGAAAACCGGCGCCCTGACCGGCGCCCGCTTCACGCTTTCGCTGCCTGCCGGCGAGACCCCATGACCTCGGACATCGTCAATATCCATGCCACCGCGATCGTCATCGGAACCAGAGGCATCCTGTTCACCGGACCTTCCGGCAGCGGTAAATCCATGCTCGCCTTTTCATGCATCGCAGCAGCCAAACGAGAGGGAGCCTTTGCCGCCCTGGTCGCCGACGACCAGGTGCTGGTCTCCCGATACGGCGGCCATCTTCTCGCCAGCCGGCCGGAAACCATTGCCGGTTTGATCGAATTGCGCGGCAGCGGCATAGCCAGGGTCGAAAGCCTGGCCGCAACGGTGCTGGACCTTGCGGTCGAGGTCGTTTCATTGCCGGAAAGCCAACGCCTTCCACCCGAAAACGAGCGTTTTCCCATCCATGGCCTGGGTGAACTTCCCCTCGTCCGGATATGGCGGGGAGCATCGGATTCCCTGGCCATTCTCACGGCACTGGCGCCCGATCCGCACGGGCAGATGCCGTTTGATCATCCGGAAGCCTGATTTTTGACTTGCACTTCAAATCTACTTGGAGAAGATGGCTTCCCACCGCTGGACGGCTTTGTTGCAATGCGATAATGGCCGCGAGTTTCCATAGCAGGGGGCAGTTTTCATGATCGGACTTGTGCTTGTCACCCATGGCAAGCTGGCTGAGGAATTTCGTCATGCCGTCGAGCATGTCGTCGGACCTCAGAAATTCATCGAGACCGTTTCGATCGGCCCCGAAGACGACATGGATCAGCGCCGGCAGGATATCGTCGATGCCGTTACCCGAGCCGATGACGGCCATGGCGTCATCATTCTCACCGACATGTTCGGCGGCACGCCCTCCAACCTTTCCATTTCCGTCATGGACAGCGGCAAGACCGAAGTCATCGCCGGCATGAACCTGCCGATGCTGATCAAGCTCGCCGGCGTGCGCAGCGACAACAACATGGACAAGGCGCTGGCCGAAGCATCCGAAGCAGGCCGGAAATACATCAATGTCGCAAGCCGCGTCCTCAGCGGCAAATGAGTCCCCAACCTAGATGTCGTCTCCCCTCACTCGCGAATTCCTGATCGTCAACAAGCGTGGTCTCCACGCGCGCGCCTCCGCCAAATTCGTTCAGATGGTCGAAGGCTTCGATGCCCGGATCACCGTCTCCAGGGATGGAACGACGGTCGGCGGCAATTCGATCATGGGCCTGATGATGCTCGCCGCCAGCACCGGCTGCACGATCGAGGTCTCCGCAAGCGGCAGCCAGGCCGTCGAAGCATTGGACGCCCTCGGAGAACTCATCGCCAACAAGTTCGGCGAAGAAGCCTGAGCTCGGCCCTTAACTTTCCATCGACATAAAGATATAAAGACTTCTTTATATCACCGTTGCCAGTTTGCAGGAAGCCTGCTAAACCGCTGGCCAGCTTCCGCCTGTCAGGGCGGGCCTTGCCACGTCCGCCGGTCTCCCGCGGAGAAGGCGCCACCGAACGCTTGGAGAGCTTTATGAGCACTGAGAAGGATTACGTCGTCGCGGATATCAATCTTGCCGCCTACGGCCGCAAGGAACTCGACATTGCAGAGACCGAAATGCCGGGCCTGATGTCCTGCCGCGCCGAATTCGGCGAAACGAAGCCCCTGAAGGGCGCCCGCATTTCGGGTTCGCTCCACATGACCATCCAGACGGCCGTGCTGATCGAGACGCTCAGGGAACTCGGCGCCGACATCCGCTGGGCGTCGTGCAACATCTTCTCGACGCAGGACCATGCCGCCGCGGCGATCGCCGCTGCCGGCATTCCGGTCTTCGCCGTCAAGGGCGAGTCGCTCACCGAATACTGGGAATATACCGACAAGATCTTCCAGTGGGCCGATGGCGGCACCTCCAACATGATCCTCGACGACGGCGGCGACGCCACCATGTACATCCTGCTCGGCGCCCGCGCAGAAGCCGGTGAGAACGTGCTGTCGAACCCGGGTTCGGAAGAAGAGGAAATCCTCTTCGCGCAGATCAAGAAGCGCCTTCAGGCTTCGCCTGGCTGGTTCACCAAGCAGCGCGACGCTATAAAGGGCGTTACCGAAGAGACCACGACCGGCGTCCACCGTCTCTATGAACTCTCCAAGAAGGGCCTGCTGCCCTTCCCGGCAATCAATGTCAACGACTCGGTCACCAAGTCGAAGTTCGACAACAAGTACGGCTGCAAGGAATCGCTGGTCGACGGCATCCGACGCGGCACCGACGTGATGATGGCCGGCAAGGTTGCCGTCGTCTGCGGTTATGGCGACGTCGGCAAGGGTTCGGCCGCTTCGCTCGCCGGTGCCGGCGCCCGCGTCAAGGTCACCGAAGTCGATCCGATCTGCGCCCTGCAGGCCGCCATGGACGGTTTCGAAGTCGTCGTTCTCGAGGACGTCGTCTCGTCCGCCGACATCTTCATCACCACCACCGGCAACAAGGACGTCATCCGCATCGAGCACATGCGCGCGATGAAGGACATGGCGATCGTCGGTAATATCGGCCATTTCGACAACGAGATCCAGGTCGCGGCTCTCCGGAACCTCAAGTGGACCAACGTCAAGCCGCAGGTCGACATGATCGAGTTCCCGAAGGGCAACCGCATCATCCTGCTCTCCGAAGGCCGCCTCCTGAATCTCGGCAACGCCACCGGCCACCCGTCCTTCGTCATGTCCGCCTCGTTCACCAACCAGACGCTGGCGCAGATCGAGCTCTTCACCAAGCAGGGCCAGTACAAGAACGAGGTCTATATCCTGCCGAAGCATCTCGACGAGAAGGTCGCTCGCCTGCACCTCGCCAAGCTCGGCGTGAAGCTGACGGAGCTTTCCGACGAACAGGCCGCCTATATCGGCGTACCGTCGCAGGGCCCGTTCAAGGCTGAACACTATCGGTACTAATCGCTAGCCGGTTAATCCACAAGATATAGTAGCCGCAGCCTTGACAAGAGGCTGCGGTTTCTTTTTTGGGCGCCTCCCTTCCCGGCGATTCCCTAAGCAAGTATTGTTTTAGGACTTGATTCGCGCCTGCCGGAGCGTCGGTTCCGGGCAAGGCGCGGAATGGTATGTCTTGTCGATGAGCGGCAATTGGACGGAGACAGACCGGGCATGTCGGTAAAAATAACGAGCCTGTTCAATCAGGCCGATCCCTCTTGCGACGGAGTTGATGCTCCGGCTTCGCGATCCGCTTCCGGGGCTCCGGAAGGCGGCCCGGCAGCCGGCAGGCTCAACCGTCTTGCGCGCTTTGCCAGCGTCTTTCTTTCAGGCACCGCCATTTCCGGGCTCGCGACGGCGGCCCTCGCGCAGCAATCCGGCAATACGGCAGCCCGGCTCTTCTCCTCCACGGAAGTGATCGTTTCGTCGGTGGCATTGGGTGCGCTCGGCGCAGCCCTGCTTTCCGCCGTATGGCTGGTACGCCAGCGCGGCAACATGGAAGCCGAGACGCAGGAAATGCGCAGCGCGCTTTCCGATGCGCATCAGCGCATCTCGAAATACGAAGCCCTGATCGCCGACAAGAATCGCCGCATCGTCGTCTGGGAAGGCGGCTTCTCCAAGCCGGAATTTCTGGGCCAGCTTCCGCCTGAGACCGGTGCTCCGCAGGAGGATCGCGATTTCCTCGCTTTCGGCCGCTGGCTGCGCGGGGCGTCCGCCGCCGAGCTCGAAAAGTCGATCGAACTGCTCCGCGGCGAAGCGCGTTCCTTCGACATGGTGGTCGAAACCTATCGGGACGAGATTCTCGAAGTGCAGGGCCGCGTTTCCGGCGGCAAGGCCTTTATCCGTTTCATCGCGCTCAACAATCTCCGTGCCGAGCTCGCCGAGCTGAAGATCGAACGCGAACGGCTCACCCATTCCATCTCGCTTTTTCATTCGCTGCTCGACGCGATCGAGCAGCCGGTCTGGCGCCGCGACACGCAGGGCCGGCTCACCTGGGTGAACCATGCCTATGGCGACGCGGTCGAAGCCGCGACGCCGGCGCAGGCGATCGACGAAGAACGCGAGTTCCTCGGCACGATCGCGCGCGAAAAGATCAAGGCGACCGCCACCCCCACATCTCCCTTCCATGACCGCATTTCCACCGTCGTGCACGGCAACCGCACGATATTCGATGTCGTCGACGTCGCCGTACCCGGCGGTTCGGCCGGCATGGCGATCGACGTTTCCGAGGCGGAGGCGGTGCGCGAAGAACTCAAGCGTACCCTGAAGAGCCATGCCGAGACGCTCGACCATCTGGCGACGCCGGTCGCCATCTTCGACGGCGAGAGGCGGCTGCAATTCTATAACCAGGCTTTCGCACAGCTCTGGAACCTCTCGCTTCCCTTCCTGGAAGCCCGGCCGGACAATAGTGAACTGCTCGACAAGCTGCGCAGCGAAGGCAAGCTGCCGGAACAGCTCAACTGGCGGAGCTGGAAGGAGACCGCCCTTTCGGTCTACCGGTCGCCGGATACCCAGACCAATCTCTGGCATCTGCCGAACGGCCAGACGCTGCGGGTGATCGCTACCGCGCATCCGCAGGGCGGCGCCACATGGGTATTCGAGAACCTGACCGAGCAGGTGGATCTCGAGACGCGCTACAATACGCTGGTAAGGGTGCAGGGTGAGACGATCGACCATCTTTCCGAGGGCGTCGCCGTGTTCGGGCCGGACGGCCGCATCCGCCTCTCCAATCCCGCCTTCCGCGCGCTCTGGGGCATCACCGCCGAAGAGGCGAAGTCCGGCACCCATATCAAGGCGATCGAGGCTGCCTGCGCACCATCCTACGACAAAGCCGACGGCTGGCGCCGCTTCGGCCAGATGCTCACCAATTTCGACGACGAGCGGCCGTCGCTGCAGGGGACGTTCGAGCTCTATTCCGGCCTGACCCTCGATTATGCCGTCACCCCGCTGCCGAACGCCCAGACCATGCTGACCTTCGTCGACATGACCGCGAGCGCAAGGGCCGAACGGGCGCTTATGGAAAAGAACGAGGCTTTGCGGAAGGCCGACGAGATCAAGAACGATTTCGTCCAGCACGTTTCCTACGAGCTCCGCTCGCCGCTCACCAACATCATCGGCTTCACCGATCTCCTGAAAACGCCGGGCCTCGGCTCGCTCAACGAGCGGCAGGCGGAATATGTCGACCATATTTCCACCTCTTCGTCCGTGCTTCTGACGATCGTCAACGACATCCTCGATCTCGCAACCGTCGATGCCGGCATCATGCAGCTCCACTATTCGGAGCTCGCGATCGACGACCTGCTCGATGACGTGGCAATGCAGATAGCCGACCGCCTGCACGAGAACGGCGTGACGCTGGCGATCACCGCACCGGCGGGCCTCGGCACGATCGTCGCCGACCATCAGCGGTTGAAGCAGATCCTCATCAAGCTGCTCACCAATGCCACGAATTTCGCGCCGGAAGGCTCCGCCATCACGCTGACCTGCTGGCGCACCCATGACGACGTGTTCTTCTCCGTGACGGACAAGGGACCGGGCATTCCGGAAGGCATGCTCGAAACCGTCTTCGACCGCTTCTCCTCCAGCGCAAAAGGCGGCAAGCGCAGCGGCGCGGGCCTCGGCCTCTCGATCGTCGAGAGCTTCGTGAACCTGCATCACGGCGAGGTGGAAATCGACAGCAAGCCGGGCCTCGGCACGACCGTCACATGCCGCATTCCGAGCGCGAATACGGTGCGCTCCATAGCAGCCGAATGACCGGCGATGCGGCCATCACCCTGACGCTCGCGGACGAGGCCGAAACCATCCTTCTCGGCGAGGATCTGGCGCTTGCGCTCAGGAAGGGCGATTGCCTCGCCCTTTCCGGCGATCTCGGCGCCGGCAAATCGACGCTCGCGCGCGCATTTCTCCGGGCGCTCGCCGACGACGACGAGCTCGAAGTGCCGAGCCCGACCTTCACGCTGGTACAGAGCTACGATCTCAGGATTCCGGTCGCGCATTTCGATCTCTATCGCCTCGGCGATGCCTCCGAACTCGACGAACTCGGTTTCGACGAAGCGCTGTCCAGCGGCATATGCCTGGTGGAATGGCCGGAAATGGCCGACGCTCTGCTGCCGGCTGACCGCATTTCGTTGAGATTCGAGCATCAGGACAACGGTCGGACCGTGACGATCGTGGCACCGGAAGCGCAGATGAAGCGCATTGGCCGGGTGCTGGCAATTCGCAAATTTCTCGACAGGCACGGTTATACAGGCGTGCGCCGCCGCTTCCTCACCGGCGACGCCTCGTTGCGCGCCTATGAGAGCGTCACGACCGCAGCCGGCGAAACGTTGATCCTGATGGACTGGCCGAAGCCTCCGGAAGGCCCGGCCGTGCTGGACGGAAAGCCCTATCCGAAGGTCGCGCATCTCGCCGAAGACGCCTATCCTTTCGTGGCGATCGCCAACTATCTGCGCGAGCTCGGGCTTGCGGCGCCGGAAGTGCTGCATGTGGATTACGATCAGGGCATTTTATTGATCGAGAACCTCGGCAACGAAGGCATTCTTGACGCCGAGGGCAACCCGATCCCCGAACGCTATCGCGAAAGCGTCGTCTGCCTCGCCTTCCTGCACAGCCACGAGATGAGGCAGGATCTGCCGGTCGGAAAGAACCATATCCATCATATCCCCGATTTCGATCCGACGGCGATGAAGATGGAGGCGCGGCTTCTCCTCGACTGGCATCTGCCCTGGAAACGCGGCACGCAAGCGACCGAAGAAGAGCGGCGGGGCTATCTGGCTATCTGGAACGACCTGATCCAGGAGCTCGAAAGCGCCGAGAAAAACCTGCTGCTCCGCGACTTCCATTCGCCGAACATCATCTGGCGCCCGCAGGAATCGGGTGTCAGGCGCGTCGGCCTGATCGACTTCCAGGATGCGATGATCGGCCCGACGGCCTATGATCTTGCCTCGATCGTGCAGGACGCCCGGGTGGATATCCCGAAACCGCTCGCCGACCAGATGATGGTCGACTACGTGACGCTGCGCCGTTCGCTCGGCCCCTTCGACGAGCCGGTCTTCCTGAAAGCCTGGGCGATCATGGCGGCGCAGCGCAACTGCAAGCTCGCCGGCCTCTGGGTGCGGCTCTTGCAGCGCGACGGCAAGCAGGGTTATCTGAAGCACATGCCGCGCACGCTCCGCCATCTATCCACAGCACTTCAGCACGAGGTGCTGGCCCCTTTGCGCGATTGGTGCCTTAAAGCGGGAATAGAGCTACCCGAATCGTGAGCGGGGCTCTAAAACAGCACACATGACGACCATCCATCAGGCCATGGTGCTCGCTGCGGGTCTCGGCACCCGCTTGCGTCCGATCACCGATACGATGCCGAAGCCGCTGGTGCCTGTCGCCGGCAAGCCGATGATCGACTATGCGCTCGACGTACTGGCCGATGCGGGTGTCACGCGCGCGGCCGTCAACGTGCACCATTTCGCGGATCGGATGGAAGCGCATCTCAAAGCCTATCCGCGCATGGAGATCCTGATCTCCGACGAGCGCGACGCGCTGATGAATTCCGGCGGCGGGCTTGCAAAGGGCCTGAAGCTGCTCGCCCCCGGCCTCGTCTACGTGATGAATGCCGATCTCTTCTGGGTCGGCGAGAAGCCCGCCGAAAAGACCAATCTCCAACGTCTCGCCCAATTCTTCGATCCTTCGAAGATGGACATGGTGCTGCTTTGCGTGCCGCTCGACCGCACCACGGGCCATAATGGCAGACAGGATTTCCAGCTCGATCCGGACGGGCGGCTTTCCCGCTACCGGGAGGGTGGCGACAACCCCGTGGTCTACGCGGGCGCGATCGTTTTGCACTCGTCGCTTCTTGACGATGCGCCGGCAGATGCCTTCAACCTCAACATCTATTTCGACAGGGCGATCGAAAAAGGCCGGCTTTTCGGAATGACGATGGACGGCCACTGGATCACCGTCGGTACGCCGGAGGCGTTGCCGGAAGCTGAAGCTGTGATCGCACGCACCATGGCGGAGGCCTGAGCCATGTCCGCCCGGAAGAAACGGGTGTTCTCCATTCCCGCCGGGGCACCGTTCCTGAAGACCGTTGCCGCAGCACTCTGCGACGGCCGGCTCAACGAGACCTTCCGCTACGATCCTTCCGATCCGCTCTCCGATCCCCTGACTCTGGCCGACGTGACGATCTACGTGCCGACCCGCCGGTCGGCGCGCGTGCTGCGCTCGGAATTCGTCGATCTGCTTGGCGGGCGCTCGGCGATCCTGCCGGTCATCCGGCCGCTCGGCGAGACCGATGACGACAGCGGCTTTTTCGATCTCGTGGCACCGGAGGAAATGGATCTGGCTTTGCCGATCGGCGGCACGGCCCGGCTTCTGGAACTCGGTCAGCTGATCCTTGCCTGGCGCAACCAGCTTCCGAAGATCGTGCTCGACGTCCATTCGGAATCGCCCCTCGTCGCACCGGCGAGCCCCGCCGATGCCATCTGGCTCGCCCGGGCGCTTGCGGAACTCATAGACGCGGTCGATACCGAAGAGCGCGACTGGGCCGATCTCAAAAAACTCGACAGCGGCGAACATGCGCTCTGGTGGCAATTGACCGCCGAATTCCTGTCGATCGCCAGCGCCTTCTGGCCGGCGAGGCTTGAAGAACTGCGCCGTTCTTCGCCGGCGAAACATCAGGCAGCGATCCTGCGCGGCGAGGCCCGGCGCATTGCTTCCAGGGGCCATAAGGGACCAGTGATCGTCGCGGGATCGACCGGCTCCGTGCCGGCTGCGGCCGACCTGATCTCCGCCATTTCCCGGCTGCCGAACGGCACCGTCGTGCTGCCAGGCCTCGATCTTTCCATGCCGGCCAAACAATGGGCGATGATCGGCGAGGAAACTGGCGACGGAAAACCGGAGCCGGCGAGCCGCAGCCATCCGCAATTCGGCCTGTCGCGGCTGCTCAAAAAGCTGGAAGCGACGCGCGAAGACGTCGAGGTGCTGGGCGATGTGCCGGCCGACCTCGCCTTCCGGGCCAGCGCGATTTCCCAGGCCCTGGTGCCGGCGAAAGCTACCGACCGCTGGAGCACCTGGCGGGAAGATGCTGATCCGCGCCTTCTCGCCCAGGCGTTTGCAGATGTCTCGCTCATCGAGGCCGCGAACGAACGCGAGGAGGCGGTCGCCATTGCCATCGCGCTACGGCTGGCGCTCGAACAGCCGGGCAGGAACGGCGGCGAGGCCCAGGCGGCGCTGATCACGCCGGATCGGGCGCTTGCCCGCCGCGTCACCGCCGAACTCGCCCGCTTCGGAATCATCGCCGACGATTCGGCCGGTTCCGCCCTTTCCGGCACGCCGCAGGGCACGCTGACCCAACTCCTCCTCGAAGCAACCCTTCGGCCTGGTGACCCGGTGGCAATCGTCGGCTTGCTCAAGCATCCTCTCCTGCGCCTCGGCCTGCCGGCCGCGGAATTGCAGTCGGCCGTCGAAGCGCTGGAAGTTCTGGCGCTGCGCGGCGGCACCGGCGACATGGATATCTCGGCGCTGGAACCACTGCTCGACGAACAGCTTGCGGAACAACGGAAGGACAGGCACCCGCCACATTGGCGGCTGTCGCTGCCGGAAGCTGCAACGGACAAAGCTCGCGATCTCGCCCGGCGATTGGCAAGGGCCGTCGAACCGCTCGCCTCCGCCTTTGTGCGTCGCCGGCCCGACGGCCGTGGCTTGACCACCAAGTTCACCCTGGCGAATTGGGCCGAACGCACCGGCCGGGCACTGGAAGCGATTGCCGTCGACGAGCGGGACAATCTTGCCGGCCTCTGGTCCGGCGAAGCCGGCGAAAGGCTGGCCGGTGTGCTCTCGGAAGTCATCGAGACCGACGGGCAGATGGAGGCGGACGGTCCGCAATGGATCGATATCGTCATGGCGCTCGCGACCGGCGAGGCGGTGAAACCTCGTTCGCTCAGCCATCCGCGCGTCTTCATCTTCGGCACGCTGGAAGCTCGGCTGCAGAACGTCGACACGATGATTCTCGGAGGCCTGAACGAAGGCTCCTGGCCCGGCCAGACGGTCAACAACCCGTTCCTCTCCCGCACGATGAAAACCGACATGGGCCTCGAACCGCCCGAGCGGCGGATCGGCCAGCTCGCCCATGATTTCGAGATGGCCTGCGGCACGCGGCACCTTATCCTGTCCCGCTCGCTGCGGCAGGGCTCGACGCCGACAGTCGCCTCCCGCTGGCTGCAGAGGCTGCTGGCGCTCGGCGGCAGATCGTTCGCCGACGAGCTCAAATCCCGCGGCGAGCAGTACCGCCAATGGGCTTCGGCGATCGATGCGGGCGAAAACCAGCAGCCGGCTAAGCGCCCGGCTCCGAAACCACCGGCGGATCTGCAGCCGAGAAGCTATTCCTTCAGCGAGGTAGGGCGGCTGCGCCGCGATCCCTACTCCATCTATGCCCGACGCATCCTGAAGCTCGATCCACTCGATCCCTTCAACCGCGATCCCGGCGCATCCGAGCGCGGCACGCTCTATCACGCGATCATCGACCGCTATACGCGTGAGGGGCACAAGCCCGGTTCGCCGGCAGCGAACGAAGCGATGCAGCGGATCACGCAAGAGCTTTTCGATGCGGAGCAGCTGCCTCCGCATATCGATCGCGTCTGGAGACCGCGTTTCCGTCAGGTCGCCCGCGCCTTTCTCGACTGGGAGGCGGAGCGCGCACCGGATGTCCGCAGGACGCTGACCGAAGCCGGTGCCGGCTGGGAGGTGGAGCCTGCCGGCATCCGAGTTACCGGCATTGCCGACCGGATCGACATCAAAGGGTCCGGGCTTGCCGACCTCGTGGACTACAAGACGGGGCTCAGCCCTTCCGTTTCCCAGGCGCGGGCGCTGCTCGATCCACAACTCGCTCTGGAAGCGGCCGCCCTGCAGGCGGGAGCATTCCGGGATGCCGGTTCGCTGACACCGAGCGACCTCGTCTATGTCCGGCTGAGGCCTGGCGATCGTTTCAGGGCGGAAAGGGTCAACAACGAAGATTCGAGCGCCACCGCCAAGCGGCAGCCTAAATCGGCGCTCGACCTGGCGCAGGAATCGCTCGAACAACTGACGAAATTCGTCATCACGCTGCGCAATGGCGAAGCCGGCTTCGCATCCCGGCTGGTCCCCTTCATGCAGGGAGATTTCGGCGGCGAATACGATCATCTCGCCCGAGTAGCGGAATGGTCGACGGCGGACGATGACGGGGAGACCGACGCGGATGAGTGACTTTTCTCCCCTCGAGCTCCCCGAAAGCGACGATCCAACCAAATGGATCGACTGGACGACGGTGCAGCAATCGCTCGCCTCAGATCCGGTGAGCTCCGCCTGGGTTTCGGCCAATGCAGGTTCCGGCAAGACGCATGTGCTGACCCAGCGCGTCATCCGGCTTTTGCTTGCCGGCTGCCGGCCTTCCTCGATCCTCTGCCTCACCTATACCAAGGCTGCGGCCTCCGAAATGTCGAACCGCGTCTTCCAGCGGCTCTCCGAATGGACGGTGCTTTCGGATGAGGAACTCGCCAGGAAGATCGCGGCAATCGAGGATTCCGAGCCGGATTCCTTCAAGCTTGCCGAAGCACGGCGGCTGTTCGCCAAGGCGCTGGAGACGCCGGGCGGGCTGAAGATCCAGACCATCCACGCCTTCTGCGAGGCGCTGCTGCACCAGTTTCCGCTGGAGGCCAATGTCGCGGGGCATTTTTCCGTGCTCGACGACCGCGCCGCCTCCGCCCTGCTTGCCGAAGCCCGGCGCTCGCTGCTGACGGCAACGACCACGGAAGACGATCCCGAGCTTGCCGAAGCCTTCGCGCATGTGCTCGATCTCGGCGACGAATCCGGGCTTGAAACCCTGCTTTCCGACATCATTGCCAACCGCACGGCGATCCGCCGCTTCACCGCCCATGCGGAGCGGCATGGCGGCATCGGCGTCGAGCTGAAGCGCGCTTTCGGCCTCGATCCGGCCGATACGGAGGAAAGCATCGCGGCCGGCTACTGGCCTCTGCCGGGCCTTTCCGGCCTGACGCTCGATCTCTATCTGGCGCTTGCCGGCGAGAAAGGGGGATCGAAAGTCACGGACGTTGCCTATGGGCTGCGGATGGTCGCCAAGGAGCCGGACGTCTTCAAGCGCGCCCAATATCTCGACCAGATTTTCCTCACCCGCGAAGGCAAGCCCAAGGCCGACAGCTCTCTCGTCGCCAAGGCGATGGTGACCACGGCGCCGGAACTTGCCGGTGCCATCGATGCCGCCCGCAGCCATGTCGTCGAAAGCCGCGGCCGGCTGCGGCTCGTGCGGATGTTTGCCGCCACCAAGGCGGCACTGACGCTCGCCCGGCGGCTCAATGACGACTACGAGGACCTGAAGAGACAGCGCAGCCTGCTCGACTTCGAGGATCTGATCGCCCGCACGGCCGATCTCCTGACCCGCGACGGCGTCGGCGCCTGGGTGCATTACAAGCTCGACCAGGGCATAGACCACATCCTCGTCGACGAGGCGCAGGATACGAGCCCGATCCAATGGACGGTGATCAAGTCGCTTGCCGAGGATTTCTATTCCGGCACCAGCGCCCGCGAGACACGCCGCACCATTTTTGCCGTCGGCGACGAGAAACAGTCGATCTATTCCTTTCAGGGCGCCCGGCCGGAACGTTTCGCGGAAGAGCGCAGCGAGACGGAAAAGCGGGTGCGCGGCAGCGACCAGCCGTTCCATGCGATCCGCCTGCCGCTCTCCTTCCGCTCCACGGCCGACGTGCTTGCCGCCGTCGACCAGGTCTTCTCGCTGGAAGAAAACGCCAGGGGCCTCAGCGCGACGGGCGACCCGGTGCAGCACCGGTCCAATCGCATCGGCCATCCCGGAGCCGTCGATCTCTGGGACGTGGTGGTGCCGGAGGTCTCCGAACAGGAAGAGGATTGGACCGCTCCGTTCGATTCGACGCCGGACAAGGCGCCATCGGCCATTCTTGCCGGCCGCATCGCCAACCGGATCGGCGAGATGATCGGCAGGGAAACGATCATCGAAAAGGGCGTCGAAAGGCCGACCGAACCGGGCGACATCCTCGTCCTGGTCCGCAAGCGCGATGCCTTCGTCAACGCACTGACCCGGGCGCTCAAACGTCGCGACAACATCCCCGTCGCCGGTGCCGACCGGTTGCGGCTGACGAGCCATATCGCGGTACAGGATCTTCTGGCGCTAGGGCGTTTCCTGCTTCTGCCGCAGGACGACCTTTCGCTCGCGGCACTCTTGAAAAGCCCGCTTTTCAATCTCTCCGAAGAAGAGGTCTTCGAGGTCGCAGCCTTGCGGGCGGACAATGCGAGCGCCTGGGCGCAGCTCAACCGGTTAGCCGACGAACAGCCGCTGCGCTTCCGCGACGCCGCGGATCGGCTGCGGCATCTGCTCCTGCTCTCCCGGCAGCTCAGCCCGCATGATCTCTTCGCCCGGATTCTCGGCCAATATGGCGGGCGCCGGCAATTCCTGGGTAGGCTCGGCACCGAGGCCGGTGATATCCTCGACGAATTCCTGACCTTCGCGCTCGACCACGAGACCAATGGGCTGCCCGGCCTGCAGGCTTTCATTTCGACGCTGGAGCTCGAATCCCCGGAGGTGAAACGGGAGCAGGACGGCGGCCGCAACGAGGTGCGGATCATGACCGTGCATGCTTCCAAGGGTCTGGAGGCGCCGGTCGTCTTCCTGGTCGACAGCGGCTCGAAAGCCTTCATCTCCTCGCATGTGCCGAAATTCCGGCTGCTCAGGATCGGCAATGAGGAAGTACCGGCTTGGGTGCCGGGAAAAACGTTGAGCAACACGGTAACGACAACCGATGACGAGCGGATCAGGACATCGACCGAGGAGGAATACCGCCGGCTGCTTTATGTCGGCATGACGCGTGCCGCCGACCGGCTGATCGTCTGCGGTTACCGGGGCATCCGCGAAAATCCGGATACCTGGCAGTCGATGATCTCGAAGGCCTTGTCGACCGATGAGCATCATTGCAGCCAAGCGCAGTTCAGTGGACCGGACGGCGAATGGAACGGCTTACAATGGCGGCTGCCTGTTTCCGCCAGCCGGATCGCCAAGGCGGATCACAAGGAAACGCCTTCCTATGAAAAGCGGCCGCTACCCTCTGCCCTTTCCCGTCCGCTGCCGGCTCAAAAGATGCTGCCGCGGCCGCTCAGCCCCTCCGGCGCCGGAACGATGATCGACGACGAGGCGGATGATCTCATCGTCACCTCGCCGCTGTTCGCGGAGAAGCAGAATGCAGGTCTGGCACTTCAAAAGGGCAAACTCGTCCACCGCATGCTGCAGATGCTGACGGAATTTCCCGCGCATGAACGCGAGGCCGCGGCCCGGCGTTATGCCGAACGCGCCGCCCGCTTCTGGCCGGCTTCGGAGCGGGAGAATCTTGTCGCCTCGGTGATGTCCGTGCTTGCGCATGAGGAGCTCGCCCCGATCTTTTCCGAGCGGAGCCAGTCGGAAGTCTCGATCATGGGCACATTGGCGCTCGAAGGGAGGGACTATGCGATCTCCGGCCGCATCGACCGTCTGGTCGTGACCGAAACCCAGGTCGTCATTCTCGACTACAAGACGAATCGCGTACCGCCGAAGGGACCGGACGAGGTGCCGCTGACGCATCGCGCCCAGCTCGCCATCTACCGGGAGATCCTGAAGCCGCTTTATCCCGAGAAAACGCTCGAATGCGTCCTCGTCTATACCGAATCGGCAATGGTGATCCCGCTCCCGCCGGACCTGTTGTCACGTTCGCTTGCGGAACTCAAAACAAAGTGAGATGACGGCCATTGAAAACTTTGAGCGCTGGTCTCACATTTAATCCAACAGAGAATCGTGAAGGAGAGCCCATATGGCTACCGTGAAGGTCGATAACAGCAATTTCCAGGCCGAAGTCCTCAATTCGGCAGAGCCGGTCATCGTGGATTTCTGGGCCGAATGGTGCGGTCCGTGCAAGATGATCGCTCCGAGCCTTGAGGAAATCGCCACCGAACTCGCCGGCAAGGTGAAGGTCGCGAAGCTGAATATCGACGAAAATCCGGAGCTAGCCGCCCAGTTCGGCGTGCGCTCGATCCCGACGCTCGCCATGTTCAAGGGCGGCGAAGTGGCCGACATCAAGGTCGGCGCCGCTCCGAAGACTGCCCTTTCGGCCTGGATTTCCAGCGCCGCCTGATTTCCAGTCGCATGCCCTATGAAAAAAACCCGGCTACTCCCTGCAGCCGGGTTTTTTGTTGTCTCGTGTAGCGCAGTATCAGGTCGGCGGGGTTTCGTTATCGGCGAGCGCATTGCCGGCGAAATAGAGCGACCCGCCGATCAGAATGCGAGGCGGCGCGTTGCCGGGCGCCTGGCGTCGCGCGATTTCCTGCAGAGCTTCCGCGATCGACCCGGCCGGTTCCGCCACCAGCCCGGCATCGAATGCGTAATGCGCCAGGGCCACGGGGTCGAACCCCGATTCGCTGCCGCGGATATGCACCGTGAAGACATGTTCGGCGAGATCGGCAAAAGCGCGGAAATAGCCGACCGGATCCTTGGTGTTGATCATGCCGGCCACAAGGTAGAGCGGCCGCGGCTGGCGCTCTTCGAACGCGGCCATGGCCTCGGCGATCACTTCGCCGCCGGAGGGATTGTGCCCGCCGTCCAGCCAGATCTCGGCGCCCTCCGGCGCATATTCGAGAAGCTTGCCTTCCGTCAGCCTCTGCAGCCGGGCCGGCCATTCGACCATCGTCATGGCCTTTTCCATCATCGCCTCGGTGACGGGAAAACCCGCCGCCTTGACGGCGCGGATGGCGGCAGCGGCATTGGCATATTGATGCCGGCCAGGCAGGCGCGGCAGCGGCAGGTCATGCAAGCCGCCCTCGTCCTGATAGATCAGCCGGCCAAATTCCTCATGGGCCGAAAAATCCTGACCATAGACGGCGGCCGGGCAACCGAGCCGCTCGGCGGTCGAAACCAGCACCTCACGGGCAGCTTCGAATTCCTGCTGGCCGATCACCACCGGCCGGCCGCGCTTCATGATGCCGGCCTTCTCCGCGGCGATCAGCTCGACCCGGTCACCGAGATAGGCCTGATGATCCAGCGCGATCGGCATGATGACGGAGACGGCGGGATTGGGAACGACATTGGTGGAATCAAAACGCCCACCCATGCCGACCTCAAGGATCACGGCATCCGCCGGTTTTTCGGAGAAAAGGAGAAAGCTGACGACCGTCAGGATTTCGAAGACCGTGATCTTCTGGCCGGCATTCGCTTCTCCGACCCGGCGCAACGCATCGGCAAGATCCGCATCCGAGACAAGCTGGCCCCGGCCGCCCTTCACACCGATCCGATATCGTTCATGCCAATTGACGAGATGCGGCGAGGTATCGACATGGACCGAATAGCCACCGGCTTCGAGTAGCGCCCGGCAGAATGCGGTCACGGAGCCCTTGCCGTTTGTACCGGCGACGTGGATCACCGGCGGCAGCCGAAGATGAGGATTGCCGAGCACTTCCAGAAGCCGGGTGATGCGCTCCAGCGAAAGATCGAAACCCTTCGGGTGAAGGGTCATCAGCCTTTCTATCTCCCGTTCGGCTTCGTTCGTTGCGGCCTCGTTCATCGTCGTCATCTCGCCACTCCGGCCCCTGATGGTCTCAAACTTCAGGCGCTGATCGCGATGGGCGCGGAGATCGCCTGCTGGGCCGGCTCTTTCGTCAGCATCTTCAGGAGCTTGGCGAGCGTCGACGGGATGTCGTGGCGCTTCACCACCATGTCGACCATGCCGTGCTCGAGCAGGTATTCCGAGGTCTGAAAACCTTCGGGAAGCTTTTCGCGCAGGGTCTGCTCGATGACGCGCTTGCCGGCAAAACCGATCTCGGCGCCCGGCTCGGCGATATGGACATCACCCAGCATGGCATAGGAGGCCGTGACGCCGCCGGTGGTCGGGTTGGTCAGCACGACGATATAGGGCAGGCCCGCTTCCTTCAGCATATCGACCGCGACCGTGGTGCGCGGAAGCTGCATCAGCGACAGGATGCCTTCCTGCATGCGGGCGCCGCCGGAAGCAGGGAAGATGACCAGCGGGCATTTTTCCGCAAGCGCCCGCTCGCAGGCCTTCACGATCGCCTCGCCGGCGGCCATGCCGAGCGAACCGCCGATGAAGTTGAACTCGTGCACGACGGCAACGAGCTTCAGCCCCTGGACCTGGCCGAGACCGGCCAGAATCGTGTCTTCCTGTTCGGTCTTGGTGCGGCTGTCCTTCAGGCGGTCGCTATAGCGCTTCGAATCGCGGAACTTCAGCGGATCCTGGGCGACCTTCGGCTGCGGCAGCGATTCATAAACGCCGCCGTCGAAGAGATCGGCCAGCCTGGCCTTGGCCGGCATCTTCATGTGGAAGCCGGAGGCGGGAATGACCCACTTGTTTTCTTCCAGGTCCTTGTGAAAGACCATTTCCCCGGTTTCCGGGCACTTGATCCAGAGATTTTCCGGAACTTCCCGGCGGCCCAGCATGGAGTTGATGCGCGGCCGAACGTAATTGGTGATCCAGTTCACTTGGCGTACTCCGAGTTAAACCCTGCCCAATGTGGGAAAATTATTCGGCGGCAACAAGGCGCGCAGCCCGCACGCCGGTCGCCAGCCCCTTTACCAGCGTCGCAACCGACGCGACCGTATCCGGACCGGCCTTTCCATCCTTCGTCAGGCTGCCGGCGATCTGGGCGACAATGGCCGTGCCGACGACGACGCCATCGGCCGACGCACCGATCGCCCTGGCATGATCGGCCGTCTTGACGCCGAAACCGACGCAGACCGGCAGGTTCGTATGCCCCTTGATGCGGTTGACGGCACCGGAGACCAGCGAGGGGTCCGGCAGGGCGGAACCGGTGATGCCGGTCATCGAGACGTAATAGACGAAACCGGACGTGTTCTTGAGGACGGCAGGCAGGCGCTTGTCGTCGGTGGTCGGCGTCGCGAGGCGGATGAAGTTGATGCCCTTCGCAAGTGCCGGGATGCAGAGCTCGTCGTCCATTTCCGGCGGCAGGTCGACGACGATCAGGCCATCGATGCCTACGGCAAGCGCGTCGTCCAGGAACCTGTCGACGCCATAGATGTAGATGGGATTGTAATAGCCCATCATGACGATCGGCGTTTCGCTGTCGCTCTCGCGGAATTTGCGGGCGAGTTCCAGCGTTTTGGCCAGCGTCTGTCCGCCCTTCAGCGCACGCTGGCCGGCCATCTGGATCGCCGGGCCATCGGCCATCGGATCGGAAAACGGCATGCCGAGTTCGATGATATCGGGACCGGCGGCAGGAAGCGCCTTCATGATACCGAGCGACGTTTCGAAATCCGGATCGCCGCCCATGAAATAGGTGATCAGAGCGGGGCGACCTTCAGCCTTCAGGGCCGCAAAACGGTTGTCCATACGCACTGTCATGTCAGAGTTCCATTCCGAGAATCTTGCCGACCGTGAAGATGTCCTTGTCGCCGCGACCGGAGAGGTTCATCACGATGATCTGGTCCTTGCGCATCTTCGGCGCGCGCTTGATAACTTCGGCGATCGCGTGGCTCGCCTCCAGTGCCGGGATGATGCCTTCAAGACGGGTCAGCACCTGGAAGGCATCGAGCGCTTCCTGGTCCATGATCGGTACGTATTCGACGCGGCCGGTGGAGTGCAACCAACTATGCTCCGGCCCGATCCCCGGATAGTCGAGACCGGCGGAGATCGAATGGCCTTCGAGGATCTGGCCGTCGCGGTTCTGCAGCAGATAGGTGCGGTTGCCGTGCAGCACGCCCGGGCTGCCGGCGGTGATCGAGGCGCAGTGCTCGACGCCTTCAAGGCCGCGGCCGCCCGCCTCGACGCCGACGATCTGGACGCTTTCGTCATCGAGGAACGGGTGGAAGATGCCGATCGCGTTCGAACCGCCGCCGACGGCCGCCACGACGAGATCGGGGAGCCGGCCTTCGGCCTCAAGGATCTGCTCCTTGGCTTCCTTGCCGATCACCGCCTGGAAATCGCGGACCATTTCCGGGTAGGGATGCGGACCGGCGGCGGTGCCGATCAGGTAATAGGTGTTCTCGACATTGGTGACCCAGTCGCGCAACGCTTCGTTCATGGCATCCTTCAGCGTACCATGGCCGGCCGTGACCGGCTTCACCTCGGCACCCAAAAGCTTCATGCGGAAAACGTTCGGCGCCTGGCGCTCGACATCGGTGGCGCCCATATAGACGACACAGGGAAAGCCGAAGCGGGCACAGACCGTCGCGGAAGCCACGCCATGCTGGCCTGCGCCGGTTTCCGCGATGATGCGGGTCTTGCCCATGCGTCTGGCCAGCAGTATCTGACCGATGCAATTGTTGATCTTGTGCGAACCGGTGTGGTTCAGCTCCTCGCGCTTGAAATAAATCTTCGCGCCGCCGAGATGCTCGGTCAGGCGCTCGGCGAAATAAAGCGGGCTCGGGCGGCCGATATAATGGGTGCCGAGATCGGCGAGTTCCTTCTGGAAGGCCGGGTCGTTCTTCGCCTTTTCCCATTCGCCCTGCAGATCCAGGATCAGCGGCATCAGCGTTTCGGCGACGAAGCGCCCGCCGAAAATGCCGAAACGACCGTCCTCATCGGGGCCGGATCGGAACGAATTGGGTTTTGGCGTCTGGTTCACTCTTAGCTCCCTCACGCGCTCTTGCGCGACGTGGCGACCGCCACGGCATCGAAAAACGCATCGATCATTCCAAGGTCCTTGATGCCCGGCGCGCTTTCGACGCCGGACGAAATATCGATAGCCCTTGCCTTCGTGGATGCGAGCGCAAGAGCGACATTATCCTTGTTCAATCCTCCGGAAAGCATGTAATCCACGCTTTCGTCAAGCGAAGCCATGAGGCTCCAGTCGAAGGAAACGCCATTGCCGCCGGGCAGTTCCGAACCTTTGGGCGCCTTGGCGTCGAACATGAAGCGGTCGGCGACGCCGATATAGGGATCGATCCGATCGAGATCGGCAGCTTCCTTCACCGGAAAGACCTTCATGACCGGCAGGCCGTACAGCGCCTTGATATGCAGCACCCGCTCGGGGCTCTCATTGCCATGAAGCTGCAGGATATCCGGCCGCAGCAGCGAGACGATGTCGTCGAGTTCCTCGTCATCGGCATTGACGGTCACCGCGACGATCTTCACCCGGCCGCGGACACGATCGGCAAGCTCGCCGGCAACATCCGGATCAATGTTGCGCGGGCTCTTGGGAAAGAAGATGAAACCGATATGGGTGGCGCCGCGCGCAACGGCGCGATCGACAGCCTCGGGCGTCTTCAAACCGCAGATTTTGATGTCAGGTTTCATGACGTGCGGAGTGACACGAAATCTTGCCGGAGTCGAGGCAAATCCTCTTTTCCAAACGAACTCGGCCAAAAACTAATGGCAGGATCGCGACAGACTCGTCCCTTGCCCTCGGGTCAAGCCCGAGGGTGACGAGTGGGCGGACTCATCCCTTGGTGCGGCTTGCTTTCTTGTTTCGGCCGGGACACGTCGGGTGCCTCGATTTAAATTTTTATAAGTGACACGCGACGTGTCCCGTTCGGTGTATTTTTCTGCGCAACTTCGATCCCTCTGCGCGGATACCGGCACCTTAGCCAGG
>Ga0164243_10001040_pt1 | contig 48197 bp, 51 predicted proteins | sample OricompcompostOP_FD_108781 | JGI IMG/M metagenome (GOLD analysis project Ga0164243, IMG submission 108781) | Organic Plus compost microbial communities from Emeryville, California, USA - Original compost - Organic plus compost (OP) | ecosystem: Engineered > Solid waste > Mixed feedstock >...
CCCGCAGACGCTCCCACTGATCGTCCCGCAGTACCTCGCCTTCCACACCAGCCTCCAAAAGCCAGTGTTGAATCACAAACCCGCACCGCCGTGAATCCCTAAAATGTCACTACAGCCTAGAGCATCGCGCTCTATATAGGAGCCGTTATATAAGAGCCGTTCGCCCTGAGCTTGTCGAAGGGCGAACGGGATGGAAGAGTGATGCCGATTTTGGGCGGCGCTCCAGGTTGGGATTCTTGGGGGCGGACTTCGAGTTGGAAAGTTGAGGGCGACTCTTTCCGTCATCATCTCTGCGAGACCAAGAATCCAGCGCCGCGCTGCCCTGGATTCCCGCTTTCGCGGGAATGCCGAGGGATAATGTGAATCCTGGCCATATCCTGTTCAAACAGGAGCAATGAGTCCGTCTGATAGCGAGCGGCCCCGGCGATGGCCGGGGCCGACCATCATTTCAGCCCGCGAAGGCGACCATCGTGCGGCGGCGGCGCAGCGTGGCGCCGACCGCGCCCATGCCGAGGATCATCATCGCCCAGCTCGCCGGTTCCGGCACGGCGGTCGCCGCCGGCTCCAGCGTGAAATTGTCGCCGACCACGTCGAACAGGGTGTCTCCGTAGAAATAGCCCGGCTCGTAGGTGGTGAACTCCAGCGTGCCGACATTGGCGAGGATGTCACTGAAGGTCCGGCCGGCCGGCAGCTCGGGATTGCCGTCGCCGTCCACGCCGATCCAGCCGGTCGGCAGGTCCAGCGCGCCGGTGTCTTCGATCGTCACGGACAGATGCTGCCAGCCATCGATGTCGGCCGAGAGCGTGCCGAGCTGATAGAAGAGGCTCGCATCATCCGTGAAATCCTCCGGATCGCCGATGTCCGTCAATTTCACGAACAGATTGCGGGTCACTTCGCCCCCGGTGCCCAGATAGACGATCGAGTTGGTCAGCATGTCCAGGCTGATCGTGAGCGAAGGGATCGTGGTATAGTCGCCGATGAAGGCGGGGTTGCTCTCGTTCCGCCAGGACATGCCATAGACGATGACATCCGGCGTCAGGTGAAAGCCGGGCGCCGGCGAGCCCACGCTGTCATCGACGAAGCCATTGCCCGTCCAGCCCTCGTCACCGTCGGAAAATGTCGTGGTCGTCGCGGAAGCAGCGCCCGAAAGGGCCGCCGAGGCGAGCAGAAGGCATGTCGTCACGGTCTTGAACTTATTCATTATCGGTCTCCCATCGGTGACGCCCAGCCCACCTGGCATCAACATTTCCAACGCGTCCCGTTAACCAAGATTTCGCACCCGCGAAGAGAAGTCAATGCAGGTCTGACGGATCGGCATCGTCGGGCGAAGATCGACGGGGCCGGCTCAATGCAAATGCCGCAGCTTGTCCGGATTGCGCATCACATAGATAGCGACGACCTGCCCATCCTCGATCTCCAGCGCGGTGGTCTGATACTCGCCGTCCGCCTCCAGCGTGACGAAGCCGGGCAGGCCGTTGATGCAGCAGATGCGCACCAGCCGCGAATCATATTTGCGGAACAGCACGCCGAGCGCCTTGTGGAGTTGCAGCACATGGCGCAGCCCCTGCACGACGCCCACCGCCGCCGATCGCTTGCCGCCGCCATCGGCATGAAGGCTGACGTCGGCGCGCAACATGGCGCCGAGCGCGGTCATGTCGCCGCTGCGCGAGGCATGGAAGAAGGCCTGCGCCATCTCCAGCCCGCGCTCGCGCTCCACCGCATAGCGCGGCCGTGCCTCGCGGACATGGGCCCGCGCCCGGGCGGCGAGCTGGCGACAGGCGGCAGGGTCGCGCTGGATCGTCGCCGCTACTTCCTCGAAACCGACGCCGAACACATCGTGCAGCAGGAAGGCCGCGCGCTCCAGCGGGGAGAGCCGTTCCAGCGCCAGCATCAGCGGCAGCGTCACATCCTCATCCTCGTCCTCCTCGACGATCGGGTCGGGCAGCCATGGGCCGACATAGGTCTCGCGCTGATGCCGCGCCGACTTGAGCTGATCGAGGCAGATGCGCGTCACCACCCGGCGCAGGAACGCCTCGGGGGCGCGCACCGCCGCCCGGTCCGTGCCAAGCCAGCGGAGAAAGGCCTCCTGCACCGCATCCTCGGCATCGGCGACCGAGCCGAGCATGCGGTAGGCGACCCGCACCAGCCGGGGACGCAGCGGATCGAACAGCGCCGCCGCGTCCGCCTGCTGGCCGGGCGTCATCAGGCGGCCGCCCGCTTGCGGGTGGCGGGCGTCTCCAGCCACAGGCCGAAGCCCACGGCGATGCGGTTCCAGCCGTTGATGACATTGACGAGCAGGGTGAGATTGGCCTGCTCCTCGGGCGTGAACTGCGCGTCGAGCGCCTCATGGGCGGCGTCCAGCTCGGCATGGCCGTGCGAGAGGCGAGTCAGCGCTTCCGTCCAGGCGAGCGCGGCGCGCTCGCGGTCCGTATAGCAGGGCGCCTCGCGCCAGGCGGCGAGGAGATGGATGCGCTGCTCGCTCTCGCCCTGTTCGCGGGCATCGGCGGTGTGCATGTTGATGCAGTTGGCGCACTGGTTGATCTGCGAGGCGCGGATCTTCACCAGCTCGACAAGGCTCGGCTCCAGGCTGGCGTTCACGGCCATGGAGAGGCCCATCCACTGCTTCATGAGCGCGGGCGAGGCGGCATAGGGATCAAGTCTGGCAGTCATGGCATGGGGTCCTTTCGTCAGGGTTGCGATGGCATGACGAATGGGGGGCGACGGATGTGACATGGCGTGGGGAAAATGGCGATCCTGTCCTTTGGGGGTGTCGGTGGCGAGCTATTACGGGCATTTCCTTCCCGTTCGCCCTGAGCGAAGTCGAAGGGCCCTACTGAGCGGAGCGAAGGGGCTTCACCTGCGGCTCAGCCGGGCCCTTCGACTTCGCTCAGGGCGAACGGGATTGCTTGCACGTCTGCTTCCACCCATAGCCGCCACTCCTCGCTGGACAGCCGCCCGCGCCGGGCATTAGGTGCGCATCCGATTCTGACACATCCACCCGGAGACCGAACCCATCATGAGCGACAATATCGCCGCCGACCAGCTGCGCCTGTTCATCGAGCGCATCGAGCGCCTCGAGGAAGAGAAGAAAGGCATCGCCGACGACATCAAGGACGTCTATGCTGAGGCCAAGGCGACCGGCTATGATGTGAAGACCATGCGTTCCATCGTCCGGTTGCGGCGCATGGAAAAGCACGCCCGGCAGGAGGCCGAGGCGCTGCTGGAGACCTACAAGGCCGCGCTCGGCCTCGAATAGGCGAAACGGGCGCGGCGAATCGGAGAGCTGACCACATGCATCTGATTGGTTCCCTCGCCTCGCCCTTCGTCCAGCGCTGCCTCATCGTGGCGCGCGCCAAAGGCCATGAGCTGGCGGTCGAGCTGCCACCGGGCGGCTCGATGCAGAGCGATGCCTTCCGGGCGATCAGCCCGATGGGCCGCATCCCGATCCTGGCGCTCGACGATGGTGGGCATATGTGCGAATCGGGTGCGATCAGCGCGCATCTCGACGAGATGCTGGACGGCCCCTCGCTGCTGCCGGCCGAGCGCCCGCAGCGGTGCCGCGTCCGCGAGGTCGAGGCAATCGCGGTGGGCGAGCTGGCCGCCGGCCTGCGCCCGGTGCTGGTGCACCGCGTGTTCCGCATGGGGGAGAATGAGCCGGTGGTCGCGGCCGGGCTCGCCCAGGCCGACCGGGGCTGCGTCGCGCTCGACCGGCTGATCGGCGAGACACCCTATGCGGTGGGCGATGCCGTGAGCATGGCCGATGCCGCGCTCGTCCCCTTCGTGGCGCTGGCCTCGGGCCTCAGCCATGTGCCCGAAGTGGCGGACATGATGGCGCGCCACGCCTTCCTCGGCGCCTATCTGGCACGCGCCTGCGCCGATCCGGTGCTGGCCCGCACGCCTGCCGAGATGAAGGCGGAGTTCGCGGCCGTCATGGCGCGGCGCCAGAGGGAGGCGGCACAAGCGTGACTGATCTTCCCTCGGCGGAGACGGCAGACAGGCTCTTCATCCACCGTGAGAATCGGAGAGGTCCGCGTCTTCCGGGGCAATGACGATGGCAGGATGGGCGCCCTCTCTCTAGAAGCGATTCCGAGATCGAATCGGTGCGCCTGCGCACGCTGGATCAAGGAGAGACGCAATGCCTGAAGGTCCCTGGGGCGACGCGCCCGCCGACGAGATGATCGTCACCACCACCAACGGCGTCGATGGCCGCCCGGTGCAGCGCTATTGCGGCGTGGTCACGGGCGAGGTGATCGTGGGCGCCAATCTGTTCCGCGACCTGTTCGCCAGCGTGCGCGACATCGTGGGCGGCCGCTCGGGCGCCTATGAGGAAGTGCTGGGCCGCGCCCGCGAGGAAGCGCTCGCCGAGATGCGCCAGCGCGCGGCGGCGCTGGGTGGCAACGCCGTGATCGGTGTCGACCTCGACTATGAGGTGCTCGGCGCCAACGGCTCGATGCTGATGGTCTCGGCGACCGGCACCGCCGTCCAGCTCTGACGGGATTTTCGGATGACCATCACCGACACGGGCAGCGGCATCGGTGGACACGCTGTTCGAGCGGACGGTCGCGACCTTCGGCCACAAGCACCGTTCGCCCTGAGCGAAGTCGAAGGGCTTGGCTGAGCCGCAGGCGAAGTCTACTTCGCTCCGCTCAGTAGGGCCCTTCGACTTCGCTCAGGGCGAACGGGAAGGAAATGTCCGTAACAAGTCGAAGCCGGGATTGGGGCTGACTTCCGGCCGCCTCGGGCATTAGATTGCCGGCCATGCGCTTCACGATCCGCCCCGCCACGTCCGCCGACGCCGCCCGATGCGCCGCCATCTACCGGCCGTTCGTCACCGACAATTGGGTCAGCTTCGAGACCGAGCCGCCCGATGCGGCGGAAATGGCGGCGCGCATCGCGGCCTATGGCGCCAGCCATGCCTGGCTGGTCGCCCAGGCGCCGGACGGCACGGTCACCGGCTATGCCTATGGCAGCCCGCACCGCAGCCGCGCAGCCTATGCGACCTCGGCCGATGTCGCGGTCTATGTCGATCCGGCCTTCGCCCGGCAGGGACTCGGCCGGGCGCTCTATGATGCGCTGTTCCCGCTGCTGGCAGCGAAGGGCATCCATGCGGTCTTCGCCGGCATCGCGCTGCCTCATCCGGCCAGCATCGGCCTGCATGAGGCGATCGGCTTCACGCTCATCGGCATCTATCGTGAGGTCGGCTGGAAGATGGACGGCTGGCGCGATGTCGGCTGGTGGCAGCGCCTGCTATGAGCCGTCGAGCGCAAGACGCGGACGGCCGGACTTGTCGATCATGGATCCGAAGCCCTGCCGGCCCGCTTCATTGCGATGCCTTTCGTTCGCGCTCCAGCCTGCGATTATGCGTTTCCGGCTCGGGCAGCGGATCGTCGAGCATGGTCCAGCGATCGGCTTCGAGCGCCAGCCAGGTCGAATAGCCCGACCATCCGCGATCCGTCCGCTGCTGCCATCGGCAATTGAACTCGGTCGGCTCCTCGGCATCCCTCTCGCAGGCGATGTCCCGCAGGTCATCCGGCGCGACCGTGCGCTGGGCATAGGTGCCCAGGGACTCGGCGAGCTGTGCGGCGGTCGGCTCCGTCGCCCCGGCCGGAGCGGCAAGCATTGCGCCAGCGCCGGCAAGCACGAGCGAAAGGAACCGGGTTTTCACGCGCCGGTCAGTCGGGCGCCTTGGCGACGCCCACCAGCGCCGGACGCAGCAGCCGATCCTTGATGAGATAGCCCGCCTGCATCTCCTGCACGATGGTGCCCGGCGCCGCTTCGGCATGGGGAATCTCGATCATCGCCTGATGCTTGTTGGGGTCGAGCGGCTCGCCGACGGCATTGAATTTCTCGACGCCATGCTTGCGGAACACGCTTTCCAGCTCCTTGCCCGTCGCCTCCAGGCCGGCGATCAGGCCCTTGAGCCTGTCATCCTCGCGCAGATCGGCGGGAATGGCGTCGAGCGCGCGCGTCAGATTGTCCGCGACCGAGAGAATGTCGCGGGCGAAGGCGGTCGCGGCATAGGCGCGCGCGTCGGCCAGTTCCTTCTCCATCCGGCGCCGGACATTCTGCGTGTCGGCGAGCGCATAGAGCGTTTCCTGCTTGGCGGTGGCCAGCTCATTCTCCAGCGCGGCGACGCGCGCGATGAGATCCCCCTCCGGGTCCCCCGCCATGGCCTCGCCCTCGGCGATGTCCGCCGCCAGGGTCTCGTTCTCGTCCTTGGGCTCTTGCGTCTTATTGTCTTCCGTCATGGCTTTCCGTCATTGCATCAATTTGGTCAGCGTCTGCGCCGTGAAATCCACCATGGGGACGACACGGGCATAGTTCAACCGGGTGGGGCCGATCACCCCGACCACGCCGACCACGCGGCCGCCGGGGCCGCGGTAGGGCGCGGCTATGACCGAAGAACCGCTCAGGGAAAAGAGCTTGTTCTCCGATCCGATGAAGATGCGGGTCGCGGCCCCGGCGCGGGCGCTGTCCAGCAGCCGGGCGATCTCGCTCTTGCCTTCCAACTCCTCGAGCAATTGCCGCACCCGTTCGAGGTCGGCGGCGGCGGTCTCGTCGATGAGATTGGCCTGGCCGCGCACGATCAGCACCGGCCGGTCCTCCGGGTCACGGCTCCAGGCAGCGAGGCCGCGCTCGACCAGATCGCGCGAGGCCTCGTCCAGCGCGTCGCGGCCCTGCGCGATGTCGCGCGCGAGCAGCGCCTGCGCGTCGGCCAGCGTGCGCCCGCCGGCATGGGCGGAGAGATAATTGGCCGCTTCGGCGAGCATGGACGGCGTGGTGCCGGGCGGCAGGTCCACGATGCGGTTCTCCACGCTGCCGTCCGCTCCGACCAGCACGGCCAGCGCCTGCGTGTCGGAGAGCCAGGCGAAACCGAACTGCCGCACCACCAGCGTCTCACGGCGCGGCACCATGACGAGCCCCGCGCAGGCGGAAAGGCCCGAGAGCAGTGCGGAGGCGGTGTTGAGCGCATCCTCGATCGGCCCCTCGCCGGTCAGCTCGCGCTCGATGGCGCGCTTGTCCTCGTCATGGGGCGCGGCGGCCTGCATCATCGCGTCCACGAACAGGCGCAGCCCCGCCTGCGTCGGCATCCGGCCCGCCGAGACATGCGGCGCAGCAAGCAGGCCCGCCTTCTCCAGATCCTGCATCACGTTGCGGATCGAGGCGGGCGAGAGATTGAGGCACGGCAGGCGGCTCAGCGTGCGCGAGCCGATCGGGGTGCCGGACCCCAGATAGGATTCGACGACGAGCCGGAAAATGTCGCGCGCGCGATCGCTGAGCAGGTCGATGGTCGGACCGGACATGGCGTCCTATGTAGGGGCAAGTCCCGCGCCGGCCAAGCGAGCGGCGGTCTTGAGTTGATTTTCGGGAGCAATATCGGCTCAATGCCGCACAACCGCCTGCACGGGGACCGGAATGCCGCGCCGCTACATCATATCGCACACCTCGCTGCGCGGCATCGCGGCGCTGCTTGTCGTCTTCTACCATTTCCGGTTCGGCTATGCCTTCCACTTCGGCTGGGAGACCGCCACGCCCTTCTTCGCCAAGGGCTATCTCTGGGTCGACCTGTTCTTCATCCTCTCCGGCTTTGTCATCGCCTATTCGGCGCAGGCCGACGAACGCGCGCCCTATGACTGGCCACAGATCAGGGATTTCTGGGTCGCCCGATTCGCGCGCATCTATCCGCTGCACTTCGTCTGCCTGCTGGCGCTGCTGGCGATCCAGGCGGCGCTGCTCCTGCTCGGCCGGATGAGCGGCATCGGGATCGGCAATCCCGAACTCTGGAGCGCCGCCTCGATGCTGAATTTCGTCGAGCAGCTCTTCCTGCTCAATGCCTGGGGCATCACCGGCCGGGTCGGCTGGAACATCCCGAGCTGGTCGATCAGCGCGGAGATGGTCGCCTATCTGGCCTTCCCGGCGCTCGCCGCCCTGCTGGTGCGCGGCGGCAAGCTGGCGACGGCGGCGCTGCTGACCGGCGCCACGGCCTTCTATCTCTGGGTCGGCGTGACGAGCGGCGATCTCAACATCGTCATCGGCCTCGCCGTCCTGCGCTGCCTGGCCGGCTTCTCGCTCGGCATGATCGTCTACCGGCTGCGCGGCTGGCTGGACGGCCTCTCCAGCGCCGTGCTCGGCATGGCGCAGGCGGCTGGCCTTACCATCGTCCTGCCGGTGCTGCTGCTCGGGCTCAACGACGTGCTCGCCATTCCCGGCTTCGTGCTGCTGATCGCGTCGACCTGGCCAGATCGCGGCTGGCTGGCGCGGCCGCTTGCGCTCCCCATCCTGTTCTGGCTCGGCGAGATTTCCTATTCGGTCTATCTCGTCCATGTCGTGCTGCTGCCGAGTTGGGGCGTCGTCATGGGCGCGATCCTGGGAAAGCTCGGCATCGCGCCGATGCTGGCGCGCACCGTCATCATGGGGGGCGGGCTCACCATGGTGCTGATCGTCGCGACCTTCACCTATCATGTCGTCGAGAAGCCGGCGCGCAAGACCATCCTGCGCTGGTATGGCGCCCGCGCGGCGCGTCCGCGTGAAGCCGCCTTGCAAGCACCCGACCGCCTGACCTAAAGGGGCGCCACGTCCGTCCCTTCCCCCATCTCGAAAGTCATGCCCATGCGCCCCTCCGGCCGTGCCCCCGACGAAATGCGCGTCATCACCATGGAGCCGGGCTTCACCGTCCATGCCGAGGGAAGCTGCCTCGTCTCCTTCGGCGACACGCGCGTGCTCTGCACCGCCAGTGTGGAGGAGCGCGTGCCGCCCTTCCTGCGCGGCAAGGGCGAAGGCTGGGTGACGGCGGAATATGGCATGCTGCCCCGCGCCACCCACACGCGCGGCGCGCGCGAGGCAGCCAAGGGCAAGCAGTCCGGCCGCACGCAGGAAATCCAGCGACTCATCGGCCGCTCGCTGCGCGCGGTGGTGGACCTCAAGGCGCTCGGCGAGCGGCAGATCACCATCGATTGCGACGTGATCCAGGCCGATGGCGGCACACGCACCGCCAGCATCTCCGGCGGCTGGGTGGCGCTGCGCATCGCCATCGACAGGCTGATCGCCAGCGGCGCGCTGGAGAAGGACCCGATCACCGCCAAGGTGGCCGCCATCTCCTGCGGCATCCATGAAGGCACGCCGGTGCTCGACCTCGATTATATCGAGGACAGCAATGCCCATGCCGACGGCAATTTCGTGCTGCTCTCCAACGGCAATATCGCCGAGGTGCAGGCCACGGCCGAAGGCGCGACCTATGACGAGGAAGCGCTGCTGCGCCTGCTGCGCCTCGCCCGCATCGGCTGCGCGAAGATCTTCGAGGCGCAGGACCGTGCGGTCGCCAAGGCATGACACCGCCCGCGCCGATCGCCTATTCGATCGACGAGCCGCTTTACCTGTCTTTCTGCAGGTTAGCCTATCGTCGGGCGATAGCGAGAATGGCGGGCTGGGCTGCCCTGTGGATCGCAATCGCGCTGGTCCTGCTCTTCTTCGCAGGATTCCGTACGGTCAGCATGCTGTCGGGCGTAATGGCCGGCATTGTCGCGTTCGCCCTCGTCATGGCCTCGCCGATGGTTCGTCGTCCTCCCTCGGCAGGCGCGGAAAATATATGGCGAAACTGCATGGTTCCGGGAAAGACTGGAATTGACTGCGGACGAGCAGGGATTCACCATGAACCAGCCCTCCGGCACTTTGAAGGGAAAATGGCAAGAGATGGTGAAATGGGACGAGGACCCAGCGCTGCTCGCCATCTATTTTAACAGAGTGACGGCGGCGATCGTGCCCAAGACGAGCCATAGCCATGAAATGACCAACTATTGCCGCGACCGCCTGATCGTCTCGGGTCTTCCAAAGGCGGGAAAGCGTCGCAAATGACCCGCACGCTCGTCCCCGGTCGCCTCGTCATCGCCAGCCACAATGCGGGCAAGGTGCGGGAGATCACGGCACTGCTTGGCCCCTATGGCATGGAGCCGGTCTCGGCCGGTGACCTCGGCTTGCCGGAGCCGGAGGAGACCGGCACGACCTTCGCCGAGAATGCGCGGATCAAGGCGCTTGCCTCGGCGACCGCCTCGGGCCTTCCGGCGCTGGCGGACGACAGCGGGCTGGAAGTGGCGGCGCTCGGCGGGCGGCCGGGCGTCTACACCGCCGACTGGGCGGAGCGGCAATGGTTCGAGGGACCGCCGGGCCGCGACTGGTATATGGCGATGGGCAAGGTCGAGGGCCTGCTGAGTGAGCTGGGGCCCGATGCGGACCGGTCCGCCGCCTTCATCTGCACCCTCTGCCTCGCCTGGCCGGACGGCGAGACCGCCCTGTTCGAAGGCCGCGCCGAGGGCAGCCTCGTCTGGCCGCCGCGCGGCACCATGGGCTTCGGCTATGATCCGATGTTCCTGCCGGCCGGCCATGCCGAGACCTTTGGCGAGATGGATCCGGCGGACAAGCAGCCGATCAGCCACCGCACGGACGCGTTCCGCCGGCTGGTCGCGGCTTTGTTCGATGCGCCGGCGGGCGGGCTCGGGGCTCGTCATGGCGCGTGACCTGCGCTCCTTCGCCCGGCTCGCGCAGGGCCTGCGGTCCACCGATGATCTGGCGTGGCGGCTCGCCATGGATAATTCGGCCGTCCTGAGCGCCCTGGGCAAGGCCTGGCTCGCCCGCCCCTTCCCGGCGCAGGCACGCCTGCGCATCCTGCTCGCCTATCAGGCGAGCACGCTGGCGGCGCCGCAATTCTACCCCTTCCTGCGCTACGGGGCCCGCTTCGCGGCGCGCGGCATCCATTTCCGCGCGATGCCGACCGAAGGGCTCGACCCGACGAAGCTGCCGTCGAAGCTGGATGCGCTGTTCTACCAATCCGACTATCGGCTAGCCGAGGGCGTGCTCGAAGAGAGCCTCGCCCGGATCAAGGCGGCACGCCCGGACCTCCGGATCAGCTATTTCGACTGGTTCGCGCCCGCCGACATCCGCTTCGCCGCGCGGGTCGAGCCCTGGGTGGACGCCTATGTGAAGAAATGCCTGTTCAGCGACCGCGCCCGCCACATCGAACCGACGCAAGGCCATACCAATCTCAACGACTATTTCACGGCGCGCTACGGCGTGGAGAATCCTCCGCGCGATTGGGAGGTTCCGGAGGCGATCATTCCCCGCCTCGATCTCAGCCCCGCCTTCTCCACTGCGCCCGAGCTGATCCGCCTGTTCGAGGGCGACCCGCCGCCCGAGAGTACGCGCGACATCGACATCCATGCCCGCATCGCCAGCAAGGGCTCGCCTTGGTATCAGCATATGCGCGAGGAAGCGAAGGCCGCCCTGGTCAAGAATTTCGCCGACCTCAGGGTCATCGATTCGGGCCGTGTCTCCCACGCCGAGTTCATGGACGAGTTGCATCGCGCCAGGCTCTGCTTCAGCCCGTTCGGCTATGGCGAGATCTGCTGGCGGGATTTCGAGGCGATCGCCACCGGATCGGTGCTGGTGAAACCGGACATGAGCCATATCGCCGCGGAACCCGATATCTATCGGCCGGGCGAGACCTATATTCCGGTGGCATGGGACCTCTCCGACCTCAACGAGAAGGTGCGCGGGCTGCTCGCCGATCCCGCGCGCTGCCGTCGCATCGCCGAGCAGGCCTTTGCCGTCGTGCGCGATTATCTGCGCGGGCCGGCGCTGGAGCAACTCGCCGAGCGGCTGGCGGCAGGAAGGGTTGACGGCGACGCTTCGCCTCGCGCTTGAAGCCGAGACCGCGGCCACGTGGTCAATCCAAACTGACCCACCGCTGCCCCAAGCCGAACTTGCGCAGGCGCGACGCAGCCGATAATCTGAGGTCCTTCGGTTGCCGCTACCCGACGAGTGGCGCGGCTTGATCGGACGGCAGGCGCGATGCTTTCGCGCCGGCCGCCACAGCATCGAGTATCGCGCGATGGGATTCTGGCGGACGTTGACGGGCAAACTGCGTCAGTGGTGGCTGAGCCGGCTGCCGCCACGCGACTATGCCGAATATCTGAAGCGCAAAGGCGTGTTCCATGCGATGGGCGAGAATTGCGCGATCAGCCCGCATGCCAGTATCCACGACATGGCCTTCATCCAACTCGGCAGCAATGTGCGGCTGAGCAACTGTTCGCTGTTCGGCCATGACGGCTCGGTCAACATGATCAACCAAGCGCTCGGCACATCGTTCGACGCCGTCGGCCCGATCATCATCGGCGACGATGTGTTCGTCGGCCATCAGGCGATCATCCTGCCCAATGTGCGGATCGGCTCGCGCGTCATCATCGCCGCCGGCGCGGTGGTGGCATCCGACATCCCAAGCAACAGCGTCGCGGCGGGCGTGCCGGCACGCGTCGTCCGTTCGTTCGACGAGCATGTGGAGCGGGTGCGCAGGAAGAATGAAGGGCTACCCTGGCTGGAGCAGCGCGCAAAGGGCAGGGACTATGATCCCGCGATGGAGAAGCGTCTGCGATCGGTGCGGGCCGAATATTTCCTCGGCGCGCGCGATCGCGAGGAGACCGCCGCGAGCAACGCCTGACCCGCGCCATGTCCCTGAGCGGCGGTTGACGCCATAGGGCCGGCATGACCGCTCCGGCCGAGCCCCTCGCCCTCTATGTCCACTGGCCCTTCTGCGTCGCCAAATGCCCCTATTGCGACTTCAACAGTCATGTCCGCGAGACCATCGACCAGGATGCCTGGCGAGACGCGCTGCTGGCCGACCTGGCGCATGAGGCCGCGCTGCTGCCCGGCCGCGTGCTTGGCTCGATCTTCTTCGGCGGCGGCACGCCCTCGCTCATGCCGCCCGGAACGATCGCCGCGCTGATCGAGGCGGCGGGTCGGCACTGGCGCTTCGCCGACGATATCGAGATCACGATGGAGGCCAATCCCAACAGCGCCGAGGCCGCCCGCTTCGCGCAGGTCGCGGACGCCGGCGTCAACCGCCTCTCGCTGGGCCTGCAGGCGCTCGACGACGATGCGCTGCGCTTCCTCGGCCGGGCGCATGACGTCGCCGAAGCGCTCGCCGCGTTGGAGGCGGCGCAGCGCAGCGTGGTGCGGGTCAGCATCGACCTCATCTATGCCCGGCCGGGCCAGAGCGAGGACGACTGGGAAGCCGAGCTTGGCCGCGCGCTCGGCTTCGGCACGGATCATCTCTCGCTCTACCAGCTCACCATCGAGCCCGGCACGCGTTTCGAGACGGACGTGCGGCGCGGCTGCTTCACGCCCGCCGATGCCGATCACGCGGCGGGCCTGTTCGAACTGACCCGCGCGATGACGCAGGCGGCCGAGCGGCCCGCCTATGAAATCTCCAACCATGCCGCGCCGGGGCAGGAGAGCCGCCACAATCTCGCCTATTGGCGCTATCGCGACTATGCCGGCATCGGCCCGGGCGCGCATGGCCGGCGCGGCGGCTTCGCCACCGTCCGCCATCGCAAGCCGGAGAACTGGCTGGGCGCCATGGCCCGCAATGGCCATGGGCTCGCCGAGGAACGCGCCCTCGATCCGGCCGAGCGGGCGGTAGAGGCGCTGATGATGGGCCTGCGACTGTCCGAGGGCGTCGACCTCGGCAATCTCGCCACGCGGACGGGCGTGGCGCGCGATGCGCTGGTCGACAGCGATGCCGTTGACCACCTCGCGGCGCACGGCCTGCTCCGTCAGGACGGCGAGCGGCTGTGCGTCACGCCGGCCGGCATGCTGCTGCTCGATGCCATATTGGCCGAGATCGTGGCGGTCTGAGCGGCGGAGAGGAGGGGAATGGCATGTGCGTTCTGGCATTCGCATGGACAGCGCATCCGCGCTGGCATCTGGTGCTGGCCGGCAATCGCGACGAGCTGCACACCCGGCCGGCCGCACCGCTGGCGCGCTGGTCCGAGCCGGATCATGTGATCGCCGGGCGCGATCTCGAAGCCGGCGGCACCTGGCTCGGCGTCTCCGAGCAGGGGCGGCTGGCGGTCGTCACCAATTTGCGCGGGCATGGCGGGCCGGTCGCAGGGCGAGCCTCGCGCGGGGCGCTCGTCGCCGATCTGCTTGCCGGCGAAGGGGCCTTTGCCGATGCGGCGACGATCGATCTCGACCGATTCAATCCCTTCAACCTCATCGTCGCCGACCGGGCGCAAGCGCAATTCCTCACCAATCGCCCGGCGCCGACGCGCACGACGCTGGCGCCCGGCGTCTATGGCCTGTCCAACGGTGCGCTGGACGAGCCCTGGCCCAAGACGCTGCAGCTCAAGGCGGCGCTGCTCGACTGGATCGTGCGGGACGGGAGCGAGCCTCATAGGCTGCTGGAGAGCCTGCGCAGCACGGCGCTGCCCGGCTTCGGCCTCGCGCCGGATGCGCCCTCCGACGTGCCGCAGGAGCCGCGCCTGTCGCCGGTCTTCATCCGCCATCCCGTCTATGGGACGCGGTGCAGCACGGTCGTGACGATCGACCGGGTCGGCAGGGGTGTGATCCTGGAGCGGCGGTTCGATGCGGATGGCGAGGCGATCGGGGAGACGAGCCTGGACTTCGAATGGCGGCTCTGAGTGGACATATCCCCCCGTTTTTGTCGAGGTCCGCGCTGCATTTTCCCGCAGTTCCTGACGCACTCGCCAATCGGCAAACATGCCCTACAGCAACAAGCTCAGGCTGTGCAGCGCCACGCCGACCAGCCCGCCGACCAGCGTGCCGTTGATGCGGATATATTGGAGATCGCGCCCGACCGCATTCTCCAGCCGGTCGGTCACGGTCCGCGCATCCCAGCCGCGCACGGTCTCGGAAACCAGCGTGACGATGTTCGCGCCGTAGCGGGCCGCGGTGCCGGCCGCGACGCGGCGCGCGAAGCGGTTGACCAGGCGCTTGAGGGCGGGATCGTCACGCAGCGTCTCGCCGATCTGGCGAGCGAACTCGCCGAGCCGGCCGGCCAGCACCGCCTGCGGATCGCGCGCCGCGCGCAGCATCCCCTCTCGCGCGGCCTGCCAGATGCCATCCAGCCAGCGCTGCATCGCCGGATTGGCGATCATCTCATCGCGGATGCGGTCGACCCGCGCCTGCATCGCCTCGTCATGCTGGAGATCGTGGGCGAGCGTCATCAGCCCTTCCTCCACCTTGACGCGCAACTGGTGAGCGGGATCGTCCGACGCTTCCTGCAGCAGCTTGTCGAGCCCCTCGATGATCTTGGTCGCCAGCGTCTCGTCGAGGCCGGTCCAGCGCATGATGGTGCCGGACCGCTCGTGCACGATCTGGTGAATGAGCGGGCGGTTCGCCTCCAGCGTGTGCGCCGCCCAGCGGATGAGCGCGTCCATCACCGGCTGGTGCCGCCCGTCCTTCATCGCCGCCGTCAGCAGCTGGCCGATCAGCGGCGCCATCCTCAGTTGGCCGATGCGCTGCACCAGCGCGGCCTTGATCATGCCGCCCAGCCGCTCGTCGTCGAGCGCGTCGAGGCCGTCCGCCAGCAGGCGCGAGGCACCGCGCCGCAGCCGATCATCGCCGCCCGAGGGCGCGGCAAGCAGCCGGCCGGCCGCGCCCGCCACGTCGAGCTGCTTCATGCGCCGCGCCACCACGGCGGGGGTCAGGAAATTGTCGCGCAGGAAAGCGGCGAGCGTGTCGCCGATCCGATCCTTGTTGCGCGGGATGATCGCGGTGTGCGGAATCGGCAGGCCGAGCGGATGCCGGAACAGGGCCGTCACCGCAAACCAATCGGCAAGACCGCCGACCATTGCCGCCTCGGTGAAGGCCCGCACGAAGCCGACCGCGGGATGGACCGTCTCATAGGCCCGCGCGACGATATAGACCGCCGCCATGACGATGAGCAGACCGGTCGCGATGATGCGCATGCGCCGGGCGCCGTTCGCCGCTCTCCGGATCATGCTGTCACGCCGCCGATCATGCCTCTCCCGTCATGCCGTCCAAGCGGCATGGAGACAAGTCCGACCGGCGGTTTTTGGTTCCCGCCCTTACTCGGCAGGCTGCGGTGCCACCGGCGCCTCGCCCTTGCCGTCATAAGTGAGCAGGCGCTTGCGCAGCCACGGGCCGAGCCGCTTCTCCAGCCCATCCGCCAGGCTGAACGCAGCCGGCACGATAGCGAGGGTGAGCAGCGTCGAGAGCACCAGGCCGCCGATCACCGTCACGCCCATCGGCGAGCGCCAGGCGCCGTCGCCGGTCAGCGAAAGCGCCGTCGGGATCATGCCGGCGGTCATCGCCACCGTGGTCATCACGATCGGCTGGGCGCGCTTGTGGCCGGCCTCCATGATCGCCGCCAGCTTGGGCACGCCCCGGTCCATCTCCTCCAGCGCGAAGTCGATGAGCAGGATCGAGTTCTTCGCGACGATGCCAAGCAGCATCAGGAGGCCGATATACACCGGCAATGAAATGGGCTGGCCGAGCGCGAGCAGGAACAACAGGCCGCCCAGCGGCGCCAGCGCCAGCGAGCACATGTTCACCAGCGGGGAGATGAAGCGCTTGTAGAGCAGCACCAGCACCGCGAACACCAGCATCACACCGGCCACGACCGCCACGATGAAGTTGACGATCAGTTCCTGCTGCCACTTGTCGTCACCAACGGCCTCGTTGGTGACGCCCATCGGCAGGTTCTTCATGATCGGCAAGGCCATGATCTTGTTCATGACCGGCCCCTTGACCGCGCCCTTGGCGAGGTCCGCGCCCACGAAGATGCGGCGCATCTGATTATAGCGCTGGATCGTGGTCGGGCCGGCACCGAAGCTGATCTCGGCCACGCGGCTCAATGGCACCGAACCGCCGGATATGGTCTGCACCGGCAGATTCTGGATGGTCGAGAGATCGCGGCGCGACGTCTCGGGCAGCATCACCCGGATCGGCACCTGCCGGTCGGACAGCGAGAATTTCGCGCTGTTCTGGTCGATGTCGCCCAGCGTCGCGATGCGGATCGTCTGGCTGAGCGAGGCCGTGGTCACGCCGAGCTGGGCGGCAAGGTCGAGCCGCGGCTTGATGATAAGCTCGGGCCGCTGCATGTCGGCATTGACGCGCGGCGCCACCACGTCCGGGATGGCTTTCATCTGCTCGGCGAGCTTGGTCGCCGTCTCCTCAAGCTGTTTGGGATCGGAACCGTTGAGCATCACGGAGATGTCGCGGCCGGTGCCGAAACCGCCCTGCTGCGACGCGAAGCTCACGCGCGCATCGGGGAAATTGGCGAGCCTGGGCGCCAGATCACGCTCGAACTCGATGCTGGAGCGCTTGCGATCGGGCTTGAGCGTGATGAATATCCGCGACGTGCCTTCGCGGATATTCTCCATCGCTGTCTCGACTTCCGGCTGCTGGTTGATGAGTGCCGCGACGCGATCGGTCAGGATTTCGGTCTGACGCATCGTCGTACCCGGCACCACCTCGATGTTGATGCGGCTGAAGTCATTGTCCTGATTGGGCTGGAACTGCTGCGGCATCGTGGCCAGCAGCGTAATGGTCAGAAGGAAGGCGACCAGCCCGAAGCCCATCATCCAGACGCGATGATCGAGGAACTTGGCCAGGATGCGCCGGCGCCAGCCGCCGCGCGCCGCATAAGCCTTGGCCCGGCGATCGTCGAGCGCCCAGCCGAGCAGGCCCATATAGCGGTCCATCAGCCAGCCTTCGCCATGCTTGGCCTCGCCATGGGGCTCAAGGAAGTAGGCAGCGACCATCGGCGTCACCATGCGCGCCACGGCAAGGCTGATGAGCACCGAGATGACCACGGTGAAGCCGAAATTCTTGAAGAACTGGCCGGAGATGCCCGGCATCAGGCCGACCGGCAGGAACACCGCGACGATCGACATGGTGGTCGCCACCACGGCGAGGCCGATCTCGTCCGCCGCGTCGATCGCGGCCTGATAGGCCGATTTGCCCATGCGCATGTGGCGCACGATATTCTCGATCTCCACGATCGCGTCATCGACCAGCACGCCGGCCACCAGGCCCAGCGCGAGCAGGGACAGGAAATTGAGGTTGAACCCCATCATGTCCATGAAGAAGAAGGTCGGGATCGCCGCGAGCGGGATGGCGATGGCGCTGATGACGGTCGCGCGCCAGTCACGCAGGAAGATGAAGACCACGATGACCGCCAGCACCGCGCCCTCGATGATCGCGTGCATCGAGCTGTGATACTGGTTCTTCGTATAGTTCACGCTGGTGAAGAGCTGGCGGAACTTGATGCCCGGATTGTCCTGCTCCAGCTTGTGCAGCGTCTCGGTCGCCTGGTCGTAGACATTGACGTCCGAGGCGCCCTTGGCGCGCTCGATGGAGAAAGTGACGACCTGCTTGCCCGACACCTTGCCGATGCGGGTCTGCTCGCCATAGCCATCCGAGACGGTGGCGATCTCGGACAGCAGCACGCTGTGGCCATTGCCGATCGAAATCTGCGTCTGGCCCAGCTCATAGGCATTGAGCGCATTGCCGAGCACGCGCACCGACTGGCGCGATCCGGCGATCTCCGCCTGGCCGCCCGCCGCGTTGAGGTTGACTTGGCGCAGCGTCTGGTTGACCTGCGAGGCGGTGACGCCCAGCGACTGCATCTTGGCCGGATCGAGGATCACGCGGATCTCGCGGTCGACACCGCCGCCGCGATCCACGCGCGCCATGCCCTCGATGCTGAGCAGCTTCTTGGCGACCGTGTCGTCCACGAACCAGCTCAATTGCTCGATCGTCATGTCGGTCGCCTCGACCGCGAAATAAGCGATCTCGGTGCCGCCCACCTCGACCTTCTGCACGAAGGGCTCAAGAATGCCGTCCGGCAGGTCGCTGCGGATCTGGTCGATCGCGTTCTTCACTTCCTGCGTGGCGACATTGGCGTCCACGCCGATCTGGAACTGGACGAAAGTGTCGCTGCTGCCTTCGCTGGCGGTCGACTGGATCTCGTCCACGCCGTTGATGCCGCGCACCGCGGCCTCGACGCGCTGAGTGATCTGCGTCTCGATCTCGGTCGGCGCCGCGCCCGGCTGGCTGATCGTGACCTCGACCGCCGGGAAGTCGATATCCGGCGTGTCGACCACGGCCATCTTGTTGAACGAGATGAGCCCGGCCAGTAGCAGCCCCAGGAAGATGACGATCGGCGGTACCGGGTTGCGGATGCACCAAGCCGAAATATTGCGCATACTCACATGCTCCGTGGTGCTTCGCCGCGCCGACCGCAGCCGGCGCCGCGCACTCGCTTATCCGTTGGTCGGCTCGGCCTTCTCGATCTTCGGGCGGACCGTCTCGCCGGGATTGAGGAAGCCGCCGGCATAGAGCACGACCTTCTCGTTGCCGGTCAGGCCATGCGTGATGGCGAGGCCCCGCGCGGTCACCGCGCCGGTCGTCACCATGCGGCGCTCGACCTTGTTGTCCTTGCCGACGATATAGACATAGCTGCCCTGCGGATCGCTCTGCACCGCCGATTCCGGCAGCACCACCGCCTGCACCTGCTGCATGGCGATCTGGGCATTGGCAAAGCCGCCCGGGCGCAGCACAGGATTATAGGGCAGCGCGATGCGCGCAACGCCCTGGCGGTTCACCTGGTCGATCACCGGCGACACCTGCCACACGCGGCCCTGGACGACCTCGGTCGTGCCGACCGGCGTCACGCTGGCGAGCGTGCCTTCATGGACCATCGCGAGATCGTCCTCGGAGAGCTGCGCGCGCATTTCCATCTCGCCATTCTGGGCGATGCGGAACAATATACCGCTGCCACCGCTCACCACCTGGCCCGGCTCGACCGCGCGGGTCAGCACGAGGCCGGCCTCGGGCGCCCGGATGTCCAGCCGACCGATCTGGGCGCGCTGCTGGTTGAGCTGGGCAATGGCGACATTGACCCGCGCCACGGCGGCATCGCGCGTCGCGGTCTTCTGGTCGATGTCCGCCTGCGAGACGAATCCGTCGGACAGCAGCGCCTTGGCGCGATCGAGATTGTTCTGGGCGAGCTTCGCGTCGGCCTTGGCCACCTCGATGCTGGCGGCGAGCTGCGCGAGCTGCTCGGTCTGCACCGAGCGCTCGATGGTGGCGAGCGCCTGGCCTTTGCGCACCCAGTCGCCGGGCTGGACCAGCACGGCGATGACCCGGCCGCCCTCGCCGACCACGCCGACCGGCATGTCGACACGCGCGGCGAGCGAACCGGTGGCGTTGGCCGTCCGCGTCACGGACTCCTGCGCCGGCACCATCACCGTCACCAGCGGCACCTGGCTGACCTCGGGACCATCGGACGCGGACCCGCCGAACATGCGCGTCAGGACGAGCGCCACGATGCCGACCACGACGACCGCGCCGACGATGAGCAGCAGCCGGCGACGCTTGCGCCGCGTCTCTTCGTCGATGGTCTCCTCCACCGCCAGCGTCTGGTAGTTCATGTTCGTTTCGTAGTTCATGGATCCCGCCGCCTTGGCACTATCGTGCTGTTCGTCGCATGAGCTGTATTATCTCAATAAATCACTGCCGACAAGCCGGATTCGACGCGGGTTGCGCAGTTGCGAAAGTCCATTCGCATGTCCGCTGGTTCCGCATTCAAGCTTGCCGGCAGGTGGCCCAGCGAGCCTGAACCCAAGCTGAAGCCTTGCTATTCCCTGCCGCATTTCAGCCGATTATCGCCGGCGCCGCCGGCCTTTGGGGGCTTTGCCGCAGCCTGTCAATTGCAAAGCATGGCTTTTGCGACAGCCCGTCGGGCTCCCCGGACTGCACATGAAAACCTTCTCGGGACTGTCCGACGCCAGCCTCTTCCGATCCGAATCGCATCTTGACAGGTTAGTTGATTGAGCATTCGATCAAGCTGCTCGTCCGCTGGAATCCCCAAGCACAAGCCGCTCGGCCTGTTCCTTATCAATGGCGGCTAACGCTGCAGTTCACATTCTATGGGCTGTATAGATAATACACTTGTCGGGGGTGGGAGGATGGCGGGATTGGACTGGCTGGGCCCGCGCGAGAAAACGCGCCGCGCCGCGTGGCTCTATCTTAGCGCATGGGGCGCCTCGACCGCTTATCTGGCAGCGCGCGGGGCCGATTGGATATTCCCGGTCGCGGCGCTTGTCGTCTTCGGCCTCGCGCTGTCGCTGCTGGTCGTCTGGCTGACACGCGGAAACCGGGCGCCGTCGGTTCCGGTGATCCGTCCCGCGCATGAAGCGATCGGCCTGCTGCTCTATGTGCTGATCTTCTATGCTTTCATCGTGCTCGGCTGGCTGTTCAGCGCGATCAATGCCGCATTCGATCCCGGGCGGGCGCACGAACTGGTCCTGCTCGGCGTCAAGTTGCTCGTCCATGTCGCGCTGCCGACGCTGCTGCTGGTCACGCTGGGTGGAGAGGTCCGGGGCATGTGGGACATGGGCGTCCGCCGGCCCGGCGTGATCGCCACATTCCTCGTCTTCGGCGCAATCATCTTCGGCCTGCTCGCGCTGATCAGCCCATCGCTGCGCCAGATCGCCGCGACCGGGCTGACGCCCGCGCGGGCGCTGCCCTGGATCCTCCTTGCCTGGTCGTGGATGTCGATCGAAGCAGGGCTGTGCGAGGAATATCTGTTCCGCGCCTGCCTGCAGTCGCGCCTGACGGCCTGGCTCGCCTCGCCGGCCATGGCATCGCCCTCACCTCGATCATCTTCGCGCTGGTCCATGCGCCGGGCCTCTACCTGCGCGGCACGCCGGAGACGGACGGCTGGTCGACCGACCCCCTGCAGGTCGCCGCCTTCACGATCGCGACGCTCTCCCCACTCAGCCTGCTGCTCGGCGTGATGTGGCTGCGCACCCGCAGCCTGCTGCTGATCGTGCTGCTCCACGGCGCCATCGACGCCCTGCCGCATACCGCGGAGATCATCGGGCTGTGGCGCTGAGCGTCGGCTTGGATCAGACCGCACGGCGTGACCGAGGCGCGCAGTTCAGACAGAACCAACAGATGCTCTTGCAGCGGGCCGGCCTCAGAACTCAGTGACGGAGCCCTTGCCCCCTTGGCTCCTGCCTTCGCAGGAGCACCGAGCCCATTGAAACGGGCTCCGTTTCAGCGTCCGAATTTCCGCTGCGTCTTCCCGTAGCGCATCTTGCGCGTCCCCGGCTTGCCCTCGATCGCCCGGCCCTGATAGCGGCCGGCGCTCGCCGTCACCTGCTGCTCGGCGGGCAGGCCCAGTTCCTCCGCTTCCAGCCGGCGGATCTCGTCGCGCAGGCGACCGGCTTCCTCGAACTCCAGGTCGGCGGCGGCGGCGCGCATCTTCTTCTCCAAGTCCTCGATATAGGCGCGCAGATTGTGGCCCACGAGATGCGGCGCGTCCTCCAGCCCGGTCTCGACCGTCACCTGATCCTTGCTCGCCACATGGGCGATGATGTCGCCGATCTGCTTGCGCACGCTTTCCGGCGTGATGCCATGCTCTTCATTATATGCGATCTGCTTCTCGCGGCGGCGGCTGGTCTCGTTGAGCGCGCGCTCCATGCTGCCGGTGATGCGGTCGGCATAGAGGATGACGCGCCCATCCACATTGCGCGCGGCGCGGCCGATGGTCTGGATGAGGCTGGTCTCACTACGCAGAAAGCCTTCCTTGTCCGCATCGAGGATCGCCACCAGTCCGCATTCGGGAATGTCTAGGCCCTCACGCAGCAGGTTGATGCCGACCAGCACGTCATAGACGCCGAGCCGCAGGTCGCGGATCAGTTCGATGCGCTCCAGCGTCTCCACATCGCTGTGCATGTAGCGCACCTTGATGCCGGCCTCGTGCATGAACTCGGTGAGGTCCTCGGCCATGCGCTTGGTGAGGGTGGTGACGAGCGTGCGATAGCCGCGCTGCGCGGTCAGCCGCGCCTCGTGGATGAGGTCGTCGACCTGGTCCTCGACCGGCTTGATCTCGACCGGCGGATCGACAAGCCCCGTGGGGCGGATCACCTGCTCCGAGAAGACGCCGCCGGTCTGCTCCATCTCCCACGGGCCGGGCGTCGCCGAGACGCAGACGGTCTGCGGGCGCATGGCGTCCCACTCGTTGAAGCGCAGCGGCCGGTTGTCGATGCAACTCGGCAGGCGGAAGCCATATTCGGCCAGCGTCACCTTGCGGCGATGGTCACCGCGCGCCATGGCGCCGATCTGCGGCACGGTCTGATGGCTCTCGTCCACGAACAGGATCGCATTGTCCGGCAGATATTCGAACAGCGTCGGCGGCGGCTCGCCCGGCAGGCGGCCGGTGAGGAAGCGGGAGTAATTCTCGATGCCGGCGCAACTGCCTGTGGCCGCGATCATCTCCAGGTCGAAATTGGTGCGCTGCTCCAACCGCTGCGCTTCCAGCAGCCGGCCCTCGGATTGCAGCTCCTTCAATCGCTCGGCCAGTTCGTGGCGGATCGCCTCCATCGCCTGCTTGAGCGTGGGACCGGGCGTGACGTGGTGCGAGTTGGGAAAGACCTTGATATAGTCGAGGCTCGCCGCCTTCTTGCCGGTCAGCGGATCGAATTCGACGATCTCCTCGATCTCGTCGCCGAAGAAGCTGATGCGCCAGGCATTGTCCTCATAGTGCGACGGGAAAATCTCCAGACTGTCGCCGCGCACGCGGAAATTGCCGCGTGCGAAAGCGGCGTCGTTACGCTTATATTGCAGCGCCACCAGCTTGCGGATGATCTCGCGCTGGTCGGCGACCTGGCCCTTCTTGAGGGCGAAGGTCATCGCCGAATAGGTCTCGACCGAGCCGATGCCGTAGAGACAGGAGACGGAGGCGACGATCAGCACATCGTCCCGCTCCAGCAAGGCGCGCGTGGCCGAGTGGCGCATCCGGTCGATGGCCTCGTTCACGCTCGACTCCTTCTCGATATAGGTGTCGGAACGCGGCACATAGGCCTCGGGCTGGTAATAGTCGTAATAGCTGACGAAATATTCGACCGCATTCTCCGGGAAGAAATTCTTGAACTCCCCGTAGAGCTGGGCTGCGAGGATCTTGTTGGGCGCCAGCACCAGCGCCGGGCGCTGCACCGCCTCGATCACCTTGGCCATGGTGAAGGTCTTGCCCGAGCCGGTGACGCCGAGCAGCACCTGATCCCTCTCGCCTGCATTGGCGCTCTCGACCAGCTCCGCGATCGCGGTCGGCTGGTCGCCGGAAGGCTGATAGTCCGAGACCAGCCTGAACGGCCGGCCCCCTTCCGCCTTTTCCGGCCGGGCCGGCCGATGGGGGACGAAGGTCTGGTCGGTTTCCGGCTCAGCGAGAGTCGTGCGGATCTGGATCGCCATGCGCGCGAATATGGCGATGATCGCTCCCGGCGGCAATGGGCAGATCGGAACAAATGGAGATCAAGCAGCGCAGCCTGCCGCGCGGGATGATCACCTGCCTGTCGCCATAGCGGCGTTCCAGAGCCGCCTGTCGCCAATCCGTTGCGCCCCACCCGGATTGCCTTCGCCGGGAATGGCGCACTGCACGTCGAACCTGATGCAACAGATGCGACAACGAACCGACATATAATGAGTTTTTACAACATGGACATCCCATTTGGTTATGTGCGGAGTGAGAGCCTCCGCCTTGTTGATGTCACGATCCCTCTGCTAAGCAGGCCTGATCGGGGACTTCGGTGGAGAGATAGGCTTATGAGAGGGATTTTGACCCTGGTCGGGATGACGGCGCTGCTGGCGCTCGCGGCCTGCAGCAAGAGCCCGGAGCAGGGCGCCGGCAATGCCGAAAGCGGCAAGGCAGGGAATGATGCCACGCAGGCGCCGGGCGGCGGAACGGAAGGCGGGGCAGTGGTCGGCATCAAGCTGACGCCCGGCCAGTGGGAGACGACCACCGAGGTCGTCGATCTCAAGGTCGAGGGTCTACCACCGGGCGTGCCGGCCGAAGCGATGGCGCAGGTGCGTCCGCCCAAGACGACCGTGAAGAGCTGCCTCACCCCCGAGGACGCGGCCAATCCCAATGCCCGCATGCTCGCCGCGCAGAAGGACAGCCGCTGCACCACCTCGCGCATGGGCATGAGCGGCGGGCGCATCGACATCGCCATGGCCTGCCCGGTCCAGGAGGGTAGCGGCGACATGACGATGACCATGACCGGCCAATATGACGCCGCCAGCTATGAGATGAACGGCGACATGGTGATGAATGGCCCCAACGGCATGCACATGACCATGAAATCGCGCACGACCGGCCGGCGTATCGGAGACTGCCCGGCCTGAGGCCCGCGGCGGTCCACTGGCCGAACGCCGCGCCACCCGAGGATGGCATCCTCCCTCCTCGGGCAAGCGGGAGACCATCCGCATCGCCCTGGCGCTCTCCATGCCCGCCCTGCCGCGCGAGCCCTCGTCGCGTCACTGTCCCGACTTGGGCCTCCCGACGTTTACCAATTATGCGTTTTTGTCAGCGGCATGCGGCTTTGATAGAAGAGCGCCGACGGAAACAGGGAGACTGTGGGTCATGGCCATTCTGGAGCCGCTCGAACGCGACGGCTATATCCATTTCGACGACGCGCGCAGCAAGGCGGCTGGCGAGGCGCTGGCCGCGCGATATCAGAATGCCCAGCCTTTCCCGCATATTGCGATCGACGATTTCCTGCCGCCCGACTTCCTGCGCGGCCTGCTCGACGAATTTCCCGACAGCAGCGGCAAGACCTTCTTCGACCGCGACCAGGAACGCTTCAAGTTCCGCTTCGGCCCCAATGAAATCCCCGGCGCGCGCCTGCGCGGCCTGCTGATGGAGTTGAACAGCCCGGCCGTGCTGCGCTTCCTGGAGGCCATGACCGGCATCAAGGGTCTGATCGCCGATCCCTTCTTCGTGGGCGGCGGCCTGCATGAGACCAAGAGCGGCGGGCATCTCAGCGTCCACGCCGATTTCAACATCCACAAGGGAATGCAGGTCGAGCGCCGCCTCAACCTGCTCGTCTATCTCAACGACGACTGGCCGGAGGAATATGGCGGCCATCTCGAACTGTGGGACCAGAAGATGGAGCAGTGCCGGCACCGGGTCGCGCCGGTGCTGGGCCGGGCCGTCGTGTTCAACACCTCGCTGGACAGCTATCATGGCCAGCCCGATCCGGTGACGTGCCCGCCGAGCCGCTCGCGCCGCTCGATCGCCACTTATTATTACACCGCTCGTGCCGAGGGCGTGGCGAGCCTGCCGAGCCGCACGACCAATTTCCAGCCGCGCCCGGCGAGCAGCGACAAGACCGACCGCAAGTTCGCGGTCGACCATTTCATGCGCGACTGGATGCCGCCCAAACTCTATCGCTATGCGGCGCGACTCAACCGTTTCAAATAGAGACAGGCCGCCGCCGGCAAGCATGTTTCCACCGCATCCGGACCGGCCGCGCGCTGTCGGAGCGACCGGAGTCCCGTTATAAGCCGCAACCGCGCGGGCGGATGAGTCGCACTGCGTAAAGCCTCAAATCGGAGCGGGACCGATGATCGGCTATACCACGGTTGGCACCAATGATCTGCAGAGGGCCATGGCCTTCTACGACGCGCTGTTCACGACCGTGGGGATCAGGCGCCTGCTCGAATTGCCGCAGCTCGCGGCCTGGGGCGTCAACTGGGACAAGCCGATCTTCGGTGTCGCACGGCCGATCAATGGCGAGCCCGCCTCGCCCGGCAATGGCGTGATGATCGCCATGGGCCAGCGCACGCGCGCGCGGATCCGGGCGCTGCACGCCAAGGCCATCGAGCTCGGCGGCGCCGACGAAGGAGCGCCGGGCGTGCGCGGCGCCGACGGCAGCCAGGCCTTCTATGCTGCCTATGTGCGCGATCTCGACGGCAACAAGCTCTGTTTCTACTGTGTCGGCCCGGGCGACGAATGATACATTGCCACGCACTTCGACCGATTCCATGAGGAGGAGGGGGGAAGGCAATGATCGGCTACACGCTGCTGGGCACCAACGACCTGGATCGCGCCAAGCACTTCTATGACGCTCTGTTCGGCGCCGTCGGCATCAGGCGCATGACGGAAACGCCACAGATGTGCGCCTGGGGTCCGAGTTGGGACGTGCCGATGTTCGGCGTCACCCTGCCCTATGACCAGCGGCCGGCGACCATCGGCAACGGCTCGATGCTGGCGCTCGTCCAGCCCAATCGCGCGCAGGTCGACACGCTCCACGCCAAGGCCCTGCAGCTCGGCGGCGCCGACGAAGGCGGGCCGGGCGTGCGCGGAGAGGAAGGCGAGGAGGCCTTCTATGCCGCCTATGTGCGCGATCTCGACGGCAACAAGCTCTGTTTCTATTGCGTGGGCGCGGCGGACGGCTGAAACCGAGTTACCAGCTTCAAATGAGAACGGAGGCGGAAAGTGATGCCGATTGAGGGCAGGTTGCCCTAGATGGGATCAGTGCTCCTGCAAAGGCGGGGCCAGAGAGGCACTGCCATTGCCCGTGCTCCTGCTTTCGCAGGAGCACGGGTGGGTTCCATTTGAAGAGCCTCTGAAACCGAAGGCCAGCCGAGCCGACGCGGACGGTTGGTTCGATCAGGCGCCGCCTTCGCCGCCCACTTCCCTGTCATAATAATCGACGTCCGTCTCCGCGCGGAACATTTTGCACAGCCGCCGCGCGCCGCGGTCGCCGGTCACGATCAGCACCTTGCCGCTGTCCGGATATTCGCAGGCCTCCACCGGCACCAGCGTCGAGACGGCGAGATAGCGCATCGGCACGGCGCCGGTGTTGACGATCTGGTGCGCGACCTCCGCACCGCCGGTCGGGCAGACGATGACGTCATGCGCGCGGATCGGGTAGCGCCGGTCGCCGAAACGCAGCTCGCCCTCGCCTTCGAGGATGAAGAACATCTCCTCCTCGCCATGGTGGCAGTGGAACGGGCACTGGACCTTGCCCGGCGGCAGCACGGTCAGATTATAGCCCAGGTCCCGCGCGCCGATCCGGGCGCCAATGGCGGCGCGGCTGGACGTATAAACGCCATTCTCCTCGACGTCGTCATAGTCCAGCTCATCGAGATTCACGACCGGCCTCACCATGGCGTCCTCCATTTCCCGCAGCCCGGATCATGGTCCGGACACTCCAACGGCGCAATCGGCCCGGGACATGGTGCGACCCGATTGAGACATGCGGCGCGACATGCCACAGGGACGCCCATGACCGCATCCGACCGCCTCGCCGCCTATCTCGACCGCATCGGGCTTCCCCAGCCGCCGACGCTCGATCCCGCCGGCCTCGCCCGACTGCAGGCCGCGCATCGCCAGGCCATCGCCTTCGAGAATCTCGACATCCGCCTGGGCCGGCCGATCCGCATCGACAGCGACAGCGTGTTCGGCAAGCTGGTGACGCGCCGGCGCGGCGGCTATTGCTTCGAGCAGAACCGGCTGTTCTCGGACATGCTCGCCACGCTTGGTCTGGTCAACCGGCCACTGCTCGCGCGTGTCTGGCTCGGCCTCCCGCCGGGCGTCATGCCGCCACGGACCCATATGCTGCTGCTCACCGAGATGGAGGGCGCGCCGTGGATCGCCGATGCCGGGTTCGGCGGCAGCTTCGTGCCGCCCATTCCCCTTGTCGACGGCGTGATGCGTGAGACCCCGGACGGCGCCCGCCATCGCCTGCGCCGGATCGGCGAATCCGGTGATCTGACCGGCATGTGGCTGCTCGAACGCGCCGGCCCGAGCACCGCCACGGACGGACGCGCGCATCCGCATGGCGACTGGCAACCGCAATATAGCTTCGACCTCGCGCCGGTTGCGCCGGCCGATCTGGAGCAGGGCAATCACTGGACCTCGACGCGACCCGACACCCGGTTCACCAGCCTGCATGTGGTGAGCATCGCGCTTTCCGACGGCTTCGCGACGCTGAGTGAGGCGGAGCTCGCCGTGCATCGCGCGGCCGGCAGCGAGCGGCGCACCCTCCGGGATCCATCCGACTATGCCCGCGTGCTGGCAGGCCGGTTCGCCCTTTCGCTCTCCGCCGAGGAGGTCGCGCGACTGCCGCTCTTCGCGGCACACGGCTGACGCCGCCTGCCCCAAGCTGGTACGGGCAGACCGCCGGGCGTCCTCCACGACGCTTGTCCCGAGGGGACCTGATCCTTAACATCCCGACAAGGGGTAGCAGGATGGAAGCCGACGTCGCGTTTCTGGATCGCGTGGCTGCAGAGAATCGGGAACGCTATGCGTCCGCCGCGCCCTTTCCGCACATCATGATCGACGACTTCCTCGATCCGGCGATGCTCGACGCGGTGCTGGCGGAATTCAAGGCGCGACCTTCGGCAACGGGCTTCGTCATGGATGACCGCTACCAGCGCAAATGGGCCTGCAACCGGCTGCGCGACATGGGGCCGCGCACGCGCGCGCTCATCCAGTTCCTCAACGGCCAGGAGATCACCAACTTCCTCGAGCAGCTCACCGGCATCCAGGGTCTGGTCGCCGATCCGCAGCTCGCCGGTGGCGGCATGCACGAGCTGCGCGACGGCGGCTTCCTCAAGGTGCATGCCGACTTCAACTATCATGAGTCGATCCGGCTCCATCGGCGGATCAATCTGATCATCTATCTGAACAAGGGCTGGGAGGCTGCGATGGGCGGCGAGCTGCAGCTCTGGAACCGGGCCATGACTGCCTGCGAGGCAAGCTATCTGCCGATCTTCAACCGCTGCGTGATCTTCAACACGACCAGCACCAGCTATCATGGCAATCCGAACCCGGTGCGCCTGCCCGACCGTGGCGACGCACGCCGCTCGATCGCGCTGTTCTACTATACCAGCGACCGGCCAATGGACGAGACGGAGGCGCCGCACGCCTCCATCTACAAATATCCGAAAGGCGAGGAGACGGTCTCCGCGCGCATGCGCCGCTTCGGCCGGCGGTGCCTGCCGCCGATCGTGGCCGATGCCGTGGTGACGCTGAGCGGCCGCAAGCGGCGGCTGCGCGCGCGCACGCGGCGCCTGGGCCGGCCGGGTACTCCGGACGCCTGATCCGCCCCCGGCCGCTTTGCCTACAGGAACGTGCGCACCAGGAAGATGAGCAGCATGCCGCCCAGCACGGAGCCGATCAGACCGACCGGCTTGAACGATCCGCTCTTGCCGTCAACGAGCCCGGCGATGAAGCCACCCAACACCGAGCCGCCGATGCCGAGCAGGATCGTCCAGATCCAGTTCAGGTCCACGGCGCCGGGATAGAAGAAGCGCGCAAGCACGCCGACGATGAGACCCACAACGATATAGCTGATTATCTGCCCCATAACAGGCTCCTCTCCTGCAGGGCGCGGCCATGGGCGGTCCGCGCCTGGCCCGGACTATCGCGCGGATTGCCCCGCACTGCAAGCAACCCGCTTTGCCCGTGGGGACGCGGCGGCCGTCTCCAGATGCCGGCCCTCGAAGCCTTTGGCGGATCGCCTCTCACGGTTCACGGCGTCGCAGTAGGTCTTTGGCCGCCAAGATCGGGCGCCGATGCGCCATCTACATGCGCAACCACGCCGAGGAAGGTCTCCGGTATAATATACACCGCAGATTCTGCGACTCCCAAGACGATCAAGGACGTTTGCGGACGGGATGAATGGTGCCCGGGGGCGGAATCGAACCACCGACACTGCGATTTTCAGTCGCATGCTCTACCAACTGAGCTACCCGGGCACGGGCGAGGCCGGCGCCGGCGGGGCGGCGCGAAGAGCGAGCGCTATAAGCACGGGCATGGGCCCCTGTCCACCCCGTTGATGATGAATATCGCCCGCCGGCGCCAGAAAGATTTTGCATCGCATCCGCCGAATTTCTAGGCTGCGGCCATCTCCAGGAATGGCGACCCCGGAAGCGCCCGTTTCCGGCGCCATGCCTTGCCCTCCTTGTCGAAGGTTCCACATGCGCTCCGTTCTCCTTCTCGCTTCCGCCGCCATTCTCGCGCTGTCCGCGCCCGCTCTTGCCGAAGATGCCGTCGCCCCGGCCAAGCCCGCCGCGCCCCATTATGGCGCGTGGGGCATCGACCTCACCGGCGGCGACCATCAGGTGGCGCCCGCCGTCGATTTCGACGCCTATGTGAATGGCGGCTGGCGCTCGCGCACGCAAATCCCCGCCGACCAGACCTCGATCAGCAGCTTCTACGACATCTACAATCTGACGCTCGAGCAGAAGAAATATGTGATCGCCAGCCAGGGGCCGGACACGCAGATCGGCGGGCTCTACAAGAGCTTCATGGACGAGGCGCGGGTCGAGGCGGTGGGCGACGCGCCGTTGCGCGCCGAGCTGGAGAAAGTCGCCGCCCTGCCGGACCGCAGCGCGCTCGCCCGCTATATGGGCGCGAGCGCCGGCGCGTTCGGCATCAGCCTGGTCGATCTCGGCATCGACGCGGACCCGGCCGACCCCACCACCAACATCCTCTGGATGAGCCAGGGCGGCCTCGGCCTGCCCGACCGCGACTATTATCTGAAAGCCGAGTTCAAGCCCAAGCTCGACGCCTACAAGGCCTATATCGAGCGCCAGCTCGGCCTGGCCGGCTATCCCGACCCGGCACGCGCGGCGGCGGATATCGTCGCCTTCGAAACCGAGATCGCCAAGCTGAGCTGGGCGCAGGCGGACCGGCGCGAGATCAGCAAGATCAACAATCCGATGACACTGGACACGCTCAAGGCCTATGCGCCGGGGCTGGACTGGGACGCCTATTTCGCCGGCGCCGGCATCACCCAGCAGGGCCGCATCATCGTGCAGGAGAACAGCGCGATCAAGGCGCTGGCCGCGCTGTTCGGCCGTACGCCGCTCGCCACGCTCAAGGCCTGGGAAGCGTTCGGCGTGACCAGCCAGGCCTCGCCCTATCTGCCGGCGCGCTATGTGGACAGCCGCTTCACCTTCCAGAGCGCGATGTTCGGCACCCAGGAGCTGGCGCCGCGCTGGAAGCGGGCGGATTCGCTGCTCGACGGCGCGTTGGGCGAACTGATCGGCGAGGTCTATGTGCGCGACTTCTTCTCGCCGCGCGCCAAGGCGATGATGGACGAGCTGGTCGCGAACCTGAAAGTCGCCATGGCCAAGCGCATCGTCGGCAATGAATGGATGGCGCCCGCGACCAAGATGGCGGCGCTGGAGAAGCTCGCCCGCATGGACGTGCTGGTCGGCTATCCGGACAAGTTCCGCGATTATTCAGGCCTGCGCATCGATCCCAATGATCTTTACGGCAATGTCGCGCGCAGCAACGCGTTCGACTGGGCCTATCAGCTCTCGCAGCTCTACAAGCCGGTCGACCGCAGCAAATGGGCGATGAACCCGCAGACGGTGAATGCCTATAACGGCTTCCTGGAGAACAAGATCGTGTTCCCGGCGGGCATCCTGCAGGCCCCCGCCTTCGATCCGGACGCCGACCCGGCGGTCAATTACGGCGCGATCGGCATGGTGATCGGCCATGAGATCAGCCATGGCTTCGACGATCAGGGCCGCAAGATCGACGCCAATGGCGCCGTGCACGACTGGTGGACGGCCGAGGATGCCACCCGCTTCGAGGCGCAGGCCGCACGGTTCGGGGCGCAATATGACAGCTATGAGCCGGTGCCGGGCATGCATGTGAACGGCCAGCTCACCATGGGCGAGAATATCGCGGACCTGGCCGGCGTGCTGATCGCGCTCGACGCCTATCATGCCTCGCTCAAGGGTCAGCCCGCGCCAGTGATCGACGGCCTGACCGGCGACCAGCGCTTCTTCCTCTCGCTCGCCCAGTTCTGGCGCGACAAACAGCGGCCGGATGCAGCGGCGGCGCAGATGGCGGCCGATCCGCATACGCCGTCCAAATTCCGCGTCATCGGCCCGCTGCGCAATATCGATGCCTGGTATGATGCGTTCGGCATCCAGCCCGGCGCGGGCGGCTATGCCCTGAAGTCCGAGGATCGTGTCAGGATCTGGTGAGACCTTTCTCCCCCTCCCGCAAGTGGAGGGGAGAGGGGATGCCCTATCCCTTGCGCTCCGGCGCTTCCTCATCCTCCGGCGGCACGGGCACGCGATAGCCCTCGTCCAGCCAGGTGAGGAGATCGCGGTCGCGGCAGCCGCGCGAGCAGAAGGGCCGGAATTCCGGCACGCTCGGCTTGCGGCAGATGGGGCATTTAGCCGTGATGGACATGATGGCCTCCGATGGCGAGCATTTCGTCCGCGATGATGTCAACGGCCCCGCCGCGCCGCCGTTCCAGCAGGGCGATCCAGTCGGGATGCGCTTTCACGTCGCGCGCGACGGCCGGCGCCAGGGTCAGGCGGATCGCCCCGGCGCCTTCCGCCCGCTCGGCCGCGCGCAGCGCCGCCATCGCCGCCGCCCGCACCGGATCGGCGCGCAGCAGCTCGATCAGCGAGGCACGCTCGCGCCGGCGCACGACCTGGACGAAGCCGAAACCATTGACCGCCGTGCGCTCGAACGGCTGCGGCAGCAGCTTGTCGATCTGCGCCGCGGCGACCAGACGCTCATCCTTGTTGTTCATGGTCGGCAGGTCGATGCCGATCGAGCCGGTGATACCCATGCGCCGGATCGCCTGCGCGGCCAGCCTGGCGCCCTTGGGGCCGAGCTGGGCAGGCGGCAGTGAGCCGTCCACGTCGATCAGCGTCATGGCCGGCGTCAGGAAGATGCGCAGCGCCGCATCCTCGCGCCCCACCTCGCCGGTCGCCGCCTCGGCCAGCAATTCGCTCCAGCCCGCCGCCTCCAGATGGTCCGTCCCATGCGCCGGGCAGGGCACAATAAGCCCACCTACCGCGGCGATACGCTGATGGAGCGACGGTCCCGGCCCGAGCGCCAGCCCCGGCGCGGCGATGCGGCCCTTGGCCAGCTTGTCGCGCGCGCTATCCATGCCCGGCTCGACGATCGCCTCGCGCAAAATCTCGACGCGCACGCCGGCGCCTTCCGCCACTTTGGGCGGAATGGGCTCAACTATTACAACCTCTCCGTTGTCCAGCCGGGCGATCCCGCGCCGGCGCGGGATCAGCGTGCGGACCAGGCGGCCGCCATACACGCCGCCGGCACGGACGCGCCTGTCCTCGCGCTCGATCTGCGCTTCGAGGATGCGGCCGCCCTGCACCAGCGCGGCGCGCGCCTCGCCGATGCCCTGCTCGTAGAGCCAGTGCGGGCCGGCCGGCAGCTCAGCCACAGGCGATGCCTCCCGCGATCAGCAGCGCGCGCGTCTCGTAGAGCGGCAGGCCGATGATGCCCGAGGGACTGCCCTGCATGGCGCGGATGAGCCCGGCCGCGCGGCCCTGAATGGCATAGCCGCCGGCCTTGCCGTGCCATTCGCCGCTGGCGAGATAGGCGTCGATCTCATCGGAGTGCAGGCGCTTGAACGTGACGATGCTGGTCGAAAGGCGATGCCGCGCGACGCCGGCGCCGTCGACCAGCGTCACGGCGCTCAGCACGCGGTGCCGCCGGCCGGAAAGCAGCATCAGGCAGGCACGCGCCGTCGCCTCGTCCTCCGCCTTGGGCAGGATGCGCCGCCCGCAGGCGACCACCGTGTCGCCGCTCAGCACCGCGCAGCCGGGATGGCGCGCGGCCACGATCGCGCCCTTCTCGGCCGCCATGCGCGCGGCATAGGCGACGGGCAGCTCGCTCTTGCGGGGCGTCTCGTCGATATCGGCGGGGTCCACGGCATCGGGCGTCACGCCGATCTGCGCGAGCAGATCGAGCCGGCGCGGCGAGGCGGACGCGAGGATGAAGCGCATGGGGTGGGTCTGGCGGCCCGTCACCGCCACGGATCAGCCGTTGGAGCCGGGCGGGCCGCCGCGACCGGGCATGTAGCGATAGGTGATCCGGCCCTTGGTGAGGTCATAGGGCGTCAGCTCGACCAGCACTTCGTCGCCGACCAGCACGCGGATGCGGTTCTTGCGCATCTTGCCGGCGGTGTGCCCGAGGATTTCGTGATCGTTTTCGAGGCGGACGCGGAACATCGCATTGGGCAGCAGCTCCACCACCTGCCCGCGCATCTCGAGAAGTTCTTCTTTGGCCATATTTGTCCAGTTGCTCGCGAATGGGGCCCCATAGCGGCAAAAGCGGCCATTGAAAAGCCGGGAGGGACGGCCGGACTGTCGCTCAGTCGGCCAGGCGATCCACAATGCTCCCGATGGTCGCGAACGCCGAGCCGATCTCTTCGCGGCTCGTGCAATAGGGCGGCATGAGGTAGATGGTGTTGCCCAGCGGCCGCAGCAAGAGGCCGGCCTCCAGGAATTGCGCGCGCAGGCGGGGCGCGACGTCGGAGAGATAGCCGGCATCCTCCGCCTTGAGATCGATCGCGGCGATGGCGCCGATGCGGCGGGGATTGTGCAGGGTTGCCTGCGCGCCCAGGCTGGCGAGGCCTTCGTCCAGTGCGGCGCCGAGCGCGGCGATGCGGGCTGGCACATCCTCGCTGCGCCAGATGTCGATATTGGCGTTGGCGGCCGCGCAGCCGATCGCATTCGCGGTGAAGCTGGAGGAATGGAAGAACATCCGCGCGCGATCCATGCTGCGGTGGCTCTCGAAGATTGCTGCGCTCGCCAGCGTCGCCGCCAGCGGCACGAGTCCGCCGGTCAACCCCTTGGCGAGGCACATGAGATCGGGCGCGATGCCGGCCTGCTCGCAGGCGAACAGCGTGCCCGTCCGCCCCCAGCCCGTCATCACCTCATCGGCGATGAACAGCACGTCATGCTGCGCACAAATATCCCGCATCGCCCGCAGCATGTCCGGCCCATAGACCAGCATGCCGCCGGCGCCGAGCACCAGCGGCTCGACGATGAAGGCGGCCGGCCGCTCCGGCGCGGCGCAGAGCCGCGCCAGCGCGTCGAGAGTCGTCCCTTCCCCGCCCGGCGCGGGAAAAGGCACGGTCGCGACGTCGAACAGCAGCGGCGCATAGGCCCGGTTGAACACGCCGCGCGCGCCCACCGACATGGCGCCGATCGTGTCGCCATGATAGCTATGCTCCAGCACCAGGATGCGGTGGCGCGCCTCGCCGCGATTGTGCCAGTGGCCGAGCGCCATCTTGAGCGCCACTTCCACCGCGGTCGAGCCGCTGTCCGAGAAGAAGACATGATCGAGCCCGGCCGGCACCAGATCGACCAGCGCGCGCGCCAGCGTCTCGGCCTGGGGATGGGTGTAGCCGGCGAAGATGAGCTGATCGAGCTGCCCCGCCTGCGCGGCGATGACGGCTGCGATGCGCGGCTCGCAATGGCCATGGGTGATGACCCACCAGCTCGAGATGAGATCGAGCAGCCGCCGCCCGTCCGCACAATCCAGCCAGGCGCCCGATGCCGAGACGATCTGCGGGATCGGCTCGCCCAGCCCATGCTGCGTGAAAGGGTGCCAGACCGGCGAACTCATGCGCGCGGCCCCATGGCGGCGCGGATGACCGCGAGGTCGATGCCTGCCATGGCGGCGGCGAGGCTTCGCGCGTCGAGCGGGTCGAGCGGCGGAACACGGCCGAGATTCGGCACGCGCGCGAGCGCCGGGATGATCCGTTCATTCTCCTCATGCGCCGCGCCCACGAACAGGATGCCGGCCACCGCCAGACCGGCATCCGCCAGGGCCGAGAGGCTGAGCAGGCTGTGATTGATGGTACCGAGCCCGGTCCGCGCGACGAGGAGGACCGGCGCTTCCCATGCCTTGAACTGGTCGATCATGAGCCAGGGCCACTCGCTGCGGAGCGGCACCATGAGGCCCCCCGCACCCTCGACGACCAATGGCCGTTGCGATGGCAGCGCGAGCCGTCGCGGATCGATCTTCATGCCGTCCCGGCGCGCGGCGAGATGAGGGGAAGCCGGCTGCGCCAGCCGATAGGCCTCCGGCACGACATGCGCGGCCGGCACGCCCAGCGCGCGCGCCGTGTCGCTGTCCGTGCCGTCCGCCGTGCCGGCCTGCACCGGCTTCCAGTAATGCGCGCCCAATGCCGCCGCGAGGCCGGCCGCGACGACCGTCTTGCCGACGCCGGTGTCGGTGCCGGTGACGACGAGCACGCCGCTCATGCCAACGCAGCCTGCAACGCGGCGCCCAGGGCGGCCACGGTCTCCGCCGAGACGTTGAGCGTCAGCGAGATGCGCAGCCGCGCCGTGCCGCGCGGCACCGTGGGCGGCCGGATGCCGCGCACGTCGAAACCGGCCTTCCGGAGCGCGTCCGCCACGCGCATCGTGCGGGCATCATCGCCCAGCACGACCGGCAGGATCTGGCTGGCCGGCGGCGCCAACCCGAGTGGGGCGCAGATGTGCCGCCCGGCCGCATCGACCAGAGCGGCCAGCGCCGCCCGCTGCGCCTCCGCCGTCAGCATCCGCTCCAGCGCCGCCTGCACCGCCACCGCCATCAGTGGCGAGGGCGCGGTCGAGAAGACGAAGCCGCGCCCCCGGTTGACGAGCAGTTCGATCACCGGCCGCGCGGCCGTCACCAGCGCGCCCTCGACGCCCAGGCCCTTGCCGCAGGTGTGCAGCGCGACGACATGCGGCAACCCTTCCAGATGCGCCGCCAGCCCGCGTCCACCGGGCCCGTGCGCCGCCGTGGCATGTGCCTCGTCCAGCACCAGCATCGCCTCATGGCGCGCGGCGACCTCGGCGAGCGCGGCGACCGGCGCCCGGTCACCGTCCATGGAATAGAGCGTCTCCGCGACGATCCAGGCGCGCCCGGTGCCGCCGCCGGCCCGCCATTGCCGGATCGCGTCGTCGAACGCCTGCGCGTCATTGTGCGCGGCCAGGACATGCGCGGCGCGGCTCAGCCGCATCCCGTCATGAGCGCTCGCATGGATGAGCGCATCGGCCACGATCAGGTCGCCCGGCCCCGGCAGGGCGGAGAGGATCGCGCCATTGGCCGTGAAGCCATTGGCGAGGAACAGCGCCGCCTCGCTGCCGAAGATCGCCGCCGCGCGCGCCTCCAGCGCCTCATGCTCGGGCGCATTGCCGCGCAGCAGCCGCGACCCGCCCGAGCCGACCGGCACGCCGCGCGCGACGGCCTCCGCCACCGCCCGCGCGATGACGGGATCATGCGCGAAGCCGAGATAATCGTTGGAGGCGAAATCATGACCCGCGCGCGGCGCGAGACGCCGCAGCCGCGATCGTTCGGCGAGCGCATCGAGCTGCGCCCGGAAGGGATCGAGGATCGCGGCCATCCCCTGCCTATAGCGCCGTCGAAGCGGGCTGCCCATGGTCCTCAAGGCGGATTGTAGCGCGCCAGGAACGCATCCAGCCGGTCGAGCCAGTCCTGCAGGTCCTCCGGCTTCCCGAGGCCATGGCCTTCGTCCGCATAGCTGTAGAACTCGACCGGCTTGCCCGCCGCGCGCAGCGCCGCGACGAAATCGCTGCTCTGCCGATAAGGCACGACGGGATCCTTGAGGCCATGGGCGAGGAGCACCGGCACACGCAGCCGAGCGACCTGCTGGAGCGGCGAGACGGAGGTCAGATCGAAGCCGCCCATGCCCTTTATCCTGTCGCGCCAGTCCTTCTGGTAGCGTTTGGCGATGAAGAACCTGTTGCCGTAGGAAAGCTGCCGCTGCAGGTCGGTCACGCCGGCGAAGCTGACCGCGCAGCGATAGCGCTCGGGATTGCGGATCGCGCCCCACAGCGCCGCATAGCCGCCATAGGACGAACCGAAGATGCACACGCGGGCCGGGTCGGCGATGCCGCGCCGCACCAGCCAGTCCATGCCGTCGTCCAGATCATCCTGCATGGCGCGGCCCCACTGGCCATAGCCCTTGTTGGAGAAATCCTCGCCATAGCCGCCCGAACCCCGGAAATTGGGCTGCAGCACCGCATAGCCACGATTGGCGAGGAGCTGCACTTCCGGATCGAATTCGAGCGCGTCCCGCACCTCGAACGGACCGCCATGCGGCAGGATCACCAGCGGCAGCCCCTGCGCGACGCGGCCCCTGGGCAGCGTCAGATAGGCGGGGATCTCCAGGCCGTCACGGGCCGGATAATGGATATATTCGGTGATCGCCAGCCGATCGGGCTTGAGATCGGGAAACTGGGTGACATAGGGCGAGAGCGTCCGCTCGGCGGGCAGATAGATGTAGAAGCTGCCGGGATCATTGCTGTCATTGGCCCGGACCACGATAGTCCTGCGATCGTCGCTCCAGGAGACCATCCGGTTGCGGCGCGTCGGCAGGGCCGCATCGAGGCGGCGCTGGAGCCGCGCCATCTCGGGATCGAACCAGTGGACCTGCTCCCGCTCGTCGGTATATTCCGCGTAGAGCAGGCGGCGCCCGTCGGCGGTCATCGCATAACGGTCGATGTCGTTGGTGGGACTCTCGAAAACCAGCTCGCCCAGCGTCCGCGTGGCATAGTTGAAGCGGTAGAGGGCATAGCGCCCGGTCCGCTGGTTGGAGAGCATATAGCCCTCGTCGCTGCCCTGGACGAGGCTCATCACATCGAAGACGGTCCGATCGTCCTCATCCCCCACCAGCGGGCGTGCGACCGTGCGGAAATGATCGTCCGGGCCGGAGCGGTAGATGATCTGGTAGCGGTTGCCCGAAGCGCCCAATCCCAGCCGCACCACGCCGGCATCGTCCGCCACCCATTTCCAGATGCCGCGCCGCTGGCTCTGCACCAGCTCCATCCGGTTCACGGCGAGATCGACGCGATAGACGGCGGGATAGTCGAAGATCCATTTCTGGAGGGACAGCAGGATCCAGTCGCCCGAGGGATCGATATGGATGATGTCGCCCATCGGCCCCATGCCCCGGCCGCCCACGAGGCGCGTCGTGCCGGCCCGGATATCGTAGATGAGCAGGCGGGATTGCGGGTCCTCCGAGGGCGTGTCGGCGGCGAGCTGATCGATGCTGAGCAGCACGCGGTCGTTGCCGGCCCAGAAATAGTCGGAGAGCGTCCAGCCGTCTGGCAGGCCGATGGTGATCGGCGGCCGGTCCTGCGTGAGGCTCATGACCATCAGCCGCGGCTTGCCGTCGACATCCCGGCGGCCGAGCAGGCGCCGGCCGTCCGGCGCCACCTTGAGCCCGCGCAATTGCGGCAGCGCGGCGAAGGCGGATGTCGGTATGCGGGGCGGCGCAACCTGCGCGGCGGCGGGAGCCGGCTCGCCGGCGCGACCGGCCGCGCTCCAGAACGAAGCGAGCAGCGCCAGCAACAGCAGGACCCATGCCCGCCTGCGCTCCGAGACCCGATCCATTCCCTGCATCATCGCCCTTTCGCTGCGCAGACATGCCGCAATCGCGCTGTCATGGGAAGGGGCGGGACGGCTCTGGCTCGGCGGCTCCGGAGACTGTTCCTTCAAAAAGCCTGTCTTGTTCGAACCATCATATGCTCCTGCTTTCGCGGGCGCACCGGTTCCGTCCGATCCCAAAGAACGCCGGGGAGCGGCGCCTGTTGGAAAGCCCGCCCGGACGGCTGGTCCGGGCGGGCTCCCTCCTCTCCCGTTTCCGGGACAAGCGCCAGGGCTGTTACATCGCCCCGTGCGCGTGCGCGAGCGCGGCCAGCAGCAGCAGCGCCACGATATTGGTGATCTTGATCATCGGATTGACCGCCGGGCCGGCGGTGTCCTTGTAGGGATCGCCCACCGTGTCGCCGGTCACGGCCGCCTTGTGCGCATCCGATCCCTTGCCGCCATGATGGCCGTCCTCGATATATTTCTTCGCATTGTCCCAGGCGCCGCCGCCCGAGGTCATCGAGATGGCGACGAACAGGCCGGAGACGATCACGCCGAGCAGCAGCGCGCCGAGCGTCGCGAAGCCTTCCGGGAAGCCGGCGACATGGGCGATGATGAAGAAGACGATGATCGGCGTCAGCACCGGCAGCAGCGAGGGGACGATCATCTCCTTGATCGCCGCCTTGGTGACGATGTCGACGGTGCGGGCATAGTCGGGCCGCGAGGTGCCTTCCATGATGCCCGGGTTCGAGCGGAACTGCTCGCGCACATCCTCGACCACAGAGCCCGCCGCGCGGCCCACGGCGGTCATGCCGAAGGCGCCGAACAGATAGGGCAGCAGCGCGCCCAGCAGCAGGCCGACGATGACATAGGGATTGCTCAGCGAGAAATCGACCGTCATCTCCGGGAAATATTCCTTGAGATCGGTCGTGTAGGCGCCGAACAGCACCAGCGCGGCGAGCGCCGCCGAGCCGATGGCATAGCCCTTGGTCACGGCCTTGGTGGTGTTGCCCACCGCGTCCAGCGCGTCGGTGCGGGTGCGCACATCGTCCGGCAGGCCGGCCATCTCGGCGATGCCGCCGGCATTGTCCGTGACCGGGCCATAGGCGTCCAGCGCCACCACCATGCCGGCCAGCGCCAGCAGCGATGTGGCGGCGAAGGCGACGCCGATGATGCCGGCGATCTGATAGGTGGCGATCACCGCGACGACGATCACCAGCGTCGGCAGCGCGGTCGCCTCCAGGCTGACGGCGAGGCCCTGGATCACATTGGTGCCGTGGCCGGTGACGCTCGCCCTGGCGATCGACTTGACCGGCCGATAGTTGGTGCCGGTATAATATTCGGTGATCCACACCAAGAGGCCGGTGACGACCAGGCCGATCAGCATGCACCAGAAGAGATCGATGCCGAGATAGCCGGGATTGCCGGTGATGTCGTCCGCGCCGATCGGCGTATAGAGATCGCCCAGCACATAGGATGTGGCGAAGTAGATGCCGATGACCGAGAGGCCGGCCGTCACCCAGAAGCCCTTGTAAAGCGCGCCCATGATGTTGTTCGACTTGCCGAGGCGCACGAAATAGGTGCCGATGATCGAGGTGATGATGCACACGCCGCCGACGACCAGCGGCAGCGACATGAGCGCCATCAACTCGGCCGACGAAGCCTTCACCAGCAGCGCGATGGAGACCATGGTGAGGCCGAGCGTCACCACATAGGTCTCGAACAGGTCGGCGGCCATGCCCGCGCAGTCGCCGACATTGTCGCCGACATTGTCCGCGATCACGGCCGGATTGCGCGGATCATCCTCGGGAATGCCGGCCTCGACCTTGCCGACGAGGTCCGCGCCGACGTCCGCCGCCTTGGTGAAGATGCCGCCGCCAAGACGGGCGAAGATGGAGATGAGCGAGGCGCCGAGCGCCTGCGACGTCAGGGCCAGCACGATCGCGCGGTCATTGGGCACGAGATGCGCCGGGCCGGTCAGATACCAGAACAGCACGGCGATCGCGAGCAGGCCCAGCCCCGCCACCAGCATGCCGGTGATCGCGCCGGAGCGGAAGGCGAGCGTCAGGCCGCCCTGCAGCGAATGGCGCGCCGCCTCGGCCGTGCGCACATTGGCCCGCACCGAGATGTTCATGCCCACGAAGCCGGCGACGCCCGAGAGGATCGCGCCGATCAGGAAGGAGATGGTGGGCAGCAGGCCGAGCGTTGCGAACAGGATGATCGCGACGATCACGCCCACCACGGCGATGGTCGTGTATTGGCGGCCGAGATAGGCCTTGGCGCCTTCCTGGATGGCGCCGGCAATCTCCTGCATCCGCTCGTCCCCGGCGGACGCCCCCAGCACCTGCTGGCTCGTCACGAAACCATAGATCACGGCCAGCAGGCCGCAGCCTATGGCGATCATCACCCACGTCATATTCGGCAACTCCCCTATTCCAGGCGGCCGGCCCTTTGTGGGCTCGGTCCGTTATCGCGCGCGGAGCCTATAGTGGAAAGTCACGCCGTCAAGCGGATAAGCTGCGTATTGACGAGGGATTCAAAAGAGAATGCGGCCTTTGCAAATCCATGCGTGGAGCGGCGGCTGATGGCGGCGAGCCGACATGACGACAAACAGCGTTCACCCTGAGCGAACGGGAAGGAAATGTCCGCTCCTGGATCGCAAATCAATATCCTCAGCCATATCTGGGGCGACCGGCCGGGCCGCGCCGCCGCGCCGGGCCGTGGGCCGCCAGCAGGTAGGTCGCCCGCGCCTTTGCCTGAAGGCGGCCGCCGGTGAACGGGACCGGACGGCCGACCGGCGCTTCCGACTCCTCGCGGTCCGTGCGCTGGCTGCTTCGGGCAGAGGGCTTCGGGCGTTGGGGCTGGTCTGGCGGCGCATCGGGATCGACCGTGCTGGTCCGGAGGAAGGCACCCGAATATGAGGGCGATGGCGCCATGTCTCCGTTCGTCACGAGAGGACCGTCGCTTCCGGACGGGATCGGAGAGTCCGCCGCGCGCTCCGATCGCTGGCGCAAGAGGACCAGCAGATCCGAGAGCCTGCGCGGCGCACCAGGCGACGTGACAACGGTGTCCGCTTCCACCGAAAGTGCCGCCGCCTCAGCCTTCGGGTGCCGGCCCAGCAGGCGACGCCAGAACCTCGATAATCCGCGCAGGGAAAGCCCCATAGGATAACTCCCAGCCCATCCCCGCGCGGCAAGCCTTCCATCGGCTCGTTACCGCAGCCTCAACCGAATGGGCTTGCGCGGCGGTAAGGTTGACGGCGCGTCAGCCATGCTCATAGCCGAGCCGCGCCGGCAGCGGCACGGCATGGCCGTCGAGCCGCAGCGCGATGCCCTCGCCCTGGCGGCAATGGCCGATGGGGATCAGCCCCGGCGGCGTCGACAGGTCATTGGGCAAGGCGACCAGCAGCACATAGTCATCGCCCGCCGTCGCCGCCGCCAGCCGCGCCGCGACCGTGTCGCCGCGCAGCGCCACATAGGTCGGCGAGAGCGGGATATCGACGATCAGCATGCCGCAGCCGCTCGCCTCCGCCAGCCGCGCCGCGTCGATCAGCAGCCCGTCCGAGACGTCCATCATCGCATGGGCATCCGGCGCGATGGTCTGGCCGATGGTGAGATGCGGCACGGGCACGCGGTAGCTGCGGATAAGCTCGGGCGGCTCGGCGATCCCGTCCGCCAGCATGGCGAGGCCCGCGCCCGAATCGCCCACCGGGCCGGTCACATAGAGCCGGTCGCCCGGCCGCGCGCCATTGCGCCCCGGCACGCGCTGACCCGCCGGCACGGAGCCGATCGCGGTGAGGCTGCTGACGCGCGGCGCGCCTTCGGGCAAGGCCACCGTGTCGCCGCCGATCAGCGGCAGGCCATAGCTTTTCATGGCGCGCCCCAGCCCGTCCAGGAACACCTCGTCCCACGCCGCATCGCCGGTCAGCGCATGGTTGAGCAGGCAGGCGCGCGGATATGCGCCCTTGGCGGCGAGATCGGAGAGATTGACCGCCGCCAGCTTCCAGCCGACCGTCTCGGGCGGATCGTCGGTGCGATAATGCACGCCCTCGACCAGCGTGTCGCTGGTGAGGACGAGCTGCTCGCCTTCGGTCGGGAAGAGCGCCGCATCGTCCAGCAGGCCGCGCGCGCCGGGATCGCTCACCATCGCGCGCAGGCGGCGGTGGAAAGCCGCCTCGCCGCTCATCTCAGCCCCGCACGCTCCGCGCGATGGCATCCAGCAGGCCATTGACGAAGCCGGCCTCGCGCTTGTCGTAGAAGGCGTGGGCGACATCGACATATTCGCTGATGATGCTGGCGGTCGGCACATCGGCGCGGGCGAGCAGCTCATAGGTGCCGGCGCGCAGGATCTGGCGCATCGGCTTGTCCAGCCGCTCCAGCGACCAGCCCTGCGCCAGCCGGTCCGCGATCAGCGCGTCGATCTCCGCGCGGCGGGCGTCCACGCCTTTCACGATATCGTCGAAGAACGCTTCTTCGGCGGGATGATAAGTGACGTCCTCTATGGTCGCGCCGAGCCGGTGCTGGTGGAACTCATGGAGCAGCGCGGCGAGCGGCGTGCCTTCCATCTCGAGCTGATAGAGCGCCTGCACGGCGGCAAGGCGCGCGGCGGAACGGGTCTTGGAACGTGTGCTCATGCAGGCGCCTTCATGCGGAGCTGGCCCAGATAATCGCGCTTGCCGATCGACAGGCCCTGGGCACGGAGAATGTCATAAGCCGTGACGGCGTGGAAAAAGAAATTGGGCAGCGAGAAGGTCATCAGGAATGTCTCCGCCGTGAACGGAAGCCGCCTTTCGCCCGCGACGAAAGCCATGTCGCGCCCGACGAAGGCCTCCACGTCCGCGCGCGAGACCGTTTCGAGCGCCGCAAGGGTCTCGTCCAGCCGCGCGATCAGCGCCTCGAAGCTCGGCGGCGGCGTGCTGTTGTCCGGCGAGAATTGCCCGGCCCGCACGCCTTCGATCGCGCCGATCGAATGCACCGCGACCGACTTCACCTGATAGGCGAAGGGATGCATGTCACCGGCCAGCCGCGCCTCGATCAGCGCCTCGGGCGCCAGGCCCTGCGCCGCGCAATGATCGCGCGCCTTGACGAGCAGCGCGCGCACGGCGGCGGTGATCTGGAGGAAAGGCGGAATGGTGGCGTCGTACAGCGAGAAAGTCATGTCATTCCCCTCCATCATGCGCGGGTGCGAGGCGCACCGCCACGCTCGCCGCATGCGCCGGCAGCCCTTCCGCCCGCGCCAGCGCGACGGCGGCCGGGCCGATCGCTCCGATCGCCGCCGCGTCGAGCTGCAGGAAGCTGGTGCGCTTCATGAAGTCCAGCACCGAGAGGCCCGAGGAGAAGCGCGCGCGCCGTCCGGTCGGCAGGACATGGTTGGGGCCGGCGACATAATCGCCGATGGCCTCGGGCGTCATCCGGCCCATGAACACCGAGCCAGCATGGCGCACCGCATCGAACAGCACCTGCGGATCGTCCACCGCCAGCTCCAGATGCTCGGGCGCGAGGGCATCGACCAGCGGCATGGCGCTCATCAGATCGGGGACGAGGATGATCGCGCCATTGTCGCGCCAGCTGATCGCGGCGCGATCCCCCGTCGCCAGCCCGGGAAGCTGCCGCTCCACCGCAGTCGCCACGGCATCCGCGAAGGCCGCATCATCGGTGAACAGGATCGACTGGCTGGTCGGATCATGCTCGGCCTGGCTGAGCAGGTCCGCCGCCGTCCAGGCCGGATCGTTCCGCCCGTCCGCCACGACCACGATCTCGGACGGCCCGGCCACCATGTCGATGCCGACCACGCCATAGACCTGCCGCTTGGCCTCCGCGACCCAGGCATTGCCGGGGCCGACGATCACGTCCACCGGCCTGATCCGCGCGGTGCCATAGGCAAGCGCCGCGATCGCCTGCGCCCCGCCGACGCGCCAGATCTCGGTGACGCCGGCGATATGCGCCGCGGCCAGCACCGCCTCGTTGAGCGCGCCGCCGGGCGTAGGGGACATCATCACGATCCGCCCGACGCCGGCCACCTTCGCCGGCACCGCGTTCATCAGCAGCGAGCTGGGATAGGCCGCAAGGCCGCCGGGGACATAGATGCCGGCCGCTTCCACCGCATTCCAGCGCGCGCCGAGGCGCACGCCGGCCGCGTCGGTCCAGCCGCTGTCCGCCGGTTTCTGCGTCTCGTGATAGGCCGCGATCCGCCGCGCCGCCAGTTCGAGCGCGTCCCGCAACGCCGGATCGATCCGGGCATGGGCGGCCGCGCATTGATCGGCAGTGATCGTCCAGCCTTCGGCCTCGGGATCAAAGCCGTCGAAGCGCGCCGTCAGCTCGGCCAGCGCCGCATCGCCCTCGGCCCGCACCCGCGCGATGATGCCGCGCACGGCCTGCGCCACATCCTCGTCCGCCTCGCGCCGGGCATTGACCAGCCGTTCGAAATCCTGCGCGAACCCGGCCGCGCGCGCGTCCAGCCTAAGCGGCACGGCCCGCCTCCACGGCGGCGCGGAAGCGCTCGACCATCGGCACCAGCTCGGCGGCGCGCATCTTCATCGCCGCGCGATTGACGATGAGCCGCGCGGAAATCTCCATGATCGTCGCTGTCTCGACGAGGCCATTGGCCTTCAATGTCGCGCCCGAGGAGACGAGATCGACGATCCGCCGCGACAGGCCCAGCGACGGCGCCAGCTCCATCGCCCCGTTGAGCTTCACGCATTCGGCCTGGATGCCCTGTCCTTCATACCAGGCGCGGGTGAGGTGCGGATATTTGGTCGCGACGCGCACATGGCTGGCCTGGCTCAGCGCTTCGGGGGCCGCGCCTGCAGGCTCGGCGACCGAGAGGCGGCAATGGCCGATGCCGAGATCGACAGGCGCATAAAGCTCGGAATAGCCGAACTCGGCGATCACGTCCGAGCCGACGATGCCGATCTGCGCCGCGCCATGCGCCACGAAGGTCGCGACGTCGAAGGCACGCACGCGGATGATCGTGAGCCCGGCCACATTGGTGGCGAAGCGGAGCGCGCGGCTTTCCGCGCGGTGGAACTCGGCCTCGGGCTCGATTCCGGCGCGCGCCAGCAGGGGCAGCGCCTCATCGAGGATGCGCCCCTTGGGAATGGCGAAGACGATCGGCCGGCTCATCGTGCGCCGCGCCTTAAGCGCTTGCGGGCGAAAGGGCAATGCGATCCCCGGCCGGACGGTCTATGCTGGACGATGTGACTCGCCCCGAGGCCGAGACAGGAGGCCCCCCAATGCCCAGCCATGCCGAACTCGCCGCCAAGCTGCTCAACGATGCGGCGACCTTCTTCGACAATGTCGCGCTCCAGAATCCGGAGATCGGCCAGCAGATGATGGAGAATGCCGAGGTGTATCGGCAGGTGGCGGAACTGGTCGCCGCCGATCCGCTGGGGGAGATCGCCATCGACGGCGCGGAGGAGTGACGGCGGCGGAACGTCCGCGCGGCTCGCGCGCTCTCCTTTGTGAAGGACATGAAGGAGAGGCCCGATGGGCAAGGCTGCGTTACTCTGGCTGATCGGGATCCCGCTCCCGCTGGTATTGATCCTGTGGTTGCTCTTCTTCCGGTGAATGTCTGGCTGTTCCGGTCCCCGAAGAACCGTTCGCCCTGAGCGAAGTCGAAGGGCCGTTCTTATTCCTTGCCGCGGGACAGGCGGGAAATGCCTCTCCAGTCACCGCGAATGAGCGCCATCTTCTTGGCGCGCGACCAGCCCTTGATGCGGCGCTCCATCTCCAGCGCTTCCATCCTTGTCCCGAAGCTCTCGGACCAGACCAGTTTCACGGGCAGCCGGTCGGACGTGAAGCCTGCAAGCTCACCATTTTCATGCTGGACGATACGACGCTCCAGATCATCCGTATGCCCGACATAATAGGCGCCGCCGCGGCAATGCAGCATGTATGTCCAGAAGGGCATGCGTCGAAGATGTAGGAAGAACGGCCCTTCGACAAGCTCAGGGCGAACGGATTTTGTCGGGCACTCGGCGCCCTCGGCCTTCTCCAGTCCGCCCTTGCAAAAAGTTCAATGGCCGTTCCGCTCTTCCCCTCAATCCTCGAACGGGTCCCGCACCAGGATCGTATCATCCCGCTCCGGCGAGGTGGAGACGCTGGCCACCGGGCATTCGATCAGTTCCTCGATGCGGCGGATATATTTGATCGCCTGGGCGGGGAGCTGCGCCCAGCTGCGGGCGCCGACAGTGGTGCCCTGCCAGCCTTCCATCTCCTCATAGACCGGCTCGACCGCCGCCTGGTCGCCGGCATGGGCGGGGAGGTAATCGATGATCTCGCCGCCCAGGCGATAGCCGGTGCAGATGCGGATCGTCTCGAAGCCGTCCAGCACGTCGATCTTGGTGAGGGCGATGCCGGTGACGCCGGAGAGCGCGCAGGTCTGGCGCACCAGCACCGCGTCGAACCAGCCGCAG
>Ga0164243_10001041_pt1 | contig 48188 bp, 39 predicted proteins | sample OricompcompostOP_FD_108781 | JGI IMG/M metagenome (GOLD analysis project Ga0164243, IMG submission 108781) | Organic Plus compost microbial communities from Emeryville, California, USA - Original compost - Organic plus compost (OP) | ecosystem: Engineered > Solid waste > Mixed feedstock >...
CCGGCAGTGCGGGGAGCCCGGGCAGCGCCGAGGCGATGTCGAAGCTCGGAGCGTCGCCGTCGTCGTCCGCACCCGCAGGTGACTGCGGGAGGGCCAGGCCGAGCAGCGTCGCCAGAGCGGCAGCGACGGCCAGGGAGCGCGGGAGCAGACGCATTCCCGGAGAGTAGAACGCGTTTCAGGTTTTGGAAAGGGTGTGGTGAGCCGTAACGGTCTGAGAAACGACGTCTTGGCCTAATGGCCGCCGGGACTTTCGCTATCGCCGACTCAGAGAGGCGTTCCATGACCCACGTCATCACGCGCGCATGCTGCAACGACGCCGCGTGTGTGGTCGCGTGTCCGGTGGATTGCATCCGGCCGACGCCCGAGGACCCGGACTACCTCTCGGCTGAGATGCTCTATATCGACCCCGAGAGCTGCATCGACTGCGGAGCCTGTGTCGACGTCTGCCCGGTGGGCGCCATCTCGGTCGACTACGATCTCGCGCCCGAGTTCGCGCGCTACGAGGAGGTCAACGCGCGCTACTTCTCCGGCGACGAGATGCCCCCACCCGATCCGCCGACGGCGCCCTGGCAGCCGACGAACCGGGTCGGGGAGTCGCTCCGGGTAGCGGTGATCGGCACCGGTCCGGCTGCCTGCTATGCCGCTGCTGAGCTGCTCAGTCTCCGCGGGGTGGACGTCGGCGTGGACATGTACGAGCGCTTGCTCACGCCGTACGGACTGGTCCGCTTCGGTGTGGCGCCCGACCACCAGGACACCAAGCAGATGACGGACGGCTTCTGGCGCACCCTGCGCCGCCAGGGTGTGCGCACGTTCTTCGGCATCGACGTCGGCCGCGATGTCACCCATGGGCAACTCCAGGAGCGTTACCACGCGGTCGTCTACGCGGTGGGCGCCTCCGACGGCCGGTCCCTCGGCATCGACGGAGAGGACCTCGCCGGCGCCCTGACGGCCGCGGATCTGGTCGCTTGGTACAACGGACATCCCGACGGCCCTCGTCAGGTCGAGCTCCGGGGTGATCGCGCAGTGGTTGTGGGAAACGGCAATGTCGCTCTCGACGTCGCCCGCTTCCTCCTCGGTGACGTCGGCGCGCTGCGCGCCACCGACCTCGCCGATGCGGCGCTGGACGCTCGTGCGGCGAGCAGCATCGGCGAGGTCGTCATCCTCGGTCGCCGTGGGCCGGAGCACGCTGCCTTCACTTTCAAGGAGCTGATCGAGCTCGCCGACACGCCCGGGTTCGACGTGGTGGTGGAGGCGCCGGAGGGCGTGCTGGACGCTGCGATCGACCGGACGACCGGCCCGATGGCCAGAATGAAGCTCGAATTCCTGCAGGAGGTCAGTGCCCGCCCTGCCACGGCAGCGCGTCGGGTGATCTTCAGATTCGGGGTGTCGCCTTCGTCGATTCTGGGCGAGCGCTCCGTCCGGGGCGTCGAGCTGAGCACGGCCGATGGTGGGGACGTCGAGAGCCTCACCTGCGGCATGGTGATCCAGTCCATCGGCTACCGCGGCCGCCAGCTCCCGGACCTCCCGTACGACGCCTCGAGCGGGTCTGTGCCCCATGTCGCCGGTGCCGTCACGGGCATCGAACCCGGCACGTACGTCACGGGCTGGATCAAGCGTGGCCCCCAGGGCGTCATCGGGACCAACAAGCGGTGCGCCCGAGAGACGGTCCGGACCCTCCTTGCGCACTGGGAAGAGGGTCGGCTCGCGCAGTCGTCGACAGCCGATGACGCCTGGGCCGACCAGGTGGGCGCGATGGGCCTCGAGGGCTGGATGCGGATCGATGAGCACGAGCGGTCCGCGGGCAGAGAGGCCGGTCGTCCGCGGGTAAAGCTGACCGACCCGGAACAGCTCGCCGACGTCGCGACCGCCCGACGGCTCCAGACAAGTCATTGAGTTCACGGACCACGAAGCGAGGCGACGGCATGCGATTCGGATTGAACCTGCAGAACTACGGGCCCCTCGGACGTCGCGATGCCATCGAGTCCTTGGCGGACACCGCCCAGGAGCTCGGCTACACCTCCGTCTGGGTCTCCGACCACATCCTGATGCCGGACACCCACCCGGAGCCCTATGGGCGCCTGGTCGAGGCGCTGACCACACTCGGCTACATCGCGGGACGATGCCCGGACCTGGGACTCGGCACCTCCGTTCTCGTCCTGCCGCAGCGTGACCCGATCCTGCTGGCGAAACAGACCGCTGCCCTCCACGAGCTGTCCGGTGGTCGTTTCACGCTCGGCATCGGCGTGGGCTGGGTCGAGGGCGAGTACGAGCTGCTGGGAGCGCCGTGGCGAACGCGCGGCAAGACCGCCGACGAGTACCTCGAGGCCATCACCGAGCTGTGGACGAGCCCGCAGCCGTCGTACGACGGGGCGCTTGTGCGCTTCCGAGATGCGCTGTTCGCCCCCCAGCCCGGGCCCGGCGGCGTCCCGATCGTCGTCGGCGGTGACAGCGACGCGGCACTGCGGCGGGCCGCTCGGTACGGCTCGGGGTGGCAGGCGATCCACACTTCGCCGGTGCGCATTCGCGAGGCTGTCGCGCGGCTGGCCGCGCTTCCGGGTGGTGCCGACCTCGAGATTCAGTTGCGGATCGCGGCGCATGTCGACGGCCCGGTCCCGCGTCCTGTCGGGCCTTGCATTCAAGGTCGTGTCGACGAGGTCCGCGCAGCGGTCGCGGCCTATGAGGCGGCCGGCGTGGACCAGCTCATCGTCGAGTTCCGGGAACCAGATCTGGCGTCGGTGCTGGCCCAGATGGCTGAGTTCGCAACCGCGGTGGACCTGCAGACAGCGGACCTGGCCGGTCCATGACCGCTATCACAATCGGGTAATGGCGGGGTTAACGACCGACTCGCGAGGGTCAGGTCAACCCGCGGGCTTGGAGGCTTGAAATGACCATTGACACACACGACACCGACCTCGACCAGGAACTGACCGACTTCGATGTCTACGACCCGAGGACCCCGGAGATCCTCAACGAGGTTCTCGACCACACCCGGGGGCGCTGCCCGGTGTCCCGGAGCGAGAAGAATGGTGGGTACTTCCTCGTGAGTTCCTACGAGGAGGTCTCCACGGTGCTCACCGAGGAGTCCGCTCCCGACGCGCGCTTCTCCTCGCGAGGCGGGAAGAGCCTGCCAGCGCACCAGACGGTCGAGATGCCGCCCATCGACGTGGATCCGCCGGAGCACCGGAGCTACCGCCGGCTCCTCAACCGCTTCTTCTCCAAGCAGGGTGCGGCCGTCCATGAACAGGCGATCGCTGACATCGCGAACGAGCTTCTTGACGACCTCCTTCGGCGAGACTCCTTCGACCTCCTGCTGGACTACGCCACGCCGCTGACGGCGGCCACCCTGTGTCGAGCGGTCCTCAACATCAAGGACCCGGACCTGATGATCAAGGCGATGGCAGTGGTCGAGCCGATCGGCGCTGCGCAGAACTCCGGACCGGAGGTCTGGCAGAACTTGAACGATTTCCTTGCTGGGCTGATCGCTGCCCATGAGCCGACCGGGGAGGACAACGCGTTCGAGGCAGTGCTGAACGCGGAGTTCGACGGTGAGCCTCTCACCGACATCCAGAAGCTCGGCATCGTGACGGTCCTCTTCCTCGGCGGGATGGACACCACGCGTGCCCAGATCGGCTGCATCGGGCGGCATATCGTCCTGAATCCCGGGCTGGAGGACCGGGTGCGTGACCCTGACTGGATCAAGTCCGATCTCGATGAGTTCCTCCGACACGACTCGGTCGTCTCGGCGATGGCCCGCAAGGTCACCTGTCCGACCACCCTCGCCGGGGTCGACATGGAGGGATCGGACCGGCTGCTTCTCCACTACTACGGTGCGAACCACGATCCGGCCGTCTTCGACGACCCGCATGAGCTCCGCTTCGACCGCGACCAGAATCCCCACCTGGCATTCGCGGCCGGCGCGCATCGCTGCCTGGGCTCGAGTCTGGCTCGTCTCGAGATCAAGGTGGCATTCGCCGAGCTCCTGCGACGCGTCGAGAACCTGCAGGTGGTCCCGGGGAGCGACATCTCCATCCAGGCGGGCATCAGCCGAATGCCCAAGGTGCTGCCGGTCACCTTCGACCTCCGCGCCGAGGAGGCGTGACCATCGCTGCCGGGGACGGCGGCCAGAGGGTGCGCTGGGAGGACGAGCTTCCCATCGACCCACCACCGAGCGACCCGGCCTGGCGCGAGAACCTCTGCTTCGACGGCTACGACGCCCGAACGGACCTCGGCTTCTGGGTGCACATGGGCCGATGGCCGGGAGCACCGGAGCTCTGGCGGGAGCAGGTGCTGGTCTACGCTCCCGGCGGCGACTTCTGGCTGCACCGTGGCTGGGGGCATCGCCGCAGCGACAAGGGCGCAAGCGGCGCGCTGCTCGAGCTGACCTGCGAAGAGCCCGGCGCAGTCTGGCGGCTGAACTATCGCGGACCGGCCCGTCGAACATCGTCCGATGAGCTGCGTGGCGCCGTGTCCGAGGCAGCGCAAGAGCTCCTCGAGCTCGATCTCTCCTTCACGACCAGCGACGAGCTGTGGTTCATGGGCCCGGAGATCGCTGACCAGTCGTGGGCGCACCAGCACTCCGAGCACACCGGTCGGATGGTGGGCACGGTCAACTGCGGGGGTCGGGTGGTCGAGGTCGACATGTTCGCGTGGCGTGATCACTCGCGGGGGCCACGTCACCTCGGGAGTCACCGAAGACACTGCTGGATCCACGGCCAGCTGCCGAACGAGAGGACGTTCGCGCTGACGGCGATCGAGAGCGGACCCAAGGGCACCGCCGATCCGTCGCAGTTCGTGCAGGCGGTGGTGTGGGATCGCGGGACGGCGCTGCCCGCCCGCTGTGAGAACCCGCCGTACATCGAGGATCACGCCTCGCCCCCGGGCAACTACACCCTCCACCTGTCGTCGCCCGTGGGGCGGTACGAGATCGAGGCTGAGGTGCGACGCAGCCTCCCCCACTCCACGATGGTCAACGGCGACGCGATCGACGGGGTCTCACCGAAGGCGCACATCGTCACCTGGGAGCAGGGTGTCACCTTCCACGTCGAGGGCAAGCCGTACGACGGTCACAGTGAGCGGTCCCACTGGATTCCGCAATGACCGACACGGGCCGGCCGACGACCGCGCGGGCCGTCGCTCTGCCGCTTGACCGTCGCATCGACCAGATGCTGGTCAGAAAGATGCGCCGACGTGCCGAGAGCACGGGACCGTACCGGTCACAGGGCCTCGACGATCTGGCACGGCGGCTCGACGGATTCGTCCGGCGGCGGGTCGGGGACGCCTTCTCGCTGCGGGACCTGCGGCCGCTGGCAGGCGGGTCGTCGAAGGAGCAGGTGGCTTTCACGCTCGTGACCCCGCTCGAGTACGGCGGAGAGGAATGTCGTCGGCTGGTCTTGCGGCTCCAGCCCGACGAGTCGTTCGTCGAGACCGACCGGCTGCGTGAGTTCCAGGTGATCCGCTCGCTGGCGGGCGTCGTACCGGTTCCGGAGGCATGGGCGGTCGATCCCGACGGCTCGGAACTGGGACAGCCCGGCCTGGTCAGCGCCTTCGTGCCGGGAGTCACCAGCCCGCCCCGCGAGGGTGCCTATCGCTCGCAGCAGGGCTTCGGCGAGCGCTATCGCACACTCCTCGCACCCCAGTTCCTGGCCCATGCCGCGACCCTCGCCGCACATCGGTGGAAGGCTGGCCAACTCCCCGCATTCGACCCGGTCGCTGCCGGCACGAACGAGGCCGTGCTGCGCAGCATTCACTGGTGGAAGCGGGTGTGGGAGGAGGACACTCTCGCCCGCAATCCGCTGATCACCCTTGCATCCCACTGGCTGCTCGACAACGCCCCCGTCGTCGACACGGTCTCCATCGTGCACGGCGACCTCAGGGGCGGGAACTTCCTCTTCGATCCTGACACGGGCGTGATCAACGCGATCCTCGACTGGGAGTTGGCGCATCTGGGCGACCGCCACGAGGACCTCGCCTTCCTGCTGAATCCCCTGTTCCTGGAGGCTGAGCCCGACGGACGCGAGTATGTCGGGGGGCTCTTCGAGCGAGACGTCTTCCTAGCCGAATACGAGCGCCTCAGTGGGCTCCCGGTCGATCCGGTGCGGCTCGACTACTACGCGGTGTTCACCAACTGGCGGTCGGCGGTCATGGCCACGGGAACCGCACCCCGGTGTGTCGTCGGACGGAAGACGCCTCAGGACATTCGGGTGGCCTGGACGGCGAACAGCTCCGCCGTGGCCCTCCACATGCTCTCCCGAACTCTCGAGGAGGTGCTCTGATGCCGATCCCGCTGCCGGCTGTCATCCAGGCGTGTGCCCGCTCCGTCCGCGAGGTGTTGCTCCCTGCCCTGGATCCGGACGATGCGCCGGCCCAGGACCAGGGCCGGATCCTGCTCGCGACGCTGGAGATGCTGACAGAGCAGGCCACGGTTCTCCACGACTATGTCCTTCGGGAGATCGGGGAGTACGCCGACCTGGTCGCCACCATCGCGGGGGAGCTCGAGGAGAGACGTGTCCCGATCGAGACCGCGCTGGCAGAGGAGATCAGCGCATGCCTCGAAATGGCCGGGCCGCTCGTTGCCCACCAGCCACCGCCGTTGTCCGATCTCGAGGAACTCGGCAACCACTTGAAGTCCGTGACCGACCGGTTGTTGAGTGTTGCGTTGGCGAAGAGGTCGACCGATGGCCGTGTCGCCGAAGCGGTGCTGGCTCAGGCGCGGCAGCAGATCTACCGCGAGCGGCTGTGGGGGGCGGGCTCCGGCTTCGATCCTGGCGCGACGACGTTCCCTGGACTGGGTGAGTACTTCCGGAACGAGCCACAAGGGGCGTGGTCTGAGTGACCGAAGAGCTGCGGCCGCACCTGGTGCAGGTCTCCGAACGCGATCTGATCGACCTGCGACGTCGCGTGCAGGAGACGCGCTGGGCGCCGGATGCTCCAGTGCCGGGTTGGGAGCAGGGGCCGCCGCCCGGTTGGATGAAGGAGCTGTGTCATCACTGGGTGACGGGTTACGACTGGAGGCAGTGCGAAGCGAGGATCAACGGGACTCCGCAGATCCTGACGACCATCGACGGCGTCAACGTGCACGCACTCGTACGACGCTCGTCGCGGCCCGATGCGATTCCGCTGCTTCTCACGCACGGGTGGCCGGGATCCGTCGTGGAGTTCATCGAGGTGATCGACGTCCTCGCCGAGCCACGATCCGCGGAGGACCTCGCCTTCCATGTCGTTGCACCTTCGCTGCCGGGTTTCGGCTTCAGTGCCGTGCCTGACGAACCGGGTTGGGGGCCGGAGCGTGTCGCGGACGCGTGGGCGGTCCTGATGGATCGGCTGGGATACCAGCGGTTCATCACGCAAGGCGGTGACTGGGGCTCCTTCGTCTCCACACATCTCGCGGTGCGTCATCCGGAGCGACTGATCGGCGTGCACCTGAACATGGTGATCGTCCCGCCGTTGAGCGAGTCTGATCTCACCACCCAGGAGGCGATCGCGCTGGAGAGGGCCGCCGAACAGCAACGTGTCGGCCGTGGCTACTCGGCGATCCAGTCCACGCGGCCTCAGGCGCTCGGCTATGGCCTGGACGACTCACCGGTGGCGCTGTGCGCCTGGATCGTCGACAAGCTGTGGAGCTGGACGGACCACGATGGTGACCTCTTCCAGGCATTGGCACCGGACCAGATCCTGGACCTGGTCAGCACCTACTGGCTCACCCGGACCGGAACAAGTGCAGCACGAATCTATTGGGAGAGCGTCCAGACGCTTCCCTCCACCAGCATGTATCGGCAGGCCCGTCGTGTGGACGTACCCTCGGCGGTGTCGATCTTCCCGGCCGAGGTCTCCCGCCCGTCCCGACGGTGGTGCGAACCCTGGTTCCCCGACCTCCGCTTCTACGGTGAGCCCGAGCGTGGCGGCCACTTCGCCGCCTACGAGCAGCCGGAGCTGTTCGTCGACCAGGTGCGTTGCGGTGTCCAGGCGATCCTGGACTGAGCGGATCGGCCCTGCCTGTCGGTCCAGGCGATCGGTCCGGCGCTCAGTCGGCGCAGACGCCGTCGGCGACCAGGGCCTCGATCTCGCTGGTCGAGTACCCGAGATCGCACAGAATCTGCCCAGTGTCGGCGCCTATCGCCGGTGCCGGGGTGCCGGTTCGAGCACCCGCGCTCGCGAAGAACGCGGGCGACTCGACGGTGTGGAAGCGGGCGTCGTCGCCGACGGCGACCTCACGGAATGATCCACTCGCTTGCGCGAGGGGGTCGTGGACGGCCTCGCGCAGGTCATGGACGGGGGCATGAGTGAGTCCGGCGTCATCGAGTCGCCTCGCCCACTCGGCGTAGGGGCGACGGCGGAAGATCTCGTCGAGCGCCTCGACCAGTTCCGCACGCGCCTGGCGCAGGCCTGCGGAGCTGCCGCCCTCGAAGCGTGGAACGTCGTTGAGCCAGTCGGCGTCGAGGGCCTTGACCAGTGCCGGCCAGTCGCGTTCGGCGAGCATCACCTGGAGCCAGAACCAGCGGCCGTCGGCGCACCGGAAGCAGTTCACCGTGGGAATCGGGGCCTGCTCGCGGCTGATGAGACGTTCGTGGTCGGGTCGCTCCAGCGCATCGGCGACATCGGAAGCCATCAACCAGAAGGCCGTGCCCAGGAGCGACACCTCGACATGGTCACCCGCACCGCTGCGTTCCCGCGCCAGCAGGGCCGCACACACCGCGCCCGACAGGGCGAGGCCACTGGCGCGGTCACCGAGTCCGCCCGCCGGCTGCGGAGGTTGTCCCTGGGCATTGCGGAAGAGCGATGCCAGGCCCGAGTACGACCAGAACGCACCGTGGTCGTAGCTGCGGAGATGACGGTCGTCCCCGGGGCCGTACCCGGTAACCTGCGCGAAGATGAGGTGAGGATGGCGCGCCCTGACCTCGACACTCTCCAAACCGAGCGCAGGCAGGGTCGACCTCCTGAGGTTCGTGACCAGGACGTCGGTCTCTGCGAGCAGCCGGTCGGCTACCTCCTGACCGGGCGGAGCCTTGAGATTGAGCGCAAGACTGCGCCGGGAGCGGTTGTGCACGTCGAACCGGGGGTTCGCCGGCCGGTTCGGGCGACCGGCCTTGTCCCAAGAGCCAGGTCCGCGGGCCGGGTCGCCGGTGAGAGGCTCGAGCTTCACCACATCTGCACCCCAGTCGGCCAGGACTGTTGCACAGGAGGGCGCCGACGCGAATCGTCCGACTTCGAGGACGCGGATACCGGAGAGTGGTGCCATCACACGCTCCAGCGTGCGCAGACGCCGTTATCGGCGCAGTTACTACCCGCGTCGACCTCCCTGGCGTTGCGGAGCGGGTCCTTCGAGCAGACGTCGAGCGTCGCCGGGCTCCAACCCCAGCTGCTCGAGCGCCACCACGGCGCGACGATAGGCGGCGAGGACCGAGCTCTCGCTGCCTATCTGACGCTCGATCTTGACGAGAAGGCGGTACCCCGGGTCCGAGTAGCGGTTCAGGACGAGGAGCTCCTCGACTTCCTGGCGGGCGGCCTCCGGCCGCCCCAGATCCAGGAGCAGGGAGGAGAGCTCGAGCCGTGCCTCTTCCTCGACCACCGCCAGGTGGTAGCGACGCTCCTCGGCCCAGGCGAGGTTGCTCGCCGCGAGGTAGGGCCCGGAGACCAGGCTCAGCGCCGACCGCAGACGATGCACGCGTTCCTCGCCGGTCACCATGCTCGAGGCCCTCGCCAGCTCCTCGAATCGAACGTCGCCCGACTCGATGAAGGCATCGCTGGGCAGCCCCACCAGATTGCCGGCGCGCCGGTCGAGCGTCAGGCCGGTGATCTGACGGAACTTGAAGGACACCTGACGGAAGTGGTTGCCGCCGTTGCGGACGGTCGCGTCCGGAAAGAGCTCGGCCTGCAACTGGGTGCGGTCGACGCCGTGGGGATGCATCGCCAGGCGTGCCGTGAGCTCGATGATCTTGAGCCGACCGATTCCCTGCGGCTCACCGTTGATGATGAGGTCGCAGTCAGGTCCGAAGGGCTGGAGGAACACGTGGGTCCGGCCCAGGTCGTGTTCCTCGTGCTTGATGCGGGCCGAGGGCGCGACGATCAGGCGACGCCACCGCATGGCCTCGGTGTCGCGCCGGTCCTCCCGGGTGACAATGGCCGGAAAGGTGCGCAGGGCGGGCAGCAACGCCGCCATGCAGCCCATCATTCCGGCGGTGTGGTACGCCAGGGACGCGGCTTCGTGCGCTTCGTCGTGGTTGCCGCAGCGGGCCTCGGCCTCCGACAACGAGGCGGCGGCGAACGGGAGGAACAGTCGACGTTGGGCACCCCTCATCGAACGGACGCACTCGCCGAGGAGCTCTCGTGCCTCCTCGTGGCGTTGGTCGAGGATGAGGAAGGCGCCGAGCCACGCCTGGCTCCACTCCTGGATCGCGATGTGGCCGCGTGACTGGTTCTCCTGCACCAGGCGTTCGAGCGTACGGATCCCGTCATCACGCCGCCCCAGTCGAGCCAGGATGTATGCGTAGAAAGCCTCGTAAGCAGGCGACATGAGGAAGCTGGTCGATCGACTCTCGTTGATCGCCACTGCCAGCGTCGACTCCGCCAACTCCGTTGCTCCCTCGGACAGCAGCAGGTTGGCTTCGATGTAGCGCGTCTGCGGACGATCACGGATCTCGGGTGGAACGCGGGCGAGGAGATCTCGCGCCTCCCGCCATTGACCGTCGAAGATCCAGGGAAGGATCAGGTTCGGGTTCAGCACGGGCGCCTTCGGGTCGCTCGGCAACAGATCTCGCATCTCCGAGAACCGTCCCTGCAGGAAGAGCCCCCAACTCATGATGCGCTCGACATCTCCCCACTCGGTGCCCAAGGGTGGAACCGCGGGCGTCACCTCGGCAGAGACCTGGAGCATGTACCGCACGACCTCCGCGCGATAGTCACCCGGATAGCGATCGAGTAGTCGCATCGCCTCGGCCGGGTTGGTCTGGAGCGCCCAGGCGGCGGTGGCCAGCAGGGCACTGTCCGCCTCCATCGCCTTGCGGAGGCGGCCGGACTGGTCGAGACGCCGGATGAGGGTCAGACATTCCTCGAACCGCCGGGAGCCGAACAGGGCACGCACCATTCCGGCGGTGAGGCGCGGGGTGTCCATCATCGCCTCCTCGCCGAGTTGATCGGCCCAGCGTAGGAAGGTGCTCCAGTCCGAACGCCCACACACCCGCGGCGCAGCACGCATGGCGGTCGTCGCAGCCGCCGCGACGTCCTGGATCGAGAGGTAGTACTCCGTCGCTTCCTCATGGAGGTTGCGCTGCGCCAGGTAGGCGGCGTAGCGGCCGACCATCTCTTCGTGACGGCGGGCGTCACCGGCGAGCGCGCGCCGTCGCAGGAAGGTCCGGAACATCGAGTGGTAGACGATCGTCGTCTCCGTCGTCGTCGTCGACGGGAGGTGATGAGCGTGCGCCTCCTCCCAGAGAGCATGCCCGGCCTCGCCGGCCAGAGCGACTGCTGCGCTGCGCGTCACGCCGTCGGGCACCGAGGTGTCGAGGAGGAACTGCTGCAGGTCTGGTGCGAGAGCGTCGAAGACCCGCGACATGATCATGCCGGGCAGGTCGTTGCCGGCGCCCTGCTGCGGATAGCGCAGGCCGTAGATGACGCCGGCCATCCACCCGCCGTTGGCCTCGTGCGTCTTCAACGCCTCGGTGTCGGGAACGCCGAAGCCTGCCGCCAGCTCGAGACTCTCCGCCTCCGTGAGCTGGACCTCCTGATCGCTCACCAAGCGGACGACGCCGTCCAGCACCATCGTCTCCAGCAACGCCGGCATGTCGGAGGATCCCATCAGGAGGACCTGCAGAGTATCGGGGCAGTAGCGCAGGAAGATGGACAGCGCGGCCTGTGCCTCGGGTGCGCCGTCGAGGTGCTCGCACTCGTCCACGATCAACAGGCGCGGTTCTCGGGGGATCAGGCCGGCGAGAACCGCTGCAGCCTCGGAGACCGACGTGTCCAGCTCGAAGAACGGCCCTTCGGGTGAGACCGCGGGTGTCTCGACCGACTCGATCGCCTCCAACAGTCCCGACAGCAATCGCTGTGGTGCCGCATGCGCGACGTCGAGGGTGATCCAGCTGACCGGGTCGTCCGTCGTCGCTGCGTACTGCTGCGCAAGGATGGTCTTTCCGGAGCCGGATGCAGCACTGATGAACACAGCCGAGGAGCTCGCGAAATGCCGCGCCAGGAGGTCGTCGATGCGCGGCCGCTGAACGGCATCGCGGGGAACGCCCGGTGGTTGATGTCGCAAACGCGGAAGGGTACTGCGCCTCGACGGGACGGTTTGCTCTGCCGTTTCAGCAGGGTGGGGCACGGTGATGGACTCCTCTCCCTCCGTGCCTGTGACGGGCGTCGCCGACTCCCCGAGAGAACATTCGACCGGCGCAGTAACGCAGGTCACAGTACGCGAGCGATCGTACGTTGTCGCCGCTCGCTCGTGTCACCTCTCCCAGCATCGATCGGTCAGAGGACGGGCTGCAGGAGGGCCTGCCGTTTGGGTAATGGACGCGATAACGACGCCTCGGTCAGCCTCGGTTCATCACCGCCGGAACAGCGTCGGCGCCGGACCGTGGAGCACTCATGACCCTCATCCTCAGCGACAAGGACGTCCGGGGGCTCGGCGACATGTCGTCGCTCGTCGAGCTCCTCGGATCCGGGCTGCGCGCCGAGGCGGAGACGACCGCGGTCGTCCCGGCCCGCGTCAATCTGGACCACGGCGAGTCGATGCTTCGCGTGATGCCTGCGATCCTCCCCGGCGCTGGGATCCTCGGACTCAAGTTCTTCCACGGGACACTGAGCGGCGGGATCCGCTACTCGGTGATCGTCTCCGACCTGGCGAGTGGTGAGGTGCTTGCCTGCGTGGACGCGGCGTACCTCACGGCTCTGCGTACGGGCGCTACGAGCGGTGTGGCGACACGGCACCTGGCACGCGCCGACGCGGCGCGCGTGGGGCTCATCGGGTCCGGGCTCGAGGCCGAGACCAACCTCGCGGCCGTGTGCGCAGTCCGCCCGATCAGCGAGGTGAAGGTCTACAGCCGCAACCCGGAGAACCGCGCCGACTTCGCCGTCCGGATGGCGCCACGGCTCGACGCGGAGATCGTGCCGGTCGCCAGCCCTGAGGCCGCCGTCACGGGAGCCGACATCGTCGTGGTGGCCACCAACACTGGTCGTGGTGGCGCACCTGCCTTCCACGGATCGTGTCTGGAAGCCGGGCAGCATGTCGTATCGATCGGCTCCACGGCGCCATTTCTGCGTGAGCTCGACGCCGAGGCCTTCACCCGCCCCGACGTCGTCGTCTTCGACGTCGCCCACGACGCGATGGTGCACGAGTCCGGCGACCTGAGCGCGGTCGCAGACGTCAGCCCCGAGTGGCGCCCGGCCGGCACTCTCGCCGACCTGCTGGCCGATCGGGTCGGCCGTGACGACGACGCCCAGGTGACGCTTTTCAAGTCGGTCGGGTCGGCTGCCCAGGACCTGATCGCGGCGGAGGCGATCTACCGCCTTGCCTGCGACCAGGGCGTGGGTCTCGTGGTCCCCGACCTGTCGGAACCGAAGACGTTCTAGGCCCTACGGAGAGCACGATGGCAGATCGAGAGAACGGCCCCCTGTCCGGACGCACGGCCCTGGTCGTGGGCACCAGCCCGAACATCGGCGGCGGCATCGCGATCGAGCTCGGTCGCGCAGGCGCCGCCGTCGGATGTGTCGACCGGGAGCCGCGGAACGCGGAGGGCGCTGTGAACGACCTCCGAGAGCTGGGCGCGAAGGCGATCGCGATCACGGCCGATGCCACCGACCCCGCTGCCGTCGAGGGCGTCGTCGACGAGGTCGCCGACGCGCTGGGTCAGGTCGACCTTCTCGTCAACGGTGCCGTCTCGTACGACGTCCGAGGCGTCCTCGATATGGACATCGCGGGATGGCGACGATTGCTGTCCATCGTCTTGGACAGCGCCTTCCTGTACACGGGAAGCGTCGTGCGCCGCCTGGCCGCCGCCGGCGATCCCGGCACGGTGATCAACGTGGTCTCCACCGCTGGGCACCAGGGCGAACCGAACAACATCGCCTACACGACGGCCAAGGGTGGCCTGTTGAACATGACGCGCTCGGCTGCGATCGAGCTGGCGCCCCACCGCATCCGGGTCAACAGCCTGACGCCGACCGCCACTGACCTCACGGAATGGGATGAGCGCGCACAGCGCTGGGACGTGCCCGGCCCACCCGAACCCTTTCGTACCTCGCTCGACGCCGCGCGTGCGCAGATCCCGCTGCAGGAGCTTCCGCGGCCGTCCGACTACGGACGCGCGGCGGTGTTCCTCGCCTCCGACGCCGCCCGCCTGGTCACCGGCGTCGACCTGCCCGTGGACGCCGGATCGCTCGCCAACTACTGGCGAACCAAGCCGGTGGGCGGTCCGTAACGCCGCGGATAACTCGGTGCGACGATGCTGAGGTCATGCACCTGATCCACGAGATGGGATATGCCGCCTACGAGGTCCGGAGCCTGGAGCGCGCCGTCGACTTCTTCCGAGACGTCTGTCAGCTCGAGGTGTCCGAGCGCCGCGGGGGCATCGTCTACCTCACCGGTGACAACCGCCACCACTGGGTCCGGCTCCAGGAGGGCCCGCAGTCACGGCTGGTGGGGCTCGGATATCGCGCGGCGAGCGCCGCGGCCGTCAGCGAGGTCGCGACGCGGCTGGACCGGCGGGGTGTCGCGTGGACTCGAACCGATGGACCCGACAACGATCTGACCGTCGGTGGCCTGCGATTCACCGCCCCTGACGGCGTGACGTACGAGGTCTATGAGCAGATGCTCGCTCTGCCCGCTTCGATTGCGCCTGACCGCGGGATCGCGTGCCTGCTGCATGCGGTGCTCTTCATCGAGGACGTCGCCGCAAGCGTTGACTTCTACCGTGACGTCCTCGGGATGTTGGTCTCCGACCGGATCGAGAACGTCATCACCTTCCTACGGTGTGGCAACCAGTACCACCACTCGCTCGCCCTGGCGCGGGGCGGCACCGGAGAGCTCGACCACATCGCCCTCCTGGTGAAGGACATCGAGGACGTGCTCGCCTTCCGTGCCCATGCACAGCTGCACGAGGCCCTTGCCGGCGACATCGTCAAGCACGTGGCGTCCACATCGGTGTCGATCTACACCCAGTTGGAAGAGGAGAGCATCGGCGTCGAGTTCTGCAACGGCCACGACAAGATCGAGGACGACTCGTATGCCGGACGTCTCATCAAGGCTGGCCCAACGACCGTCAATGCCTGGTCGGGAGGCTTTCCGGCTCGACCAGAAGCGCGGACGGCGCAGGCGCGCCCACCGGCGGCCAGCGTCGGTGGCGGTACGGCGGCGGGGGTGGCCGCCATGGGGGTGGACGTCGATGTCGAGCCCGTGGGGGTCGACTCGTGACGGTGGCCGCCGCGGCCACGACTTCCGCCCACGCATCGGAACCGTCGCCCGTCATCCCGGTCCTGGACCCGGCCACGGGCGAGCGCCTGGGTGAGGTGCCGGACGAGACCGAGGTCCAGGCCGTCGCCAAGGTCGAGCGGGCCGACCGTGGCCTGCAGGAGTGGCGATCGGTGCCGCCCCGCCGGAGAGCAGAGGTCCTGCGCCGCTGCTACGAGTTGATGGTCGAGCGCTCCGAGGACCTCGCGCAGCTGATCTCCCAGGAGAACGGCAAGGCACTTGTCGACGCGCGCGGCGAGGTGACCTACGCGGCGGAGTTCTTCCGCTGGTACTCCGAGGAGGCGGTGCGGCTCAACGGCTCGGTTGGCAGGGCGCCCGGGGGGACCAACAACATCCTGACCTGGCACGAGCCGGTCGGTGTCGCCGTCTTGGTCACGCCGTGGAACTTCCCGGCGGCGATGGCGACGCGCAAGATCGCGCCTGCGCTGGCGGCAGGATGCAGCATCGTTCTGAAGCCCGCTGCCGAGACCCCGCTGACGGCGCTCGCGATCGTGGAGATCTGTCGGGAGGCCGGCGTCACCGAGAACGCGGTCAACGTCGTCACGACCAGACGATCCGGTGCGGTCGTCGCAGCGATGCTGGGCCAGCGTCCGGTTCGTGCGCTGTCGTTCACCGGATCGACCGAGGTCGGGCGCCGCCTGCTGTCGACGGCAGCCGAGCGGGTGCTCGTGTGCTCGATGGAGCTCGGGGGCAACGCGCCCTTCCTCGTCTTCGACGACTGCGACCTCGATGACGTGCTCGACGGTCTCATGGTTGCCAAGATGCGCAACGGCGGGCAGGCCTGCACCGCCGCCAACCGGATCCTCGTGCAGCGAGGGATCCATGACCAGGTCGCGACGCGGCTGGCCGAGCGGATGGCGGCGCTCAAGGTGGGGCGCGGCATCGAGCTCGAGACGGAGTGCGGCCCGCTGATCAACGCGGCCGCCGTGCAGAAGGTCGCCGGGCTCGTCGAGGAGGCGCAGCGAGCCGGAGCCGACGTCCTCACCGGTGGCTCCGCGCCGGCCCGGCCGGGATCGTTCTTCACGCCGACGGTGCTCACCGGTGTCGCGGCTGACTGGCGCGTGGCACGCGAGGAGATCTTCGGTCCGGTGGCCGCCCTCCAAGTCTTCGAGACCGAGGACGAGGCCATCGTGTCGGCGAACTCCACCGAGCTCGGGCTGGGCGCCTACGTCTACAGCGGGGACCTTGCACGCGGGCTGCGGGTCGCCGGGCACCTCGAGAGCGGCATGGTCGCGATCAATCGCGGACTGCTGTCCGACCCCGCCGCACCCTTCGGGGGGAGCAAGCAGAGCGGACTGGGACGTGAAGGCGGGAGCGCCGGCGTTCACGAGTTCACCGAGACCAAGTACGTGGCGGTCGATTGGTGAGCCGGCCGGACGGATCTGCAGCCGTGGAGACGGACTACGACGTCGTCGTGGTCGGCGGCGGTGGTGCGGGCATGACGGCAGCGATCTCCGCCGCCGAAGCGGGAGCGAGTGTCCTGCTGGTGGAGGCTGCCGGTGAGCTCGGGGGCTCCACGGCGCTCTCGGGCGGAAGCTTCATGGTCGCGGGAACGCCGGTGCAGGCGGAGGCCGGCCATCCCGACGACACCGCCAGCACCTTCTTGGACCACTTCCTGACCTTCACCCAGTACGGCGTCACCCCGGGGGTCGCCGATCGGTTCTGTCGTGAGGCGCTGCCCACCTGGGAGTGGCTGGTCGGGTTGGGCGTGGAGTACCGGGTCGACGGCCTATACCGGGCGACGCGGGAGTCGGCGCCGCGCTCCCACCGACCCGTCGGCGGAGGTGCCTCGTACGTTCGCTGCCTGAAGACCGCCCTGGGCGAGCACCAGATCGACGTCGCCCTCGGGCAGCGAGTCGATGCTCTGCTGGTCGACGGCGAGCGCGTGACGGGCGTCAGGTCCGGCGACGACGAGGTACGCGCCGGTGCCGTGGTCCTCACCTGCGGTGGGTTCGGAGGCAACACCCATGCCCTGGCGGCCTGGGTGCCGGAAGCAACGACGGGCCCGCCGCCGTGGTCGCCGGCTGTCGCGACGTGCCGCGGCGATGCCGTCACTCTGGTCGAGGCCGTCGGAGGAGAGGTTGCCGAGGGCGTGGGCGACCTCTTGCTGACAGCCGCCCTCACCAGCGACCTCGAGCCCTATCCTCCGGGCTGGCTGTTGCTCGTCGACACCCACGGTCGACGGTTCGTCGACGAGGCGGCGCCGTACGCCGTCCTGGTGCCGCTGGCGGAGGCGCACGGCCCGGTCCACGTCATCCTGGATGACCGTGCTCTCCGGGAGTCTCGGGGATCCGTCGGGCCGTGGGGCGCAGGCACGTGGACCGCGGACGTGCTGGTTCCGGCGGCTGAGCGCGGAGCCGTGCACACGGCAGACACCATCGAGCAGCTCGCGGCGAGGATCGACGTTCCCCCGTCCGCTTTGGCGGGCACGCTCCGACGCTACAACCGGGCCTGCGAGGACGGCTTCGACCCCGAGTTCCTCAAGGGCGCCGACGACCTCCGTGCCGTCATGCAGCCCCCGTTCCACGCCGTGCCGGTGTGGCCCAGCGTGGTCGCGGTGACCAGCAGAGGGGCGCGGATCGACCGGGACGCACGCGTCATCCGGGCGGCCGACGGCGACCCGATCCCCGGCCTGTTCGCGGCCGGCGAGGCGACCGGCAACGTCATCGGCGATCGCTACCTCGGCGGTGGACACGCGATCGGCAGCGCGCTGATCTTCGGCCGAGTCGCCGGCCTGGGCGCGGCAGCATGCGCGGGCCGACCCGTCGAGCACACCGTCGGCCGCTGAGATGATGCAGGCACGCGCCTTCCGGGTCGCCGTACCCGAAACGGAGCTGGACGACCTGCGCCAACGGATCGCGCGGACCCGCTGGCCGGTGCCGTCTCCTGCTCGTCCCTGGACCGACGGCATCTCCGGTGAGTATCTCGCTGACCTGCTGCAGGAGTGGCGGACAGAGTTCGACTGGCGGCATCAGGAGGAGCGGATCAATGCCCTGCCCCAGCAGATGGTCGAGGTGGCGGGCACGCGACTCCACGTCGTGCATGCGCGGTCCGTGAAGCCCGATGCCACGCCATTGCTGATGATTCACGGTTGGCCGAGCTCGTTCTGGGAGTTCCACCGCATCCTGCCGGAGCTGAGCGACTTCCATGTCGTGGTGGCCTCGCTGCCGGGCTACGGCTGGTCCGACGCGCCCGCGCGCACCGGTTGGGACACCGGGCGGATCGCCGAGGCGTTCGTCGAGCTGATGGCCGGCCTCGGGCATCGTGACTACCTGATCCACGGCAGCGACTGGGGCTCCCGGATCGCCGCCCGCATGGGGATCATCGATGCGCAGCGCGTGCGGGGAGTTCACCTGGCCTTCCCCGGCTTCATCATGCCGCCACCGGACCAGAGCCTCGATGACCTTCCCGCCGAGGACCAGGTGACACTGCAGACGGTCCGTTCCTTCGCGCACGACGGGTCGGCGTACCTGCAGCTCCAGGCGACGACCCCGCAGACGGTTGCCCATGGGCTCAGCGACAGCCCCGCCGGGCTCGCCGCCTGGCTTGTTGAGAAGTACCACGCATGGGCGGATCACGACGGCGACGTGGACGCCGTCATCGACCGTGCCGATCTGCTGACGACGCTGACCATCTACTGGGTGACCAACTCGATCGGCCCTTCCATGCGGCTCTACCGCGAGCACGGACGGCGCCCGTGGAGCGACCAGGTGCCGGTGCCCGCCGCCTGCTGCCTGCTGCCGGGTGAGCCGGTCCCACCGGTTCGCAGTCATGTCGAGCGCTTCCTCGACGTCCGACAGTGGACCCGGTACGAGCGCGGAGGACACTTCGCGGCCCTCGAGCAGCCCGGTGCCGTTGCGGCCGATCTTCGCGCCTTCGCTGCCGTCACGGGGTAATGCAGCCCATAACGGCGGTGGCGTGATCGTTGCAAGCATGGACTCCTGGGGACTGATCATTCCGCAACGTGCCGCTATGTTCGGGGTCGCGAGTGTTCGAGAGCTGCTCGCATTGGCGCCGGTCGCCGAGAGCAGCGGGTATTTCGACACCGTGTGGGTGGGCGACAGCCTGACGTCGAAGGCGCGGGCCGATTCCCTGACCCTCCTGAGCGTGCTCGCCGGAACAACCGAGAGCCTGAGGCTCGCGGTCGGGTGCATGGCGAGCTTCCCGGTCCGCGACCCGGCTCTCTTCGCCTACCAGTGGGCCTCGCTCGATCAGGTCTCTGACGGACGGATGCTTCTCGCGGTCTGCAACGGGCTGCAGAAGCATGCCGATGCCTCCGAGATCGAGGGTCGTCACTTCGGAGGAGTCCGGGACAAGGAGCGCGTTGCCCGGCTGGAGGAGAACCTCGACCTGGTGCGGCAACTGTGGTCCGGTGAGCCGACGACATTCCACGGTCGGTTCCACCAGTACGACGACATCACGATCCTACCCAGACCGGTGCAGGAGCGGCCCAGGATCTGGATCAGCGCCAACCCGCCGCTGGGCCCCGCGGCGGACCGCGTCCTGGAGCGGATCGCGACCCGCGCCGACGGCCTGCTGACCACCCGGGGAAGGCCGGGCTACCTCCGTGACCTCCGCGATGCTCTTGCCGAGCCGATGGCGGCGGCGGGCCGGTCCCTGGCCGATCTCCCGACCGCGGCCTACCACTCGGTCAACATCGGCACCGATGCCGACGCCTGTCTGGACGAGGCCCACCGGTTCTTCGGGGAGTACTACGGTCCGCACATGTTCGACCGTGACGGTGCGGCCGCGATCACTGCGGTGGGTACGCCGGACGCAGTCGCCGAGCAGCTCGCCGAGGTGCGGCGAGAGGGCGCCGGTCACATCGGCATCCGGCTGGCGTCGTGGCGCCAGGAGGAGCAGCTCTCGCTGCTCGTCGAGAAGGTGCTGCCGCTCCTGGCCTCCTGACCCGGAGGGTGTCGTCAGTCGCGCCGGAGGACGCTGCCGACGCTGAGCGTGAGGGGAGTGCCACCGGGGGCACCCTTGCGGAACTGCTCGATCCGCAGGATCCTGCCGTTCTCGTCCAGCTCATGCCATTTGAGGCAGTGCAGCTCGATCAGGTCGCCACCAGGCTCTCGGACGGTCTCCCGCGTCTCGGCGCATGCAAAGCGACGGTCGGCGGAGTAGAAGACCCGCTCGATCCTCATGGCGTGCTGCTCGAATGAGCCGATCACTGTCTCGACGAACCTGACATAGGCGTCGCGGCCGGTGATGGTGTCGTCGGCATGGTCGGACATGATGCCTGAGCGGACCACGCTCTCGGCCAGGGTCGACCGCAGCTTCTTCCAGTCGTGCTCATGGACCGCTTCGTAGTACGTCGTGACGGTGTCGCTCGGCTGGCTCATGGCGGTTCCTCTCAGGAGTGCCTCGGGGATCAGAAGGCGTCGCGGCACAGGTCCCGGACCTCGCGCACGATGTCGTCGGCGGTGGGGAGCCACGCCTGCTCCAGGACAGGGGAGTAGGGCACCGGCGTCGGGGGGCCGGACAGGCGGCGTACGGGTGCGTCGAGCGTCCAGAACCCGGCGTCCACCGCTCGCGCCGCGATCTCCGCTCCCACACCGAAATCGGTCACCCCCTCGGTGACGATCAGCAGCCGGCTGGTGCGCTCGAGCGAGGCGAGCACGGTCTCGTGATCGAGTGGCGCGATGGTGCGCAGGTCCACGATCTCGCACTCGATGCCCTCCGCCGCCAGCTGTTCGGCCGCCTCGGTCGCCGTCTGCAGCGCCCGGGAGGCGGTCACGATCGTGACGTCACGACCGGGCCGTGCGACCCGGGCCTTGCCGAGTGGCGTCCGGTGAGCCGGACGGGGAAGCCGACCCTTCTTCTCGTAGATCAGGCGATTCTCGATCACGACGACGGGTGCCGGAAGCTCGATCGCCGAGCGGATCATGCCGTACATGTCCTCGGGGGTGGCGGGCATGGCCACGACCAGCCCCGGTATGTGGGCGAGCATCGCCTCGAGGCTCTGGGAGTGCTGGCTGCCACTGGAACGCCCCACACCGAACTGGGTGCGCAGCACCATCGGTACCGTCGTGGCGCCGCCGGTCATGAAGGGGAGCTTCGCGGCCTGGTTCATGAGCTGGTCGAGACAGACACCGATGAAGTCCAGGTACATCAGCTCCACGACGGGTCGCAGTCCGTCCATGGCCGCACCGACGGCCAGACCCAGGATCGCGCTCTCCGAGATGGGTGTGTCCAACACCCGGCCCGGGAACTCCTCGGCGAGGCCGCGCGACGCGCCGAACACGCCGCCGCCGGCGCCGACGTCGATACCGGCAAGGAACACCCGCTCGTCCTCGGCGAGTGCGTCGCGCAGCGCGGCCCGCACGCTGCGACTGCCGCTCTGTCGCGTGCCGTCGAGGTGCTCCTCGGCGGTGGCTGCGTGGTCGGCGACCACCGATCGAACGTCGCCGAGCTCCAGCATGCGGGACTTCTGCGGGTACGGCGCGGCACGGGCTGCCTCGATCGCGGCGGTCACGTCGGCGGTGATCTCGTCGTCGATCCGGGCGAGGGTCTCCTCTCCGGCCCGGGCGACGAGGCGCACCCGGGCGCGCTCGAGAGGGTCGGGCACCGGCACCGGGTCGCGGTACCGCTGGGGATCGCCCTCGTAGTGACCCCGGATCCGGTGAGTCATCGCTTCGAGCAGCACCGGAGGGCCGCCCGACCGGATACCCGCGACCAGCCGCTCGGCCGCGGCATGGACGACGTCGACGTCGTTGCCGTCGACGCGCACGTGCTCGATCCCATAGCCCTTGGCCCGCTCCGCGAAGCCGACCGGATGCTGGTCCTCGGTGCGACTGAACTCGGAGACGCCGTTGTTCTCGCACACGAGCAGCACAGGAAGCCGCCACAACGAGATCAGGTTGGCTGCCTCGTGCCAGGCACCGGTGTTGACGGCGCCGTCGCCGAAGAAGCAGACGGCCACTCGGCTCTGCGAGCGGAGTCGCATCGAGAAGGCGGCGCCGCCGGCGATCGGCAGCCCCGCGCCGACGATGCCGTTGGCGCCGAAGACACCGCGGTGCGGATCGGCGATGTGCATGGAGCCGCCGAAACCGCCACAGGTGCCGGTGGCCCGCCCCATCAACTCGGCGAACATGCCGTGCGGCTCGATGCCCTTGGCCAGGACGTGGCCGTGGCCACGGTGTGTGGAGGTGATGACGTCGGTCTGGTCGAGCGCCGCGCACACGCCTGCGGCGACCGCCTCCTGGCCGACGGACAGGTGGACGAATCCGGGAATCTCGCCGGCGGCGTACAGCGTCGCGGCGGCCTCCTCGCAGGACCGGATCTCACGCATCGTCCGATACCTGTCGAGGGCGGTGCCGACGTCGGTCGTGGTGAGGTCCGGGGTGAGGGTCATCTGTGCGGGCAGCCGTTCTCGAGGTGCGCTGCCACGTCGTCGGAGAAAGCGGACAGCAGGGACTGGGTCATTCGGGCGGCGCCGTCGGGGAGTCGGCAGATGCCACGGTCGTGGAGGGTGGCCATGAAGTGACCGAGTTCGTCGAGCATGGCCTGGTCGGCGGTCCCGTCTTCGAGGGCGCGCAGCATCCTGGCGGAGTCCGGCAGGCCGCGGGCGCAGGGTGGGCACTGTTGGGCGCTCTCGTCGCCGAAGAAGCCGACGATGCCGGCGACGACGCCGACAGGACACTGTTGTCGGCCGATGACGTGCACCGCCTTGGTCCCCAGAGAGGCTCCGCGCTCGGCCAGTGCGTTGGGCGCGAGCGCGACGTCGAGTCCGGCATCGGTGGACAGCAGCCCGCCGGCGTATCCGCCGACAAGGACGGCGCGAGCGTCGTCGAGCAGACCGAGATCGGAGAGCAGCGCCTGCAGCGGATAGCCGTACGGACGCTCGACGACCTCGTAGGGTCCGCCGAACGGACCCACCGAGAAGATGCCGGTACCCGGGGTGTCGGGCGTGCCGACCGAGCGGAACTCATCGGCCCCCAGCTGCAGGGCGAGGGCGACTTGCGCCACCGTCTCGGCGTTCTGAACCAGCGTCGGTCTGCCGTTGAGGCCCGACTCGCTGGGCAGCGGAGGCCGCATCCTGGGCAACGGCGGTCCGCCGGCGAGCACGCTGATCAGTGCGGTCTCCTCGCCGGCGACGTAGCGAGTGGGGACTCGCTGCATCCGGACCGTCACGTTCTGGAAGAACCCGGCTTCGCGCGCCTCGTCCAGCGCTGTCGCCATCGTGTCGTACTCGACGACCGACTCCTCGTCGACCGTGATGACGGCCTCCGAGGCACTCGTGACGTTCAGGATGTGCTGCAGCCCGTCGAGGAGGAGCCCCGGACGATGCGCCAGCAGGTATCGGTCCTTCAGGGTGCCGGGCTCGCGCTCGGCGCCGTTGAGGACCACGACGGCTTCCTTGACCCCGACCAGGCCGCGGAGCTTGGTCGCGGTGGGGAAGCCCGCCCCTCCGTGGCCGACGAGGCCCGCGGCAGCAACGGTGTCGAGCACCTCGTGCCCCAGGCTCTGGCGCCAGCCGCCGCGCGCACGCCACTCCGCGACGGTCTCCTTGCCTTCGAGCACGAGCCGGGCGGGTGTCGTCGCGGACGACGGCGACTCGACCAGCCTCGGGGGACGCTCCGGCGCCGCCGGCAGCTCGTAGATGGCGTTGCGTGGACACATGGCGTCGGCCTCCAGAGCTCGCTGTCGTAGTTCGTCGTCCTCGGCCACCAGCGCCTCCGCGCCGGGCGAGACGTAGGCGTCGCCGTAGCGGTCGAGCTGGAAGATCTCCGGCGCGATCAGCGCGCACACACCCTGGCCGTCGCAGCGCATCGCGTTGACGCGGAACCGGACGGCCTCTGCGCTCCTCTGCAGTCTCCGGTCCATGGCAGTCGATCCGCTCGCCTTCAGAGAATGATGCTGAGGGTGCCGTGCTCGTGCAGGGTCTCTTGATCCAGCTCCGCGCGACGGAAGGAGATCCGGAAGCCGAGCGGCGCCTCGGCGGGCACCAGCCGGTGGATGTAGCGACCCACGTAGCAGTGCGTCGAGCCACGGCGGGTCCGGTAGACGGCGAAGTTCGCCGTCACGGTCAGTTCAGCCGGCGTGGACGATTCCAGCACCCGGACGTTGGCCACCAGCCGACGGGTGCGGGACCAGGGGAACTCGCGGTGCGCCTTGCGACTGTTCAGTCGCTTGACTCGCGCGGTCAGCATGTCCGCGCTGTCCGAGATCAGCATCAGCTGTGCGTCGGGACGGCCGTCGGGGCGATCCGTGCTGGGCACCTCGTAGCGCGCGTCCGGCGTGAACAGCTCCAGCCAGTCGTCCAGCCTCCACTCGTCGAGAAGCGTTGCCTCGGCGTACAGGAAGTCCTCGATCTGGGTGCGCTGTGCGGGATCGGTCGCGACGGACTGCATGGTCATGACGCGATCTCCTGCCGGGTGGCGGGGGCGACGGTCTCGATGTCGGTGACGCGCTCCGGGTAGCCGGCGCCGTCGAGCTGGGAGGCCCAGGCGCGCCAGAAGGTCCGGATCTGGAGCTCGTCGTCAGGCTGTGGGGCACGGGCCATGCCGCGGGAGATGTCGCTCCACTCGACGCCGATCTGAGCGGCGTAGCCCTGCTGGCAGGACTCGAGCGCCTCGACGTCGTCGGGGCTGGCGAAGCCGCCGGGCCCGAGGAAGGTGAGGAAGCTGTCGAGTCGACGCTGGAGTGCCGCGCTGCCCTCGGTCTCTTCGACGGGAGCCAGCGCCCAGGCCTCCAACGACTGGCGGTCGACGCCGGCCGGCTCGATACGGCGCACCGTGATCGCCGCGACGTCGTTGATGACCAGGTTGGGGAAGATGAAGAGGTTCCGGAAGGTGTCGCACATGCGTGCCCCGCGCTCGCCGTGCTTCTCGATCATCGCTGCACGCTTCGCCTCGATCTCCGGTCGCGCCTCCTCACCGAAGAACGGCTCCCAGTAGGCGACCGGACGGGCCCACGCTGCCTGGCTCTCGATCACCGAGTGACCGTTGCCCAGGTCGATGCCGCCCCCGCTGGTCAGAGCCGCCGGGTTCTGCCCGCCGCCGGACTCCTTGACGAAGTCGATGTAGGTGGCGTGGACGGTCGGCGCGTGGTAGCCGTCGATGCTGTTCTCGACCATCAGCTTCCAGTTCGAGCCCACCTGGTATTGGTGCGTCCCGCCGACGATCCGCATCCCCTCGTCGGCCTGGTCGATGACGAGGTCGATGTACTCCTTGGCGTTGCCGAGATACGCGTCGAGGTCCATCGCCCCTGGCTCGTCGGCAGCTGCGTAGTTGACGAACCAGAAGCCGCGGTATCCCTCGACCCGTGCTGGTCCACGAAGGTCGTACTCGGACTTGTCGAAGGACTCGCTGTAAGCCTCCCTCCCGGGCGTGATGACCAGCTTGCCCGACGTGTCGAAGCTCCAGGCGTGGTAGAAGCACTGGAAGACCCGGGTGTTCCCCGCGTCCTCACGACACAACGTGGCGCCGCGGTGGGTGCAGGTGTTGAAGAGGGCGCGGACCCGACCCTTGGCGTCCTTGAGGAAGATCAGGGGACGGCCCGCGACGGTGCGTCGCACGTAGTCGTTGGGGTTCGGGATCTCCGATTCGTGACCGACGTACAGCCAGCAGCGGTCGAAGATGCGACGACGCTCTTCGGCGAGGATGCTCTCGGAGGTCATGGCCGATCGGTGAACACGGAAGATGCCTCGATCACGATCGTCGACGATGGTGCTCTCGCGGTGTCCCATGGCAGCCGGCGCCTTTCTCTGTGCTCCCGCACGAGTGGCCGAGCGGGTGACGACAGTCTGGCCAGCGCTGCATTACGAGGATCGTTAACCGGGAGAGGCCCGAACAGGGCCCGACGACGGTAATGCAGACCGTAACGATGCCCGCAGATCGTGACCCCATGACGAGCAGGCTGCGCGCTCGCGCAGCTGGCCAGATCGCCGAGTCAGGAGTCGAAGCAACGATGAGCACAGCGCAAGAAGTCGAGTTCAGGAGCGGTGATGACGTCGTACGAGGCGACCTCTATCTTCCTGAGGGAGAAGGTCCGTTCCCGGTCGTGGTGATGGCCGGAGGGTGGTGCTACGTGAAGGAGCTTCGTCAACCCCAGTACGCCGAGGAGTTCGTCGCACGCGGATGTGCGGCCCTGGTCTTCGACTACCGGCGGATCGGTGCGAGCGGGGGGACGCCCCGCCAGCACCTCCTACCCTGGGACCAGATCGAGGACTACAAGAACGCGATCACCTATCTCGAAGGCCGCACCGACATCGACTCCGAGCGGATCGGCGCCTGGGGCATCTCCTACAGCGGAGGACACGTTCTGATCCTCGGCGCGGTGGACGACCGGGTCAAGGTGGTCGTCAGCAACGTGCCGGTGATCAACGGCTACGAGAACATGTGGCGGGTGCACGGGACGGAGCGCTTCCGCAAGCTCAAGGAGCTGATCCTCGACGATCGGCGTCAGCGCACCGCCTCCGGCGAGCACACCTACATTCCGATGTCCGGGACGCCGTCCGCTCCCGACGACCAATTGGTGGTGTGGCCCTTCGACGAGGTCAAGGACGTCTTCGTGATGCTCAAGGAGACCCAGGCACCGCGTCATGAGCACTACCAGACCGTGCAGTCGGTCGAGGAGCTGATGCAGTACGACGCGAGCCCGTACGCGTCGCGCATCCTGCACAAGCCCGTGATGATGATCGTGGCCGACGACGACGACATCACGCTCTGGGACAAGGAGACCGCCGTCTTCGATGCGCTCCCGACCTGCGACAAGGAGCTGGTCGTCCTGCCCTCGACCGACCACATGACGCTGTACAGCGACCTCACGGCCTTGGACTTCGCGGCCAAGGCGGCCGGCAGCTGGTTCGAGAAGCATCTGCTCAGCCGCCGCGAACTCGCCACCAGCATCGCCGAATTCTCCTGAGTCGATGGCGATCTTCGTGCGACCCGACCCCGCCCGAAGGTCGGCACACCTCGCCGACGGTCACTGGCGCGACCGGTTCGTCGATCAGTACCTGACGATCGCGGCGGAGCAGGCGGCCACCGGTGTCGCCGTCGTGGACGGCGACACCATCCTCAGCCATGCCGACGTCGAGTCGAGCGTGTGCGCACTGGCGGGTGGACTCGCCGATCTGGGGGTGGAGCCTGGGGACGTCGTGTCGTGGCAGCTGCCCAACTGGCACGAGGCGCTCCTGCTGCACCACGCGGTCCTCCGGCTCGGCGCCGTGAGCAACCCGGTGAACGTCATTCTGCGTGGCCGGGAGGTGCGGTACATCCTGAAGCGGGCTCGGGCCAAGGTGATGGTCATCCCGGGGACCTTCCGGGGCTTCGACTTCGTCGCGATGATGGCCGAGATCATGCCCGACCTCCCCGACATCGCCGCCGTCGTCACCGTCAGGCCGGCGACGCCTGTGGACAGTTCCCTCGTCGATCTGATGTCGCGAGGTGCCGCCCTGGCGCCGACAGCGGAAGTGTCTCGCACCCCGGACGACGTCGCGGTGCTGATGTTCACCTCCGGCACCACGGCAGACCCGAAGGGTGTCCTGCACACGCACAACACGCTCGACTACGAGTGCCAGAGCGTGATCGACACGTTCGCACTCGACGCTGACGATGTCGTCTTCATGGCCTCGCCGGTCACCCACGTCACCGGACTGCTGTACGGCCTCCAGATGCCGTCGATGCTGAGGGCGCCGGTCGTGCTGCAGGACGTCTGGGAGCCGGGCGGCGCACTGACGCTGCTGGAGCGGTACCAGTGCACCTTCACGGTCGCGGCGACACCTTTCCTGCACGGTCTGGTCCATCACCCCGAGCGCACCTCCTTCGATCTGACGCGCTTCCGAGCGTTCGTCTGCGGGGGAGCCGACGTCCCGTCCGCGCTGATCAGGGAGGCGACCGAGCAACTGAACTGCGTGGCCAGCCGCGCCTACGGGTCGACAGAGATGCCGATCCTCACCACCTCCGGTCCTGACGCGCCGCTCGAGCAGCGCGCTGACACCGACGGGACGGCGATCGGAGGCGCCGAGTTCCGGATCCTGGACGAGGACGATCATGCCGTACCTGCAGGCGCGGTGGGCGAGCTGCACACACGGGGCCCCGAGCAGTTCGTGGGCTACCTGCAGGCCGAGTTCAACGACGCGCTGCTCCCCGGCGGCTGGTTCCGCACCGGTGACCTCGCGGTCTGTGACGCCGCCGGCCGGCTCACCATTCGGGGGAGGAAGAAGGACATCATCGTCCGCGGCGGCGAGAACATCAGCGTTGCCGAGGTCGAAGACCTCCTCTTCGAGCACCCCGACCTGGCTGAGATCGCGATCGTTGCCATGCCGGACCCGGTGATGGTCGAGCGCGCATGCGCGTTCGCCGTGCCCGCGGCGGGCGCTCGGCCGACTCTGGAGTCGTTGGCGGACTTCCTCGTCGGCCGCGAGATCGCGAAGCAGAAGATCCCGGAGCGGCTGGTACTGGTCGATGAGCTGCCGAAGACTCAGTCCGGCAAGGTCCAGAAGTTCGTGCTGCGGGAGCAGGCCCGGCAGCTGGTCGAGCGGCTCACTCCATGAGTGGGCCGATGCTGGACGGCGCGGTCATCCTCATCACGGGCGGTGCCCGAGGCATGGGGCTGGCCGTCGCCCGTCTCGCTCTCGAGGAAGGTGCGCGCCGGGTGGTGCTCGCCGACCGCGATCCGGTGGTCGACGACGCTGCCACCAGCCTTGGCTCGTCTGCGCGCGCGGTGCGACTGGACCTGACTCGTCCTGACGCCGCGGACGAGCTGGTCGCCCGCGTGGTCTCCGATGTCGGTGCCCTCGACGGTGCCGTCAACGCCGCAGGGGTGGAGGGCGGGGTCCATCCACTCGACCAGTGCTCCGACGACGAGTTCGAACGGGTGATGGATGTCAACGTGACCGCCCTCTTCCGCTGCCAGCGGGCCGAGCTGCGTCAGATGTACGCGCAGGGGAGCGGAGCGATCGTCAATGTCGCCTCCGCCTCGGTCTTCGGCGTACATCCGGGGCTGGGGGCCTACGTGGCGTCGAAGGCTGCGGTGGTCACGCTCTCGCAGGTCGCGGCCAGGGAGGCCGGCCCCCAGGGGGTTCGGATCAACGCGCTCTGCCCGGGCCTGACCAAGACACCGATGCTGGACGAGTCGCTCGGTTCACGTCCGATGACCTCGGACATCGCCTCCCGGATCCCCCTGGGACGGCTGGGGCTGCCGCAGGAGCAGGCGGAAGCAGCCGTATGGCTCTGCTCGGACCGCTCGTCGTTCGTGACGGGCCAGCAGCTCGTTGTGGACGGCGGTCGTGTCGGCTGAAGCAGGTCGGACGCAGGCGGTTCAGGCAGCTGAACGCGAGCTGACAGACCACGGCCTCCACGCCAGGATCTCGGTGTCGCGGCCGTGGTGTTGTTCGGCCCCCGCAGCTCAGCCGGCTGCGGAGCTGTCGGCCAGGGGCTTCTGGTTCTTGCCGAGGTAGGTCGCTTTGGCGGTCTCCGCGACCATCTCGGATGCCGCCGAGGAGAGCATGACCCGGCCGTGCTCGAGGAGAACCACGTGGTCGGCGACGGACATTGCCTTGTCCACCAGCTGCTCGACGAGGAGCACGCCGATGCCCTCCTCCTTCAGCTGCCGCACGGTCCGCATCACATCGTTCACGATGGACGGCGCCAGGCCGGCTGACGGCTCGTCGAGCATCATCACCGATGGCTCCGGCATCAGCGCCTGCGCGATAGCCAGCATCTGCTGCTGCCCGCCACTCAGCGCACCGGCCGGCAGGTGGTGCTTCTCCTTCAGGATCGGGAACCGCTCGTAGGAGCGCTCAATGGCAGCTCGTCGATCCCGTCGCGGCATCGCATAGCCGCCGAGCGCCAGGTTGTGCTCGACCGAGCGCCGCTTGAAGACGCGCTTGTTCTCCTGGACGAGTGCGAGACCGCCGCGCACGCGCTGGTGCGCAGGTGTGCTGCCCATGGTGCGTCCTTGTACGACGACCTCGCCCGAGACTGCGCGGAGCAGCCCGGCGGCGGTCAGCAGCGTGGTCGACTTCCCGGCTCCGTTGCGGCCGAGCAGCAGGGTGCATCGCCCTGCCCAGACGGTCAGCGACAGGTCACGGAGGACGCGAATGTCGCCGTACCCGGAGGTGACGTCGCGCATCTCCATCAGTGATTCAGGCATTGGCAGGTCCCTTCTCCGCATCCCATGCGTTCGGCGCCGTCCCGGCTTCCACCAGTTCGAGCGCCGGCTCCTCGTCCGACGACGTCTCCTGCGCGGCCTCCAGGTCTTCGCCCAGGTAGCTGCGCTGGACGGCGGGGTCGTCCTGGATGTGCTCCGGTGTGCCGCTCGCGATCAGCTTGCCGAACTCGAGGACGTGGACCTGATCCGAGACGCGGCAGATGAGCTCGAAGTTGTGCTCCACGAGGATGACCGTGGTGCCCAGCTCGGCAATGGAGCGGACGACGCGGGCGAGGCCCTCGACCTCCTCGCCGTCGAGGCCCGAGGCCGGTTCGTCGAGCAGCAGCACGGCCGGCTCGGCCACGAGGGCGCGGGCCATCTCGACAACCCGGCGACTGCCGAGGGGGAGGGAGTCGGCCTGCACGTCGGCCAGATGGGTGATGCCCAGCACGCGGAGCACGGTCATCCCGCGCTCGCGGTCCTTCCTGGCCTGGCGGCGATACCCGGGGAGCCGGAGGACAGCCGACAGCAGGCTGCTGTAGTGGCGTGCGTATCTGGCCGTGGACAGCACTTCGAGCGTGGTGAGGTTGCGCGGGATGAGGGGTGTCTGGAAGGTGCGTGCGACTCCGAGACGCGCCACCTTGTGGGGCGAGGTGCGCCCGAGCGGGCGGCCATCGAGCTCGATCGCGCCGGAGGTGGGTCGGTAGAAGCCGGACACGATGTTGAGCATGGTCGTCTTGCCGGATCCGTTGCCGCCGATGAGCCCGGTGACCCGACCGGGCTCGGCGGTGATGGTGACGTCGTCCAGCGCGCGTACTCCGCCGAAGGTCCGGACCAGGCCTGAGACGCGGAGCGACTTGCCCACGATCGGGTCGATGTCGAGGCTCGCGTTCGCGGCGGGCGGCTGGACCGACACACCGGAGGTCTGGGTGTCGGTGGGTCCAGGGTCGTAGGAGCGGATGCGCGCCCAGATGGACCGGGCCAGCCCGGCTGCCCCGCCCGGGAGCAGGACACCGCCGATGATGAGGAAGGCCCCGTACGCGACCAGTGCGTACTCGGCGAAGCCCGCGGTCTGCATCGGCCCCACTTGGAGAAGGAACGCGCCGATGAATGCGCCGTACACACTCTCGGAGCCGCCGAGGACGCTGGCAGCGATGAAGGCGATCGCCAGTTGGAAGGTGAAGGATTCCGGCGCGAGGTAGAGGTCGACGTGGGCGAACAGTGCGCCGGCCAGCCCGGCGGGAATCGCGCCGAGCACGTAGGCGGTCATCTTGGTGCGGTACACGTTGATCCCGAGCGAGGATGCCAGGACGGGACTCTGCCGGAGGACCTGGAGCGCCTTGCCATGCCGGGAAGTCACGAGATTGCGGACGATGGCGACCCAGACGAGCATCGTCGCGATGACGACCATGTAGAACTCGTTGGGCTCGAGCATCCTGCCGAAGACGGTGGCGGGCATGATGCCGGCCAGGCCGGAATAGCCACCTGTCCACTCGCCGAGGAGTGCGACGACGTCCGGCACCATGATCACGAGGAAGAACGACGACATCGCCAAGCCCCAGCCGGCCAGTCGCGCCCCGGGGATCCCGGACGCGAAGCCGAGGACCGCGGCCACGGCGACGGCGGCAGCCATCTCCACGACGAGGCCGTGTCCGTGGATGGAGAGGATTCCGGCCGTGTACGCCGATGCGGCGTAGATCGCGACCTGCCCCAGCGAGAGCTCGCCGGCATACCCGAAGCTCAGGTTCACGCCGCTGACCACGAGCGTGAAGATCGCGATCAGCATGAACTGCCGGGTCCAGGACGGGTCCATGCCCAGGTAGGGCGCGAACATCAGCAGCAGCCCGAGAGCGAGCGGTATCAGCCACAGCGGCTTGCGCTCGAGGGCGACGGCCAGACGAGAGATGGTGGTCATACCGTTCGCTCCGCTCGCATTCCGAACAGACCCTGTGGCCGGAGGAGTAGCACGGCCATGAGGATCACGAAGAGGGACAGGTTGGCGTACTGGGCACCGAGGTATCGCCCGCTGAAGGACTGGGCCACCCCGACGACGAGGGCACCGAGGAGGACTCCGATGAAGCTGCCGTAGCCGCCGATCGCCATCGAGACGAAGGCCGGCATCACCAGGAGCGCCCCCAGCGTGGCGATGGCGTAGGTCTTGGGGCCGACGATGGGGCCCAGAGCGCCGAGGAGCCCGCCCGCACTGGCAAAGGCCATGATCGTCAGCCCCCGCACGTTGATGCCACGCAGCTGCGCTGCCTCCGCATCCTCGGCAGTGGCCAGATTGGCCAGTCCGGAGATGGTCGACCGGGTCCAGTAGTGGAGGCCGACGGCTGCCACGATGGCGAGGACGACGATGACGATGCTGTTGATCGAGGTGCGTCCACCGGCGAAGTCGATCATGCGGTCGGATCCGAACCCGGTGACGGTCAGTGGCTCTGGTCCCCAGATGAGCATGAACGTCCCCGCCATCACCACCGACCACCCCAGGGTGGTCACGAGCTCGCCATGGGCCCGGGCGCGCAGCGGCCGGATGGCGATCCGCTCCTCCAGCACGCCGATGGCAGCTCCGATGACCAGCGCGATCGGGATGGAGGCGAGCACGGGCCAGTCGAGGCTCGAGGTCACCATGTAGGAGACGAACATGCCGAGCACGAGAAACTCGGGCTGGGCGAAGTTGAGCTTGCCCGAGGCGATGTAGACGATGTTGAAGCCGATGGCGATGAGGGCGAACACGGCGCCGGCGGAGATCCCGAACCAGAGAGTCAGCATGCTGACTCCTCGGTCACGACGTGCTTCCAGCGGTGGTACTCGCGGGCCATGAGTGCCCTCCTGGTTGGTTCGGTCCGGGTTCCAGGCGACGGAGCTCGCCCTGATGTCGAGGGTTCCGAGGCCTCGTTATGGCCAGCGTTACGTGACCTGAGCCACAAGTGCGACCAGGAGGAGAGGGCGCCCATTCCTACAGGAATCGACGCCCTCTCCTCGTGGTCTCGGGCCGCGTCGCAACTACTTCCAGGTGCCGTCGACGAGGGGCGTCACCGGATTGATGAGCTTGAAGTCGACCTTCGGATCGGCGTCGATGAAGTGGTTGTCGGCGCTCCACCCCATAGTGGCGTACGAGATGTAGGGCTTGTCCGCATCTGCCGGCTGCTCCAGGCTCTCCATGGCTTCCTTCACCTTGTCGGCATCCGTGCTTCCGGCCTGCTTGACGGCGAGAGCGACGATGCGGAGCAGATCATGGGGCCACGAGAAGTTGATCATGGCCGTGTTGATCTTGTCCTGCTTCTCCAGGCCCTCGATGAAGGCGCTGTAGGCAGCGGTTCGGTCGGCGGGCTTCTGGTAGGCGTTCGGTGCGTAGGTGAGCAGAGAGACGCCATCGAGCTCGTCCTTCTTGACGAGGCTGAAAAGGTCGGCCGTCATCGACTCCGTGAAGACGAGCGGTACATCCCAACCCAGCTGTGCCCGGCTCTTCGCGACATGCGGCGCCGTGGGACCGGCTGCGTAGGCGCTCACGCACTCGACGCCGGCATCACGCAGTCGTGCGAGGGGCGCCGTCATGTCCAGATCGGTGGGCGCGTAGGTCTCGATGGTGAGCTTGACTCCCGCCTCCTCGAAGGCCGACGGATAGGCCTCGCGAACGGGCTCGCCGCTCGCGTCGTTCGGCGCCAGGAGGCCGGCATTCTTGCAGCCGAGCTCGAGCATGGCACCGGCGTTGGCCGGGCCCCCGTCGAGGTTCTGGTCGGCTGAGGCGTGGAAGGCGTACGGGTACTTGCCAGGGTCGTTGATGTCATCGTTGCCGGTGCTACCGATGGAGAGGATCTTCTTCGAGGTCAGCACAGGGAGCATGGCCAGGGTCTCGGCGCTCGTCGTGCCGTCCCAGACGAGGTCGGGCTGATTGCCGCTGGCCAGCTCCTTCTGGAGCAGGCTCACCGCCTTGGTCGGGTCTGAGGCGGAGTCGAGCACCTTGAGCTCCACCTTGCGACCGTCGATGCCACCTTCGGCGTTCAGCTCGTCGCGCGCCACCTTCAAGCCTCGGAGGAACGGGCCGCCTTGGGCCGCGAGCGGCCCGGTCTGTGATGCGACGACCACGATCCGATAGGTGTCGTTGTCAGCCGCGTCGGAGTCTCCGCAGCTCGTGAGCGCCAACGCGCCGACGGTGATGAGGGCGGTTGCGATGCGTAGTCGTTTCATGTTCAGGCGTCCTTCGCTCTGAGGTTGCGGTCGGTGGCGCGAGTAGAGCGCTCCCCTGTTACCGGCTGCGTTATGTGACCCGCACCACTGGCATCGGGCAGATCGGGGTCAACAGTGACCATGCTTCGCGTCCGGAGTCCCGCCTCATGTCGCCTCGTCCACGCCGCGACGCGGCAGAGCGCTATCGAGAGGACGTGAGGCGTAACGACCTGGATAATCGTCCCCCTGCTGTGCTGCGGGCGTCGTCCCAGCCGGGCCGAGCACCGTGCTGACACAAGGAGTGCCCATGAGAGTCGAGCTCGATGGCAGCCGTTGCCAGGGACATGGTCGATGCCAGCTGATCTCCCCGGAGACCTTCGACCTGGATGAAGAGGGATTCGCGATCCTGCTTGAAGGCGACGTGCCGCCGACGCGGAGCGACGACGTGCTGCGTGCGGTCGCCAACTGCCCGGAGCGGGCCATCACCTCGAGCTGAGGATCACAGCCCCGATCCTGGATCGGGGCTCAGAGGGTCAGACCGGGGCATTCTCTCCGAACGCGCCCGCTTCGGCCCGACGCTCGATGTCCGCATCGGACGCACCCAGCAGCGTCGACAGAACTGCTGAGGTGTCCTGCCCCGGGCGGGGAGCCGGGCGGAGCGGTCCCTCTGCGGCGCGCGACATCTTGATCGGGTTTCCGGGCTGGTGCACGGGCGCCCCCGAACCAGTCGGTGTCTCGACGAGCATGTGGTGGTTGCGGACGTGCTCGTCGTCGACCAGGTCGTCCCAGGTGTAGCAGGGACCGGCAGGTATGCCAGCCTCTGCCATCGCGGCGACGGCCTCCAGGCGCGTTCGCTCCCCGGCCCATGCTTCGAGGGCCGGTCGGAAGACGTCGTCGACGCGCTCGGACCAGTCGGCGCGATCAGCGAGCCGCGGATCGGTCGCCCAGTCAGTGCGTCCCACCAGCGTCGCCAGCCGCGCGAGCTGGTGCTCGCGGATCACCGCGATCAAGAAGTAGCCGTCGGCGGCCTTGAACGTGTTCATGATGCCGGTTCCACGCCCGCCGGCCATCGTGGCGGGCAGGCCCAGCGATGAGACTTGGAGGTACATGTCGTTGATCGACAGCATCGAGTCGAGCATGGAGATGTCCACATGCTGTCCCAATCCGGTCGCATCGCGGTGCCGGACGGCCGCGAGCACGCCGATGGTTGCGAACAGGGCGGCGGAGATGTCGCCCAGCGCACCCGCCACGCCGGGCCGCGGCGGCGAGCCCGGGTCGCGCGAGATCTCGTAGAGACCCGACATCGCCTCAGCAACGGGCGCGTAGGCCGGCCAGTGCTGGTAGGGCGACGGGGTCCTGTTGCCGAATCCTGACACCGAGAGGTAGATGACGCGCGGGGCGATCGCCGCGATGTCGTCGTAGCCCACTCCGAGCCGGTCCATCACGCCCGGGCGCATGTTCTCCGCCACGACGTCGACCTGTGCCGCGAGTTGGAGGAATGTGGCGCGGCCTTCGGGGTTCTTCAGGTCCAGGACGATGCTGGACTTGCTCAGGTTGTTCCGTGCGAACGTCCCACCCGTCGTCGTCCCATCTGGGAGCGGGACACGAGGACGTGCGGTGCGTCCCGCTTCGCCTCCGGGAGCTTCCACCTTGATGACCTCGGCTCCGAGCATGCCCAGCAGCTGGGTGCTGAAGGGCAATGCCTGCATGTGCTCAGCGGCGAGGATGCGGAGGCCGGCGAGCGGCATGCCCCACTCAGCTCTCTCGCCGTGGTACGTCTGATTCAGTTGCATGCGCTCACTTCGCTTTCTTGTTGGTCCGCATGTCAGGCGAGAACCTCTGCTGCGCGCAGATCGGCGGTTTCGTGGCGCGGGATCCCGAGGGTCTCCAGCAGGTCATCGACCGCAGCTGCCGGGGTCGGTCCGGCTGGCTGCTCCAGGAGGTCGTCGGGGTCCGGCACGGCGAGCCTCGGCGCCATCTGGCGGACTCGACGATCGCCCACACCGACCTCGACCGTGAGCGGACGGCTCCGCAGATGGGGATCGCGGAGCGCCTCCTCGACGGTGTTCACCGGCGTCACGCAGGCGACCGGTCCCAGGGCAGCGATCCACTCATCACGCGGGCGAGCCGCGAATGCCCTCGCGATCTCGTCTTTCAGTTCCGCTTGTCGTGCGGGATCGTGCTGGTCCGCGATCAGGTGCTCGAGGTTCAGCCCCTGACAGAGCGCCGCCCAGAAGTGCGACTCGATCGCGCCGACGGCGAGCCATCGGCCGTCAGCCGCCCGATAGACGTTGTAGCAGGCAGACGCGCCGGTCAGCATGCCGGGCGTGGACGTGTCGTCGGCACCCTCCTCGGCGAGGTGCTGGTCGATCACGGCGTGCATGGTGCGCAAGACCCCGTCGATCACCGTCGAATCCAGGAAGGTGCCCTCACCCGTGCTGATCTTGCGGATCAATGCGCTGAGAATCGCGGTGGCAGTGGAGAACCCGCCGACGGCATCCGCGACGGTGGCGCCCGGCAGCGGTGGTGCTTCCTGATCGGCCCGGGAACCGCCGCCGAGGAATCCGGTCAGTGCGAGCCAGTTGACGTCGTGCGCCGGCCAGTCGGCGTAGGGGCCGTGCTGGCCGAAGCCGCTGACCGAGCAGTACACCACGGCCTGGTTGACCGTGCGGACATCGTCGTATCCAATGCCCAGCCGACCGACCACGCCGGGTCGGAAGCTCTCGACCACGGCATCCACGTGAGGCAGGAGACGGCGAACCAGGTCCCCGCCGGCCTCTGTCTTGAGGTCGACGTGAATCTGGGGGATGCCGCGGTTCGCGCTGTAGGTGTACCAAGGTGCCTCCATCATCCTCGTGCCACGAGGCGGCCGGACCTTGATGACGCGCATCCCGTAGTCGGCCAGCAGCCTCGTGCAGCGCGGGCCAGGACCCATGCTGGAGAAGTCGAGAAGGGTCAGGCCTTGAAGCATCGAGACCATCAACCCAGCGAGATGGCGACGTTCTTGACGTTGACGAACTCGAGGATGCCCTCACGACCGCCCTCCCGCCCGTACCCGCTGTCCTTCACGCCGCCGAAGGGGGCCGCGAAGCTAGCCGGAGCTCCGGCGCCGTTGATGCCGATATTGCCGGCCACGAGCTCCTTGGTCAGCCGCAGGGCACGATTGATGTCCCGAGTGTGGGCGTACGCCGCGAGCCCGTACTCGGTGTCGTTGGCGATGGCCACGGCCTGCTCCTCGCTGGAGAAGCGAGTCACCGCCAGCACCGGGCCGAAGACCTCGCGTTGTGCGATCTCGCTTTGCGGATCGACGTCGCCGAGCACCGTCATCGGCAGGAAGTAGCCTTCGGAGAGGTCCCCACCGAGACGGGCGCCACCGGTGAGGAGCTTGGCACCGTCGGCTTGGGCACGTTCGATCATGCCGGTGATCCGGTCGAGCGCGCCCTGGCTGATCACCGGACCCATCTGGGTCTCTTCGGCCAGCGGGTCGCCCACGATGAGGCCCTCCATGTGCCCGACGACCCGGCCGACGAACTCGTCGTAGATCGCGTCGTGAACGAGGAGTCGGCTCGGGAGGGTGCAGCCTTGCCCATTGATCGAGGTGAGGATGGATGCGAAGGCGACGGCCCGCTCGAGATCGGCGTCCGGGAACACGATATTGGCAGACTTTCCACCCAGCTCGAACAGGGCGGGCGTGAGACTCTTGGCCGATGCCGCCTGGATCCGTGCGGCTGTCTCCGGGCCACCGGTGAAGCTGATCTTGTCAACATCGGGGTGTGCCACCAGAGCGTTTCCGGCCTCGGGGCCTCCGGGCACCACGTTCACGACACCGGGAGGAATCCCGGCTTCGACGCACAGCATGCCGAACCGGGTCGCGGCGAAGGGTGCGAGCTCGGGCGGCTTGATGACGACCGAGCAGCCTGCGGCGAGCGCGGGCGCGACTCCGATGCCGATGCCGCCGAGCGGGGTGTTCCACGTGAGCACCTTGGCGACGACGCCGATCGGCTCCATGGCGGTGAAATCGAGGATCTTCGGGTCATAGGGGATCGTGTCGCCGGTGAGCTTGTCGATCCAGCCGGCGTAGTACTCGAAGCGATCCGCGATATTGGGCAGCCGCGGCCGCTGCTGGGCGACTGGGGTCCCCGTCTCGAGCGCATTGATCACCACGAAGTCCTCGGCGTCCCGGCGGATGAGCGCCGCGAGCCGTTGCAGCACCTGGCGCCTCTTCTCGGGGTGCCAGCCCTGCCAGTCCTCAAAGGCTGCGCGTGCTGAGCGCACGGCGACGTCCACTTCAGCGGCACCGGCCCAGGGGTAGGTCTGCTGGCTTCGGCCGGTGGCGGCGTTGACGTGTTCGGCCGTGCCGCCGCTGGCCTCGTCGATCAGTTCGCCATCAATGACCAGGCCTGGCTGCAGCAGTTCCGTTGCATCGCGCATGGGGCACCTTCTTCTCGACGTCGCGGGTTCGCTCTCAGGAGACCTTCCGGTTGTTATCCGTCGCGTTAACCGGGGACATCGACTGCAGGCGGCTGATCACGGCCGCCGTAACGAGACACGGGCGAGTCTCGGATGCATGACGACAACAGCACGCGCCATCGTGGCGCACGAGAGCGGCACGCGTCCGGTACTGGAGAAGATCGACGTGGCGCCTCCCCAGGAAGGGGAGGCGCTGATCAGGATGGTCGCGTCGGGGGTGTGCGCATCGGACGCGCACGTGATCAACGGGAGGAGCCCGGTGGCGCGCACGCCCTGCGTGCTGGGGCACGAAGGCGCCGGGATCGTCGAGGCGGTCGGCCCTGGGGTCACCGCCGTCGCCGAAGGCGACCATGTCGTCGTCGCGCTTGTCGGGGCCTGCGGTATCTGCAGTTATTGCCGTGACCACAAGCCCTGGCTCTGCGACGGGGCATCAGCGTTGCAGGGCATGGCTGGCCTGATGGCGGACGGCAAGTCCCGCATGCGTCTCGGGACGAAGGAGCTCTATCCGTTCCTCGGCGCGGGGACCATGAGCGAGTTCTCCGTGGTTCGAGACTCGCAGCTGGTCCGGATCGACGATGACATCCCTCTCGACCTCGCGTGTCTGCTGGGCTGCGGCGTCGTGACCGGCGCGGGCGCGGCCATCAAGACGGCCGAGGTACGAGCCGGCGACGCGGTCGTCGTGATCGGCTGCGGCGGGGTCGGACTGAGCGCGATTCAGGGCGCCCGTCTGGCAGGAGCGACCACGATCATCGCGGCCGACACCCGTGCCGACAAGCTCGACCGCGCGAGTGCCATCGGAGCCACGCACGCGCTGGACACGAGCCAGAGGGACCTCCTTGAAGCGGTGAAGGAGATTCGCCCCGACGGCGTGGACTTCGCGTTCGAGGTCGTCGGGATCCCGCAGCTCGCCGCCGACTCGCTCCAGCTGCTGCGCCGGGGCGGCACGACGGTCGTGGTCGGCTCCTGCCCACCCGGAACCGTTATTCCGGTCCGCCGCGAAGATCTGATGATGGAACGACGCATCATGACGACCGCCGGCGGCAGCACCGCGCCCCATCGCGACATTCCCCGCCTGATCGACGCCTACCGTGCCGGCCGCCTCCAACTGGACGAGATGGTGACTTCACGGATCAGTCTCGATGACTTCGGGCTGGCCTTCGATGCCCTCGAGACCGGATCCGCGGCACGGTCGGTCATCGTGCACAGTCATTGATCCTCCCGGGAGTATGACGGCATGCGAATGGCCCGCTTCCCAAGGAAGCGGGCCATTCCTGTTCGGTGCGGCGGTGCCGGAGCAGGATGAGTCAGGCGGGCTTGCGCTCCGCGTCCAGATCCAGGTGCAGCATGCGAATCGCATTACCCCGGCAGATCTTGTAGACCTGTTCGGAGGTCAGACCGGCCATCATCTCCTTCGCCAGCTCGTGCGTCTCCGGGAACGTCGAGTCCGTGTGCGGGTAGTCCACTTCGAAGGTGACGTTGTCCTCGCCGACGAGGTCGAGGTTCCGGATGCCGAAGAAGTCGCGGAAGATGCAGTTGTAGACCTGCCGGTAGTAGTAGAGCGACGGCGGATTCTCCATGGCGCCGACACCGTTCCAGGCCCGGTGGTCCTGCCAGACGGCGTCAGCCCGCTCGAGCAGATAGGGAATCCAGCCGGCCTGGCCCTCGGAGTAGGCGAGCTGGAGGGTCGGGTAACGATCCAGGACCCCGGAGAAGAGGAACTCGCTCAGTGATGCTGCGGAGTTGTGGTGGGTGAGCACGGTGCCCAGCACGGGCGGAGCATCCGGGGAGACCGACTCCATCTTCGATGACGAGCCGATGTGCATGTTGACCGTCGTGTCGGTCTCCGCGCACGCGCGGAAGAAGGGCTCCCAACCACCTGAGTGGATGCTGTCGAAGCCCAGCAGCCATGGATTCTCGCTGAACGCGACCGCGTGGACGCCGCGCTCGGCGTTGCGGTAGATCTCCTTGGCGGCCAGCTCGCCGTCCCACAGCGGCACCATGATCAGCGGAATCAACCGCTGAGGGTTGGTGGCGCACCACTCGTCGACCATCCAGTCGTTGTACGCCTCGATGCAGGCCAGGCCGAGATCCCGATCCTTGACCTCGCTGAACTCCTGACCGCAGAAGCGCGACATCTGCGGGAAGCAGAGCGACGCCTCCACGTGGTTGAGGTCCATGTCCTGGAGCCGTGCGACGGGATCGTAGACGCCCTTGCGCATCTCGTCGAAGCTGATCGGGTTGAGGTCCATCTCCTCGCGGTCGAGCCCTGCGGCCGCGATATTGCGGCGGATGGGCTTCACCACGTCACCGAAGACCCAGACGTCGGTCTCGGGACCGTTGTCGTCTTTCTCGGTGACGAAGGCGCCTCGCTCCCAGCGGGTCTGACCGACCCGACGGCGCTCGTAGTGGGGCGCCCGGTCCTTGAACTTGGCGGGCAGCCGGTCCGTCCAGACGCTGGGCGGCTCGAGTACGTGGTCGTCGACGCTGATGAACCAGGGCAGGTCGCCCTGGTCGGCGCCGGTTGCGGCAGATGATGACATTGGCCGGTCCTTCCTCAGGGGTTCGTCGGCCCACGGTCGCCGGGGCACCATTACCCCCCGCGTTAACCGGGGCGGTGCCGGTTAACGGCAGGGGTAACCCGGCTCTCGGCAGAGTCGCGGTCATGACGATGACGGACCCTGTGGCGACTTCCGGCACGCCGAGAAATTCAGCGAGTCGACCGGACCTTGCCCGCTTCTTCCGGCCGCGGTCCATCGCGGTCGTCGGCGCCCACGACACCCGCGCGGGTCTCGAGGGCGTGACGCGCAAGGCGATGAGCCACGCCGAGCGCGTCGGCGCGACCTTCGTTCCGGTGAACCCCACCAGGGAGCAGGTCTTCGGTGTGCCGTGCGTGCCCGACCTCGGAGCATTGACCGGGCCGATCGACGTTGTCGTCGTCCTGGTGGGCGATGTCGTCGGCGTCGCCGACCAGGCGGTGCGAGCCGACCTCGAGGTCGGTTTCTTCCTGGTCTTCTCCAACGGATTCTCCGAGCTCGGTACGGCGGCGGGCAGCGCCCGCGAGCAGGAGCTCGTCGCGGCGATGGCACGCACCGGGGCCCGCCTGGTCGGTCCGAACACCAATGCCAACGCCTGGGACCCGCTGGCCGACCTGCCCGGCAAGCGGTTGGCCGTGATCTCCCAGAGCGGCGTGCAGGGAAGACCGTTGACCCAGGCGCAGGAGCTCGGGATCGCTCTCAGCTACTGGGCACCCACCGGCAACGAGGCAGATCTCGAGGCTGCCGACTTCATGGAGTTCTTCGTTCGCGACCCCGAGACGGCAGCCGTGTGCTGCTATATCGAGGGGTTCACCTCCGGACCCGGCCTGCGCCGGGCCGCCGTGGCCGCGATCGAGGAGCGCACGCCCCTGGTGGTGGTCAAGGTCGGGCGCACGGACGCCGGCGGAGCGATGGCTGCGTCGCACACCGGTCACCTGGTCGGCTCGGACGAGGTTGTCGACGCATTCATGGAGCAGCACGGAGTGGTGCGTGTGGACGACTTCGACGAACTCGTCCAGACCGGTGCCGCGCTGGCACGCCTCCCGCTGCCCACGACCGATCACGTCGCGATCTGCAGCGTGTCGGGCGGCACCGCGGCCCACGTCGCGGATCTCGCCGTACGGGCCGGGATCTCGCTGCCACCTCTGACCACCGACACGGTGGACCGCCTGTCGGCTCTCGTGGGCGAAGGGTTCCGTGTGGACAACCCGGTCGACAACGGAGGCACCCCGCTGCTGCGCGGACACGGACCGGAGATCGGCCGACTCTGTATGGACGACGAGCACATCGGGGCGATGCTCGTCCCGGTTCCCGCCTCGACGCCCGGCCTGACCGCAGCCGTCGTCGACATGCTCGTGGAGCTCGCCCCCACCGCGGGCAAGCCGATCCTGCCGATCTGGAGCGGGCCATCGGTCCAGGACCCGAATTACCAGCGGATCTGGGATGCGGGCCTGCCCGTCTTCAGCAACGTGAGGAACGCGATCATCGCACTGCGGGCCCTCCAGCGTCATCCGGCACGCAACACGCCTGTCCAGGAGTTCGCTGATCTGGCCCGCCGTACGACGGTCCCGGCAGCCCGGCCCGGTCGTGTGCTCGACGAGGCGGCGTCGACCCGGTTCCTTTCCGAGCGAGGGCTGCCGTTCGCCCGCAACGAGGTGGTGTCCTCCGCCGATGCGGCCGTCAAGGCCGCGGAGTCGCTGGGTTGGCCGGTCGTGCTCAAGGGGCTCAACGCCGCACACAAGAGCGAGCAGGGTCTGGTGCGTCTCGACATCCACGATGAGCGGGGCGTGCGCGAGTCCTTCCAGGCGCTGGCCGATGGCGGCTCGCCGGACGTCCTGGTCGCCGAGCAGATCAGCGGCGGGTTGGAACTCCTGATCGGGCTCAGCTCCGATCCTGTGTTCGGCCCCGTGATCCTCGTCGGGGCGGGTGGCGTCACTGCCGAGGCGGCCCCGGACGTCGCCCGCGCGGTGCTGCCGCTGACCCGCCGCACGGCGGCGGAGATGGTCGACTCGCTGCGGGTGCGTCCGCTTCTCGACGGTTGGCGGGGCGCTCCCGCGCTCGCCAGGGAGAACGTGGTCGATCTGCTGATGAAGGTCGCCGATCTGGCGGCGACCGGGGAGGTGTACGAGATGGATGTCAACCCGTTGACCGTGCTCGCGGACCGGGTCGTCGGGCTGGACGCACTGGTCAGACTGGCGGTGTCGGAGTGACGACGCCTGCAGGCTGCGCGATCGCGGGGGTCGGCCATACCGCCTATAGCCGGGGCACCGAGCGGTCGACCCTGGAGCTCCACCTGGAAGCGAGTCTCCGGGCGATCGAGGACGCTGGGCTGCGACCGTCGGACATCGACGGCGTCATGCCCAGTGCCAGTGCCCGTCGGTCTGCCGAGGACTTCATCTCCAACCTGGGGCTGCGCGAGCTGAGCTACAGCGCGACCCTCCACATGGGCGGAGCAAGCACCGTCGGCGCAGTCCAGACGGCGTGCCTCGCGATCGAGGCAGGCCTCGCAACCGCCGTCCTGGTTCCGGCGGGTCGGCGCGGCTACTCGGGCGAGCGGATCTCGACCAGCCAGCACGTGGTCGAGGCCATCATGGCCCACCATCAGGAGTTCGAGATCCCCTTCGGCAATATCGCAGCAGCGCAGTGGTTCGCCCAGGCGGCGCAGCGGCACATGCACGTGTACGGGACGACCAGCGAACAGCTCGGTCACGTCTCCGTCACCATGCGAGAGCACGCGCAGCTCAACCCCGGTGCGCTGATGCACGGCCGTCCGATCACGCTGGGCGACCATCAGGAGTCGCGGATGATCTCGACGCCCTTCAGACTGCTGGACTGCAGCTTGGAGAGCGACGGGGCCGGTGCCGTGGTGGTGACGTCCGCGGATCGTGCGGCCGATCTTCGCCACCCGGTGGTACAGGTGCTCGGGAGCGGTCAATCGCACGGCTATCCGCCGACGTCCCTCACGCAGAAGCCCGACATGGCGGTGGTCAGCGCGCTCGGCGTGGCGGGCGACAAGGCGTTCGACCAGGCACGCGCCACCGCCGGTGTACGACGCAGCGACATCGACTGTTTCCTCGTGCACGAGGGGTTCAGCTGGTATGTGATCGCCGGCCTCGAGGCGCTCGGATTCGTGAAGCCCGGAGAAGGGGGACCCTTCGTGGAGGAAGGTCACATCAAGCTCGGCGGGCGCCTGCCCGTCAACACCAGCGGGGGAGCTCTCTCCGAGGGCCACGTGTCCGGGGTGAACCACTTGATCGAAGCAGTCAGACAACTGCGCCGCGACGTACCGGTTGCCCGACAGGTGGCTGACTGCTCGACGGCCGTGGTGGCCACCGAAGGCAACTTCTTCGACGCCACGGTCGCGGTCCTGGGGAGGGCGTCGTGAGCGCTCCGCGACCGCTGCCCATCCCCACCTCGCTCACCGAGGGCTTCTGGGAGGCCGCACGTCGACAGGAGCTGGTCGTGCAGCGCTGCGCGGACTGCGGGGCCTGGCGACACTACCCGCAGCCCCTGTGCCCGGAGTGCCACAGTGCCTCCTGGGCCTGGACGCCGGTCTCGGGGCGGGGCCGCGTCTACACGTTCACCGTCTCGTACAAGGCGTTCCATCCGGCCTGGGAGGACCAGGTGCCCTATGTGATCGCGACGATCGAGCTCGATGAGGGCGTGCGCATGGTCAGCGATCTGCCGCACCACGACACGCCGGACGTCAGCATCGGCGCGACGGTGGAGGCGTTCTTCGACGAGGTGAGCCCGGAGGTCACCCTTCCCCGCTTCCGACTGGTCTCCGACGGTGTCGCATCCGCTGGGTAACGAGCCCGCTAACGACGCGGGTTGCAGGATCTCGGCATGAAGGCTGGAGTCGCACTTCCGTCCCTGATCCCCGAGACCTATGGAGCCCACCTCCTGGATTGGGCGGTGGCAGCCGAGCAACTCGGATTCGACTCGGCGGCCGTCCTCAACGGCTCGCTCCGGCGAGGATTCGATCCGGTGGTGACATTGGCCGCTGTCGGTGCCGCCACCCGCAGGCCGCGACTGATCGGAGGGGTGCTCGCCGAGCAACCCGGAACGTCGATGGCCGAGTTCGGCAGGCAGTTGGGCTGTGTCGACGAGATCAGCGGCACACGTCTCACGGTCGCCCTCGCCCCACGAGGAGCCCGAGCCCTCGCGGAGCTGGACCGGGCGACCGGCGCGCTTCGCGACGCCTGGGCGTCCAGCTCGCTGTACGTCGCGTCCGACCGGCCCGACGGGCCGGATCTCCTTCTCCGGGGAGACATGTCCGGCCTCGCCGGCCTGGTGGCACGACGGGCCACCGGCTGGATGGGTGGTGGGGTGTCCCTCGACACCTACCGGCGTACTGCCGAGCAGCTCGACACCGCCTGGGCGAGCGAGGCACGCGACGGGCGTCCCTACATCGTCGGCGTCCGCCTGTTCTCCTTCGGCTCTGACGCCGACGAGACAGCCGATCGGCACATCAGCCACCGGTACGGCACCGCCGAGTCGGCGCGTGAGTACCGCCATGCGGTGCTGACGCACCCGGACCAGGTGCCCGATGCCCTGGCAGCGATGGATGACGCCGGCGTCGACGAGCTCGTCTTCGCGCCGTGCTCGACCGCGATCTCCCATCTGGAGCTCCTGGCGTCTGCCGTTCTGCCGCGAACCCGGGCGATGGCGGTGAGCGCATGAGCAGCGACGCAGGACGCCTGGCGGTGATCGGCTCAGGTGCCGCCGGACTGGTCGCCGCCCTGTCGGCGGCCCGGGCAGGTCTGAACGTCACCGTTGTCGAGGCCGCCCCGGTGATCGGGGGGACCACGGCGATGTCGGGGGGCCTCATCTTCGCCCCCGGCAATCGGCTCGCCGCCGACGAGGGGCACGTTGACTCACGGGAGGATGTCCTCACCTATCTGAAGGCCGTGGCGCGCCTGGATCTGGACCTGGCGGTCGTCGAAGGATTCCTCGACACCGTGCCCGAGTTCGTGAGCCTGCTGCAAGAGGCCGGAGTTCCGCTGCGTACCAGCGCGCTGCGCGACTACTACGCCGAGGCGCCGGGTGCGAAGACACATCGGTCGCTGGCTTGTCAGCCGTGCGATCCGGCAGCGCTCGGCGACGACCGAGCGATGGTGCGGGTGACGCCCCACCGCAAGGTGCCCGCCGACGAGCCGTGGACGAACGGGATGGCCGTCGTCGGCCACCTCCTCGCGGCCTGCCGAGACGCTGGCGTCGAGTTCGTGCGCGGCTGGAGGGCAACCGCCCTGATACAGGAGAGCGGTGCAGTCGTCGGGGTCCGAGGTGAGACCGGCGGTGAGCGGGCGACTCTCCGGGCAGACGCCGGCGTCGTCCTCGCCTCCGGTGGGTTCGAGTTCGCTCCCGATCTGGTTCGCGATCGCATCGCTGCACCGCTCGACGGTGCCTGGAGCTGTCCGGAGAACACGGGTGGGGCGCTCCGGCTTGCCGAGTCCGTCGGGGCAGCTCTCGAGGGTTTCGACGTTCAGTGGTATCCGCTCCTCCGGCTGAGTGACGAGCAGTACGACGGCCAGCCCCTCATGCACGACGCCACTCCGGCGCGGAACATGCCCGGCTCCGTGATCGTGGCCGGAGCCGGTCGCCGGATCACCAACGAGAGTGCGCTCTACCAGGAGGTCGGTCGCGACCTGGCCGCGGCCGACGGTGCGGCGTGGCTGCTCATCGATGACCGGTTCGTCGAGAGCTATGGGGCGTCCGCCTTCCCCGACGCGTCCCTCCCCGCACCGTGGTGGACCACGGCGCAGGATCTGGCGGGCATCGCTGAAGCGACCGGGATGGATCCCGACGTACTGGGCCAGGCCATCGCGTCGTTCAACGCCGAGGCTGCGCGAGGAGCCGACACGGCGTTCGGGAGAGGCGCCGCTGCCCTCGATCGTGCGTGGGGAGACGCGAGCATCGAGGGGCCGCGCGCCTGTCTGGCACCCTTGGGCGCGGGCCGGTTGCATGCGACCCGGATCTACGCAGGATGCTCGGGCACCACCGGCGGACCGGCCATCGACACGGCCTCCCGGGTGCTGCGCCCCGACGGAGAGGTGATCGAGGGCCTCTATGCCGCCGGGAATGCGGTGGCGAACCCCTTCGGTGGCACTGCCCCTGCCAGCGGCGGCACGCTCGGGCCCGGGATGGCGACAGGGTTCCGCGCCGGTCAGTCCGCTGCTGCTCGGCACACCGCCGTGTGACCCACGCAGGAGACAGCCGAACCGTCAACCAGGAGAGGGGCCCGCCGACCGGCGGGCCCCTCTTCAGTGGGATATCAGAGGTTCTCGCCGAACCAGTCCGACGCGACCCTGGCGCAGGTGAGCAGCAGGTCCTTGTTGCTGTAGAGGGCGAGGTGGTCGGACTTGGGGATGGTGACGAGCTTCTTCTTGGTGGTGGGGATCGCGTTGTAGGCGGCGATCTCTTGGTCCCAGAGGGTGATGTCGTCGTTCTCGGCGACG
>Ga0164243_10001042_pt1 | contig 48162 bp, 55 predicted proteins | sample OricompcompostOP_FD_108781 | JGI IMG/M metagenome (GOLD analysis project Ga0164243, IMG submission 108781) | Organic Plus compost microbial communities from Emeryville, California, USA - Original compost - Organic plus compost (OP) | ecosystem: Engineered > Solid waste > Mixed feedstock >...
ACGCGCAACGCCGCCAGCCGCTTGTTGATCGTGGCGGCGCTGTCCCCGCCCTTGGCCGCGCCCGTGCAGCGCGGGTAGCGCGCCTTCGGGTCGGGGTCGAGGATCTTCTCGCAGGTCACCGTCTGCTCGACGGCTCCGGCGACGAACCGCAGGCTCGTCCCCGGGCGCACCAGCACGTGGAACAGGCGCACGTCGTGCTCGTCGCGGTCCTCGCCGAGGCCGGCGAACGGGTCGGCGTAGCGGACGCCGTCGCACTCGAAGCAGTGGTCCTCGTCCGCGCCGAGCGCCTCGGCGAGCACCCCGAGCGTCACGCTCGCCGGGATCACCATGCGCCACCACCGCGGTGGTTTGCTGCCGACCACGCTGATCTTGAGCCGGCACACGTGCAACCGCGCGGCGCCGGCGAACGCGCGCAGTTCCCGCCGCAACGCCGTGGCCTCGGGGTCGAGTGCGTCCAGCCCGCCGCGGTCGCGCACGTAGTGGTAGGCCTCCTCGACGCCGCTGCGTTCCCGCGCGGACAGGGCGTACTCGGTGACCAGGCGCCGTCGCTCGGGCTCGGACAGGCCGGGACCCTCGCCCCACATCGCCAGCATCGCGGCGGCGTGCGGGCGGACGTTGCGGTGGCTCAGCGCGCTGTGCCAGGCGGGCCGGACCTCGTCGCCGAACCCCGCGACCACCTCGATCGCCGCGACGCGTTCGACCGGTGCGGCGAACTCGGCGGCGTAGAGAAGCTGGGCCGCGCCGTCGACCGGCCGCCTGCCCGCGAACCAGCACTGCGCCTGGTACCAGGCCTCGTCGGCGGGCAGCGGCGCGAGACGGGCGAGCAGCTGCGCGGCCCGCAGGTCCGGTGTGACCGGACGCGGTTCCCGTGCGGCCCACTCGTCCAGTGCCCACCGGCCCAGCGGCGTGACCTCGCCGTCGGCGTCCAGAGCGCCGAACTCGGTGAGCACGTCGAGCGCGGCGTCGAGCGGGAGCGGCTCGGCACCGCCGAAGCTCGCCGCGACGGCGTCGGCGTCGGCGTCGTCCTTGAGCAATCGTTGCGCGGAGAACCGGAGGTCCAGCAACGGCCCGTTGGCCAAAGCGGTCAGCGCGGCGCGGCACAGCACATACGCACCACGACGTCGCGGGTCGGCCGATTCGGCACGCAGGACCGCGTCGAGGCCCTTGAGCCACAGCTGGGCGGGGTCGTCGTCGGCCGAGCGCGCGACCGCCTCCGCGACGCCGACCTCGATCAGCCCGGCACCCTCGGCCGCCACCCACGGCCGGTGGATCGGCACGACGTCGGCGGCCGAGCGGACCTTGTCCCCCACCTCGACGCCGAGCACCCCGGCGACCGACGGGACGTCCGCGGGCCGCAGAACCCCTTTGGCGGTAACGGGTCTCCCGCTGCCGACCCAGGTGGCCAGCGCCCTCGACCGGGACAGCGCGGGACACTGGCTCGCCAATGTGGAGATTCCGGTACTCACCCGCAGGACTCTAGCGACAACGCACCCGACGGCTGGGACCGTCCACTGTAGCCAGAGAAGTGAGGTCGACTTGTCGATCTCACGCTGCGCTAGTCTCGTCGCCGTGAGCGCCCTCAGCCTGACCGTGCTCGGCTCGGCGACGCCGTACCCGCAGCGGGGCAAACCCGTGCTCGGGCTACCTCGTGTCCAGCGGCGACACGCACGTGTGGGTCGACGCAGGGCCGGGCACCCTCGGCGAGCTGGACAGGCACACGAGCCTCGTGGTCGGCGTGCAGGTGCAAAACCCGGATCGCGCTCAGCCGGTCGGTAGTAGGCCGCCGGCAGGTCCGAGCAGGGGCCGCGCGGAATCGCCGACCGCCTGGCCGCCGTCCTCACCAACGGCCCGGGACGCAGCCCGGTCGAGGAGGCGTTCGCGGTGCACCAGCTCTCCGACGGGCACCGCGCACGGATCGGGACGGTGACGGTCACCGCGGCCGCCGTCGAGCACGATGTGCCCGCGTTCGCCGCCCGCATCGAGACGGCGGGCGCCGTGCCGGCCTACGCCGGGGACAGCGCCCCGTGCGACTCCCTCGTCGAGCCGGCGGAGAACTGCGACGTGTTGCTGTGCGAAGCCGACGGCCCGGCGCCGTCAGCGCACCACCACACCCCGGAGGAGGCGGGCGGCACGGCGTCCGCGGCCGGCGCGGGGGCGTCGATCGTCACGCACGTCGGCCCGTTCCTCACCCCACGGGAGGCGACCGCGCGCGCCGCGTCGCGGTTCGGCGGCCGGGTGGCGTACGCCGCACCGGGGGAGGTCTTCGGGCTGCCCGGTGTGCGCGGTAGTTTGCCCGATTCGCCCGTCGGGTAGCCCTCCCGGCACACCACGCACCCGTGGTGTCCCGTCGGATGAATGGGGACTGGCGACATGTCTCGTTCGGAACACGCCCGCGTCCGGAGGGCCGGATTCCAGCCGGTCCAGATGCTCGCCGCGCTCATCGGCCTGGTCTACCTCGCGCTGGGGATCTTCGGGTTCGTGCGCACCGGGTTCGGTGACTTCACCGGCAACCAGGACGTTCGCGTACTGGGGTTCGCGGTCAACCCGCTGCACAACCTGGTGCACGTGGTCGCCGGGGCGCTCGGCCTGCTGTCCGCGGCGTCGTCGGCCTCGTCGCGCACGTTCGGCTGGATCCTGCTCGTCGTGTTCGGGCTGGTGGGTGTCTGGGGCCTGATGATCACCGGAACCATCTCGTCCAACCCGCTGTCCGGGCTCGGCAACCCGCTCAACCTGAACGCGGCCGACAACTGGCTGCACCTGGCGACGGCGCTGCTCGGTCTCGTCATGGCGATCATGCCCGCGCGCAAGAAGATCGAGGTGCCCGGCACGGCGAGTGCCCCGGGCACCCCGGATCCCCGGACCGAGCGGCCCGCGATGACCGGGGACGACACCCACGGCAGCGGCGACACCCCGACTCACCCGGTGCCGCAGCAGGGCGCGGCACCGGCGCAGGAGCACCGCCCGTCGCGGTGGAAGATCCACCGGGGCGGGCGCGCCGTCCACTGACGATCCGGCAGACTGCCCCGCGTGAGCGGAACGGTGCTGGTGCTCGGCGGGCGCAGTGAGATCGGGCTCGCCGTCGCACGGAAACTCGTGGACGGTGGCGGCAAGGTCGTGCTGGCGGCCCGGCGCAGCGGTGACCTCGACGAGGAAGAGGCGTCGCTGCGGCGGGCCGGGGCCACGGACGTGGCCCGGGTGGAGTTCGACGCGGACGACACCGCGCGGCACCGCGAGGTGCTGGACGCGGTGGTGGCCGACCACGGCCCGCTGGAGACGGTGGTGGTGGCGTTCGGGCTGCTGGGCGACCAGTCCCGCGCGGAACGGGACGCCGCGCACGCCATGGCCGTGATCCACACCGACTACGTCGCCCACGTCGGCGTGCTCACCGAGCTGGCGAACCTGCTGCGCGAGCAGGGCCACGGCAGGCTCGTGGTGTTCTCCTCGGTCGCCGGGGTGCGGGTGCGGCGCGCGAACTATGTGTACGGCTCGGCGAAGGCCGGTCTCGACGGCTTCGCGAGCGGCCTGGCCGACGCGCTGCACGGCAGCGGCGTGCAGCTGGTGCTCGTGCGGCCGGGCTTCGTGATCGGGCGGATGACGCGGGGCATGTCGCCCGCACCGTTGTCCAGCACACCGGAACAGGTCGCCGAGGCGGCCGTGCGGGCGCTGCGGCGCGGCCGCGGTGAGGTGTGGGTACCGACGGTGCTGCGACCGGTGTTCTTCCTGATGCGGCTGCTCCCCCGCGCCGTGTGGCGGCGGATGCCGCGCTGAGTCAGCGGCCGCCGCCGAGCAGACCGCCCAGCAGACCGCCGAGGAGGCCGCCCAGCAGGCCGCCGTTCTCCCGCGGTGCGGTGGTGCTGGAGGGCGTCTGCGACTCGGACGGGTCCGGCGACCCCGTCGTGTCCGACGGCGTGGTCGTCGTGGTGGTGTCCTCCGGGGCGGACGTGGTCGGCTCGACGCTGCTCGACGCCGGGTCGGTGAACGCGGGCGCGGGGGTGGTCGAGGTGGTCGTCGTCTCGGAGGTGGACCCGCCGGTGGCCGTCGACCGGCTCGTCCCGCCGCCGGCGGAGCTCGTCCCCGCGTCCCGGCTCGGGGTCTGCGTGCCCGCTTGCGACTGCGGTGTGGCGTTACCGGAGGGCGGCAGGCTCGTCGAGCTGGACGAGGCTGCCGTCAGCACCTGCTCCGGCGGCTCGGAGACGGCCCCGGCGGGCGTCTGCCCGGCGCTGGTGTCCGGTCCGCCACCCGAGCCGGCGGGTGCCGCGGCGTCGTGCAGCTGCCCCGCGCCGAGCGTGGACGCGGCGACGCCGCACAGTGCGGCCACGCCCGCGGCGATCGCACCGATGCGGCCGACCTTGCGCTTGTCCCACTTACCGCCCGGTTCGCTCTCGCGGCGCAGGATGCTCGCGGCCGGGATGCGGACGGTGGGCGCCTCGGCCATCTCGGGGCTGATGCCGGAGTCGTCGTCCTCGGGCTGGGCGGGAGGCGGGTTCGTCGGCAGCCTGACGGCGGTGAACTCCTGCGTGACGCCTTCCCGGTGCAGCAACTCCGCGACGCTGATCCGGCGCGTCGGGGCACTCGCCTGGGTGTCTCTGTCGTCGCTCGTCACGCTGAAAGTCCTCCGATCCGATCACTGCCCGCGACATGATTACCGTTGTTATCAGTTCGTTGCTTTATCTCGTGAGGGACGTCACACTCCTTCGGCCACAAAACCTACGGGCGGTGACTGGCCGGTCGCGGAAGCGGCCCGCCCCGGGCGGGATACTGTGGCGTCGTCGCACAGTGCGGGGAGGTGACGTCGTGGCGAGCCGCAACCCCTTGTCGTGGGTGAGCAGCGTGGCGGACTGGTTCGAGCAGCGCGGCGTCTACGTGCCCGGCGAGGACAACCACACGGTCGACCCGTGGCGCGACTTCGGCTGGCTGATCGTCGCCTGGCTCGTCGGGTGCGGGACGTTCATCCTCTTCCTGGCACTGGCGGTGTGACCGCCGAGCGGTGCGGCCGCCCACTGCTCGTGCCATCCCGATCACGGATCGGCCACAGCCCGACACCAGGTCCGCGTCAACAGCGCGTCCTGACTCGCACGCGCCCGCGCGTACCGACAAAGTGGATCGCGCCCCGGCGGAACTCATTACCCCGAACGGCTTAGCCCGGCGGCAGCCGAAGAAGTGAGGAAGTGGCCCTGTGCGCAACACGAGGCACGCGATGGCCGCTCTCGTCCTGATGGGGGCCGCCGCGTGCGGCGCGCCCGCCCCGGTCGAGCAAGGGTCGACGAGCACCGGCGGTGATGTCACGCTCCAGGAGGCCACCCCCGCTCTGCGCACCGTGGATTTCGGCGGCCGGTTCCGGTTCGCCGACGGGATCGCGGTGTCGGTGTCGGAACCGAAACCGTTTCGGCCGAGCAGCAGCGCCTATCCCCGCAGCGACCGCGCGGTGGCGTTCGAGATCTTCATCCGCAACGACGGCGACCAGCCCTACCGGCTGTCCGGGCTGAACGTGTCGGCCACGGTCGACGGGGTCGCCTCGAAGCAGGTGGTGGACTCGACGCAGGGCTACAGCGGGATCGTCGAGGCGACCAAGGACGTGCAACCGGGGCGGGACGTGCGGGTCGACGTGGCGTTCACCGCGCCACCGCAGCCCGCCGAGATGCGGCTGACGCTGCGGCCGACCGCGACGAGCTCGGTGATCGCCGTGTACTGCGGCCCTGCCTGACCACCCGGTTAGGCTCGGGCCATGACTGACCCGAAGCGGCTCTCCCCCGGCGACCAGGCTCCCGAGTTCACCCTTCCCGACAGCACGGGCAAGCAGGTCTCGCTGTCGGACTTCCGGGGCAAGCAGGTCGTCGTGTACTTCTACCCGGCGGCGGGCACGCCCGGGTGCACCAAGCAGGCGTGCGACTTCCGGGACAACCTCGGCGAGCTCGACGGCGCCGGTTACCAGGTCGTCGGCATCTCACCGGACAAGCCGGAGAAGCTGGCGAAGTTCGCCGAGGCCGAGCAGCTGAACTTCCCGCTGCTGTCGGATCCGGACAAGAAGGTCCTCACCGAGTGGGGCGCGTTCGGGGAGAAGAAGAACTACGGGCGGATCGTGCAGGGTGTCATCCGGTCGACGTTCGTGGTCGACGCCGACGGCACGATCGCCGAAGCGCGCTACAACGTGCGCGCCACGGGCCACGTGGCCAAGCTGCTCAAGGACCTCAAGATCGCCTGACGTCCCGGCCGGACGCCCGAGCGCGGGACCCGGGTGGGGTCCGCGCTCGGGTCACATCACCTTGCGGTAGGCGTCGACGAGCTGTTTCTCCGCATCGTCGAGGTAGGCGGCCAGCAGGCGTTCGGCCGCCTGGCCGTCACCGGTCTTCAGCGTTTCCAGGATCTCCCGGTTGCGCTCCAGGTACGGCTCGTGGAACGGCTGCGGGTCGGCCATCACGTGGAACACCAGCCGCAGCTCGGCGAGCAGGCCGCGGACCAGCTCGTCGACCCGCGGGCTGCCCGCCAGCGTGATCAGCGCCTGGTGGAAGTGGATGTTCGCGGTGCCCAGTTCCCGCCAGGCCTGCCGTTCCCTTGCGGCCTCGCCGTCGACGACGGCCGCCTCCACCGCGTTCAGCTTCTCGCCGGGCGGCGCGGTGATCTCCCGCAGCACCGCGCATTGCACCAGCTTGCGCACCTTGTAGAGGTCGGTCACGTCCTCGACCGACAGCCTGCGCACGAACACGCCCCGGTTGAGCTCGTGCACGAGGAGCTTCTCGTGCGTGAGCAGCCGGAACGCCTCGCGCAGGGTGTTGCGCGAAACCCCGAGGGCCCCGCCGATCGCTTCCTCGGACAACCGGCTGCCGGGCTCGAAGAAGCCCTCCGTGATGCGTGCTCGCAGGATGTCGGCCAGCCGTTCGGCGGTGCTGGTGCGTCCGAGCAGCAACCTGTCCGCTTCGAGGCCGGTGCTGAGGATCGAGCCCATGGACTCGGCGTCGGTGCTCACTCGAGGCCTCCGGTTCTTGAATCTAGGGGCGTTACGCAAAGTTAACCAGTGGATCGAAGGGCGGTTCAACCTGCGACTTGTTCTACGAAAAGTCTATCCAAGACCGCTGGGGACCCGTCGATGTTCCTCGAAAGTATTGACGGATCGTTCAACAATCCCTAACTTCATGACCTACCTCACTCCCCTTCGATGGATGGACATCGTGATGACCGCTTCGACTGAGCCCATGGACAAGCGCTCACTGCGCCGTGCGTTCGTGGCGAGCCTGTCCGGCACCACTCTCGAGTACTACGACTTCGCGGCCTACTCCGTGGCGGCCGCGACGCTGTTCGGCAAGCTGTTCTTCCCGTCGGGCGACAGCCTCGCCGGCACGATGGCGGCGTTCTCGACCTACGCGGTCGGTTACCTCGCCCGCCCGCTCGGTGGCTTCATCTTCGGCCGCCTCGGCGACAAGCTCGGCCGCAAGCAGGTGCTGGTCTTCACCCTCCTGCTCACCGGTATCGCCACCTTCCTCATCGGTGTCCTGCCGACCCACGCGGCGATCGGTGGCTGGGCCGCCGTGCTGCTCGTCGGGCTGCGGTTCGCGCAGGGTGTCGGTGTCGGCGGCGAGTGGGGCGGCGCGGTGCTGCTGTCCAGTGAGTTCGGCGACCCGAAGAAGCGGGGGTTCTGGGCCTCCGCGGCGCAGATCGGCCCGCCCGCGGGCAACCTGCTCGCCAACGGTGTGATCGCGCTGCTCGCCGCGATGCTGACCACCGCCGCGTTCGAGTCCTGGGGCTGGCGAGTCGCGTTCCTGCTCTCCGGTCTGCTGGTGGTCTTCGGTCTGTGGCTGCGGATGAAGCTCGAGGAAACCCCGGTCTTCAAGAAGATCGCCGAGCAGGGCGAAGCCCCGAAGGCACCGCTCAAGGAGGTCTTCACCAAGGAGCCGCGCGCCCTGGTCGCCGGCATCCTGATCCGCATCTGCCCGGACGTCCTCTACTCGCTGTTCACCGTCTTCGTCCTCACCTACATGACCAGCGAGCTGAACATGAGTCGCAGCCAGGGCCTCACCGCCGTCATGATCGGCTCGGCGTTCCAGCTGTTCCTGATGCCCGCGGCCGGTGCGCTGTCCGACCGCGTCAGCCGCCGCAAGATGTACGCGATCGGCACGATCGCCGCCGGTGTGTGGCCCTTCCTGTTCTTCCCGCTGGCCGGCACCAAGTCCTACCTGGCGATCGCCGTCGGCATGGTCGTCGCGCTGGCGATCCACGCGGTGCTGTACGGCCCGCAGGCTGCGATGATCACCGAGCAGTTCTCCGAGCGCCTGCGCTACACCGGTAGCTCGCTGGCCTACACCCTCGCCGGTGTGGTCGGTGGCGCGGTCGCCCCGCTGATCTTCACGGCTCTGCTCGACAGCTACGACTCGTGGATCGCGGTGGCGCTGTACGTCCTGGTGACCGCGATCGTGACGGGCATCGGTGTCGCGATGAGCCGCCGGGCTCCGGAGGAGACCGTGGTCGTGCAGGCCGAGACGGCGGAACTGGCACGATGAGCGCCCCCGCGACCACCGCCACCATCGACCTGAACTGCGACGTGGGCGAAGGGTTCGGCGCCTGGCGGATCGCCGATGACGAGGCCCTGCTCGACGTCGTGACCGGCGCCAACGTGGCCTGCGGTTTCCACGCCGGTGACCCCTCGACCATGCGGCACGTCTGCGAGGCGGCGGTGAAGCGCGGGGTCACCATCGGAGCCCACGTCGGGTACCGGGACCTGGCCGGGTTCGGCCGCCGGTTCCTCGACGTGGACCCCGTCGAACTGATCGACGAGATTCTGTACCAGCTGGGCGCGCTGGACGCGCTCGCGGGCGCTGCCGGCGGCGAGATCGCCTACGTCAAGCCGCACGGCGCGCTGTACAACGCCATCGCCACGCACGAGAAGCAGGCGGGGGCGGTGGCCGAGGCGGTGTGGCAGTACGACCCGACCCTGCCCGTGCTCGGGCAGCCGGGTTCCCGGTGGCTGGCGCGTGCCGCCGAAGCCGGGTTGTCCACGATCGCCGAGGCCTTCGCCGACCGCGGCTACTCGCCCGACGGCAGGCTCCTCCCCCGGCGCGAGCCGGGTGCGGTGCTGACCGACGCGGACGAGGTGGCCCGCCGGTGCGTGCGGCTGGTCCAGGACGGCGAGGTGGTGGCCGTGGACGGCACGGTCATCCCCCTCCAGGCGGGCTCGCTGTGCGTGCACAGCGACACCCCGGGTGCGGTGGCGCTGGCCACCGCGGCCCGGACCGCACTGGTGGCCGCCGGGGTAGAGGTGCGGAGTTTCGCATGAAGATCCGGCGTTGCGGGGACCAGGCGCTGCTCGTCGAAGTCGCGGACGACGAGGGCATCAGCACGGTGCTCGGCCTGTACACCGCGTTGTCCGATCCCCGGCCCGACGGCGTGACCGAGCTGGTCCCGGCGGCGCGCACCCTGCTGGTGCGCTTCGACCGGACCGTGGTCGGCGCCGGTGAACTGGCCGAACTGCTGGCGGACATCGAACCGGTGTCCAGCCAGGAGCGACGCGGCGAGTTGGTCGAGATCCCGGTGCACTACGACGGCGCTGACCTGGCCGAGGTCGGCAAGCACACCGGCCTCGGCCCGGAGGGCGTCGTCGACATGCACACCTCCGCCGAGTACACGGTGGCGTTCGGCGGGTTCGCGCCCGGCTTCGGTTACCTGACCGGGCTGAACCCGAAACTGCACCTGCCGCGACGGTCGGTGCCGCGCACGCACGTGCCCGCCGGTGCCGTCGCGATCGCCGGTGAGTTCACCGGCATCTACCCGCGGTCCTCGCCCGGCGGCTGGCAGCTGGTCGGCCGCACCGAGGTCCCGTTGTGGGACCCGGCCCGGCGGCCGCCCGCGCTGCTGCGGCCGGGTACCCGCATCCGTTTCCGGGAGGTTCGATGATCGAGGTGGTGCGGCCGGGGCCGCTGACCACGGTGCAGGACCTGGGGCGACCCGGACTGGCCGCCCTGGGGGTCGGCCGGTCCGGGGCCGCCGACCGGCGGTCGGCGGCGCTGGCGAACCGCCTGGTCGGCAACCTCGACGGCGCGGCGGTGCTGGAGACCACCTTCGGCGGGCTCGTGCTGAAGTTCCACCAGGTGGCGCGGGTCGTGGTGACCGGCGCGCCGTGCCCGATCCGGCGCGGCGCGCGCGGTGAGGCGATGAACGCACCGTTCACCGTGTGGCCGGGCGACGAGCTCACGCTCGGCATGCCCTCGTCCGGGTTGCGCACCTACGTCGCGGTGCGCGGCGGGATCGGTGTGGAGGAGGTGCTGGAGTCCCGGTCGACGGACCTGCTCGCCGGGCTCGGTCCGGCCGCGCTCCGCGAGGGCGACGAGCTGCCCATCGGCACCGACGAGTGCGGGCCGCTGCCCTCGGTGGAGGTCGCGCCCGTGCCCGATCCGGCCGGGTTCGATCTGACCGTGCGGGTCATGCCGGGCCCGCGCGACGACTGGTTCACCCCGGAGGCGCTGCGGACCTTCGCCTCGGCGACCTACGCGGTGACGTCGGAGAGCAACCGCGTCGGGGTGCGCCTGACCGGGCCCGCGCTGGAGCGCGCCCGGGAGGGCGAACTGCTCAGCGAGGGCATGGTGCCCGGCGCGATCCAGGTGCCGCCGTCCGGGCTGCCGCTGGTGTTCCTGGCCGACCACCCGGTGACCGGCGGCTATCCGGTGATCGGTGTGGTGCTGACCGACGACCTGCCGGTGATGGCCCAGGCGCGGCCCGGACAGTCGGTGTCCTTCCGGCTCGTGCCGGCCGAGCTGCCGCTGGCCGCGGCGGGGTAGCTCTCCCGGAGGCCACTCGCCCCGGGTGGCCTCCGGGCTTCCACCTCAGACCAGCTCGCGCAGCGCGGGCAGCAAGGCCCGCAGCGCGCGCCCCCGGTGCGAGGCCGCGTCCTTCTCGGCCGGGTCCATCTCCGCCGACGTGCGGCTCTCCCCCTCCGGTTCGAAGATCGGGTCGTACCCGAAGCCGTTCGCGCCCCGCGGCGCGCGCGTGAGGCGGCCGCGCCACTCACCGCGCACCACGGTCTCCCGCCCGCCGGGCAGCACCAGAGCCGCGGCGCACACGAACGCCGCGGCCCGCCGCTCGTCCGGGGTGTCGGTCAACTGGGCCAGGACCAGGTCGAGGTTGGCCTGGTCGTCACCGTGCCGCCCGGCCCAGCGCGCCGACAGCACACCCGGCATGCCGCCCAGTGCGTCGACGGTGAGCCCGGAATCGTCCGCGATCGAGGGCAGGCCGGTGGCCGCCACCGCGTCGCGGGCCTTGGCGACCGCGTTCTCCTCGAACGTCGCGCCCGTCTCCGGGGCCTCGGCGAACTCCGGCACGTCCGCGAGCCCGACCACCTCGAGACCCTCGATCCCCTCGGCGGCGAGGATCCGGCGCAGCTCGCCCAGCTTCTTCGCGTTGCGGGTGGCCAGCAGGACGCGGCTCACTTGGAGCCCTTCTTCTTGGCCGGGGCCGCGGGCTCGGGCAGCTCGTACGGGTACGGCTGCGCCAGCGCGGCCGACTGCAGCCGGGTCAGCTCCGCGCAGCCCTGCTGCGCCAGGTCCAGCATCTTGTCCAGGGTGGACCGGGTGAAGGTGGCACCCTCGCCGGTGCCCTGCACCTCGATGAGCGTGCCCGCGTCGGTGGCCACCACGTTCATGTCGACCTCGGCGCGCGAGTCCTCCTCGTAGGGCAGGTCCAGGCGCACGCGTCCGTCCACCACGCCCACGCTGACCGCCGACACCATCGCCGACAGCGGCTGCGGATCGGCCAGCCGCCCGGCCGCGGCGAGCCAGGTGACCGCGTCGGCCAGCGCGACGTAGCCGCCGGTGATCGCGGCCGTGCGGGTGCCGCCGTCGGCCTGGATGACGTCGCAGTCGAGCTGGATCGTGTTCTCGCCCAGCGCCGACAGGTCGATGCAGGCCCGCAACGCGCGGCCGATGAGCCTGCTGATCTCGTGCGTGCGGCCGCCGACCCGCCCCTTGACCGATTCGCGGTCGCTGCGGTCATGAGTGGCCGAGGGCAGCATCGCGTACTCGGCCGTGACCCAGCCGAGGCCCGATCCGGCCCGCCACCGCGGCACGCCTTCGCTGACGCTGGCCGCGCACAGCACCTTGGTGTTGCCGAACTCGATGAGCACCGAGCCCGCGGGCCACTGCTGGAATCCCCGCGTGATCTTCACGTCGCGGAGCTGGTCGTCGTTCCTGCCGTCTTTTCGCACCACGCGTGCAGCGTAGGACCCCACTACTCTGCCTGTTCATGCGCGCTGCCTTCGCGACCTTGATCGCCTGCCTGCTGTGCCTGACCGACACACCGGCCACCGCCGCTCCCGCGAGCTGCGCGGCGACCCTGACCTGCACGATCGACGACATCGACGGGATGTCGATCGGCGACCGCCGTGCCTTCGTGCGCGACCTGTCCGACGGCCCCGCGGCCGACATCGTCCCCGGTTTCGCGCCGCGCTGGCGCAACATCGAGGGCGTGCTGGAGTTCTTCGCCGACCGCGGGCTCGGCGCGTCCGGCACCTGGGTGTCCTATGTGGATGCCGGTATCCTGGAGGGCCTGGAACGCGGCATCGCGCTGGCGCGCGGGGACAGCACCGACACGTTCGGCAACCCCGGCGCTCCGTTGTGGGCGAGCTACCTGGTCCGCCTGCGCGACGGGCAGCTGACCGCGCGGGCCGACCACGACCGCGCGTGGAGCGAGGCCGAGCAGGTCTCGACCGAGCACGGCCTGGCGCTGGCCGAGGACGTGCACGGCGTGACCGCGACGCCCGTCGAGGAGCGCTTCTACCAGTTCTCCGAGTTCTACCGCTGGGTGCTGCGCAACCGGCCCGCGCTGCTGGACCTGGTGACCCCGCCGGTCGGTCCCGGCGACCAGCGGCAGATCGGCTTCCTCGACTGGTTCACCGACGTCACCACCAGCGAGCCCGCGCACCGCGGCTCGCACCTGGCCTACCACCTGGCCGAGTTCGACGCGCCGCGCGGCGCGCTGGACGTCGTGGCCCTGTTCCACGCCTACGCGGCCGAGCTCACGCCGGTTCAGACGTCGTAGACCGCGTCCCGCTCGGCCAGCTCGGCGGCTGGGAAGACGCCCCTGGCCTCGGCCAGGATGGCGTCGCGGTCGGTCCACGGCGCGACGTGGGTGATGAGCAGCCGCTCCACGCCCGCGTCTCGTGCCAGCTCGCCCGCCTGTCTGCCGGACAGGTGCACGCCCGCGGGCCGCTCCGGCGCGTCGGTCCAGGACGCCTCGGCGAGCAGCACGTCCGCGCCGCGCACCAGTCCGTCGAGCGTGTCGCAGGGTCCGGTGTCGCCGGTGTAGGCGAACGTGGCCCCGTCGTGGCGAACCCGTACCCCGAACGCCTCGGTGGGGTGGTCGACCGGGACCGCGCTCACCTCGAACGGCCCGATCTTCACCGGCTCCGCCGGCAGGGCGTGGAACTCGTACACGTCGGACAGGTCCGTCCCGGCCAGCTCGGTCTCGTCCGGCGCGTACGCCATCGCCAGCCGCGCCGGCGCGTTCGCCGGTGCGTACACCGGCAGCTTGCGCTCGGTGGGGTCGTAGGGCGGCGCCGGGTGGTAGCGGCGCAGGACGGTCATCGCGGTGACGTCGGCGCAGTGGTCGGGGTGCAGGTGCGACAGCACCAGCGCGCCGAGGTCGAACGGATCGCACCGACGCTGCAGCTCGGCGAACACGCCGTTGCCGAACTCGAGGCCGAGCCGGAACCCGTCCGCGTCGAGCAGATACCCGGAGGCGGGCTCGCCCGGGCCGGGAACGCTGCCCGAGCAACCGAGGATCGTCAGTCGCACGAGAGAACACCCTGCCAGCTCAGACGCTGATCGGCGAGAGCACCCCCGGCGCGAACCCCATGAACCGCTGCGCGAGCCGGGTGAACGGCTCGGGCGACCCGGTGGCGACGAACTCGTGCCGCGGCGGGGTGTCCCGCTCGGCGAGCATGTCCTGCTCGGTGAGCACGCGCACGACGTCCTTCGCGGTCTCCTCGGCGCTGGACACGAGCGTGACGTCCGGTCCCATCACGATCTGCAGGACGCCGGTCAGCAGCGGGTAGTGGGTGCAACCGAGCACGAGGGTGTCGACCTCGGCGCGCAGCAGCGGGTCGAGGTAGCCCTGGGCGAGACCGAGCACCTGACGCCCCGAGGTGACGCCGCGTTCGACGAAGTCGACGAACCGGGGGCAGGCCACACTGGTGACGGTGACGTCGCGGGCGGCGGCGAAGGCGTCGTCGTAGGCGCGCGAGCGCACGGTGCCCGCGGTGCCGATGACGCCGATCCGGCCGGTGTGCGTGGCGGCCACGGCCCGGCGCACGGCGGGCAGCACGACTTCGATCACCGGCACGTCGTAACGCTCGCGAGCATCACGCAGGCACGCCGCCGAGGCGGTGTTGCACGCGATCACGAGCGCCTTCACCCCGTCCTCGACGAGGCTGTCCAGCGCGGCGAGCGCCAGTTCACGGGCCCGCGCGATCGGCAGCGGCCCGTAGGGGTTGTGCGCGGTGTCGCCGACGTAGCGCAGCTGCTCCGAGGGCAACTGGTCGAGGATGGCGCGGGCGACGGTGAGGCCCCCGACTCCGGAATCGAACACACCGATCGGGGCCTGGCGATTGCTCACGCAACCGAGGGTACCGCCCGCTTCCGGTCCGCCCGGGAGCCGAACCAGGCGGCGAGCACACCGCCGAGCGCGCCGAAGGCGTGCGCCTGCCACGACACGCCCGGCTGGCCGGGCAGCACGCCCCACAGCATCCCGCCCCAGCCGATCAGCAGCACCGCCGCGATCACGATCTGCGCGAACGCCCGGTTGAACAGTCCGCGCACCACCAGGTAGGCCAGCCAGCCGAACGCCAGCCCGGAGGCGCCGACGGTGACCGTGCCCGCACCCGCCGTCAACCACACGCCGAGGCCGCTGACGAGCCAGATCGTGCCGGTGACCAGTACCCAGCGGGCGATGCCGCCCGCCATCGCGAGGAACGCGAACGCGAGCACCGGCACCGTGTTCGCGAGCAGGTGCGACCAGCTGCCGTGCAGCAGCGGTGCCCAGAGGACACCGTCGAGCCCGTCGAGCGTGCGGGGCGCGATGCCCTGCTCGTCGAGCCGGTTGCCCAGCACGACGTCGACGGCTTCCACCACGTACATCAGCGCGGTGAACGCCACCACGACGAGCGCGGCGGTGCGTGGGCGGGCGGGCAGGACACGCCCGGCCGCGTCCGGTCGGGCTGCGGGTAGCGTGGTCATGCTTTCGACGGTAGGAGCGCACCGCTTGCCGGGGATCGGGAGAAAACCCTGAATCGTGGTGTTGACCCCGCGCTTACCTGGTCGAAACGGCGGGCCGCTTCCCTTGACCCAGGTATCCACCACTACCTGGAGGGACTCGCGTGACCAGCATCTACGAGCAGATCGGCGGGCAGGACGCGCTCATCGCCGTCGTCGACGACTTCTACGCACGGGTGCTCGACGACGCCGAGCTGGCCCCGTTCTTCACGGGCACCAACCTGCCCCGGCTGAAGGGGATGCAGGTCGAGTTCTTCGCCGCTGCCCTCGGCGGCCCGGACGAGTACCAGGGCCGGTCGATGAAGGAGGTGCACCGCGGCCGCGGCATCGAGCAGCACCACTTCGACCTGGTGGCCAAGCACCTCACGGAAGCGCTGCTGGCGGCGGGTGCGCCCGAGGACACCACGAACGCGATCATCGGCGCGATCGCCCCGCTGTCCGGGGAGATCGTCTCGACGTCCTGAGCGCACGCGGCGAACCGCCCCTTCCGCCGCGTGCGGAAGGGGCGGTCGCCGGGTGTCCTAGGCCCAGAGCTGGCCGTCGAGGCGTTCGGCCGCTTCGTCCAGCGTGCCGCTGTAGGCGCCGGTGGACAGGTACTTCCACCCGGCGTCGGCGACGATGAACGCGATGTCGGCCTTCTCGCCCTTCGCGGCGACCTTCTCGGCGGTGCCGAGCGCGGCGTGCAGCACCGCGCCGGTGGAGATGCCCGCGAAGATGCCCTCGTGCTCCAGCAGCTCACGCGTGCGGCGCAGCGCGTCGTAGGCGCCGACCGAGTAGCGGCCGTTGAGCACCTCGGGGTCGTACAGTTCCGGCACGAACCCCTCGTCGAGGTTGCGCAACCCGTACACCAGCTCGCCGTAGCGCGGTTCGGCGGCGATGATCTGCACGTCCGGCTTCTGCTCGTGCAGGTACCGGCCGACGCCGACCAGCGTGCCCGTGGTGCCGAGGCCACCGACGAAGTGCGTGATGCCCGGCAGGTCCTTGAGCAGCTCGGGACCGGTCGAGCGGTAGTGCGCGTCCGGGTTGGCGGGGTTGCCGTACTGGTAGAGCATCACCCACTCCGGGTTCTGCTCGGCCAGCTCCTTGGCGCGCCGCACGGCCTCGTTCGACCCGCCCGCGGCGGGCGAGAACACGATCCGGGCGCCGTAGGCCTGCAGCAGCTGCCTGCGCTCGTCGGAGGTGTTCTCCGGCATCACGCACACCAGGCCGTAGCCCTTGAGCTTGGCGGCCATGGCCAGCGAGATACCGGTGTTGCCCGAGGTCGGTTCGAGGATGGTCGAGCCGCGGCGCAGCCTGCCCTCGCGCTCGGCGGCCTCGATCATGGCCAGCGCGGGCCGGTCCTTGATCGAGCCGGTCGGGTTGCGGTCCTCCAGCTTGGCCCACAGGCGCACGTCGTGCGTCGGGGACAGCCGGGGCAGCCCCACCAGCGGAGTGCCGCCGAGGGCGTCGAGGAGCGAGTCGTACCGGGCCATGACCTAGCGCGCGCCGCCGGCCACCGCGGGCAGGATGGTGACGGTGTCGCCGTCCTTGACCTCGGCGTCCAGGCCACCCGCGAAGCGCACGTCCTCGTCGTTGACGTAGACGTTGACGAAACGGTGCAGCTTGTCCTCCTTGACCAGGCGCGCCTTGAGGCCGCTGTGCCGGGACTCGACGTCGTCGATCACCTCGAGCACGGTCTTGCCGGACGCCTCGACCGACTTCTGGCCATCCGTGTGCGTACGCAGGATGGTGGGGATGGACACGGTCACGGCCATGGGTAACTACCTCCGCTTGGGTTTCTTCAAAAACGACGTCGGGCCGACCGGGGTTATTCCGTGATCTCCACGGGCTCCTCGGTGATGACCCCGTCCACGATGCGGTACGACCGGAACTCGTGCTTCTCCGGGTCGCGGGTGGAGACGAGCACGTAGTGCGCGTCCGGCTCGGAGGCGTAGGACACGTCGGTGCGCGACGGGTAGGCCTCGGTGGCGGTGTGCGAGTGGTAGATCACCACCGGGACCTCGTCGTTGGCGTCCATCTCGCGGTAGAGCTTGAGCAGGTCACCGGAGTCGAACTCGTAGAACGTGGGTGAACGGGCCGCGTTGAGCATGGGGATGAACCGCTCGGGGCGGTCGGAGCCCTCGGGCCCGGCGATCACGCCGCACGCCTCGTCCGGGTGGTCCCGGCGGGCGTGGGCGACGATCTCGTCGACGAGTTCACGGCGGATCCGAAGCACGTCCGCCATCCTACGTGCCGGACACCAGTGGTTCACAGAGTGAGACTGCGCACGCCCGTCTCACCCGGCCCCGAACGCCTCCGGCCACACGTTCCGGTACGCGGGTACTCCCGCCACGCCCTCGGCCCGCAGCAAGCCGTGCACGCACGCCCGCGCGAACACCCGCGCTGCCGCCGCGCACAGCTCGTCCAGCGCCGCGGCGCGGGTGGTCACCGTGAACGGCCCCGCCACCGCGGGCAGCTCCCCCGCGCCGGTGGCCAGCGCGAACACCGTGTCGCCGTCGAACATCGAGTGGGCCGGACGCACCGCGCGGGCCAGGCCGTCCTGCGCCGCGACCGCCAGCCGCCTGCACTCGGCCTTCGACAGCGCCGCGTCCACCGCGACCACGCCGATCGTGGTGTTCAGGTCGGTCTCCCGGCCCGGTGCCGCCCCCGCGCGATCCGGCCAGCGCACCCCGAACTCGCCGTCGACCTCGTGGTCGGCCGCGAAGGGCCGCCCGGTGTCGAAGGACACCGCTTCGCCACGCGCGTTGACCACCGCGAGCGCCCCGACGACGAACTCGCCGACCCGCTCGCTCGCCGAACCGACCCCGCCCTTCAGCGAACCGACGACCGCCCCGGCTCCCGCACCGACGCTGCCCTGCTCGACCTCGGCCCCCGCCGCGTCGCACGCCGCATACCCGAACCCGGAGTCCGGCCGGTTGCCCCACGCGCTGCGCGGCAGGTCGAAGATCACCGCGCCCGGCACGATCGGGACCACCTGGTGCGGCTGTGCACCGATCCGGAAACCGCGCTCCCGCTCGGCGAGCCACCGCATCACCCCGTCGGCAGCCGCGAGCCCGTACGCGCTCCCGCCGGACAGGCAGATCGCGTCGACGTGGCGGACCAGGTTCTCCGGCTCCAGCAGGTTGGTCTCCCGCGTACCGGGCGCGCCGCCACGCTGGTCGACCGCCCCCGTGGTGCCCGGCGGGGCCAGCACGACGGTCGCCCCGGTGGCCCAGCCGTCGCCGATGCGCTGGTGGTGCCCCACGAGCACCCCCGCCACGTCGGTGATCATCCCGGCGCTCATGCGGTGAGCGCCTGCACCAGGCTCTCCTGCACCCAGGTCAGCCAGTGGTACACACCCAGGTGCGGCGAGCGCGGATCGTCCTCCGGCAGCTCTTCGGGCATGTCCTCGGTGACGTCGAGCGCGGTGCCCAGCGCGAGCCGCACGTCGTTGAGCGCGGACAACCACGCGTCGGCCTGCTCGTAGGTCAACTTCACGTCCCCGCCGTCGCGCGGCAGGGTCTCCATGACGACGGCGGCGACGCCGACCTTCGCGTCGACCAGCTCCGGCTCGTGCAGCGAGCGCAGCGCGCCCGCCGAGTCGAGGACCTCCTGCGACGGGGTGTCCGGGTCGATCTTGTGGAAGTCCGGCAGCAACCGCGACAGCACCGGATCGTCCGGCGACTGCGACGGGCCGGTGCGAATGCCGGTCAGCTCGGACAGCGGGTCCTGCGGCGTCTCCTCGGCACGAGCCCGCAACATGTCCTCGAGCTGGCTCACCAGACCGCGCAGCACCGCGGCCTCCTGCTGCTCGAACCCGGCATGCACCCGGCCACCCTTGCGCTGCCAGCCCCTCACGAACTGCGCTCCATCGTCGCCCACAATCCGGCGGCGTGCAGTCTGGTGACGTCGCCCTCGACCTTCTCCTTGGAACCGGACGACACCACCGCGCGCCCCCTGTGGTGCACGTCGAGCATGAGCTTGGTGGCGTGGTCGCGGCTGTAGCCGAACAGCTTCTGGAACACGTACGTCACGTACGACATCAGGTTCACCGGGTCGTTCCAGACGATCGTCTGCCACGGCTGGTCCTCGGCACCGCGTTCGACGCCGACTGGTTCAACCTGCGTCTGTTCGGATGCGACAGGCGTGGTCATGAACCCATGGTGTCACGGAACCGGCACGTCGTGGACCGGTGGTGGGTCTGTTCGGGTGATTCGGCCGAACGCGCAACCACCTCATAGTCTGAACGCATGGGTTTCCCCGATGCGCACGGCAGCACCGCCCTGCTGACCGACCACTACGAACTCACCATGCTGGGCAGCGCGCTGGCCGGCGGCACGGGCGATCGCCGCTGCGTGTTCGAGGTGTTCGCCCGCCGTCTGCCGAACGGCCGCCGCTACGGCGTGGTCGCGGGCACCGGGCGCGTGCTGGATGCGATCGCCGACTTCCGGTTCACCGACGCCGAGATCGACCAGCTGGCCGCCACCGCTGTGGTCGACCAGGACACCCTGTCCTGGCTGGCGGACTACCGGTTCAGCGGCGACATCGACGGTTACCCCGAGGGCGAGCTGTACTTCCCCGGCTCGCCGGTGATGACGGTGCGGGCCACCTTCGCCGAGGGCGTGCTGCTGGAAACCCTCGCGCTGTCGATCCTCAACCACGACAGCGCCATCGCGTCCGCGGCCGCGCGGATGGCCTCGGCCGCGCACGGCAGGCCGATCATCGAGATGGGTGGCCGCCGGACCCACGAGTGGGCCGCGGTCGCCGCCGCGCGCGCCGCCTACATCGGCGGGTTCGCCACCACCTCCAACCTGGAGGCGGGCCGCCGCTACGGCATCCCGACCCGCGGCACCGTCGCGCACGCGTTCATGCTGCTGCACGACAGCGAGGAGGACGCGTTCCGGGCCCAGGTGGAGAAGATGGGCACCGACACCACGCTGCTCGTCGACACCTACGACATCACCCGCGGCATCGAGACCGCGGTGCGCGTCGCCGGACCCGAGCTGGGTGCGGTGCGCATCGACTCCGGGGACGTCGGCGTGCTCGCCCGCAAGGCCCGTGAGCAGCTGGACTCGCTGGGCGCGCGCGACACCCGCATCGTGGTGTCCGGCGACCTCGACGAGCACGCGATCGCCGCGCTGCGCGCCGAACCGGTCGACGCTTACGGCGTGGGCACGTCGGTCGTCACCGGTTCCGGAGCCCCGACCGCGGGCATGGTCTACAAGCTGGTCGAGGTCGACGGCCGTCCGGTGGCCAAGCGGAGCGAGAACAAGGCCTCGCGCGGCGGCGCGAAGTCCGCGCTGCGCAGGCACAAGCCCACCGGCACCGCGATCGAGGAGGTCGTCTACCCGGCCGGGCGGGCGCCCGGGTTCGGCGAGCACGACCGCGAGCTGCCGATCCCGCTCGTGCGGGGCGGCAAGCCGGTGGACGACCTGCCGTCCCTGGACGACAGCCGCCGTCGCCTGCGCGACGGCCTGGTCAGCCTGCCCTGGGAGGGCCTGAAGCTGTCCGCCGGCGAACCCGCGATACCCACCGCGTTCCCCGAGGAGGCGTGATGAGCCGGGCACTGGTCGTCGTCGACGTGCAGAACGACTTCTGCGAGGGGGGTTCGCTGGCCGTCGCGGGCGGCGCCGAGGTGGCGGCGCGGATCAGCGAGCACCTCGCGCACGGCGGGTACGCGGCGGTGGCCGCGACGCGCGACCACCACATCGATCCGGGCGCGCACTTCAGCGACGACCCGGACTTCGTCACGTCGTGGCCGCGGCACTGTGCGGCCGGGACACCGGGCGCGTCGTTCCACCCCGCGCTCGACGTCGGCCCGATCACGGCGGTGTTCTCGAAGGGCCAGTACAGCGACGGCTACTCCGGATTCGAGGGTCGCACCGACGCGGGCGCGGAACTCGCCGGCTGGCTGCGCGAGCGCGGCATCACCGACGTCGACGTGGTCGGCATCGCCACCGACCACTGCGTGCGGGCCACCGCGCTGGACGCCCGCGAGGCCGGGTTCTCGGTGCGCGTCCTGCTCGACCTCACCGCCGGTGTCGCGCGGGGGACCGTCGATGCGGCGCTCGACCGGATGCGGTCCGCGGGCGTCGAGCTCGTGGGCACCCCGCGGGTCGGCTGATGCGCACCGTGTCGCGCAAGCACAACAACCGGTTCCGCGAGCGCCTGGCCACCAGCCGGGTGGTGGCGGCGCTGCGCGGCGAGGAGGCCGCGTGGTTCCCCGACGCGGCCCTGGCGGCGCACGACGCCGGCCTGCGGGTGCTCGAGGTGGACCTCGCGACGCCCGGCGCGCTGGACGCGATCGGCACGCTCCAGGTGGAGCTGGACGAGGACGCGCTGATCGGCGCGGGCGGGGTGCGCACGGTGTCCGCTGTGGACCGGTGCGCCGCGGCGGGCGTCGACTTCGTCGCCACCACCGGGTTCTGGCCGGACGTGCTGTGGCGCGCGGAGGAGTACGCGCTGCCGATCGTGTGCGGCGCGCTCACGCCCACCGAGATCGACGCGGCGTGGCGCTACGGGCCGGCCGCGGTGCGGGTGTTCCCGGTGGGCACCTCCGGCGGGGTGCGCTACCTCGAGGAGGTGCGCGCCGCGCTGCCGGAGGTGCCGCTGGTGCCCGCGGGCGGCATCGCGCTGTCCGATGTGGACGACTACCTGGCGACGGGCGCGGTGGCGGTCGGCGTCGCGTCCGCCCTCTTCGGCGACGCGCTCGACGGGGGCAGGCTCGACGATCTGGCGCGTCGCGCGTCCCGGCTCGCCGCGATCGCCGACCGCTACGCCTAGAACCCGTACGGCGAGCAGCGGGCCGAGCCGACGAGGATGTCACCGGAGCCCGCCCCGCCCTGCGGGAACAGCTTGATGTGCATGGCGTTGGTGGTCAGGCTGCCGTCCGCAGGCGAGGGCACGATCAGCTCGTTGAGCACCACCTCGGCCAGTGGCGGGGCCTCCGGGGTCGCGCCGGGCACGGTGATCGTGTGGTTGACCGGGATGTTCTCCGGCACCGTGATCCCGGTGACCGTGCCCAGCTGCATCCAGCCGTTGCTGCCGTTGTCGGTGGTGTCGCACCCCGCACCGAAGGTGCGGGCCTTGATCACCGGTCCGCCGAACTGCTCCAGCACGCCGGTCTCGAACCGCTGCCCGGTGACCGACACGCGCGCGGTGCCGTCCGCGTTGCGGGTGCAGGTGGTCTCGGCCAGGCCGTACTTCGTCTTCGTGCCGACCGTGACCGGGTTGGTGCTCGCCGACGGCGTCTCGCCGACGACGCACGGTGCGATCGGGTCGGCGTGCGCCGACACCCCGTCGACGGCGATGTCGACCGCGCCCACCGACCCGGCGCCGGTCGCCCCGGACTGCGCCTGTGCGCTCACCGGTACGGCGAGCGCCGCCCCGCAGACAGCCGCCACCACCACGATCCGCCTGGCCCGCGTCATGAGCCGCTCCTTTCTCCAGCCGGGAAATCCCCCTTCGTGATCGGCAGGCGGCGCGGCCGGCCTGACCCACCCGGGCGGATGCCACCCGGACGAGTGGATCGCGGGCTCGCCGGAAGCGGGGTTGCGACCCGGTCCCGACGGGGGTCCCCGGTACCGTGTCCTGGTGGCCGCCCGATCTGCGTTCCCCGGCGTCAACGAGCTCCTGTCCACCGCGGTCGAGGCGCTCGGCGGCGCCGAGCGCCCTGGCCAGGTCACGATGGCGGAAGCGGTCGGCCGCGCCATCCGCACCGGTGAGCACCTCGCCGTGCAGGCGGGCACCGGCACCGGGAAGTCGCTGGCGTACCTGGTCCCGGCCATCCGGCACGCGGTGGAGAAGGACACCACGGTGGTGGTGTCGACGGCCACGATCGCGTTGCAGCGCCAGCTGGTCGACCGGGATCTGCCGCGGCTGGCCAAGGCGCTGAAGAAGCCGCTGGGCCGCACTCCGACGTTCGCGATCCTCAAGGGCCGCCGCAACTATCTGTGCCTGCACCGGCTCGACTCGGGTGCGCCCGAGGAGCCGGAGGACCCGGGCCTGTTCGACCCGTTCACGGTGTCGCGGCTGGGCAAGGAGGTCACACGGCTGCGGGAATGGGCGTCGGACACCGAGACCGGCGACCGCGACGAGCTCGTGCCCGGGGTGTCCGAGCAGGCGTGGCGGCAGGTGTCGGTCACGGCGAAGGAGTGCCTGGGCGTGTCCCGCTGCCCGATCGGCCAGGACTGCTTCGCGGAGCGGGCGCGCGGCGAGGCGGGCCGGGCGGACGTGGTGGTCACCAACCACGCGCTGCTCGCGATCGACGCGATGCAGGGCTACCAGGTGCTGCCCGAACACGACATGGTGATCATCGACGAGGCGCACGAGCTCGTCGACCGGGTCACGTCGGTGGCCACCGGTGAGCTGACGTCGTCGGCGGTCGCGGTGGCAGTGCGGCGCTGCGGCAAGCTGATCGACGCCGACACCGCCGACCGATTGCAGGAGTCGAGCGAGGGCCTCGCGATGGTGCTGGAGGACATGCCCGCGGGGCGGATGGACACGTTGCCGAAGGCGCTGGGCGGTGCGGTCGCCGCGGTACGCGACGGTGCGCACGCGTGCCTGTCGGCACTGGGGTCCGACCGCAAGGAGGACGTGGAGGAGGCCACGGCACGCAGGCTCGCGCGCTCGCAGCTGGAGGAGGTGCACGACACCGCGGTGCGGCTGCTCGACGCGTTCGGCGAGGACACCGCGCACCAGCGGGACGTCGTGTGGCTGACCAACGACAAGTTCTCGTTCGGCAACCGGCCGCCGACGCTGCACGTGGCGCCGCTGTCAGTGGCGGGCCTGTTGCGGGAACGGGTGTTCGCCCAGAAGACCACGGTGCTCACGTCGGCCACCTTGGCGCTGGGCGGCGCGTTCGACACGCTCGCGCGGCAGTGGGGGCTGCCGCCGTCGCAGGCGAAGGTCGTGCGGGCGGAGGGCGCGGCCACCGAAAAGGCTCCGCCCGCGGACGACGACGAGCTGACGTGGACCGGGCTCGACGTCGGTTCGCCGTTCGACCACCGGCGCAACGGGATCCTGTACGTGGCCAAGCACCTGCCCCCTCCCGGACGGGACGGGCTCGGCGAGAAGACGCTCGACGAGATCGCGGAGCTGATCGAGGCCGCCGGTGGCCGCACACTGGGGTTGTTCTCGTCGATGCGCGCGGCGAAGCAGGCCACCGAGGAGCTGCGCGACCGCGTCCGGTTCCCGATCCTGTGCCAGGGCGAGGACTCGACGTCCCTGCTGGTGAACAAGTTCGCCGACGACGCGCGCACGTGCCTGTTCGGCACGCTGTCGTTGTGGCAGGGCGTGGACGTGCCGGGGCCGTCGCTGCAGCTGGTGATCGTCGACCGGATCCCGTTCCCCCGCCCCGACGACCCGGTGTCGTCCGCGCGCCAGCGGGCCGTCGAGGCCCGTGGCGGCAACGGGTTCCTCACGGTCGCCGCCACGCACGCGGCGCTGCTGCTGGCGCAGGGCACCGGGCGGCTGCACCGCTCCGTCGGCGATCGCGGCGTGGTCGCCGTGCTGGATTCCCGCCTGGCGACGGCCCGCTACAGCGGTTTCCTGCGCTCGTCGCTGCCGCCGTTCTGGCCCACGTTCGACCCGGCGGTCGCCAAGGCCGCACTGCAGCGCCTGGACGCGGCGGCGGGCTGAGGGGGCGGTTTCGCCGGGCCACGTGTCGTCGGGCGGTGGCGGCGCTGCCGCTCGCGCCCGGCACCGTCACGGTGGATCACCGGGGAGGTGGGGCGAAATCCTCCGTGACCGGGACTCCTTTCTCCAGGGTGCGGGACACCGTGCACAGCCGCTCGATCGCCCGGTTCACCGCCGCGACGAGCGTGGCGCGTTCGTCGGCGCCGAGTTCGGACAGGTCGACGTCGAACCGGACGTGCACCGCGTCCCGCTCCGCCGCTCCCTCGTGGCGGTCGGCCGCGACCGTGGCGCGCAGCTCCGGGCCGGTACGCCGGGTGATCAGCTCCTCGGCCGTCACGGCCGCGCACCCGGCCACGGCGATCTGCAGCAGCTCGACCGGGGAGAACGCCTCCGGCGCGCCCTTGCGGCCGAGCCGCACCGTCGCGCCGCGCTCGTTGCGCCCGGTGAACTCGTGCTCACCCTCGCGCCGGACCTCCAGTGTCACCACGACCTCCTCGAACTCGCGGTCACCGCCACTGGGCGAGAACCGTGACGGTGCCCGGATCGACCTCGGTGAACCCGGCGTCCCGCACGGCGACCACCCGCCGCGACCGCCAGGCACCCTCCGGGTCGTCGCCGGGGTGCAGGCGCTTCCACTGCGCCACGCTCGCCGTGCGCACCGCGCACGCGAAGCCGTGCTCGGACCACCCCGCCAGCTGCTCGTCGCCCAGCAGGGACGCCAGGATCATCGTGCCGTGGCCGACCTGCGCGGCCGCCTTGCCGACGGTCATGCTCACCTCGGGGTTGAGCAGCAACAGCGGCACGTCGTCCGGCGCGGGACCGGGCTCGTCGGGTGGCAGGTCGCTGCCTGAGATCTGCAGCCGGGCGATCTCCTTCGGCACGTCGACGACGCGCCCCGGCACCAGCGCCCGCACCTGCGCACCGTCGACGGTGACCGTGACGCCGGGGAAGTCCTGGGCGGCGACCCAGTGCGCGCCGCGCGCCCTGCGCGACACCTTGCGGATGTGGCCGGACACCCAGCGGTGCACCGGTTCGTGCCACTCGCCGCCCGGCTGGGCGCGTTCGTCCAGGCACACCGCGAGCGCCGCGGCGGCCGCCGCCTCGAGCAGCGGGGTGCGCGCGGGCGGGTCGGTCTTCTCCAGCCGCAGGACGAGCGGCATCGCGCGGATCTCGCCGGGCGCGGCCTCGGGCAACGCGGTTCGTTCCGCGGGCAGCCCGAGCCACGAGGCGTAGCGGGCGGCCAGCGGCGCGAGCGCGTTCATGGCCGGACGAGCGAGAGACCGTCGGCCGCGTCCGCGGCCTCGACCTCCGCCCGGCTCACGCCGAGCACGAACAGCACGGCATCGAGGTACGGGTGCGACAGGGCGGTGTCGGCGACCTCCCGCAGCGCGGGCTTGGCGTTGAACGCGACGCCCATGCCCGCCGCCCGGAGCATGTCGATGTCGTTGGCGCCGTCGCCGACCGCGACGCACTGGAGGAGCGGAATGCCGTAGTGGTCGGCGAACCGGCGCAGCGCCGTCGCCTTGCCGGCGCGGTCGATGATCTCGCCGACGACCCGGCCGGTCAGCTTGCCGCCGACCACCTCCAGCTCGTTGGCCGCGACGAAGTCGAGGCCCAGCTCGTCGGCGATCGGCCGGATGATGCGGGTGAACCCGCCCGACACGACACCGCACCGGAACCCGAGTCGCTTGAGCGTGCGGACCGTGGTGCGCGCGCCCGGGGTGAGCTGGATCTGCCCGGCCACCTCGTCGAGCACCGATTCGGGCAGCCCGGCCAGCAGGCCGACCCGCCGTTCGAGCGACTCGGTGAAGTTCAGTTCGCCGCGCATGGCGGCCTCGGTGATGTCACGGACCTTCGGCTCGACGCCCGCGTGCGCGGCCAGCATCTCGATGACCTCGCCCTGGATGAGGGTCGAGTCGACGTCGAACACGATGAGCCGCTTGGCGCGGCGCGCGAGCCCACCACGCTCGATGGCGATGTCGACGCGGCCCGCGGACGCGACGTCGGCGACCGCGGCCCGCAGCTCGCTGTCGGCGTGTTCGGTGTCGTCCGCGACCGACAGGTGCACCTCGAGCCCGGTGACCGGGTAGTCGGCGATGCGGCGGATCGCGTCGATGTTGGCGCCGAGCTCGGCAAGCCTGCCCGCGAAATCGGTGAACGCGCGGGCCGTCAGCGGCCGTCCGAGAATGACCGCGACGTGCGTTGAGCCCTGCCGGGCGGGGGCGAACGGGTCTTCCCCGATCGCGTCCCCGATCTTGACGTCGACGTGCATGGCGACGGTGGCCATGGCCTGCTCGACGGACTCCTGCAGCCCCTCCGGGTCGTCGTCCACCGCGACCAGCACACCGAGGGTGAGCTGGCCGCGGATGACGACCTGTTCGACGTCGAGCATCTCGACCCCGTGCCGCGTGAGGGCGGCGAAGAGGACCGAGGTGACCCCGGGCTTGTCCGGCCCGGTGGTGGTGATCAGTACCGGCGTCATGGCGTGATTCCTACCCGGACGCCGCTGATCACTGCTCGCTCGCGTTGTCCTTGTCGTGGTCGCCCGGGATGACCGCGTCGGTGAGGGCCTGCGACGGGGCCTTGACCCCGGCGTGGACCTTCGGCTTGCCGAAGAAGCCGATCTCACCCTCACTGTGCATCCGCTCGACCATGTGCGGGTAGTGCAGCTCGAACGCGGGCCGCTCGGAACGGATCCGGGGCAGCTCGGTGAAGTTGTGCCGCGGCGGCGGGCACGAGGTGGCCCACTCCAGCGAGTTGCCGTAGCCCCACGGGTCGTCGACCGTGACGATCTCGCCGTACCGGTAGCTCTTGAACACGTTGTAGATGAACGGCAGGGTCGACGCACCCAGGATGTAGGCGCCGATCGTCGAGATCGTGTTCAGCGTGGTGAAGCCGTCGCTGGCCAGGTAGTCGGCGTAACGGCGCGGCATGCCCTCGGCACCCAGCCAGTGCTGGACCAGGAAGGTGCCGTGGAAGCCGATGAACGTGGTCCAGAAGTGGAGCTTGCCGAGCTTCTCGTCCAGCATCCGCCCGGTGATCTTCGGGAACCAGAAGTAGATGCCGGCGAAGGTCGCGAACACGATCGTGCCGTAGAGCACGTAGTGGAAGTGCGCCACCACGAAGTAGCTGTCCGACACGTGGAAATCGATCGCGGGCGCGGCCAGCAGGATGCCGGTGAGGCCACCGAACAGGAAGGTGACGAGGAAGCCGATCGAGAAGATCATCGGCGACTCGAAGCTCAGCTGGCCCTTCCACATGGTGCCGATCCAGTTGAAGAACTTCACACCGGTCGGGACCGCGATCAAGAAGGTCATGAACGAGAAGAACGGCAGCAGCACGGCGCCGGTGGCGTACATGTGGTGCGCCCACACCGCGACGGACAGGGCCGCGATCGACAGGGTCGCGAAGACCAGGCCCTTGTAGCCGAACACCGGCTTGCGCGAGAACACCGGAATGATCTCGGAGACGATGCCGAAGAACGGCAGCGCGACGATGTACACCTCGGGGTGCCCGAAGAACCAGAACAAATGCTGCCAGAGGATCACACCGCCGGTGGCCGGGTCGAACACGTGCGCGCCGATGTGCCGGTCGGCCATCAGCCCCATCAGGGCCGCGGTGAGGATCGGGAACGCGAGCAGCACCAGGATGCTGGTGATCAGGATGTTCCAGGTGAAGATCGGCATCCGGAACATGGTCATACCGGGCGCCCGCAGGCAGACGATCGTGGTGACCATGTTGACCGCACCGAGGATGGTGCCCAGACCGGAGACCGCGAGGCCGGCGATCCACATGTCGGCGCCGATACCGGGCGAGTGGATCGCGTCGGACAGCGGCGTGTAGGCAAACCAGCCGAAGTCGGCCGCGCCACCGGGCGTGAGGAAGCCGGAGACGGTGATGATGCCGCCGAACAGGTACAGCCAGTAGGAGAAGGCGTTCAACCGCGGGAACGCCACGTCCGGCGACCCGATCTGCAGCGGCATCACGAAGTTCGCGAAGCCGAACAGGATCGGCGTGGCGTACAGCAGCAGCATGATCGTGCCGTGCATGGTGAACAGCTGGTTGTACTGCTCCTGGGAGAGGAACTGCTGCCCGGGGCGCGCCAGCTCGGTGCGGATGAGCATCGCCATCGCGCCGCCCACCATGAAGAAGGCGAACGACGTGACCAGGTACATGATGCCGATCTGCTTGTGGTCCGTCGTGCGGAACAACCGCAGCAGCAACGAACCCTTGGCCTCCTGTCGCGCCGGATAGGGACGCGTGACAATCGGCTGCGGGGCTACGGCTGTCACTCCTGCCTCCAAGTTCTGCTTCGCTCGAGTCACCGGTCGCGGCGACGCGACCAGTCCGGATCGTATCCCTCGCCCCCGACACAGGTGCGCACCGGCTGGGAAGATCACGCCATGGACGACCGCCACACCTCCACCGCGGTGGCCGCCGCCGTGGCGGTCGGGAACCGGTTCCAGCTGCCGACCGAGTTCCCGGAAGTGCTGGCATCGCGGTCGAACGTCCTGGTCAGGATGGGTGCGGTGGTGGCGAGGGTGCCGGCGACGACGCTGCTTGCCCGGCCTGCTGCCGTCCAGTCGCTGGCGAACGAAGTGGCGCTCTCGTCGTTCCTCGAGAGGCGGGGCGCGCCGGTGGTGGCGACCTTCGAAAGCCCAGGTCCGCACCTCGTGGGCGATCTGCCGGTCACACTGTGGCGTTTCACACGTCACGACCCCGATCACGTCTTCTCCCCCGCCGAGGCGGCCTGGGCGCTGGCCGAGTTGCACGACGCGCTGCGCGACTTCCCGGGGGACCTCGACGCTCCCGGTCCGGTGACCGAGACCCGGGACTGGATCACGCGGTTCGGCCTGCCGGACGAGCTGCTCGACGAGCTCGCCGCGATCGAGCAGGTCGTCGGGGACACCCCCAGCGGTCCGGCCCGGGCCCTGCACGGCGACGCGCACCCCGGCAACCTGCTCGCGACGTCGGCCGGGGCGCTCTGGCTGAACTTCGAGGACGCCTGGGCGGGCCCGCTCGCCTGGGACCTGGCCTGCCTGGCCGCGACGACCAGGCTCGACGGGCGCGCCGCGGTCGCGGCGTACCCGGGCGGGGCCGACGCCGACGAGTTGCGGCCGTGGGTGCGGCTGCGGGAACTCCAGGGGGTCTGCTGGCGGTTCGCGATCGCCGCCCGGTTCCCGGACCGGCAGACCGAGGCGCACGCCGCGCTGCGGCGGTTCCGGACCGCCGGTGGGGCGCGCTGACCGGGCTCAGCCGAACGGCCACCACCCCAGGACCGCCTCGGTGACCGTGGCCGGTGCCTCCAGCGGAGTGAGGTGCCCGGCCTGCGGCACCACCACCAGCTCACCCCCGGGCAGCGACTCCGCCATCGCCCTGGCGGCCTCGGGCGGGGTGAGCGCGTCCTGCTCACCGACGACCACCAGGGTGGGCACGTCGGCGCCCGCCAGGAGCTCGGTCGAGTCGGGACGGGTGGCCATCGCGCGCGCGGCCCACGCGACACCTGAGCCCTGCTGGCGCTCGATCAGGTCGCGCACGGTCCCGGTCACGTCCGGACGCGCGCGCCGGGTCTCGGCGCTGAGCAGGGTCGGCAGCATCTGTTCGGCGAGCCACCCGCGCACGCCCTCGGTTTCGGCGCGCTGGGCCAGCTCGCGGCGGTTCCGCGCCGCCTCGGGCGTGTCCGCGGTGGCCTTGGTGTCGATGAGCACCATTCCGGCGACCCGTTCCGGCGCGAGGCGCAGCACGGCCATCGTCAGGTAGCCGCCCATCGAGCAGCCGCCGAGCACGACCTGCCGGAGTTCGAGCCGGTCGAGCAGCGCGAGCAGGTCGCGGGCGGCGTCGTCGAGGCTGGGTTCGCGGTCGCTGTCCGGCAGCGGCGAGCGGCCGAGTCCGCGCTGGTCGGGGGTGATCAGCCGGTGGCGGGTCGCGATGCCATCCCGCAGCGGCTGCCACATGCGGGCGTCGACGGGGAACGCGTGCAGGAGAACGAGGGGGAGATCGGCCATACCGGAGAGTGTGCGCGACGAGCGCGCCACGGTCGCCTGGTGAGCGTCGAGTGGGGGGAGATCCGCACGGACCGCCTGGTGCTGCGCGCGCTGTACCCGCGGGACCGGGATGCCGTGGTGGCGATCCAGACCGATCCGCGGACCAACGTCCACCACCCCACCCCGCCGACGGCCGAGGACGCCGAGGGCAAGCTCACCGCGTGGCTGGAGCACTGGAGGGCGCACGGGTTCGGCTACCTCGCCGCGGTGCCGCTCGGTGCGGACGAGATGGTGGGCATCGGCGGGGTGCAGCACCTCGAGTTCGGCGGGCGGCGCCTGCTCAACCTCTACTACCGTTTCCGCCCCGAGGTGTGGGGCCGCGGGTACGCCACCGAGATGGCCTCGGCCGTGGTGGCGTGGGCCGAGCGGACGCTGCCGGAGCGGCCCGTGCAGATCAGCGTCAACATCGCGAACGGGCCGTCCCTGCGCGTGGCCGAGCGGCTGGGGTTCACCGCCTACAGCGAGACCTTCTACGAGGGCGCGGTGTCGCGGCACTTCCGCAGGCTCCCGGCCGAGCGGGGCTAGAACCGCCTGCGCGTCGGGCGGCGGCGGTCGCGGGCCTGCCAGCACGCGCGGTGCCAGTGCCTGCGATCGGCCACCGAGCCCAGCTCGTCGGCGGGCCAGGCCACGACGTGCGGGACACCGGGCTGGATCTCGTGGTCGCAGCCGGGGCAGCGGTAGACCTTGGTGGCGTGGCTGCCGGGAACGCTGCGCACCAGCCAGTCGCCGTCCGGACCGGACTCCGCGCGCGCCCAGCCGGACGCCGCCCCCGTGCGATCGGTGTCGGGGCGGCCGCGGTGTGGTCGGTTGCGGCGGGGCACCCGGCCACGGTATCGCCCGCACCGCGGATCCCGCGCCGGTACGGCGGGTGAACGGCGCCACGGCTGCCGCGCCGCACGAGCGACGTGGTGAGCCCGCCGGTCACCCGCGGGCGATCGCCAGCGGCACCAGCTGCTCGGCGAGCGTCAGCGAACCGTGGTGGCCCACCAGCGCCGACTCCAGCGGCTCGGCCGTGCGCCGCACCACGCCGGAGTCGCCCCGCGCCGCCACGACGACGTCGCCGAAGCGGGGGCGCACGCGGTCGCTCACCACGGGCCCGAACCAGCCCGCCTCGATCGCCTCGGCGCGACGCGCCACCCACGCCCGTTCGCCCAGCACCGCGCGCCACGCGGCCACCACGTCGTCCTCCGCACCGGGTTTGGTGTAGACGTGCCGCATCCGCACCTCGCCGCCCAGTGCGCGCACCCCCGCGCCCAGCTCGGGCGTCTCGTCGAAGTCCACGACCGTGTCGTCCAGCGCGATCATGCCGTGGTCGGCCACCACGGCCAGCATCCGGCCCGCGGGCAGGCCATCCACAACGGACTCGACGAGCCGGTCGACCTGCCGCAACTGCATCCGCCACGCGGTCGTTCCGGGGCCGTACCGGTGGCCGAGTTCGTCGAGCTGGCTGTGGTAGGCGTAGCAGAACCCGCGGGTCTCCCGCAGCGTCCGCACCGTCTCGGCGGCCAGGTCACCCAGCGCGTGCACCCCGCGGTAGCTGCCGCCGCGCTGCACCGCGCGGGTGAGCGGCGACGTCGCGAACTTCGCGTCCGACACCACGACCGCGTCGAGCCCGGCCGCCGCGGCGCGCTCGAACGTCGTCGGCAGCGGCTGCAGCTCCAGCGGGTCGACGTCCAACGCGCGGCGATCCGGGTGGCTCGTCCAGCTCAGCGCGTTGAGCACGCCGCAGCCGGGCACCTCGAACGTGTAGCCCGCCATGCCGTGCTCACCGGAGGCCAGGCCGGTCCCGATCGCGGCGAGCCCGGCGGCCGTCGTCGACGGGCAGCCCACGGTCAGCGCCGACCGGGCCAGCCCGGTCAGCACGGGTGCGTCCGCGGCGTGCCGTTGCAGCAGCTCGGCCCCGAGGCCGTCGATCAACAGCACGCACGCACCCTCGGCGTCGGGCAGGTCGAGCGTGTTCACGCAGCCGGGCACGCCCAGGGTCGCGAGTACGGACGGCACCACCTCGGCGAGGTGGTGCGCGCCGGTCAGCGTTGGCAATCCCACGCGATCAGCTTGGCAGGACAGTGGCCGCGCGTGCACGTCCCGTCCGATAATGGCGTCATGCCGACCTACGCCTACCGCTGCCGCGAATGCACCGGCACGTTCGAGGTCAACCGGCCGATGAGCGAGTCGAGCGCGCCCGCGACCTGCCCGGAGGGGCACACCGACACGGTCAAGCTGCTCACCACGGTGGCGCTCACCGGCTCCGCGGCCGGCGCACCGGCCGCCGGCGGCGGCTGCTGTGGCGGGGCCTGCGGCTGCGGTCACGGGGTGTAGTCGGCGAACCCCTTCCCGGTCTTGCGGCCCAGCCGCCCAGCCGTCACCAGGTGCTCCAGCAGCGGGGCGGGCGCGAATCCCTCCTCGCGGAACTCGTCGAACAGGGTCCGCTGGATGGCCAGCGCCACGTCGAGGCCGACCACGTCGAGCAGTTCGAACGGGCCCATCGGCAGCCCGCACCCGACCTTCATCGCCGTGTCGATGTCGCTCGCCTGCGCGTAGTGCGCCTCCAGCATCTTCACTGCGTCGTTGAGGTAGGGGAACAGCAGCGCGTTGACGATGAACCCGGCCCGGTCACCGCAGTGCACCGGGTGTTTCCCGAGCGCCGCGCACACCGCGTGCGCGGTGGCGACCACGTCCGGCGCGGTGGCGATGGTGGCCACCACCTCGACCAGCTTCATCACCGGTGCCGGGTTGAAGAAGTGCAGGCCCACCACGTCGGCGGCCCGTCCGGTGGCGGCGGCGCACTCGATGACCGGCAGCGACGACGTGGTGGTCGCCAGGATCACGCCGGGCCGCACCACGGCGTCGAGCGCGCGAAACACCTCCTGTTTGACCGCGAGGTCCTCGGCCACCGCCTCCACGACGAGGTCGGTGTCGGACAGCGCGGCGAAGTCCGACACCGGCCGGATCCGGGCGAGGGCCGCCGCGCCGTCGGCCTCGGACAGCTTGCCCTTCGACACCGCACGACCGACCGACTTCGCGATGCGCGCCACCGCCGCCTCGGCCTTGTCGCCGGAGCGGGCGCGCAGCACGACGTCGTAGCCGGCCTTGGCGAACACCTCCGCGATCCCGGTGGCCATCGTGCCGGTGCCGATCACGCCGACCGTCCGCACCGGCCGGGCCGGACCCGGGCCGGTCCGCGCCTGCGCGGGCGCCGCGCCGACGACGACCGGCGGGTCCGGCGCCTCGTAGGTGTGGAACCCGCGGCCGGACTTCCGCCCGAGCAGCCCGGCGGTGATCATCTGCTTGAGCAGCGGCGCCGGCGCGTGCAAGCGGTTGCGCGACTGCCGGTACATCGATTCCAGGATCTCGTAGGCGGTGTCCAGCCCGATCAGGTCGAGCAGCGCGAGCGGTCCCATCGGGTACCCGCAGCCGTAGCGCATCGCGGCGTCGAGGTCCTCGCACGTGGCGTAGTTCTGCTCGAACATCCGCACCGCGTGGTTGAGGTAACCGAACAGCAGTGCGTTGGCGATGAATCCGGCGCGGTCGCCGATGACCACCGCGGTCTTGCCCAGCCGCTCGGTGAACGCGGAGACGCCGGCGATCACGTCCGGTTCGGTGACCACGGTGCGCACGACCTCGACGAGCTCGCGCACCGGCGCCGGGTTGAAGAAGTGCATCCCGACGACCTTGCCCGGGCGCGAGGTGTGCACGCCGATCTCGGTGACCGACAACGACGACGTGTTGGTGGCGAGCACCGCGTCCGGCCGGACGATCTTGTCCAGCCGCGCGAACACGTCGGCCTTGAGGTCCAGGCTCTCCGGAACCGCCTCGATCACCAGGTCCGCGTCGGCCAGATCGGTCAGCGCGGTGGTGTAGGTGATGGCGCCGAGCAGCCCCGTCCGGGCGCTCCCGTCGAGCTTGCCGCGTTCCAGCGCCCGCGCGGTGGAGCGTTCCACATGGTCGCGCGCGCGGTCGGCCGCGGCGGCGTCCACCTCGACGCCGATGACGCGGACGCCGCTGCGCGCCAGTACTTCCGCGATCCCCGAGCCCATGGTGCCGAGCCCGACCACGCCTGCCGTGCCGATCGTCCGCGCCATAGCGGCCTCCGGGTTACTCGCTGGTAGCCCATGATGGTGCCACGCGCGCCCCACCCGCGCGAGCGGGAAGCGCTCAGGCCGGTTCGCCGAAGTTGTCCTGCACCAGCTCCTGCACGACCCGCAGGGCCTCGCCCGCCTGCGCGCCGCCAGCCCGCACCTCGATCCGGTCTCCCTTGCGCGCGCCGAGCGCCATCAGAGCGAGCACGCTGTGGGCGTCGGCTTCCTGCTCACCGAGCCGCACGATCACGTCGGCCTCGATCGGAGCCAGGCTGCGCGCCAGCACCGCTGCGGGGCGGGCGTGCAGGCCGACCTCGTTGGTGAGGGTCAGCTCGACGGAATCGGCGTCCGGTTCGGCGGCGCTCGTGGTGTCCGCGAGCTCCGCGGGTCCGGTGGCCGACACCGCGGCGTCGAGCACGGCGGCACGGTCCGCCCCGCCCTGCGCGGCCACCGCCGCCGCGACCGCGCCCTCGACCAGCGGCGCATCCGCGACGGTGACCGAGCCGGGTTCGGCCAGTGACTCCACCGCGAGCTCCGCCGTCATCTGCGCGGAGCCGAGGTCGTAGAGCACGACGACACCCGACCCCGTGTCGGCGCGCCGCACGGCGTCCACCACGGTGTCGTAGTCCGTGCCGATCCCGCCGCCGGGAAGGCCACCCGCCGGCAGGATCGTCACGTCGGGCGCCATCTGGGCCGCGACCTCGGCGAGCCCCTCGGCGAGTTTCTCGCTGTGCGAGACCAGGACCAGGCCGACCGTCATCGGGCGGCCTCCGCGAAGGCACCCAGCAGCAGCGCCGTGGACCGCGCACCCGGATCGAGGTGCCCGGCGCTGCGCTCACCGAGGTAGGACGCCCGCCCCTTGTGCGCGACGAGGTCCACTGTGGCGTCGGCGCCGGTGGCGGCGGCCTCGGCCGCCGCCGACAGCACCGACGCCACGTCCCCGGCGCCCGCCTGCCCGGCGGCGTCGACCGCGGGCAGCAGGGCGTCGACCATCGTCTTGTCGCCCTCGACGGCCTTCCCCCGCGCCTGCACGCCTTCCAGCCCGGCCCGCAGCGCGGCAACGATCTGCGCCGCACCGAGCTCGGGCTCGTTCGACACCACCGTGGACGCGCGCAGGAACGCCGTCCCGTACAGCGGCCCGGCCGCCCCGCCGACCTTGGCGATCAGCGTGGTGGCGACGAGTTTGAGCACCCCGCCCGGCGTGTCCGGCAACCCAGCGTCGAGCGCGGCGACGACCGCCTGGAACCCCCGGTTGAGGTTCTCCCCGTGGTCGCCGTCGCCGATCGCCCGGTCGAGCTCGACCAGCTCGGCGCGGTGTTCGGCGACGACGTCGGCGGCCGCGCGGACCGCTTTCGCGACACCTTCCGGCGTGCATCCCATGTCCTCAGGCCCTCCAGCGCAGCGCCGGCGTGCGCACCGGCGCGTCCCACAGTTCGGTCAGCTCGTCGTCGAGCCTGAGCAGGGTCAGGCTCATGCCCTGCATCTCCAGGCTGGTGATGTAGGGACCGACCAACCTGCGCTCGACGATGATGCCCCGATCGGCGAGCAGCTGCTCGGCGATGCCGTGCGCGAGGTACAGCTCCACCAGCGGGGTCGCGCCCATCGAGTTGGTGAACAGCAGCACCCGGTCGCCGCGTTCGAACGGCAGGTCCCCGGCCACCGCGTCGACCATCCGCGCCACGAGCGCGTCGGCCGGCTCGGCGGGCAGGCGTTCCCGGCCGGGCTCGCCGTGGATGCCGATGCCGAACTCGATCTCGTCCGCGCCCAGGTCGAAGCTGGGTTCGCCGACGTGCGGCACCGTGGGCGCGCTGAGCGCGACACCGATCGAGCGGACCTGGCCGATCACCTTGCGCGCCAGCGCTTCCACCGTGTCCAGCGAGTCTCCGCGCTCGGCCGCGGCGCCGATGAGCTTCTCCAGCAGCACGGTGCCGCCCACTCCGCGGCGCCCTGCGGTGAACGTCGAGTCGGCCACCGCGACGTCGTCGTCGATCACCACGTTGCGCACGTCGAGGTCGTCGGCCGCGGCCAGTTCGGCCGCGGTCTCGAAGTTCAGCACGTCACCGGTGTAGTTCTTGACGATGAGCAGAGCGCCCGCCGAGCCGGTCGTGGCCTTGACGGCGGCCTGCACGGCGTCCGGCGTCGGCGAGGTGAACACCGCACCCGGTACGGCCGCGTCGAGCATGCCGGCGCCGACGAACCCGCCGTGCAACGGCTCGTGCCCGGAGCCACCGCCGGAGATCACCGCGACCTTGCCGTCGACCGGCGCATCGGCGCGGACGACCACGTCCGGGTCGTACTGGACCCGGAGGATGTCGGAGTGCGCGGCGGCCAGCCCGCGCAGCGATTCGCTGACCACGTTCGCCGGATCGTTGATGATCTTTTTCATGCCCGCCTCCGTCGAATGACGACGTTGTCGGACCCTTCCTACCTCCGTTGGCCGCCAAGCGCGAGGGTCAAACCCGCGGCAGCTTCGGAACGATTGTGTCGACGACGCGGCGCGCCTTGCCGCACGCGTCGTCGTTCGCGGCGTCGTCGTGGAAGTTGTCGTACTCGAACTTGACGACCTCACCGTAACCGTCCTTGGTGGGCAGGTGCGTCCACGCGATCTCGCAGCTCTTGCCCGACACGTTCGCTTCCTTCTGGAACGCGGTGATGCCGCCCCCGAGGTCGATCCGCACGCCGTCCTCGCCCTCCACGGGCACGACCCGATCGCTGATCCGCAGGTAGCCGGTGGCGTTGCCGCCCGACCAGTAGCAGTCGTGCAGCCCCGCGGGGTTGCCGGTGGTGTCGCCGCCGAGCACCTCCGTGGCGGTGGCGGGGTCGATCAGCGCGCACGGGTCGAGCGGCACCACCGAGCCCGCCGGGCGGTTCTGCTCGGGCGGTCCGGCGTGCATCTTCGCGACCACCTTGCGCAGCGCGGTGGTCCCGGCACCGCAGGGGTCGCCGCCCGAGTAGGTGACCTGGAAGCCGATCGCCATGGCGGGGTCACGGGAGGTCATGGCGTAGACGAAGCACACGGTGTCGTCGTCCTCGGACGGCTGCTCGATCAGCGGCAGCCCCTCGACGGCGCCGACGGCCTGCGGGTTGATGCCGGGCGAGGTGCCGAGGTCGAGGCGCAGCCGCAGATCCTTGCCGCCCGCGTCGGTCACGGTGACGCTGCAGGCGTCCAGCCCGGTTTCGCTCAGCGAGTCCTCGTCCGGCGTGCCGATATCGGTGACGGTGTCACCCGCCAGGAGCGCGCACGGGTCGACGGTGCGCTGCACCTCGGCGCTCACCTTCGGGTCGTCGATCGGCCCGTCCGGGACGGCATCGCTGCTCGCGGTGACCGTGGTGCGGGGGAAGTTCTGCTTGCCGAGGTCGGGGCCGCACGCGGACAGCGCGAGGGCGAGCACGACCAGGGGGACGAAACGGCGAGACCGGGCGACGTGGTGCACGCGAAGCACCGTAGCCGCCCGGCCTCGCCGGGGTGTTCGTGGTTCGCCTATCCGGCCGGGGTCTCGTCGCCTTCCGACACCGGAACCCGGATCGGGCGCACGACGGCCCACAGCACCATCAGGGCGGTGAACACGAGCAGGCCGATGCCCGCCCACAGGTTGATGTTCACCCCGGCCGCCTTCTCCAGTTCGGCGTCGTCGGTGAACGCGATGCCCATGATCGTCAGGACCACGCCGTAGACGCCGGTCAGCAGCGAGATGATCAGCCGGATGTCGAACGCGCCTGCCCGGCGCATGCGCGCGGGGGATTCGCTAGCCATGTCTGCCAACCTCCTAGAAGGCGATGTTCAGCGCGATCGTGATGACCAGGACGATGCCCGCGAGCAGGCCCGGGTTGCGGTACCAGCCCGCGTCCTCGCCGGTGGTGGAGCGCTTGAGCGACTCCCGCGGGGTCAGCGAGTAGACCAGGCCGGTGAGCTCGGCGGCCTCGCGCGGCTTGGACACCGTGCTCACGGCGACGCTGACCACGATGTCGACCACGAACGCCGCACCGGCGCCGATGAAGCTCGCGCCCTGGCCCGGCAGGTCCCACACGCCGGTCTCGGCGAGCAGGAACACCACGATGGCCGACGCGGTACCGGACAGCAGACCGATCCAGGCCGCGGCCGGGGTCATCCGCTTCCAGAACATGCCGAGGATGAACGTGGCGAACAGCGGCGCGTTGAAGAACGAGAACAGCTGCTGCAGGTAGTCCATCAGGTTCGAGTACTGCGACGCGATGGCCGCGGTGCCGATGGCCAGGATGGTGGCGCCCGCGGTGACCCAGCGGCCCATCTTCAGGTAGTACCCGTCCGGCTTGTCCTTCTTGATGTAGGCCTGCCAGATGTCGTACGTGAACACGGTGTTGAACGAGCTGAGGTTCGCCGCCATGCCCGCCATGAACGAGGCGAGCAGACCGGCGATCGCGACGCCGAGGACACCGTTGGGCAGCAGGTCGCGCATCAGCAGCAGCAGTGCGTCGTTGAAGGTCGCGCCGCTGGGGGCGGAACCGCCGTCGATCAGGGCCTGCTTGTTCTCACCCTGCAGCTCGGTGACGGTGACCGCGGCGATCATGCCCGGGATGATGACGATGAACGGGATCAGCATCTTCGGGAACGCGCCGATGATCGGCGTGCGCTGGGCCGCCGACATACTCTTCGACGCCATCGCGCGCTGGACCTCGACGAAGTTGGTGGTCCAGTAGCCGAACGACAGCACGAACCCGAGACCGAACACCAGGCCAAGCACCGACAGGAAGTTGTCGGTGAAACCGGTGAGCTGGTTGCCCGGCCAGGAGTCCAGCTGCGCGGCGCCACCGGGACCGCCGGTGACCTTGTCGACCAGGCCGTCCCAGCCGCCGACCTTGTAGAGGCCGACGATCGTCAGCGGCACCAGCGCGGCGACGATGACGAAGAACTGCAGGACCTCGTTGTAGATCGCGGCGGACAGGCCACCGAGCGCGGTGTAGGCCAGCACGATGACGGCGGCGATGACGATCGACACCCAGATCGGCCAGCCGAGCAGCAGGTTCACGACGCTGGCCAGCAGGTACAGGTTCGCGCCCGCGATGAGGATCTGAGCGAGGGCGAAGCTGATGCCGTTGGTCAGGTGGGCTCCGGTGCCGAAGCGGCGCCGCATGAACTCCGGAACGCTGCGGACCTTCGAGCCGTAGTAGAAGGGCATCATCACGACGCCGAGGAACAGCATCGCCGGGATGGCGCCGATCCAGAAGTAGTGAGCCGTGGGCAGGCCGTACTGCGCGCCGTTGGCCGACATCCCCATCACTTCGATGGCACCGAGGTTGGCGGAGATGAAGGCGAGCCCGGTCACCCAGGCGGGCAGCGAACGACCGGACAGGAAGAAGTCGATACTGCTCGACACCTGTTTCCGGGCCAGGTAGCCGATGCCGAGCACCAGTACGAAGTAGAACGCGAGCAACACGTAGTCGATCGCGTGCGCATCAAGTCGCAGGTTCGCTGCGGCTAGGACGGGCACCGATGCCACCTCCAGGAGTCCAACATCTTCGAACAAGAATCACCACGATCGAGTGACGAGCGCACATTACTACGCGGTATCGCGCGTGTGCACGCCTGCGGGCACGCCTTGACCGTGTCGAGACAAAACTGGTGACAACCCAACCGCGCAGCGTCACCACCCGCAACTCACGGCGTTCGGAAACGACACAAAGCCACCCGTCCGGTGCGGTGCCGGGACGGGTGGCGTGCGGGGAACGTCAGAAGAGGCCCAGAAGAGGCCCAGAAGAGACTCAGAAGAGGCGGAGTGCGTCCGATTCAGTGCCGCGGAGTGCGTCGTAGTCCAGGGTGAGGCAGCGGATACCGCGATCCTCGGCGAGCGTGCGGGCCTGCGGTTTGATCAGCTGCGCGGCGAACACGCCCTGGACGGGGGCCAGCAGCGGGTCGCGATTGAGCAGCTCCAGGTAGCGGGTGAGCTGCTCGACGCCGTCGATCTCGCCGCGCCGTTTGATCTCGACCGCCACCGAGCCGCCGTCGGCGTCGCGGGCGAGGATGTCGACCGGGCCGATCGCGGTCGGGTACTCCCGGCGGACCAGCGTGTACCCCTCGCCGAGGGTGGTGATGTGCTCGGCGAGCAGTTCCTGCAGGTGAGCTTCCACCCCGTCCTTCTGCAAGCCGGGTTCGGCACCGAGGTCGTGGTTGATCTCGTCGATCCGCTCCTCGATCGTGATGACGAGCTTCTCGCCCGCCTTGTTCTGGACCGTCCAGATGTCCCCGTCCTCGATGAGCCAGCACGGCGGGCTCATCCAGTTCAGCGGCTTGTAGGCGCGGTCGTCGGAGTGCACCGACACCGAGCCGTCCGCTTTCACGAGCAGCAGCCGGGTGGCCATCGGCAGGTGGGCGGTCAGCCTGCCGGCGTAGTCAACTTGGCACCGAGCGATCACGAGACGCACCCGGCGAGGGTAGAAGATGCTTCGACAGACTGGTCGCGTGGATCCCATCGAACGGCTCAGCACGCGCGAGGTGTACCGCAACGCCTGGATGACGGTCCGCGAGGACGGCATCCGCAGGCCCGACGGCTCCGACGGCATCTACGGCGTGGTGGACAAGCCCGACTACGCGCTGGTGATCCCCCTCGACGGCGATCGTCTGCACCTGGTCGAGCAGTACCGGTACCCGCTCGGCCTGCGCCGGTGGGAGTTCCCGCAGGGCACGGCGCCCGACCTCGCCGAGGTGGACGGCCCGGAGCTGGCGGCGCGGGAGCTGCGGGAGGAGACCGGGCTGGTCGCCGGGAGCATGGTGGACCTGGGCCTGCTGGACGTCGCACCGGGCATGTCCAGCCAGCGGGGTCGCGTCTACCTGGCGACGGACCTGGTGGCGGGCCCGCACGAGCGCGAGCACGAGGAACAGGACATGCGCACGGCGTGGTTCACGCGCCGCGATGTCGAGGCGATGATCGAACGCGGGGAGATCACGGACGCGCAATCGATCGCGGCGTACGGGTTGCTGCTACTGCGGGAGCGCTGAGCGGAAGAGGGCACAGGACGTCCTCGTCGGACGGGCAGGCCGGCCTGGGCTCACGCGGGCCACTCCGGTTGCCGCTTCTCGAGGAAGCTCGCCATGCCCTCCTTGGCCGCCGGCGTCTGGGACGCCGCCGCCATCACCTCCACCGCGATCGCGTACGCGTCGTCCTCGGGGCGGTCCAGCTGGGCGTACAGGGTCTGCTTCCCGAGCGCCTTGCTCGCCCGGCTCCCGCGCGTGGCCCTGCCCAGTAGCTCGGCCACCGCCGCGTCCAGCTCCGCATCCGGGACCACCCGGTTGACCAGCCCCCACTCCAGGGCGGTCGCGGCGTCGACCACATCACCGGTCAGCGCCATCTCCATCAGGCGCTTGCGGCCGATCGCCCGCGCGACGGGGACCGCGGGCGTGTGGCAGAACCAGCCACCCTTGCCACCCGGCAGCGCGAAGCCAGCCGACTCGGCCGCCACCGCCAGGTCGCACGACGCCACGAGCTGGCAGCCGGCCGCGGTCGCCAGTCCGTGCACCCGCGCGATCACCACCTGCGGCACCGATTCGATCGTGCGCATCAGCTTCGTGCACAGCGTCAGCAACCGCCGGACGCCGTCGTGGTCCCGGGCGGCCACGTCACCGAAATCGTGGCCCGCCGAGAACACCGGACCCGCCCCGGCGAGCACGATGCCCGTCGCGTCGGTGGTGGCCGCCTCCTCGAACGCGGCCAGCAGCTCGGCCAGGTGCTCCTCGGACAGCGAGTTGCGCCGCGCCGCCCGGTTCATCGTGATCGTCACCGTCGCGTCGTCGCGTTTGACCAGGATGTGCTCGTACTCGGCCATGCTCCGACGCTACCTCCCGCCCGCCGTGTTGTGGTAGCCGAAGACCCGCCGTTCGCGCGCCGTCACCGTCGCCATCACCCGCTCCCGCCACGGTGTGCTCGTCGCGTGCCGGTAACCCGGGTGGTCGAACGCCTCGGTGCCGGTGATCTCGTGGAACGCCAGCAGGTCCGGCCCCGCACCCTCGACGCGCCGGTACCGCCGGATCCGCCGCCACCCCGGAACCCGCAGCAGCAGCGGCGCGTGCTCGGCGCGGTACCACTCGTCCAGTGCGTCCGCGTCCCCGCTCAACGCCACCGCCACCACCACCGGAGCCGGCCCCGCGGCGCCGCCCCATTCGTCGGTCAGTGCGTAGACCCGCCGGTCCAGCGTCGCCAGCCGGGACACCACCGACCGCTCGCGCGGGCTGCGCCGCCGCACGACGTCGTACTCGGGGCTGCGCAACGCCGCCAGCTCGAGCTCGTACCAGGCCAGCCACGACGGCCGCGTGCCGTCCAGCGCCCGGTACCGGTGACCGGCGCGGATCCCCGGTACACCGACCCGCGCGGGGGCGTGCTCGTTGTCGTACCAGTCGTGGAACTCCGCGTCGCCGACCGCGCCCGGCTCGGACAGCACGTACAGCAGTCCCTCCGATGACTCCGATGACTCCGATGACTCCGATGACTCCGATGTCTCTGATGTCTCCGTCATCCGCCACTCCTCCGATCAGCTCGGGTACCGTTTCCCCCAGGTGGCGACCACGGCGAGGAGCAGCAGTGTCGAGAGAGGACCCCGACGTCATCGACTCGGTGGAGAAGGCCTTCCGGTTGCTGCAGGCGTTCTCCGCCGACCGGCCCGCGATGACGGTGAGCGAGGCGGCCGCAGCCACCGGTTTCACCCGCGCCACCGCGCGCCGCATCCTGCTCACCCTGGAACGCCTCGGGTTCGCCGAGGTCGATGACCGCCGCTTCCGCCTCACCGCCGGTGTCCTGCGCCTCGGCTACGGCTACCTCGCCGCCCTGCCGTTCTGGGAGCACGCCCAGCCGCACATGCGCGAGCTCGCCGACGAGCTGCGCGAATCCTGCTCGATGGCCACTTTGGACGGACCGGAGATCGTGTACGTGGTGCGCGTGCCCGCCTCCCGGTCGATGACCATCACCCTCAACGTCGGGTCCCGCCTGCCCGCCTACCCCACGTCGATGGGCCGGGTGCTGCTCGCCGCGCTGCCCGAGCACGTGCTGCGGTCCTACCTGGACGGTGTGGAGCTGCGCAGGCTCACCCCCAACACCATCACCGACCCCGGCGAGCTGCGCGCCGAACTGCGCCGCGTCGCCGAGCGGGGTTTCGCCGTGGTGGACGGTGAACGCGAGGAGGGCATCCGCTCGGCGGCGGCGCCCGTGCACGGTGCGGGCGGGCGCACGCTGGCCGCGCTGAACGTGTCGGTCAACGCCGCCCGCGTGTCGCTCACCGAGCTGCGTGAGCGGTTCGTCCCGCGCCTGCTGGAGACGGCCGAGGCGATCTCCCAGGACATCCAGGGCCTGCACTAGCGCTCCGGGAAGTCGAAGCACCGCGCCGGGTTCGTGACGAGCAACCCGGCCGGGTCCGGCGTGATCCGCTCGATCAGATCGGCCAGGTCACCGTCGTTGGGCACGAACTCGGTGTTGGGGTGCGGGAAGTCGGTTCCCCACACCACGCGCTCCGGTGCCTCGGTCGCCAGCAGCCGCGCCAGCTCCACCGAATCGGCCATGCTCGGCGGCGCGGTCGCAACCCGGTCCGCGCCGCTGAGCTTGACCCACACGTCGCCGGTGTGCAGCAGCCGCAGCAGGCTGCGCACCGCCTCGCTGTCCAGCCCGTACCGCAGGTCGACGCGGGCCATGTGGTCGATCACCACCCGCATCCCCAGCGAGCGCACCAGATCGGCGTGCTCGGCGATGCCGTTGCCCGCCACGTGCAGCGCGATGTGCCAGCCGAACGGCTTCACCAGCCCCGCGATGGCGTCGATCGTCTCTCGTGACGGCGCGGGCCCGAGGTGCGGGGTGAAGTGCAGGCGCGCGCCGCGCACCCCGGCCTCGTGCAGGCGCGCCACTTCCGCCTCGGACGTGCCCGGCCGGATCAGCGCGACACCGCGGTAGCGGCCGCCGCCGGTTCGCAGCGCGTCGAGCAGGGCCGCGTGGTCGGTGCCGTGGCAGGCCGACTGCACGATCACCGCCCGCTCGAACCCGAGCAGCCGGTGCAGCGCCGCGAGGTCTTCCTTGGGCGCCTCCGGTGGGGTGAAGGTGCGGTCCGGCGCGTACGGGAACGTCGCGGTCGGTCCGAAGATGTGGCAGTGCGCGTCGCACGCACCCGCGGGCAGCGCCACGGCGGGCGGGTGCGGATTCGGGTCGGGGCCCTGGTTTCGCGGGTCGGTCATCAGTCACACCTCGCGGTCATGCCGCCGTCGACGACGATTTCGGTACCGGTGACGAAGCGGGCCTCGTCGGAGGCGAGGAACAACGCGGCGTAGGCGGTGTCACGGCCGTCCCCGGCGAAACCCAGCGGGATGCGGGCCAGCCGCTGCGCCAGCAACGCGTCCACGTCGCCACCCGAGCGCTGCCCCGCCAGCCGCGCCTCGACCATGGGGGTGTGCAGCTGCCCGGGAACGACGGTGTTGACCCGGATGCCGTCCGGCGCGTGCTGCACGGCGATCACCTTCGACATCTGGATCACGCCCGCCTTCGCCGACGCGTACCCGACCTGGGCCGAGCCCGTCCAGCGGGTCCCGGACGTGGACGCGGTGTTGACGATCGAGCCGCCGCCCTGCTGCTGCATCACCGGGATGACGTGCTTGCAGGTGAGGAACGCACTGGTGAGGTTGTAGTCCAGCTGCCCGGCCCAGTCCTGTTCGGACAGCTCGACCGGACCGCCCTTCCGCGACCCGCCGACGTTGTTGACCAGCACGTCGACGCGCCCGAACTCAGCGCGGCACGCGTCGACCATCGCCGCCACGGCCGCACCGTCGGTCACGTCGCACACGTGCGTGCGGATCGTGCCACCCTCGGATTCGACGGTGCGCACGGTCTCCTCCAGCGCGCCGGGATCGAGGTCGACGGCGAAGACACGGGCGCCCTCGCGGGCGAACAGCACCGCCGCGGCCCGGCCGTTGCCCCACCCCGGGCCGACGCTGCCCGCGCCGGTGACGATCGCGACCTTGCCCGCCAGCCGTCCCGTCACTTCCCGACCTCCAGCGCAACCAGGAACCGCGACACCATGTTGTAGGCGCCGACGGTGACGGTCAGCTCGACGATCTCGCACGGGTCGAAGTGCTCGTGCAGCGTCGCGAACAGCTCGTCCGGCACGGTCACCTGCCGCGTCATCGCGTCGGTGTAGTCCAGGACCGTGCGCTGGCGCTCGTCGAGCACACCGCGGTCACCGCCCTCGCGCAGCGCGTCGATCTGCGCGGCCGTCATCCCCGCCGCACGCGCGACGGGTTCGTGCGCGGCCCACTCGTAGTCGGCGCCGTTGAGCTCGGCGACGCGCAGCACCGCCAGCTCACGCAGGTCACCGGGCAGCGCACCCTTGCCGCGGATGGCGCCCAGCAGGCTGTTCCAGCCGTCGGCGAACGGCGGGCTGTGCAGCAGCATGCCGTCCAGCGGGGTCAGGCGCCCCCCTCGGCGCGCGCGGATCCGGTCGACGACCTCGCCGCCGGTTTCCACGTAGTCCAGCCTGGCCATGTGTTTCCCTTCTAGTGCAGTGCGACGGTCTCGGCGGCGGGTTCCTCGCGGTTGAGGACCCGCCGCGCGCGGTCTTTGTCGAACACGCCCTCCCAACGGCTGACGACGATGCTGCCCAGCATCTGGCCGCACAGGCTGACCAGGCCGCGCATGGTGGACAGGAAGCGGTCGATGCCCAGGACCAGCATGATCCCGGCGACCGGGACGACACCCGTGGTGGACAGGGTCGCGGCGAGGATGACGAAGCCCGCACCGGCGACACCGGCGCTGCCCTTCGACGTGATCATGAAGACCGCGAGCAGGGCGACCTGCTGCCAGATCGTCAGGTTCACGTCGAAGGCCTGTGCGATGTAGAGGGATGCGAACCCGAGGTAGAGGCACACGCCGTCGCCGTTGAACGCGTACCCGGACGGCACCACCAGACCGACGATCCGCTTCGGGCACCCGAGGTGTTCCAGCTTGCGCATCAGCTGCGGCATCACCACCTCGTAGTTCGCGGTGCCCAGGGTGATGAGCAGTTCGTCCTTGAAGTAGCGGTACAGCTTGAGGATGCGGATGCCGCACAACCGCGCCACCAGGCCGAACACCAGCAGGCAGAACGCGATCCCGGTGCCCCAGAACAGCAGCACCACACCGCCGAGGCTGGCGAGGGTGGCGGCGCCGAACTTGCCGGTGGTGTAGGCCATCGCGGCGAACGCGCCGACCGGGGCCAGGTACATGACGAGCCGGACGATCCCGAACACCACCTCGCCGATCCGCTCGATGCCGCGGATCACCGGCGCGCCGCGCTCGCCCAGCACCTTCACGGCGATCGCGAACAGGATCGACACCAGCAGCACCTGCAGGACGTTGCCGCCGGTGAACGCGCTGACCACGGTGTCCGGGATGATGTTGACCAGGAAGTCGTACCAGTGCTGGGATTCGCCCGCCTCGGCGTACTGCGCGGCGCTGCCGGACAGGTGCAACGCGGCCGGATCGGCGTGGATGCCGCCGCCCGGGTTGAACAGGTCCATCACGATCAGGCCCGCGAGCAACGCGACGGTGGTCAGCACCTCGAAGTACACCAGCGCCTTCACGCCGATGCGGCCGACGCTGGTCAGCTCCCCCGCCGACGCGATACCGGTGACGATCGTGCAGAACACGACCGGCGCGATGAGCATCTGGATGAGCTCGATGAACCCGGTGCCCACGGGTTGCAGCGCGGCACCGGCGTCCGGCGCGACGAACCCCAGTGCCGCGCCGAGGACGATCGCCACCAGCACGGTGACGTACAGCTTGGTGGTGAAGGCGGTGCGCAGGAACGATCCGGCCGACATCTTCGTCTCCCTTGTGTTCGCCTGACGTACACATGCACGTCTGACGAACACGAGTATGCGGCGGCGGGTACCCGCGGTCAACCCCCCGGGGGATCACGCGGCGGAAGTCAGGGGGACTCCCCACCCGCCGAGTCCGGCATGGACGCTCGCGGCTGTCTCGGCTCGCCGGACGGTCTCCTGGGAATGCACACCGCCGCGCGGGAGAACCACGCGGTGGTCCGGCAGATCGGTGGCCGGGGACAACGACCCGCGCCGCCCGATCCGCCAGATCGAGAACTACCTGGAGCGCCTCGCCAAACGGGACGTGCCGTACGCCTTCTACCGGTACGACGCGGGCCACGGCTCGCTCGTGATCGCCGAGACGATCCGGCAGACCG
>Ga0164243_10001043_pt1 | contig 48028 bp, 43 predicted proteins | sample OricompcompostOP_FD_108781 | JGI IMG/M metagenome (GOLD analysis project Ga0164243, IMG submission 108781) | Organic Plus compost microbial communities from Emeryville, California, USA - Original compost - Organic plus compost (OP) | ecosystem: Engineered > Solid waste > Mixed feedstock >...
ACGATCTTCTCGAACAACGCCTCACGGCGCATCTCCATCAGGCCGCAGGTCTCGGGCGTGGCGACGAACTGCGCGCCTTCATCGGCGGCCCTTTCGATCAGCCCGCCTACTTCGTGGATATTGGTCGAAACGACGTCCGCCGCCGTCGACTGCACGCAGGCGAGGGTGAACCTGGAAGTGTTGGGTGCGGTGGTCATGCCGCCAGCAGGGAGTCCAGCTCGCCGGCGCGCTCCAGCGCATGCAGTTCGTCGCAGCCGCCGATGCCCTGCCCGTCGATGAAGATCTGGGGCACGGTGTGGCGGCCGTTCGAGCGCTGCATCATCTCGGCGCGGCGGCCGGCATCGAAGCTGACATCATATTCCGTGTAGCCGACGCCCTTCTTCTTGAGCAGGTGCTTGGCGCGCAGGCAGTAGGGGCACCAGGGCGTGGTGTAGATCTCGACAGGTTTCGTAGCCATAAATCACTCCATTTCCTGATTTATATAGCTGTGCGCGGTCAGCGGACAAGGCGCGACTGGACCACCCGGGCCAGGGTCAGCACCGATATCTCGTCCGCCCCGGCGCGGGTGAGAGCCTGTGCGCAGGCGTCCACCGTGGCCCCGGTGGTGAAGACGTCATCCACCAGCAGCACGCGCTTGCCCTCCATCCAGGCCCGCCGGCCCTCGGGCACCGCGAAGGCGCCCCTCACATTGTCCTGCCGTGCCTTCTGGCCGAGGCCGGCCTGGCTTTCGGTGTAGCGCGTGCGGGCAAGGGCGTCCATGGCGGCGGGCAGGCCGGTCAGCTTCGAGAGCCCCAGGGCCAGCAGCGCGGACTGGTTGAAGCGCCGCTCGAAGAGCTTCCTGCGGTGAAGGGGAACGGGGATGATGACATCGCTGTGCGCGATGAGCTCCGCCCCCGCCCGCCGCAGCCAGCGCGCGAAGGAGGGCGCGCCCTCCTGCCGGTCGCCATATTTCAGCGCGGCGACGAGGCGTTTGGGCACCTCGCCATAGGCCATCACCGCCCGGGCATTGTGGAAGGCCGGCGGGTTGGCCATGCAGGCGGCGCAGAGGGTCTCGCCCGCGTCGAACTCGAACGGATATCCGCACTGCCGGCACAGCGGCGGCTCCAGGAAGCGGACGCAGGCCCAGCAATCGGGGCAGAGGCTGCGGGGCTGCGACACCTCCTCGCGGCAGGCCAGGCACTGCGGCGGCCAGAGGACATCCGCCACCTGGCGGGCCATCATCCGAGAAATGCCAGCCAATCGCTTGACCATGGGCCGGTCCCTGCCTCATATCCTATTGCCCCTGAAGAGAGAGTTCCATGGCCGCACCCAAAGCCCAAGCAGAATCTGGCGACGATTTCCGCATTTTCGACCGTATGTTGCTTCGAAAGCGGCGCGACCGGGCGGCTGGCGGATTCGCCGCGTTCGATTTCCTGGTGGCGCATGTGGCGGACGGCCTGGCCGACCGGCTGAAGGACGTCAACCGCCGCTTTTCCCTGGCGCTGGACCTGGGAGCGCATTCAGGCGGGCTGGCCGGGCATATCGCGGATATGGTGGACCGCCCGGTGGTGCGCACTGATCTGAGCGCCCGGTTCCTCCGGGAGCAGCCGGGCCCGTGCGTGGCGGCGGACGAGGAGGTGCTGCCCTTCAGGGATGCGGCGTTCGATCTCATCGTCTCCTGCCTGTCGCTCCATTGGGTGAACGACCTGCCGGGGGCGCTGGTGCAGGCCCGCCGCGCGCTCAAGCCCGACGGCCTGTTCCTCGCCGCCATGCTGGGCGGCCAGACGTTGAGGGAACTGCGCGACAGCCTGGCGGCGGCCGAGGCCGAGGTGACGGGCGGCCTGAGCCCCCGCGTCTCGCCCTTTGCCGATGTCCGCGACGTGGGCGACCTCATGGCCCGCGCCGGCTTCGCCATGCCGGTGGGCGACAGCGAGGTGCTGACCGTCACCTATGAGAACATGTTCCGCCTGATGCGCGACCTGCGCGGCATGGGCGAGACCAACACCATCCTCAAGCGCCGCAAGGTGCCCCCGCCGCGCAGCCTCTTCCTGCGCGCCGCCCAGATATATGCCGAGCGCCATGGCGGCCCCGACGGGCGCATCCCCGCCACCTTCGAGGTGGTGTACCTGACCGGCTGGGCCCCCGCGCCCGACCAGCCCAAACCCAAACGCCCCGGCTCGGCCACCCACCGCCTGGCCGACGCGCTGGGCGCAAAGGAGCATCAGGTGAAGGGGACCAAAGGCAACTGACCCTGGAGAGGGAGCACGCCATCCACCAAACCGTCATGCCCGCCCCCGAGCGGGCATCCGGGGCGGCCGCAGGCCGCAGCGCGCCTCGTAGTTACCGATTACCGGTTCCAGTTTCGTGCATAGGCAGGCGGCCCCGTTCGTCCTGAGCCTGTCGAAGGACGGCTGGCGCTCAGGATGCGGCCGTCCTTCGACAAGCTCAGGACGAACGCAAGAACGGCGGAGAGGGAATAGAGGTGGAAGTCGCTACCGCGCCCGCGCCAGTTCCTGTTCTTTCCGGCGTTTGCGGCGGGTCACCTTGGGGGCGACGTCGAAGAGGTCGACGAGCTGGTCGATGACGGCGCCGCCCAGTTGCTCGGCGTCGGAGATCATCACGGCGCGCTTGTAATAGCGGGTGACGTCGTGGCCGATGCCGATGGCGACGAGTTCCACGGGGGAGCGCTCTTCCATCCAGCCGATGCTCTGGCGCAGATGCTTGTCCAGATAGCTGGCGGAATTGACTGAGAGAGTGCTGTCGTCCACCGGCGCGCCGTCGGAAATGACCATCAGGATGCGGCGTTTCTCGGAGCGCGTGAGCAGCCGCTCATGCGCCCAGAGCAGGGCCTCGCCGTCGATATTCTCCTTCAGGAGACCTTCCTTCAGCATGAGGCCGAGGCTCTTGCGGGCCCGCCGCCAGGGGGCGTCCGCCGCCTTGTAGATGATATGGCGCAGGTCATTGAGGCGGCCCGGATTGCCGGGGCGCCCGTCGGCCAGCCAGGCCTCGCGGGACTGGCCGCCCTTCCAGGTGCGCGTGGTGAAGCCTAAAATCTCCACCTTGACGTTGCAGCGCTCCAGCGTGCGGGCCAGGATGTCGGCGCAGATGGCCGAAAGCGTAATGGGCCGGCCGCGCATGGAGCCCGAATTGTCGAGCAGCAGGGTCACCACCGTGTCCTGGAACTCGATGTCCTTTTCCTGCTTGAAGGAGAGGGGGTGCATGGGGTCGGTGACCACGCGGGCGAGCCGCGCGGCGTCCAGCATGCCCTCTTCCAGGTCGAAATTCCACGAGCGGTTCTGCTGGGCGAGCAGCCGGCGCTGCAGCTTGTTGGCCAGCTTGCCGACCACGCTGCCCAGCGTCTCGATCTGCCGGTCGAGCTGGTTGCGCAGCCGCGTCAGCTCCTCCTCGTCGGCCAGCTCGGCAGCGGGCACGGTCTCATCGAACCGGTTGGTGTAGACCTTGTATTGGAAGCCGCCGCCTTCTCCGTCTTTCGGCGGCCGCCAGGAGAGCGTGCCTTCCTGGGCCTGGGGGCCGCGGGCGGGCTCGCCGTCCTCTTCGGCGCCGACCTCCTGCTCCTCGGTCTCCTGGCCGTCGCCTTCGCCCTCGTCGCTGCTCTCGGCCTGCTGGCTGTCCTGTTCGTTGTCCTGCTCGTTGTCGGCGTCGCCATCGTCCTCGGGCGGCTCCTGCTCGCCCTCGCCCGCTTCCTCTTGGTCGCCGCTGGTGTCTTCCACGAGCTGCAGGTCCTGCAGCACCTTCTTCAGGTCGGTGAGGAACTGCTCCTGGTCCTCCATGTCGGCGGTCAGCGCATCCATGTCGGCGCCCGCCTTCTCCTCGATGAGGTCGCGCCAGATATCGGCCACCTGCCGGGCTTCGGGCGGCAGGGGGCGGCCGGTCAGGCGCTCGCGCAGCATGAAGGCCACGGCGTCGGCCAGAGGCGCTTCCTCGCGGGTGCGCAGGGCCTGGAAGCCCCGGTCGCGGCATTTCTTGGAGAGGGCGGTGTCCAGGTTCATGGCGACGCCCGCCATGCTGTTGGCGCCGATGCTCTCCACCCGCGTCTGCTCCGCCATGTCGAAGAGCGCGCGGGCGATCTCGCCCTGCGGGGCGTTGGCACGGTGCAGGGCCTCGTTGTGATAGCGGGCCTTGAGGGCCAGCGCGTCCGCCTGGCCGCGGATTTCCAGCACCTCGTCCCGCCCCAGACGGCGCGAGGGCATGGGCAGGCGGATGAGCTTGCCTTCCTGGCGCACGCGATCGCCCGAGAAGGTGACGTCCATGTCCTCATCGTCGGCAATCGCCCGCACGGCCGCCGCCACCGCCTGGCGGAAGGGTTCATGGGGGGATTTGCTGTTGGCGCTCATTGGGGCTCCAGCCCGGCTCCCCTACTGGAAGGAGACGGAGGTTTCCATACTGGCCACGCCGGTGCCGCCCAGCTCCTCGCCGAAGCAGCGCTGATAATATTCGGCAACCGTCGGCCGTTCCAGCTCGTCGCACTTGTTGAGGAAGGTCACCTTGAAGGCGAATCCCACATCGCCGCCGAAAATCTCGGCGTTCTGCGCCCAGGTGAGGACGGTGCGCGGCGACATGACGGTGGAGATGTCCCCGCCCATGAAGCCGGCGCGGGAAAGATCCGCCACGCGCACCATCCTGGCGATGGTCTCGCGGCCTTGCGCATTGTTGTAGGACGGCACCTTGGCGAGCACGATGTCGGTCTCGGCATCATGCGGCAGGTAATTCAGGGTGGTGACGATGTTCCAGCGGTCGAGCTGCGCCTGGTTGATCTGCTGCGCGCCGTGATAAAGCCCCGTGGTGTCGCCAAGCCCGATGGTGTTGGCCGTGGCGAACAGGCGGAAGGCCGGGTGCGGGCGGATGACGCGGTTCTGGTCGAGCAGCGTCAGCTTGCCCTCCACTTCCAGGATGCGCTGGATGACGAACATCACGTCCGGCCGCCCGGCGTCATATTCGTCGAACACCAAGGCGACGGCGGATTGCAGCGCCCAGGGCAGGAGCCCTTCCTTGAACTCGGTGACCTGCTGGCCGTCTTTGAGCACGATGGCGTCGCGCCCGATGAGGTCGATGCGGCTGATATGGCTGTCCAGGTTGATGCGGATGCACGGCCAGTTGAGGCGCGCCGCCACCTGCTCGATATGGGTGGACTTGCCGGTGCCGTGATAGCCCTGCACCATGACGCGGCGGTTGAAGGCGAAGCCGGCCAGGATGGCCAGCGTCGTGTCATGGTCGAAGAGATAGGTCTCGTCCAGGTCCGGCACATATTCGTTGGACTCGGAAAAGGCCGGCACCTCGAGGTCGCTGTCGATGCCGAACACCTGGCGCACGGACACCTTCATGTCCGGCAGGCCCTTGGGTGCATGTCCATTCACGTGTTCGGCGGTCTGTGTCTCAGTCATAATCCGTTTTGCTTTCCCAAGCCTCGTTCGGTTACAGCGCACCGGCCGACAACCGGCCGCTCGCTTTCAGATCGCTATAGGCTTGGATGATCTGTTTCAGGCGATCTTCACTACCGGGACCGCCAGCGGAGTCCGGATGGTACTTCTTCACAAGCGATTTGTATCTTTTCTTTATCTCGGCGACAGAGGCGGTTTCGTCAAGCCCCAGCTTCTCCAGCGCGCGCCGCTCTGCGGGGGTCAGCGTGGAGCGGTTCTTCGCCCTGGCGGCGGATTCGAACGGATTCCTGACGCCGGGATGGGCCCTCAATATATCGACCGGATCATCCACCCGCCAGTCAGGCCCCGAGAAACCATGGCCCATGGGCCAGGTGGGGCGGTGCCCGGTCATGGAGGCCTCGCGGTAGGCTTCCAGCTCGTCCCGCGAGCGGCCCTTAAAATAGTCCCACCGGGCGTTATATTGGCGTATATGCTCCAGGCAGAACCACAGATAGTCATCAAGGGCGTCGGCCGAGCGGGGGGCGCGGTGAATGCCATCCTCATGGCAGCCGGCCCAGTCGCAGCGTCGCTTTTCCTGTCTGAATCGCATGGCATGGAGTATGGGGACTGAGCATCGGGGAGACAAGTGAGAGATGATCAAGGAACGCCTGGAATCCAAGATTAGAGCGGCCTTTGCGCCGGAGTTCGTGGACGTGATCGACGAATCCGCCAAGCACCAGGGCCATGGCGGCTGGCGGCCGGAGGGGGAAACCCATTTCCATCTGAAGGCCATCGCCAGATCATTTGAAGGCATGAGCCGCGTGGCCCGCCAGCGCGAGGTCTACAAGCTCTACCGCGACGAGTTCGCCGCCGGCCTGCACGCCCTCTCTCTCGACCTCAAGACGCCGGAGGAGGCGGGGCGGTAAGAGCCCCCTCTCCCCCCAACCCTCTCCCCGATGGGGCGAGGGAGCATGCTTGCGCGCCGGAGAGCCCCCTCGCCCCTTTGGGGAGAGGGCTGGGGAGAGGGGCTACGCCGCCTCATCCTCCCGCGTCTCCCGCGCGGTGGGTGCGGCGAAGCGCAGGAAGCTCCAGCCGAGGATGGCCGAGACGAGAGAGCCCAGGAGGACGCCCAGCCGGACGTCGGGCCGCCCTTCGGCGAAGGCCAGGCCGCCGATGAAGAGACTCATGGTGAAGCCGATGCCGGTGAGCGCCGCCATGCCGTAATACTGCTTCCAGCTCACATTGCGGGGCAGGCTGCAGCAGCCCGTGCGGACGGCCAGCCAGGTGGCGCCCATCACCCCCGCCTGCTTGCCCACCACCAGCCCGAGGAAGATGCCGATGAAGACCGGTCCGGTGAAGGCGTTCCAGCTGACCCCCTCGAAGGAGACGCCGGCATTGGCCAGCGCAAAGAGCGGCAATATGCCGAAAGCCACCCAGGGGTGCAGGCCGGCCTCGAAATCGCGCAGCGCCGAGCGGCTGCCTTCCCCCGGCCCCAGAGGGATGGCCAGCGCCACGATGATGCCCGCCAGCGTGGAATGCACGCCGCTGGCGAAGAGCGACACCCAGAGGACGATGCCGACCAGCATATAAGGGCCGATACGCTTCACCTCGAGATAGTTGAAGATGAAGAGGACGAGCACGGCCGCGCCCGCCGGCCAGAGCCAGGCCAGCACGAGATCGCTGGAATAGGCGACCGCGATGATGATGATGGCCACCATGTCGTCCACCACGGCGATGGCCAGCAGCACCACCCGCAGGTCCGCCGGCATGCGCTTGCCGAGGAAGGCCAGCACGCCGAGCGCGAAGGCCACGTCGGTGGCCGCCGGAATGGCCCAGCCTGGCATGGTCTCGGGGTTGTTGGCGTTGACCGCCAGGTAGACGAGCGACGGCACCAGCACGCCGCCGGCGGCGGCCATGAGGGGGAGCACCGCGCGCCGCGCCACCGACAGCCGCTCTTCCAGCGTCTCGCGCTTGATCTCCATGCCGAGCAGCAGGAAGAACAGGGCCATCAGCCCGTCATTGATCCAGTGCAGCACACTCTCGACGATGCCGAAATTATTATAGCGCACGCTGATGGTGGACTGGAGGACGGCCCGGTATGCCGGCTCGAGGGACGAGTTGGCCAGCACCAGGGCGACGACGACGGCCAGGAACAGCACCAGGCTGGCCGCCACCTCCTCGGAGATGAAGCGGCGGACAAAGCGTTGCCCGTCCCTGATGGTCGCCATGATCCTCCTCGGGGAACTGCCGGTATGTCATCGAGCCGTCCGGAGATGACGAGAATAGGGCGGCCGCCTGGCGCTTCAATCCTGATCGTCCTTTTTCGCCATGGGGCGGATTTCCAGGAGCGTCACCTGGTTCTGCCGCCGCCGCGCCACGGTGAAGCGGTAGCCGAAGAAGGTGAAGATCTGGCCGACATCCGGAATGGTGCGCGCCTCGTGGATGACCAGTCCGGCGATGGTGGTCGCCCTGTCGTCGGGCAGGTCCCAGTCCATGCTGCGGTTGAGGTCGCGCACCGTCACCCAGCCGTCCACCGCCACGCTGCCGTCGCGCTGCGGGCGGATGCCGCGGTGGGCGATGTCGAATTCGTCCGAAATCTCGCCGACGATCTCCTCCAGGATATCCTCGAGCGTCACCAGCCCCATCAGCGCGCCATATTCATCGACCACCAGGGCGAAATGGGCCCGCCGGGCGCGGAAGGCGTCAAGCTGCTCCTTCAGGCTCGTGGTCTCGGGCACGAACCAGGGGGGCACGGCCAGCGAGAGGATATCCAGTTCCTCCATGTCGCCCTTGTGATAGCGCATGGCGCGCAGCACCTCGCGGGAATGCAGGATGCCGATGATATTGTCCGGGTCCTTGCGCCAGATGGGAATACGGGTGAAGGGACTGTCCACCACCTGGTCGAGGATCTTGGAGCTGGGATCGTCGGCGTTGATCACCAGCATGTTCTTGCGGTGGATCATCACCTCCTCCACCGTCACTTCCTCCAGGTCCAGGATACCGCCCAGCATGAAGCGCTCGCGCTTCACCATGGAGCCCTCCTTGGCGCGCAGGGCGATGGTGCCCCTGATCTCCTCGCGGGCGGAGAGCACGTCCATGCCCTGGTCCACGCGCACGCCGAAGAGTTTCAGGGCCCATTGGACCACCAGTTCCACCGCCGACATGATGGGGCCGAGCGCCACCACCAGCCAGTGGATGGGCCGGGAGACGGCCAGGGCCGCCTTGTCCGGTGTCGATATGGCATAGGTCTTGGGCATCACCTCGGAGAAGACAAGCACCAGCACGGTCATGGCCGCCGTCGCCACGAAGACCCCCCGGTCCCCCAGAATCCGGATGAAGAGCTGGGTGGCCAGCGCCGAGGCCAGGATGTTGACCAGATTGTTGCCGAGCAGGATGGAGCCGATGAGCCGCTCCTTCTGCCGGCGCAGCCGGTTGACGCGGCCAGCGGCCGTGTTGCCGTCCTGTTCGAGCTGGTGGAGGCGGGCGTGGGACGCGGCGGTCAATGCCGTCTCGGAGCCCGAGAAGAAGGCGGAAAACAGGAGGAGCACCAGAATGGCGCCCCCGGAAATCAGGATGTCTATGTCCATGGTCCGTCCGATTGGGACTGGGTAATGAGCTTGAAACTACAGGAGGTTCCCTGCGGTGCCAACAATGCAGGCCGGCCCCCGCCCCCGCACCGTTCGCGCTGAGCCTGTCGAAGCGCGGCCAGGCGCTCAGGCGACGGCCGGACTTCGACAGGGTATTTCGGGGTATTTCGGTATTTCGGGGACAGTATATTTAATTGCCCCAAGCGACGCCGCGTTCTACGCCAGCGCGGCAGCCCAGACGCCGCGGATGGCGTCTTCGGAAACCTCGCTGGTGATGAAGCTCTTGCCGATGCCGCGGGCGAGGATCAGCGTCATGCGGCCGTGCTTCACCTTCTTGTCCTGGGTCATGTGGACGAGCAGGCGCTCGGGCGTCATGGCCTGGCCGGTGGCCTTGGGCGAGGTCGGCAGGCCCGCCGCCTCCAGATGCGCCTTCACGCGGGCCAGATCGTCCGCCGGGCAGAGCCCCAGGCGCACCGAAAGCTCGAACGCCAGCACCATGCCGATGGCCACGCCCTCGCCGTGCAGCAGCAGGTCGGAATAGCCGGTCTCCGCTTCCAGCGCATGGCCGAACGTGTGCCCGAGATTGAGCAGCGCCCGCTGCCCGGCTTCCGTCTCGTCGGCCTGCACCACGCGGGCCTTGGCCCGGCAGGCATGCATGACCGCCTGCTGGCGCAGGGCGGCATCGCCCTTCACCAGCGCCGGGCCGTGCGCCTCCAGCCATTGGAAGAAGGGCGCATCGTCGATGAGCCCGTATTTCACCACCTCCGCGTACCCGGCCAGGAACTGGCGGTGCGGCAGGCTGGCCAGCGCGTCGATATCGGCCAGCACCAGCTTGGGCTGGTGGAAGGCGCCGATGAGGTTCTTGCCCTGGGGCACGTTGATGCCGGTCTTGCCGCCGACCGAGGAATCCACCTGCGCCAGCAGCGTCGTCGGCACCTGGATGAAGGCCACGCCCCGGCGCAGCACGCTGGCGGCAAAGCCCGTGAGATCGCCGATCACGCCGCCGCCCAGCGCGATGATCGTGTCGCTGCGCTCCACGCCGTGGTCGAGGAGCGCACCGGTCAGCTCCTCCAGATGCCGGAAGCTCTTGGTCTGCTCGCCGGCGGGCAGCACGATCTCCCGCGCCTCGATGCCGGCCTCAGCCAGCGCCGCCTGCAGCGGCTGCAGGTAGAGGGCGGCCACATTTCCGTCGGTCACGATCACTGTCTTTGGGCGCGAGAGACGGGGGGCGATGTAACGTCCGGCGTCGGCCATGAGCCCGCTGCCCACGATGATATCGTAGGACCGGTCGCCCAGCGCCACCGGAACGGTGCCCGGCTTGCGTGTGTCGGTGAGCCCGATGCTCATATAGTCGTATGCTCCTTGGTGTCCTGCCGGGCGGCGAGGGCGGCGATGATATCGTCCACCACCTTCTCGTGCGGCCCGGTGCCGCTTTCCACACGGATATCGGCCTGTCGGTAATAGGGTTCGCGCTCCGCGGCAAGCCGGGTCAGCACCTCGCCGGGGTCCTTGTCCGCCAGGAGCGGCCGGTTGTTGCGCCGGGACACGCGCTCCACCAGCAGGGCCACGGGGGCGTGCAGCCAGACGGAAATGGCCCGCTCCTTGATGAGCGCCCGCGTCTCGTCATTGACGAAGGCGCCGCCGCCCGTGGCGATGACCTGCACCGGGCCGCCGATCAGCCGGGAGATCACCCGCTTCTCGCAATCCCGGAAGGCCGCCTCGCCATAGACCTCGAAAATGTCGGGGATGGTGAGCCCCGCCGCCGTTTCGATCTCCGCGTCGGCATCGACGAAAGGCAGGCCCAGCCGGCCGGCGAAGCGCCGCCCCACCGACGACTTGCCCGCCCCCATCAGCCCGACGAGCACGATGGACCGCTCAAGGTCCGGTCTCTTCTGGTCTGGCGTGGTGGTGTCGGTGGTCATCGGTCCCAAGGTCCTGCTGCGTTCCCTGTCATATATACCGCATGGGGCGCGTGCGTACAGGTGCGATGCGCCCGTGCCGCCGGGGCGGCAAACGGTGCAAGAGAACTGTTTCAATCCGGCGGCAAATTGCTCTAGACTGCGCCCAAGGCCGGCACTTGGCGGAAAAAATTTGAATAAGTAGCTGAAATTATGAAGACGTTTCTCGTAATCGTGGGGTTGATAGTCGTCGTTCTGGGAGCCGGATTCGTCTATCTCAATACCACTGACATTCCGGCGCCGACCACTCATGTGGAGAAGTCGCTCGATGACCAGATCCCCAAATAAGTCCGGGCGGTTTCTGGCGCTGCTGCTTGCGGGGTCGGTCCTGGCGGGGCCGCTGTGCGGCATCGCCCAGGCGCAGGTGCGCATCATCACGCCGGATCGGGACAATGGGCTCGACCAGCCGGAGGTGGAGGAGCTCGATACGCTGCAGCCCCCCGCCGGCCAGGGCGTCCAGGGGCCAGACGGCCAGGGACTCGACCAGGGACTCGGCCAGGAAGGCGGCGCCACGGGTGCGCCGATGAGCATCCTGCCCGGCCCCAAGGTGCCGCCGCCCGACCAGCCGGCCACCGCGCTGCAGCCGGGCCCCCTGCCCTCCGACGGCCTGGTGGAAGAAGGCGACGTGCAGATCGGCTCTCTCGACCAGCCGGACCCCTCCTCCATCGGCACGCTCAATGAGAACAATGGCGGCTTTGCCTGGACCATGTGGCAGGGGTCGGACCTTGCCATGGTGCGCGCCCTCATGCAGGAGCTTCCGGGCCCCCTGCAGTCCAGCATCCTGCAGGACCTGGCGCGCCGCGTGCTCCTGACCTCCGCCGCCGTGCCGGAAAACCTCGGCGGGGCGCCCGTGGACGAGGGGGCGCCCAACCTCCTGACCGTGCGGCTGGACCGCCTGGCCGCCGCCGGCTGGCTGGACGACAGCGCCCGGCTGCTGGAGCGCATCGCGCCTTTCAGCGTGGGCCCCGAGCTCGAACGGCGGCGGGCCGACATATACCTCCTGCAGGGCAAGGTGGACCAGGCCTGCGGCCTGGCGGAAACCGCCTTGCGGCACAGTGGGGCTGCCTACTGGCTGCGCCTCTCCGCCTTTTGCGACGCCAAGGACGGCAGGGTGGACGCGGCGGGCCGCACGCTGGACCTCCTGGCCGAGACCGGCCCCAGCGATCCGCTCTATGACGCGCTCCTGACACAGGTCATCAGCGGCAAGACGGGGGCCGCGCCGGACGACATGTCCATGTCCGACGTCTCGCCCCTGGTCTTCGCCATGCTGGGCACGCTGGAGATCCCGCTCAACGCGGAAATCCTCCTGTCCTCCTCGCCCATGCTCTACAGCGCCGTGGCCAATGCCAAGAACGCCGCGCCGACGGTGCGCCTGGAAGCGCTGGAACAAGCGGCCGCCATCGGCGCCGTGCCCCTGGACCGTCTGGCCCAGGCCTATGCCTCGCAGACGTTCAGCGACGATCAATTGGCCGGCGTCATGGACCAGCTCTACAGCGGCGGCGGCGCCGAGCTCAACGCCAAGCTCTACCAGCTCGTGAGCAAGAGCGGCGACGCCGCCAGCCGGCTGGAATATCTCTCGGCGGCCTGGAGCCTGGCGCACCGCCAGGGCCAGTTCCCCCTGATCGCGCGGCTCTATCTGGACGCCACGCGCTCCATCGAGCCCTCTCCCGAGTTTCTGCAATATGCCGGTGACGTGGTGAGGGTCCTGCTTCTGGGCGGCGCCACGGACCGGGCGGCCTCCTGGTACGAACTGGTACGCCGCTCCGCCTCCGGCAATGCCCAGGACCTGACGGCCACGGGCACGCTCCTCAATATCTGGCCACTCTTCCATCTGGCCGAGCGGGATACGGGCGTGCCCTTCTCCGACCAGATCCTGGACCTCTGGTGGCAGGCGCAGGTCACCGCCGAGGGCGACGAGCGCATCCGCCGCGGACGGCTGTTCTTCAGCCTGCTGGAGGCTCTGGACTATACGGTGCCGGAGCGCTTCTGGGTCGAGGTCTCGGGCAGCCCCGCGGCGACCCCCGACCGGGCCCCCTCCATCGCGCACTGGCGGGCGTTGCTGCGGGCCGCCGCGGCCGACCGGGTGGGCGAGACGGTGCTGGCCAGCCTCGACGGGCTGGGCGCGCAGGGCCTCGCCATGACCTCGCTGGCCTCGCTCTCCAGCGTCATCGGCGAGTACCGGCAGGTGGGCCTCATCCCCGAGGCGAACCGTCTCGCGGTGGAAGCCGCCATCATGCGCGGACTCTGACCGCGAACCGCAACGTGAACAGGGGAGTGCATGGCCCGGGCCGGGGGTGAGTCAGCGCGTCTCATAGAGACCTTTCTGGAAATGCTCTCGGCCGAACGGGGGCGCGGCCATAACACGCTCGCCGCCTATGAGCGCGACCTCGGCCTCTTTGCCGAATTCGCCGCCGGGCGGGGCTATAGCCTGCTCACCGCCGACGACGGAACGCTCTCGGCCTATATGGCCCATCTGGCCGGCCAGGGCTTCGAGGCCAGCACCCAGGCGCGCCGCCTCTCGGCCCTGCGCCAGTTCTACCGCTTCCTCTTCGCCGAGGGCAAACGCCCGGACAATCCCACACTCAAGATCGACGGCCCGCGCCGCCGGCGGCCGCTCCCCAAGACGCTGAGCGAGGACGAGGTGGATGCGCTCATCTCGCTCGCCGCTGAAAAAGCGGAGACGGGCGAGCCCCGCGCCGTCAGGCTCAAGGCGCTCATCGAGGTGATGTACGCCACCGGTCTGCGCGTCTCGGAGCTGGTGGAATTGCCGCTTGCCGCGGCCAGGGGCAATCCGAAGGTCCTGTCGGTGACCGGCAAGGGCCGCAAGGAGCGGCTGCTGCCCTTGAGCGAGCCCGCCCGCGAGGCCATGGCGGATTATCTGAAGGTGCGGCCCTTTTTCGCCGAGCGGGCGGGCCATGCGGGGGAGCGCTATCTCTTTGCCTCACGCGGCAAGTCCGGGCACCTGACCCGCCATCGCTTCCTGCAACTGTTGCAGGCGCTGGGGGCGGAAGCGGGTATCGACCCGGCGCGGCTCACCCCGCATGTGCTGCGCCACGCCTTCGCCAGCCACCTGCTGGCCCACGGCGCGGACTTGCGTGCCGTGCAGCAGCTCCTGGGCCACGCCGACATCAGCACCACGCAGATCTACACCCATGTCCTGGAAGAGCGCCTGCGCACGGTCATGGCCGCGCACCCGCTGGCCTCTGAGGGCTGAGGTTTGGTGACATTTATCTTTTCTCGTCATTCCGGACGCGACTTTCCTCCAAGCCTACGGCTTGGCAAGGAAAGTCCGTGATCCGACCCGAAGGGCAGCGAAGCAAAATCTCGACCCGTCTGCCTGAGCCTAATTGGCGCGGGATTCCGGATACCGCGCTTTGCCAGCCAAAGCATAGCTTTGGGGCAAACCGGGTTCCGGAATGACGATGAGAGGAGGATTGGAGTCATGGCTGTCCACAGAACCCAGGGCGCGCTCATAACGTCGCCAACTGTTCAGTCCCCCTAATCCCGCGTGCGCGCCAGCCGGCGGCGGTGGCCGTTCCAGAGATAGAAGGCGTAGAGCGACATCAGGAAGAGCGTGATGGTGGTCAGTGCGTAGGGCACGCGGGGGCCGAAGTCGTAGAGCGCCGTGGCGCCCGTGCCGGCGGCGAAGGACCCGATGGCACGGCTGGCCTCCACGATGCCGGCCACGCCCCCCTGCTCCTCCGGCCCGACGGACAGCGACGCAGCACCGCTGAGCGCCGGCCCCACCAGCCCGACGGCAAGGCCGATGAGCGCGAAGAAGATGAGGAAGGAGGAGAGGCTGGAGCTGACGGTCACACCGAGAAGCCCCCCGGTTCCCACGGGCATGCCGATGGCCATCAGCGCATAGGGGTGCAGCCGGAAGCGGCGGATGATGAAGAGCTGGGTCCCCAGGGCGGCGATGGCCATCACGGTCAGGAGGGCGCCCACCGCCTGGCTCGTATCCTCGGAATTGTAGCCCAGATGGTCCTGCACATAGAAGGCGGCGAGCTGCAGATTGGCGGTGATGGCGAAGAAGGACGCGCTGGTCAGCACGATGACGGGCAGGATGCGCCGGTCGCCCATGCGCAGCGTGGTGGTCGTGTTCGCCGGGCGGTGCACCCGGGATTCCGGCAGCAGGACCCAGATCATCAGCGCCATCAGGAGCGCCCAGCCGCAGATGGCATAGAAGGGCACCAGCACGCCGAACCCGGCGAGCAGCCCGCCCACGCCGGGGCCCAACGCGCTGCCGATGCCAAACGAGGCGTTCACCCAGGAGAGCTTGGAGGTGCGGTCCTGCTCCGACGTCATGTCGGCGATGTAGCCGCTGGCGGGTCCGTTCACCGCCGAGACCGTGCAGGTGGACACGATGCGGCAGAGCAGCATGGCGGTGAATACGGCGGCCGCCGCCAGGATGCCCCTCAGCCCCAGCTCGATGGAGGCCACAAACCCGAGCTGCGCCAGGCCATAGCCGACAAAGCCCACCATGAGGACCGGCTTGCGCCCCCACATGTCGCTCTTGCGGCCCCAGAAGGGCGCGCAGAAGAAGAGGCAGACGGAGCCCGTGGCGAAGATGACGCCGATCTCGAATTCGGTGAAACCCAGTTGCCGGCCCACGGGCGGCAGGATGGCGAAAAGCAGCGAGAAGCCCATCCCGAAGGTCACCAGGCCGACGACGAGCAGAAGGAGCGACCGCCGTGTGAGCGTGGTCTCCGCTTGTGTTGGACAGGTCGTAATGGCGGGTCCCCTGAAATTGGCGTGACACACCCTAAATACCTGATTGCATGGGGATGGCAAGACGGGAATAGCGCGTTCGCCGTGCCGAATTTGACACTTGCTTGACAAGGCAGGACGCTGCTTCTAGCTTCCGCTGTCTTGGAGCGCGGCGGGCCTCGACGCCGCCGGAGCCAGATTTTTTGAGCAGGATTCATGGCCACGTTTCTGGAATTCGAAAAGCCGATTGCCGAACTGGACAGCCGCATCCGTGAGTTGCAGCGCCTGTCCACCACGGATGGTATGGACATCGCATCGGAAGTGGCCACGCTGGAGAGCAAGCTCGAGCAGCTTCTGCAGCAGACCTACAAGAAACTGGACCCCTGGCAGAAGACGCAGGTGGCGCGCCATCCCGACCGCCCTCATTTCAAGGATTATGTGGCCGCTCTCTTCGAGAATTTCACGCCGCTGGCCGGCGACCGCGCCTTCGCCGACGACCAGGCGCTGATCGGCGGGCTGGCGCGTTTCCGCGGCCGCTCGGTCATGGTCATCGGCCATGAGAAGGGCGACGACACGGCCAGCCGCATCAAGCACAATTTCGGCAGCGCGCGCCCCGAAGGCTATCGCAAGGCCATCCGCCTGATGAAGCTGGCGGACCGCTTCGACCTGCCCGTCATCACCCTGGTGGACACGGCGGGCGCCTATCCCGGCATCGGCGCCGAGGAGCGCGGCCAGGCCGAGGCCATTGCCCGCTCCACCGAGGCCTGCCTGGAGCTGCACACCCCGCTCGTTTCCGCCATCGTGGGCGAAGGCGGGTCGGGCGGCGCCGTGGCGCTCGCCACGGGCAATGCCGTTCTCATGCTGGAACATTCCATCTATTCGGTGATCTCGCCCGAGGGCTGCGCCTCGATCCTCTGGCGCGACGCCGCCAAGGCGTCAACCGCCGCCCAGGCGCTCAAGCTCACGGCGCAGGACCTGCTGGAGCTGAAGGTGATCGACCAGATCGTGCCCGAGCCTCTGGGCGGGGCGCACCGGGCGCCCCAGGCCGCCATGGCCAGCCTGGGCGCCGCCATCGAAAAGACGCTCGACACGCTGTGCCCGCTCTCCAGGGACGAGCTCAAGGCCGCCCGCCGCGAGAAGTTCCTGCATATGGGCGGGGTGCTGGAGCGTGCCGCCAACGGCGGCAAGGGCACCACCTCCCGCAAGGGCAAATCCACCCCCGAAGGCTGATCGGGGCTCATTTCCGGACATTATTGAGCATGTCCAGAGACGCGCTGTCGCGCGCCCCCTCTCCCCAAAAAGGGCGAGGGCTCCTCCTTTGGCCTCTCCGCACCAGCGACCGGACGGAGGGTTCAGCGGCAGGGTGATGACTCGCGGCAGTATCGTCACTGCCGCTTGAACTCACATCCCCCGGTCATGCCCGCGAAGGCGGGCATCCATTGGCGCGGTCTTTCCACCAGCAGTACTGGCTGAGATATCGCATGGACCCTTGCCTTTGCGAGGGTGACGGATGGAAAAAATATAGCGATTCAACCCAAAACCGCACTCTCTGGCCCCGTCTGGGCGAAGGGCTTGCCCAGACGTTCAAACCGCCGGAGCGCCTATGCCACCGCGCCGTGGCAGTGCTTGTACTTCTTGCCCGAGCCGCAGGGGCAGGGGGCGTTGCGGGGGACGCGCCCCCAGGTCCTGGGGTCGTTGGGGTCCATGGCGGCAGCAGCAGCGGGGGCCGCGGCGAAATTCTCTTCCGCCGCCAGATTCCGGCCGGTCAGCGGGTCGGGCCGGTTCTCCTGCATCACCTGCGGCCCCTTGGGCTGCAGCGTTTCCTCGGGCGGCGGCGTTTCGCGCGGCTGGAACTCCAGATGGAAGAGCAGCAGCGTCACTTCCTCGCGCACGCGGGCGAGCAGGTTCTCGAAGAGGGCGAAGGCCTCGCTCTTGAATTCGTTCAGCGGATCGCGCTGGCCATAGGCGCGCAGCACCACGCTCTTGCGCAGATGATCGAGCTGCAGCAGATGGTCCTTCCAGTGCTGGTCCAGCACCTGCAGCAGGAAGCTCTTCTCGATGCGGCGCAGCAGCTCGGGGCCGAAATTGGCGGCGCGTTCCGCCATGCGCCGGTCGGCGGCGTCGCGCAGGCGCTCGGAAATCTGATCCTCGTCGATGCCTTCTTCCTCGGCCCATTCCCTGACGGCCAAGTCCAGGTTGAAGATGCGCTTCACCTCGACTTCCAGACCTTCCGAATCCCACTGCTCGGGCAGGGCCTTGGGCGGAATGTGGCGCTCCACCAGGTCTTCCACGATGGCGTGGCGCATCTCCACCAACTCTTCGTTCACATCCTCGGCCGACATGAACTCCTTGCGCTGTTCGTAGATGACCTTGCGCTGGTCGTTCATCACGTCGTCGTATTTCAGGATGTCCTTGCGGATGTCGAAGTTGCGCTGCTCCACCTTGGACTGGGCCTTCTCGATGGCCTTGTTGATCCAGGGGTGGACGATGGCCTCGCCTTCCTCCAGCCCCAGCTTGACGAGCATGTTCTCCATGCGCTCGGAGCCGAAGATGCGCATCAGATCATCTTGAAGGCTGAGATAGAATTTGGAGCGGCCGGGGTCGCCCTGGCGGCCGGAACGGCCGCGCAGCTGGTTGTCGATGCGCCGGCTCTCATGCCGCTCGGTGCCGATGATGTAGAGCCCGCCGGCGGCGCGCACCCTCTCCTTGTCCTCGGCGATTTCCGCCTTGATCTCCTCGATCTTCTTCTCGCGCTCGGCCTCGTCCTCGATATGGGCGGCCTCCCGCTCGATGCGCATCTCCAGATTGCCGCCGAGCTGGATGTCGGTGCCGCGGCCGGCCATGTTGGTGGCGATGGTGACGGCCCCCGAGCGGCCGGCCTGGGCCACGATATAGGCTTCCTGCTCATGATAGCGGGCGTTCAGCACATTGTGCTTGACCTTGCGCTTCTTCAGCAGCTCCGAGAGCAGTTCCGACTTCTCGATGCTCACCGTGCCCACCAGCACCGGCTGGCCGCGCTTCTGGCAGTCCTCGATCTCGTCGATGATGGCGTTGTATTTCTCCGCCGCCGTCCGGTAGACCTCGTCGTTCTCGTCCTTGCGCTGCACGGGCAGGTTGGTCGGGATCTCCACCACGCCCAGGCCGTAGATGGACATGAATTCTTCCTGCTCGGTCATGGCCGTGCCGGTCATGCCGGCGAGCTTGGGGTAGAGGCGGAAATAGTTCTGGAAGGTGACGGAGGCGAGCGTCTGGTTCTCGTTCTGGATGGAGACGCCTTCCTTCGCCTCCAGCGCCTGGTGCAGGCCCTCGGAATAGCGGCGGCCTTCCATCATGCGGCCGGTGAACTCGTCGATGATGACCACCTTGTCGTCCTTGACGATATAGTCGCGGTCGGCCTCGAAGAGCTTGTGGGCGCGCAGCGCCTGGTTCACATGGTGGACGATGGCCACATTCTCGATGGCGTACAAGCTGTCGCCGGCAAGCAGGCCCGCCTTGGCCAGCAAGTCCTCGATATGCTCGGTGCCGGCTTCCGTCAGGGTGGCGGTGCGGCTCTTCTCGTCGACGTCGTAATCCTCGTCCGTCAGCTGCGGGATGACGGCGTTCACCTGTCGGTAGAGGTCGGAATTGTCTTCCGTCGGACCGGAGATGATGAGCGGCGTGCGCGCCTCGTCGATGAGGATGGAGTCCACCTCGTCGACGATGGCGTAATTGAAGGGCCGCTGCACCATGGCGTCCAGCGAATACTTCATGTTGTCGCGCAGGAAGTCGAAACCGAATTCGTTGTTGGTGCCGTAGGTGATGTCGGACGCATAGGCCTCGCGGCGTTCATTGTCGTCCAGCCCGTGGACGATGCAGCCGACGGTGAGCCCCAGGAAACGGTAGATCTGGCCCATCCACTCGGCGTCGCGCTTGGCCAGATAATCGTTGACCGTGACCACATGCACACCCTTGCCCTCGAGCGCGTTCAGATAGACCGGCAGGGTGGCGACCAGCGTCTTGCCCTCGCCGGTGCGCATTTCGGAGATGCGGCCCATATGCAGGACCAGCCCGCCCATGAGCTGCACGTCGAAAGGGCGCATGCCCAGCACGCGCTTGGAGGCTTCGCGCACCGTGGCGAAGGCTTCGGGCAATATGTCGTCCAGGGTCTCGCCCTTGGCCAGCCGCTCCTTGAAGAGCACGGTCTGGTGTTTCAGCTCGTCGTCCGACATCGTCTCGATGCTGGGCTCCAGCGCCGTGACGGCGTCGATCTTCGGTCGCATGACTTTCAGAAACCGGTCGTTCTCTGAGCCAAAGACCTTTTTGGCAAGTGTACCGAAACCCAGCATTGCACTCTCGATATTGGAAGAAACGAATTCGTCGAGGACGGATAACCCCGCTCGACACATAAGCACGGCAGGGGCCCCTGTCAACTGAACCCCACTGGAACCGCGCACCGAACCTCATTATAAAGAGCCCGGTCGGGCGGATCATAGACAAACCGCCCTGACTCCTGGCTGAACGAATTCGAGAGAGATCATGAAGACATCCCCACTCGCACCCCCGGATTTTCCTGCCCTCGAACCGGTGAAGGGGGTGCGCATCGGCGCCGCCGCCGCCGGCATCCGCTATCAGGGGCGGGACGATCTGGCCATGGCGGCGGTGGCCCCGGGCAGCACCGTGGCGGGCGTCTTCACCACCTCGCGGACCTGCGCCCCGTCCATCCTCTGGAGCCGCGCCGCGGCCAACAGGGCGGGAGGCGGGAACGGCTTCGGCCTCGTCGTCAATGCCGGCAACGCCAATGCCTTCACCGGTGCGGCCGGCATGGCCGCCGTCAACGAAACCGCCAGTGCCGCGGCGGCGCTGCTGGGCTGCGACGCGGGGGATGTGTTCGTGGCCTCCACCGGGGTCATCGGCGAGCCGCTGGATGTCGGCAAGCTGACCGCCGCCCTGCCGGGGCTTTACGAGCGTCTGAGCGAGAGCGGCCTGGCGGCCGCGGCGCAGGCCATCCGCACCACCGATACCTTCCCCAAGGGCGCCAGCGTCAAGACCGAAATCGCCGGAAAGGCGGTCACCATCTCGGGCATCGCCAAGGGCTCCGGCATGATCGAGCCCAACATGGCCACCATGCTGGCCTATGTCTTCACCGATGCGGCCATCGCGCAAGGGGCGCTGCAGGACATTCTCCTGGAGGTCAACGAGAAGAGCTTCAACGCCATCACCGTGGACAGCGACACCTCGACCAGCGACATGCTGCTCCTCTTTGCCACGGGCAAGGCGGGCAATCCCCTCGTCGAGCGGGCCGGCGATCCGGCGCTCGGCGCCTTCCGCGAGGCGCTGACCGGGCTGATGGTCGATCTCGCCACCCAGATCGTCAAGGACGGCGAGGGCGCCACCAAATTCATCACCATCGACGTGGGCGGAGCCGAGAGCGACCAGGCCGCCAGGCGCATCGCCAAGGCCATCGCCAATTCGCCCCTGGTGAAGACCGCCATCGCCGGCGAGGACGCCAATTGGGGCCGCATCGTCGCCGCCGCCGGCAAGGCCGGCGAGGCGGTGGACCCGGACCGGCTGGTCATCCGCTTCGGCGGCACGGTGGTCACCGAAAAGGGTGCCCGCGTGCCGGACTATGACGAGGGCAAGCTCGATGCCCACCTCAAGGGCCAGTACATCGACATCGCGGTGGACTTAGGCATCGGCGACGGCCAGGCCCGCGTCTGGACCTGCGACCTCACCCACGGCTATATCGACATCAACGCCGACTACCGGTCATGAGCGGAGTGTCGGGATACCCGTTCGGGCTGAGCCTGTCGAAGCCCGGCCGCAGCCGGGGCGCTTGCCGTCCTTCGACAAGCTCAGGACGAACGGTGGAGTGAGCGGAACCGTGGAACCCAGGCCCATCGTGCTTGTCGCCGCCGTGGCGCTCATTGACGCCGATAACCGCGTGCTCATCGCCCAGCGGCCGGAGGGCAAGGCCATGGCCGGGTTGTGGGAGTTTCCGGGCGGCAAGGTGGAAGACGGCGAAACGCCGGAGGCGGCGCTGATCCGCGAGCTGGAGGAGGAGCTCTCCATCCGGGTGACGGAGCCGTGTCTCGCGCCCTTCACCTTCGCCTCCCACAGCTATGAGGCGTTCCACCTCCTCATGCCGCTCTATCTCTGCCGGCGCTGGGAGGGGCTGGTGATCCCCCGCGAGGGCCAGGCCACGAAATGGGTGCGGGCGAAGGCGTTGCGCGACTATCCCATGCCCCCCGCCGACGAGCCGCTGGTCAGCATGCTGCTGGACCTGCTGTGACAGGCGTTGAAAACCTTCCTCGTCATCAAACAGGAGAAGGTTCGCCCTCACCCACTCCTCTCCCCCAGGAGCCTACGTGGTTCACACATCTCCGCGGGTGACCCGGAATGACCTCCTCCCCCTTGATGGGAGGGGGGCACCATGGGGCGTGTCCCCCGCATGTTTCAGACAGATGTGTGAATATCGTAGCCCAGGAGAGGGGGCTTTCTTCACCTCTGCTGGGGAGAGGTCAACGCGGAGCGTCGGGTGAGGGGATATCCTGGCCGAATGGAACGCCTGAGCTGTCAGTCACATATCGATGCGACCTGTTGATTCCACTTCCGGTTTCCGTGCTTCGGACATATCCTCATAATGTTTTGGGGTTGAGGTTCCTGAAAAAGGGGGAATGCAATGTCGATGTTTCGGGAGTTCAAGGAATTTGCCGCGCGCGGCAATGTGATCGACCTGGCGGTGGCCGTGGTCATGGGCACCGCTTTCGGCGCCATCACCAAATCCCTGGTGGACGATATCGTCATGCCCATCGTGGGGTTGGCCGTGGGCAATGTGGATTTCAGCAGGCTGGTCATCACCTTGAGGGAGGCCGCGGGCGACATGCCGGCGGTGACCATCAATTACGGCGTCTTCATCAATGTGCTGATCAATTTCATCATCATTGCCTTCGCCATGTTCCTGCTGGTCAAGGGCATCAACAGCCTGAAGCGCAAGCAGGCCGAGGCGCCGCCCGAGGAGAAGCCGGCGCCGCCGCCCGCCGACGTGCTGCTGCTCACCGAAATCCGGGATCTCCTGAAGGCGCGGCAATAGGCCTTTCCACGAGGGGCCGCGGCCCGGCCGTGGCTCCCTTTGCCCGCCGCTACTCTTCGGCCCGCCGGGTGCGGATCGTCACCCCCGCCTCCAGGGTGCGGTGCACGGGGCATTTCTCGGCGATCTCCATGAGGCGGGCCAGCTGCTCGTCGCTCAGCGCACCGTCGATCTCGATCTCGCGGGTGACGACATCCAGCTTCGCCTCCGCCTCGGCGCAATGGACGCAGTCGGCCTCATGCCGCCTGGCGTGGGTGAGCCGGGTGACCACCTTCTCCAGCGGCCAGCCCTTGCGCCGGGCATAGAGCTGCAGGGTCATGTTGGTGCAGGCGCCGAGGCCCGAAAGCAGCAGGTCATAGGGCGAGGGGCCCATGTCGTCCCCGCCCTGCACCCTGGGTTCGTCGGCCAGCAGGGCGTGGCGGCCCGCCTCGACGGACTGGGTGAACGGCCCGCCCGCCGTCTCCGCCGCCACCACGCCTTCCGGCGGCACCGGCTCCTCCTGGGCCCGCGGCAGGTAGGGCTCCACCCAGGCGCTGACCAGCGACGCGGCATAGGCCGCATCCGCCGGCCGGATGAGCAGGTGATCGGCGTCGCCCAGTGTCACGAAGCTCTTGGGGTGGCGGGCGGCCTCGTAGATCTGCCGGGCGTTCTCGATGCCCACGATGTCGTCCCGCGGGGCGTGCAGCACCAGGAGGGCGCGGTCCAGATGCGCGATGCAGTCCGCCAGCGCCTGGCCCCGCGCGTCCTCGACGAATTCCCGGGTCACGGAGAAGCGCCGCCCGGCGATCTCCACGTCGCCCTTGCCGTCCTGTTCCACGGCCGTGAGATCGCCCATATGCCGGAGAACATGGGCCACATCGAAAGGGGCGGCGATGGTGACCACGGCCCGGCAGGCGGGAATGCGCGCCGCCGCCGCCAGCACCGCCGCCCCGCCCAGGCTGTGGCCGATGAGGATGTGCGGCCCGCCCCATTGCGCCGCCAGATAATCGGCGGCGGCCACGAGATCGGCCACATTGGACGAGAAATGGCTGTTGGCGAACTCGCCGTCGCTGCCGCCGAGCCCCGTGAAATCGAAGCGCAGCGCCGCGATACCCTTCTGCGCCAGGCCCCTGGCGATGCGCGAGGCGGCATGGCTGTCCTTGGTGCAGGTGAAGCAATGGGCGAACAGGGCCACGGCGCGGGGGCGGCCGATGAGCGGCAGCTCCAGCCGCCCGGCAAGCCGCACGCCCCCGGCATTCTCGAAGCTGATATGGTGCGAACGGTGGATCATGCGCCAATGCTGGCACGCGGCGGCAAAGGAGTGAATGAAAAACAGAAGGCGCGGCCCGCGTTAAGCCGCTTGATTTTAGCCGCGAGCCCGCATACCGTCGCCTCAATGCGGGCGTAGCTCAATGGCAGAGCAGAAGCTTCCCAAGCTTACGACGAGGGTTCGATTCCCTTCGCCCGCTCCATTTTTCCCCTTGCGACTGGTTTGCCGAGTTCCCACGTTTAACCTATGTAAACGCATGGCCGGAAAGGGCGCGGCTGGCGACAGGACTTGGAACTCGCGGGGTTGAGAATCGTTCCCCCATTACACCGCCGGATGAAGGCTCCATTTGAGGCACCCCCAGGATTTCGGCGCTGTGGCTAACCTCTGCGAGGGCAAGGGGCATGAGCGGCTCACCGCCTGAGACGCTGCCCCCTTGGAGCATGAGCCCCCTGGAGCATCACGCCAAAGTGAGCTTTTCGTGAAACAGTATTATCTTCCAGTTTCCTATTAGATGTTTTAGAATGAATTTAATTTAAGGGAAGTAGCCGGGGGCAGTTCTAGGAGATCGATGGAGGTCAGTATGGCGACCGGACACAAATTCGGCTTTGGAACGATCGACCAGAAGTTCATGAAGAAGGCCATGTCCTTCCCGCTTCTGGATCGGGAGCATGAGCTGGAGCTGGCGACCAAATGGCGCAGCAACGGCGATGAAGAGGCCCTCCATGAGTTGACCAACGCCTATGTGCGCCTGGCCATCAGCGCCGCCGCGCGCTATCGCAATTACGGCCTGCCCATGAACGACCTCATCCAGGAAGGCATGATCGGTCTCATGCAGGCGGCCGAGCGGTTCGACCCCGAGCGGGGCGTCCGCTTCTCGACCTATGCCAGCTGGTGGATCCGGTCCTCCATGCAGGACTACATCCTGCGCAACTGGTCCATCGTGCGCACCGGCACCACGGCCGCCCACAAGAGCCTGTTCTTCAATCTGCGGCGGCTGCGCCAGCGCATCGAGCCCGACAGCGACCGGCCCCTCAGCCATGAGGGCCGGGAGGACATCGCCGAGGAACTGGGCGTGCAGGTGCGCGACGTGGAGATGATGGAAGGCCGGCTTTCCGGCGTCGACCGGTCGCTCAACAGCGTCCTGTCGGAAGGCGGGGATTCCGAGTGGCAGGATTTCCTGCCCGACCCGGGCCCCGGACCGGAAGAGCTGGTGATGAATTCCATGGACGCCAAGGCGCGCAGCCGCTGGCTGGAGGCGGCGCTGACCGGCCTCAACCCGCGCGAGCTGATGATCATCCAGGAGCGCCGGCTGAAGGACGAGACGGCGACGCTGGCCAGCCTTGGCGACAAGCTGGGCATCAGCAAGGAGCGGGTGCGGCAGATCGAGGCGCATGCCCTGAAAAAACTGCGCACGGCCCTCGAGGAGGCCACCGGCAACCCCGTCGATGCCGGCCTCGTGGACTACGCCCAGCAGTAAAGAGTTCCCGTCAGACGGGTTTTCCCCTTCCTTTGTCGCCTTCCCCACCCTCTTGCGAGGGTGGGGTTTTCTTTACGAGCCGCAGCGCCGCCCGCGGCGCATCTCACGCCCACCGGCACAGATGAGACATGGGGGCATGCCGTCATTGCCGGCCCCTTAGAGTGGGCCGTGATTAGAGTGGTTTCATGTTAACCGGAGTGACCTTCCCAATTCGTCATGCCCGCCTTGTGCGGGCATCCGGGCGGCCATCAGGCCGCAGCGCGCCGAGGCGCGCGTGACGGCGCGAGCATCCCCTGCTTCAACCTAAGCACAGCAGGGTCTAGAGGCGCGGCAATCCAGTCTCTCTCCGCCGGCGGTTGCTGGATTGCCGCGTCGGCTTCGCCTCCTCGCAATGACGGCCCTCTATATGATTTCCTGTTATCAGTCGAATATCTGACTCACATAGCCCGTGAGCAGGGTTCCGGCACGGGGCCCACACTCACTCCGCCACGATGACCTTGAGCTTCTGGCCCACCTTCAGGTCGCTGGCCGTCTCCAGGCCGTTGAGCACCAGCAGCCGCTCGATATTGTAGCTGTCGGCGAAGGGCATGCGCTGGGCGAAGCTGTTCAGCGTGTCACCGGCCTTCACCGTGACAATATCCACGCGGTAAGGCTTGGCGTCCGCCCGCTCGGCGGCGGTGATCTTATGAAAGCTGTTGACCAGGCTGTTGAAGCCGGAGAGCAGGGCCTCGGGCGCCGGCGGCGGCGAGACGAGCTGGAAGCGGAACACCCGCTCGCCCTCCAGGCGCACCGCCACGAAATGGCTCTCCACCTGCCCGTCCTGCGAGCGCAGGAGGGCGCTGCCGCTGGCCGCCGGCATGCCGTTCACCGTGAACTGCCGCAGATTGGAGACCTGCACGCCCTTGGCCCAGGTCTGGGTGATGTACTGGCTCATGGAGGTGCCGGCCGGGGCCGAGGCGCCGTCGAAGATCACGCCGCTGTTCTGTCCCGCCTGGATGACCACGGCCTCGGGCGAATTGGCGATCTTGTAGCCGCTGGGCGCCTCGAAGGCGAAGCCCATGGTCGGGTGGATGAACTTCTGCCCGCGCACGAAGCCCTGGGCCGGGTCCTCGCCATAGAGAAGCCCGTCGATGATCTCCAGATAGCGGTCGGGGTAGCGCGGCAACTGGTTGGGCTGCATATCGCTCCCCTCGGCCTCCGCAATGGCTTCTTTCACGCGCTTGGCCGTATTGGGGTGGGTCTGCAGGAAATCGCTCTCCGGCTGTTCCTGGCCGGCCATGCGGGCTTCCAGGTCGCTGTAGCGCCGCAGCGTGTCGAGGAAATCCGCCTGGGCGAAGGGGTCGAGCCCGATGCGGCTGATATAGCGGATGCCCAGCTTGTCGGCCTGCAGCTCCTGCCCGCGCGAGAAGCTGAGGAGGTAGAGCTGCGAGCCCTGCTGCGCGAGCTGGCCCACCTCGGGACTGCCGAGCAGCACGCCCAGAATCTGCGAGCCGATGCCCGCCACATTGGCCCGGCTGTAGCGCTCGGCCGTATGCCGCGCCGTCACATGGCCGATCTCATGGCCGATGACACCCGCCAGCTCCGCCTCGGAATTGGCATAGGCCATGAGGCCACGGGTGATATAGACATAGCCGCCCGGCAGCGCGAAGGCGTTGACCAGCGGATCGTTCAGCACGGTGAAGGTGAACTGCTCGGCCGGCAGCTCCGCATGTTCGGCCAGGCGCTTGCCGATCTGCTTCACATAATTGGTCACCTTGGCATTGTCGTATTCGCCGCCATATTGCTCCACGATCTTGGGATGCTCCTGCGCCCCGAGCTGGCGTTCCTCGCTCGGCGACATGAAGGCCGTGAACTGGCTCTCGCCCGTGGCGGGATTGGTGGTGCACTGGCTGAGGCCCAGCCCCGCCATGAGGATGAAAGGTATGAGGAGCGCCCTGCGCATCCTGGTCTTGCTGTCTGTTCCGAACATGCCGCTAATCCCCCTGGGCTGACAGAAATTCCATATCCTGGGCACTGACCAGCCGTATCAAGGGGCCGTTCCAGTCCTCCAGCATGCCGCGCACCCGGATGCGGTGTCCCGCCAGGCCGGTGAGCTCCGGCCTCTCCTTCTCAAAGGCTCGGGACACATCGCCTTCCAGGAGCACGGTAAAATCGGTTTTATAATCGGCGCCAAAGTTGACGTAAATGCGGCCCTTGACCCTGGCCACCTCCGCGACCCGGCCTTCCACCACGGCAAAGCCCGTGGCGGGCATGGGCGCGCCTGCCTGGTAGACGCGCAACGCATCCGCCCAGAGGCCGCGTTTCTGCTGGCGCGCCACGTCTTCCGCGGCAAGAAGGGGGCTTATATCGCCTCCGATACCGTCCCGCGGGTCCACGACGGCCAGGCCGCGGCCGAGCAGGACCGCCTCCAGGTCGCCGCCGTCCAGGCGGGCGGTGACCAGCACCCGCTGCCAGCGGTCCAGTCCTAAGCGCTCCATGGCAACCGGACGCCCCACGCAGATCTCGCGCAGGACGGCCACCGCCCGCTCCTGCAGCGGGGCCGCCGCCGGGCCGAGCGCTTGGGGCAGCCGGAGATGGGCCAGGCGCATAGCTGTGCCGTCCCCGGTGACCAGCGTGCCGTCCGGCAGCACGCGGGCGACGGGGCTGGCCCCGGCGGCCACGGCGAGGCCGGGCAGCAACAGCAGGAAAGCGACAAGAATGCGGACGCAGGACATGCCCTCCATAGTAGGGCAAGTCGCTCGGCAAGTGTATGCCGGGCGACGGCCGCGCACAAAAAAGAGGCGCCGCGGGGAGCGACGCCTCCAAATTGGCAAGGTGTCCGGCAGGGTATTAGAAGGAGGCTCCCACCGAGAAGACCGCTGCGGCATCGCCACGGTTGCTGTCGACATAAGAGACGGACACGTCCCACTGCTCGTAGGTCACGCCCAGCGAGCCGCTCCAGTCGACCTTGGAACGGTCCAGCCCGCCCGGATCGGAGAACGCGCCGTCCTCCCAGCCCAGATGGGCGCCCACATAGAACGGGCTGTCGGGAATGGAGACGGTGCCGTCGCCATAGATGTAGAGGTTATCCTCGGTCAGGTTGTCCCAGTCGGGCGCATAGGCCGTGCCCAGCGTCCAGTCCAGCAGGCTGACGGTACCGCTCAACGAACCGTAGAATTCGTAATAATCGGAGCCGTTGCCCTCGGGATAGGCATAGTACAGGAAGCCGACGTCATAGCTCAGCCCGTCCGTGATGTCGCCGCCGTAGCCGCCGTAGAGGTCGATCTCGGTCTCGGAGTTGCCCACCGGCTCGATGCTCGATGCCCAGGTGCCGACATAGAAGCCGCTCATGCTGGCATCGAAGCCGCCCTGGATGGCCGGGTCCTTATCGCTCAGCGACAGGCCGCGGAAACGGTAGTCGCTGACCAGGGAGACGTTGGCGCTGAGGGCGACCGGATTGTCCTGCGCCAGGGCCGGACCCGTGAGAACGAATGCGGACGACCCGAGAACGATACCCGCCGTGAGCAGGGTCTTGGTAGTTTTCAGCATGTCATTTCCTCCAATTGAAGTTGTTTTTCGTCTTATCAGCCGAGCTTCTGGGAACCACGGCCGAATTCGGGGTACGCCTCCATGCTGAGCTCGGCGAGGTCGCCGCCCTCGGCTTCCTCTTCCGCGCTCAGGCGCAGGCCGATCGTGTACTTCAGGACAAGCCAGATGACGGCGCTGACGATGACCACGAAGGCGCCGATCGACACCACACCGATGAACTGCGACAGGAAGCCCGTGCCGTCATTGGTGAAGGGGACCGCCATCGTGCCCCAGATGCCGCACACCAGGTGCACGGACAGGGCGCCGACAACGTCGTCGATTTTCAGCTTGTCGAAGAGCGGTACGGCGAACACCACCAGCACGGCGCCGATACCGCCGATGATGATGGATGCGCCAATGGAGGGCGTAAGCGGTTCAGCGGTAATGGAAACCAGTCCCGCCAAAGCGCCGTTGAGCACCATAGTCAGGTCGACCTTCTTGTAAAGTATTTTTGTGAGGATCATGGCAACGACGGTGCCGCCGGCGGCCGCCATGTTGGTGTTGGCGAAGATCTGGCTCACCGCGATGGCATCGGCAGCGGAGCCGAGGGCGAGCTGCGAGGCGCCGTTGAAGCCGAACCAGCCGAGCCACAGGATGAAGGTGCCCAGCGTGGCCAGCGTCAGGTTGGAGCCCGGCATGGGGCGCACGCGGCCCTGGGCGTCGTACTTGCCGATGCGCGGGCCGAGGATGATGGCGCCGACCAGGGCCGCCCAGCCGCCGCAGGAGTGCACGATGGTCGAACCGGCGAAATCGCTGAACTCGTAACCGGCGAAGCCCGCCAGCGTCTCGTTGAGCCAGCCGCCGCCCCATTCCCAGGAGCCCTGGATGGGGTAGATGATGCCGGTCAGGATGGCGGTGAAGATGAAGAACGGCACGATCCTGATGCGTTCGGCGACGGTGCCCGAGACGATGGAGGCCGCCGTGGCGCAGAACACCATCTGGAAGAACCAGTCGGACGCCGAGGCATAACCGGCCGAGAAATCGCCGGCCATGGCCGCCGCGTCATCCGGCCCCCAGGGGCTGAAGGTGCCGATGAACCCGCCATCGACGCCCGCATACATGACATTGTAGCCGATCAGGAAGTAGAGGATGCCGGCCACCGCGTAGATGCCGATATTCTTCAGGCAAATCTCGGCCACGTTCTTGGAGCGGACCAGGCCGGATTCCAGCATGGCGAAGCCCGCCGCCATCCACATGACCAGAAAGCCGCCGATCAGGAACAGCAGGCTATTGAAGATATAGGCAGTTTCGGCAGAGACCTCGGCATGCGCCGGCGTCGCCGCCGCCAATCCCAAGAGTGTGGCCCCACAGGCTGCCCAGAGTTTCCTTTTCATGGTTCGGAACTCCCTCGTTTATGGTTTTACAGAGCGGCGGCGCCGGTTTCCCCGGTGCGGATCCGCATGACGTCATCAAGCGACAGCACGAAAATCTTGCCGTCGCCGATCGATCCGGTCTTGGCAGCGCTTTCGATGGTCTCTGTCACCTTCTCCACGGAGGAGTCCTCCACGGCGACGGTGATCTGCACCTTGGGGAGCAGGTTCACCTCGTATTCGGCGCCGCGGTAGATTTCCGTGTGGCCCTTCTGCCGGCCGTAGCCCCGCACTTCGGTCACGGTCAGGCCCTCGATGCCGGCGTCCGCCAGAGCATCCATCACGGCTTCGGCCTTGAATGGTTTCACGACGGCAATGATCAATTTCATGCCTCGCCCTCCCTCTTGTGATTGCACATGCAGCGTGTCCAGGACCGAACGAGGGATGCCCGCCCAGCCCGCCTACTGCACCGCAAAAGGCGTGCCAGTTTGGAAAAGAATATTTAAGGTATTGTATGCAAATACATTTTTCGGAAACTCATCAAAGGATGGCTCCGAAATCGGTCAACCGCACTGACCATTTTTTAGGCAGATTGAGCAATTGCACAAAATTTGCGCACAAATTTTGTGCGTCTGGACCCGGCCATAAAGTCAGGGACTTACGGCAGGATGGTCCTGGCGGGCACCACGGGAGCGTGTCCATGACAAGAAAGAGGCGCCGCGGGGGAACGCGACGCCTCGATGTGGCAAGGTGTCTCCAGGGAGACCGGGGAGTCTAGAAGGCGGCTCCGACGGAGAAGACGACCCCGGCGTCGCCGGCATCGCTGTCGACATAGGCGACCGAAAGGTCCCACTGCTGGTAGGTCACGCCCAGCTTGCCGCTCCAGTCGATCTTGTTGTCGGCGAAGGCGCCGTCTTCCCAGCCCAGATGGGCGCCCACATAGAATGGGCTGTCGGGGATGGAGACATTGCCGTCGCCGTAGATATAGAGATTGTCGTCGGAGCCGCCGTCGGCCGCGAAGTCCAGGTTGCCCTGGTCCGGCGCGTAGGCCGTGCCGACGGTCCAGTCGAGCAGGCTGACCGAGCCGCTGAACGAGCCGTAGATCTCGTAATAGTCGGACCCGTTGCCCTCGGGATAGGCGTAGTACAGGAAGCCGACGTCATAGCTCAACCCGTCCGTGACATCGCCGCTGTAGCCGCCGTAGAGGTCGATCTCGGTCTCGGAGTTGCCCACCGGCTCGATGCTCGACGCCCAGGTGCCCACATAGAAGCCGCCCATGCTGGCGTCGATGCCGCCCTGGATGGCCGGGTCCTTGTCGCTCAGCGAGATGCCGCGGAAGCGATAGTCGCTCACCAGCGCGACATTGGCGCTCAGGGACACCGGACCGGTCTGGGCGAGAGCCGGGCCGCTCATGGCCAGTGCCGACGCGCCAAGGACCAATCCCCCCGTGAGCAATATGGTCGCTGTCTTCTTCATATCGGTTTCCTCCAGTTGAATATGTTGCCTTACTGGACGACTTCGCCGTGCTGGACGATATCCAGCCCCTCGGTCTCGGTCTCGGGAGAGACGCGCAGGCCGACGAAGAGGCCAATCACCTTGAGGATCACGAACGTCATGACCGCGGTCCACACGATGGTGGCAGCGATCCCGTAGAGCTGCGTGACCACCTGTCCGGGATTGCCTTCGATGAGGCCGGCGTGACCGCCGATGGCCTCGGAGGCGAAGACGCCCGTCAGGATGGCGCCCACGATACCACCCACGCCGTGCACACCAAAGGCATCCAATGCATCGTCATAACCGAACATATGCTTGAGGCCCGTGGCGCCCCAGTAGCAGACGACGCCGGCCACCAGGCCGATGATCAGCGCGCCCGTGGGATTGACGAAGCCGGAGGCCGGGGTGATGGCGACCAGGCCCGCCACGGCGCCCGAGATGATGCCCAGCACGGAGGGCTTCTTGCGGGTGATCCATTCGGCGAACATCCAGGACATGCCGGCGGCCGCGGTGGCGATCTGCGTCACCAGCATGGCCATGCCCGCCGCGCCGCCGGAGGACACCGCCGAGCCGGCGTTGAAGCCGAACCAGCCGACCCACAGCAGGCTGGCGCCGGTGACCGAGAGGGTCAGATTGTGCGGCGCCATGTTCTCGGTGCCGTAGCCCTTGCGCTTGCCGAGCACCAGGGCCGCCACGAGCCCGGCCACGCCGGCATTGATGTGCACCACGGTGCCGCCCGCGAAGTCCAGCACGCCCGCACCGCCCAGGAAACCGCCCGGACCCCACACCCAATGGGCGATGGGGGCATAGACGATGATGAGCCACAGAGCGAAGAACCACAGGGTGGCGGAGAATTTCAGGCGATCCGCGAAGGCGCCGATGACCAGCGCCGGGGTGATGATGGCGAAGGTGAGCTGGAACATCACGAAGACACTTTCGGGGATCGTGCCGGACAGGGCGTCCACACCCATGCCCGCCAGCATGACGCGCGAGAAACCGCCGACGAAGGCGCTGCCCTCGGTGAAGGCCAGGGAATAGCCGACCACCAGCCACAGCACCGTGATCAGGCAGGTGCAGGCGAAGCACTGCATGAGCATGGTCAGCACGTTCTTCTTGCGCACCATGCCGCCATAGAAGAGCGCAAGGCCCGGAATGGTCATCATCAGCACCAGTGCGGTGGAGGTGAGCATCCAGGCGGTATCACCGGTGTCGGGGCCCGCCGCGTCCTGCGCCATGGCCGGCGAGACGACGCCGAGCAAGGGCACCAGGGCGCCGAGAATGGAGAGAATCTTCTTGTTCATGGTTCGGAACTCCTGATTGAAACGGTCACAGCGCGTCGGCGCCGGTTTCCCCGGTGCGGATGCGCATGACATGGTCGAGCGGCAGTACGAAAATCTTCCCGTCGCCGATCGACCCGGTCTTGGCGGCGGTTTCGATGGTTTCGGTCACCTTCTGGACAGACCCGTCATCCACGGCCACGGTGATCTGCACCTTGGGCAGGAGGTTCACTTCGTATTCCGCACCACGATAGATTTCGGTATGCCCCTTCTGTCGGCCGTATCCCCGGACTTCCGTGACGGTAAGGCCTTCGATACCAGAGGCCGAGAGCGCATCCATGACGGCTTCGGCCTTGAACGGCTTAACGACGGCGATGATCAGTTTCATGCCTCGCCTCCCCTTGGAAAATGTGGGTTTCGCAACGGGTCGGATGCACGCTCGTCAGCCCGGCCCGACATATACAGGGCAAATGCCGTGCCAATCTTGAGAGCAAGGGCTATCTTGTTGTATTCACCTGCTGAATCGCTGCAGTGGCCGGGCCTGCCCAATAAATATGCTGGCAGGCGTGCCTAATTTTTGTGCATAACCCCGCATTGCACAGCAAATGCGCACAAATATTCATCAATGATTGAAAGGGTAAGGACCGCCGTTGCGGTCTCAGGCATCGGAGTTGCCGAGCCACGTCCTGGGCAGCGGATCGTCGAGCGCGGCGAGGAACAGGATGGCGTCCATCCCCAGTCGGCCGGTGCCGGAGGGCGGCGGCATGGTGAACTGCGCGGGAACCGGGCGCACATAGCCGCGGGCGGGCGTTTGCGGCGCGGCGGCCCGGGCCGCCCCTTGGCCCGCGGTCTCGGAGGAGTCCCCGGCGGTGTCCGCGAACTTGCCGGCAAAATGGTCGTAAATCTCCCCGAGGCTCCGGGCGCGGCCCGTCTCGTCATAGAAGACATTGGGGTTGGCAGCGGCGGCCTGGGGCATCAGGCCGGCGGCTTCAGCCCCCGCATCCGCCTGCATGGCCGTCAGGAACGTCACGGCGCCGCCGCCTCCCAGGAAATGGGCGAGATAGAGATCGGGCGCTTCCGCCTTGCGGCCCAGCACGCTCTCCAGCCGGTCGGCATTGTCGCTGGCATATTCGGCGGCCATGGCGGCGGAGAGGCGCGGATCGTCCCGGTAGGCCAGCAGCCGGGCGCGGGCCCCGGCATCCAGCGTGCCGTCACTGATGGCCTCGGCATAGCGGCCCAGCCCGTACTCGGCCCCGTGCGCCCGCACCATGTCGAGCCAGGTCTGGTCGATGAACTGATACAAGCCCCGGGCGCTGCTGGTCTCCGCCTGTGCGTGGGGGTCGAAACTGCTCTCGGCGGCAGCCTTTTCCATCAGATAGGCAAAATCTACCCCCGTCCGCCGCGCGGCCGAGCGGACGGAATTGATGATATTGGCCGGGATTCCCTGGTATTCTGCGGTCTCCGGCCGGTATGCGCGATCGACGGTCATTCTGAACCCTTTAAAGATAGTATTGGCTACGCAACTATTGTGCCAACAACCGCATGCTGAGGAGGACTTGGTGGGAGAAGCAAAAGTAAAGAATAAACTCCGCGCACAGATTCTAGGTACAACCTCATTTTGTATCTATTGCGGTGGGACGACGCGGGCCACCACAATTGATCACATTCCTCCACGAGCCCTTTTTGAGCTGCGCCGACGCCCCAAGGGGCTTGAATTTCCCGCCTGCGAAGACTGCAATTCTGGCTCACGAACCGATGACCTGATCGCGGCGGCGCTATCACGCGCTTACCCCGATCCAAGAACATTGCCGGAAACACAAGAAAACAGGAAGCTTTTTAAGGCAGCTGCAAGAGATTGTCCTGGTTTACTGGAGGAACTCAAGCCCACCTACCGCCAGAGCAAAATAGTGAGAAATCAGAATTACTTTCCCACAGGCGGAGGAGCCCTCAATTGCCGAGGCCCACGTTTAAATGAAGCCATTCACCGTTTCGCCGCCAAAATGGGCTGTGCTCTACACTTTCACCTGACAGGAGTTCCTCTTTCGGATAACGGAGCAATTGCGGCATGGTGGCTCACAAACTTTCAGTTCCTACAAGGTGACCTGCCCCAAGAATTAATTGATATGATGGGCCCTCCTCAGACATTGCGCCAAGGACGCTGGAATGTTGGAGAGCAGTTCAGCTATGCCAGCCTAGCTACAAAAGAGGGCCGCTCGAGCGCCCATTTTGCGACTTTCCGGCTCTCCTTTGCCATCTGCGCCTTTGTGTCTGAAACACCTGAGGATGTTTATCCCCCAGAAAATGTGTCCCATGTCACCACACATGCTCCGGGCTGGCTGAAAATTCCGCCTAATTACCTAGAATACAGGTAGGTTTGGACCCGTCGATCAGACCGGCGAACAATGGCTGAATGAATTAAGCGCTCCACACCTCTACTGCATCTCCACCGGCTTTCCCGTCACCGGGTTGTCGTAGTGGAAAGGCGGGATGTAGGTGCCGGGGTACATCTCGTAGAGCTTGGTCGGCGGCTGGTCGGGCGGCAGGTCCTTTTCGGGTGCGGTGAGCGGCAGGGCGACCTTGGCCCAGCCTTCCGTATCCTGGGTATACATGCGGAAGATGCCGTGCAGCGTCTTGATCTTCCAGACGCCGTCCTCCTTCACATATTCGTTCTCATAGTCGCCCTCGCCCAGATAGCCGAAGCTGGGCAGGCCCGCCTTGCCGGCATCCTCGCTCTTTTCGCCGCCCATGGCCATGAAGCGCCAGCGGCCCCTGGCGGTCTTGCCGTCGGGCGCGACGTGGATCACCGGCTGGAGCTGCAGATGGTTCATGAGCAGGCCATAGGCCGGCCCCTCGTCGCTGAGGAAGGTCATGTATTCATGCACCCGCTCGGGCCCCACAAACACGCCGCGCCCGCCGATCTCCAGCGTGCCGTCCTTGGCGAACAGCTTGGCGATATCGCTGTAGAGCGCCTTGTCGACGAAGAAGCCATAGGTGCGCTGCAGGTTCTCGATGGCGTTCTCGTCCTCCAAAAGGGTGATCTTCTCGGAGATATGCTGCGCCCGTTCCTGCAGGGCCTGAAGCGGCGTCTGCTCGGCTCCGGCGTCCTGGGCCCGCGCCTGATGCAGCGCGGTCAGGGCCGCGCCGGCGGCGATGAGGCCGGAGACGAGCCCGATGGCGAGTACGGTGGTCACGATCCGTTTCATCTGTCGGCCTCCTGCGGCACGCCGCGCACCGGCGGCACCGCGATGGGCGTATGGCTGACCGGGTTGTCGTAATGGAAGGGCGGCACATAGACGCCGGGGAACGCCTGATACGTCACGCTCGGCGGCGCGTCGGGCGGGATTTCCCTCGACGGGCCGGGCGCCGGGCGGGCGCCGTCCACAAAGCCCTCGTCATAGGTGGAGAAGAAGGTGGTGTAGACATGGTCGTGCAGGATCTTCCACACGCCATCCTCCTTCACGAAGGTGTTCTCGTACACCCCGTCGCCCCAGACGCCCGCCTGCTGGTAGGTGCCGAGCTGGCTGATGGCGCGGCTGCGCACATGGGCGGTCTGGCCGTCCTCCGAGATATGGATGACCGGCTGCGTCTGGATGTGGTTGTGCAGATGGCCTTCGCGCAGGGGTTCCGGCCCGTAGAGCTCCAGCGAGCGGCGGATGCTCTCCTTGCCCTTATAGACGCCGCGCTGGGCGATCTCGATGGTGCCGTTCTCGGCGAAGAGATCTGTGAGCTGGTCCCACAGCGCCTTGTCGAGATAATAGCCGTAGATGGCCACCAGGTTCTCGATCTCGTCCACGTCCTTGAGGCGCTCTACGCGGTGCTCCATGTCGGAGACGGAGGCCTTCAGCGCCTCGATGGCGGCCTCTTCCTGCGCCGCCCTGTCGCCGGCGGTCTGGGCGCGGGCGAGGAAGGCCATGGAGCCGAGGGCCAGCCCGGCGACGCAGGCCACGCCGGCGAAATACTTGATCTGCTTATTCATAGCCTGCCCCCGTGGCCCGGCCGGTGACCGGATTGGCGTAATGGAAGGGCGGAAAGCTGACCTGGGGCCATACCTCGTATTCTTGAGTGGGCGGGCTGTCGGGCGGCAGCCTGTCGGAGACATATTTGCCGCCGTTCACGTCCTTGTTCTTCGCCCAGCCGCCCTCATAGGGCACCATGTAGGTCTGATACCAGTGCAGCGACTGGATTTTCCAGACCCCGTCCACCTTCACATAGGTGTTCTCCATGGGGCCTTCCCCCAGTGCGGCGGATGTCTGATATTCTCCCGTAAAGACGATGTCGCGCCAGCGGGCCTTGGCGGTCTGCCCGTCGGGGGCCACATGCACCACGCCCTGCAGGGTGAAATGCTCGTCCAGCTCGCCGCGCTGGATACCCTGTTCGCCGAGCGCGTGGAAATAGGCCCGGATGCGGTCCTTGCCCTTGTAGACGCCGTCGAGCCCGATCTCCAGCGTGGCATCGTCGGCGAAGAGATCGGCCATCTGGTCCCACAATTGGGCATCGTGATAATAGCTGTAGGTGCGCTGCAGGCGCTTGATGTCGTTGGAATCCTTGATGAGGCCGGCTTGTGCCTCCAAGGCGTCGAGCCGCGCCGTCAGGGCGGCGATCTCCTGCTGGCGGGCGGCGCTGGCCGCCCCGTCGCCGCTGTCACTGCAGGCGGCAAGGCCGAGAAGCACAGGCGCCAGGCCCGCGATTCGGATAAGCTTCAGTCCCTTCATTGGGCCCCCGATACATCCCTGCGGCCCCCGCGCGGAGCCGCATCGCATTGGTAACGCATGGTATCGAAAATGGGACCGAGGGCAAGGTGTCATAGCCCGTGCGGGCTACAGGGGGTGGCAGAGGAGGGCAGGCGGCCAGGCCCCCTGCTCAAATCAGAAATGGGGGTGAAAAAGCGGAATACAAGAATTGCCGGAGGTCTCGTTATCCATAGAGTTGCGGGCTCCACAGACAGGAGAGCCGATATGCAGCAATCCTTGCAGACCAGCATGAGGGCCGATGAAACCGAGAAAGCCGGCCGAGGCGGGACAAGGGCGGATCATGCCGTGGGGATTGTCGGAGGCGGTCCGACAGGGCTGATGCTGGCGGCCGAACTGGCGCTGGCGGGCATCGATGTTGCCATAGTCGAGCGGCGCCTCAACCAGGACATCGCCGGCAGGCGCGCAGGCGGCCTGCATGCGCGCACCATTGAAATACTCGATCAGCGCGGCATCGCCGACCGCTTCCTCGCCGCGGGACAGGTGGCGCAGGTGGCGGGATTCGCCTGGAATCGGCTGGACATCAGCGACTTTCCAACGCGGCACAATTACGGGCTCGCGCTCGAGCAGCAGCAGATCGAACGCATACTCGCCCGCTGGGTGGATGAGCTGGCGGTGCCGGTCTATCGCGGCCGGGAGGCGACGGGCGTCGTGCAGGACGAGGCCGGTGTCGACCTGGAACTGGCGGACGGCCGGTCGCTGCGGGTGGCCTATCTTGTGGGATGCGACGGCGGGCGCAGCCTCGTCCGCAAGGCGGCCGGCATCGCATTTCCCGGCTGGGATGCGACCATCAGCAACCTCATCGCCGAGGTGGAGCTGGCGGAGGAACCGCAATGGGGCCTGCGCCACGATGCCCACGGCATCCATGCCTTCAGCCGGCCGGAGAATGGCGGCCCCGTAGGGGTGATGGTGACGGAACAACAATTGGGGCGGACCCGCGAGCCGACCTTAAGCGATCTCAAAGAGGCCCTGACCGCCGTCTACGGGACGGATTATGGAGCCCACAGCCCCAGATCGATTTCCAGGTTCACCGACATGGCGCGGCAGGCGGAATCCTACCGCAAGGGCCGCGTGCTGCTGGCCGGCGATGCCGCGCATGTCCATTACCCGGTGGGCGGACAGGGCCTGAACATCGGCGTGCAGGACGCGGTGAACCTGGGCTGGAAGCTGGCCCAGGTGGTCAAGGGCACGTCGCCGGAAAGCCTCCTGGACACCTACCATGCCGAGCGCCACCCCGTCGCCGCCCGCGTATTGCACGACACGATGGCGCAGGTGGGGCTCCTTCGCCGCCTGGACGACCGGCTCGCGGCCCTGCGCGAAACGGTGGCTGAGCTGCTGAGCATGGAGGAGCCCCGCAAACGCTTCGCCGGCATGATGTCCGGCCTGGACCTGCGCTATGACCTGGGCGAGGGGCATCCGCTCATCGGCCGCCGCATGCCCGATCTTGACCTGGAGACCGCCCATGGCCCGCTGCGGGTCTTCACCCTGCTGCACGCGGCGCGGCCCGTGCTGCTCAACTTCGGCCAGCCCGGCGCGATGGATATCACGCCGTGGGCGGAGCGGGTGCGGCTGGCCGACACCGGCCATTGCGGCCCGTGGGAGCTTCCGGTCATCGGCACGGTCAGCGCGCCCGAGGCCGTATTGATACGGCCCGACGGCTATGTGGCCTGGGTGGGGGACCATACCGGGCAAGGACTTGCCGAGGCGATGACGACCTGGTTCGGACCCGCCTAGGCCGGTCTACTGCATGGCGCGGGCCGGGGGGTCGGTATCCATGTCGAAGCGCAGCTGGACTTCCGCCGGCTGGCGGCGCGGCCGGCCGTAGAGATAGCCCTGGCCGAAGTCGCAGCCCAGATTCTTCAGGATGGCCTCGCACTCCGCATCCTCGATGCCCTCGGCGGTGACGCCGATGGCCAGCCCCCTGGCCAGCACGAAGATGGCGGCCACCATGCTGCGCGAGTCCGGGTCGTCGCGGTAGCTCTGCACGAAACTGCGGTCGATCTTCAGCCGGTCGAAGGGCAGTTCGCGCAGATATTTGAGGCTGGAATAGCCGGTGCCGAAATCATCGAGCACGATGCGCACCCCCTCGGCTTTCAGGGACGTCACCACTTCGCGCGCCATGCTCAGGTCGCTGGTGAGCACCGCTTCGGTGAGCTCCACCTCCAGCCGGTGCGGCGGGAAGCCGGTTTCCGTCAATATCTGCAGGATGCGCCCGGCCAGCCACGGATCGCGGAACTGCACGGGGGAGAGATTGACCGCCAGGTTGGGCGCGCCCTCCCAGTCCCGCACCTCCGCGCAGGCGCGGCGCAGCAGGTTCTCCATCATGGGGGTGATCACCCCCGCGTCCTCGGCGATGGGGATGAACTCGGCGGGCGGGATGTCTCCCCGCGTCCTGTGCCGCCAGCGGGCCAGCATCTCGTAGCCGACGATGCTGCCATCGCCCAGATCGGAGAGCGCCAGGTAATGGGGCTCGATATCCCCCCGCTCTATAGCGGTGCGCAGGTCCATCTCCAGCTCCGCCTTGGCCAGGGTCACATCCTCCATCTGCTGGTGGAACCGGGCCGCGCTGCCGCGCTGGCGGCGCTTGGCGTCATAGAGCGCCAGGTCGGCCCGGCGCATCAGCGTATCGAAATCGTCGCCGTCCTCGCCGGTGACGGCGGCGCCCAGCGTCGCCCCAACCCGGCAGACGAAACCATCGATCACCATGGCGCGGTTGAGCGCCTCGCGGATATGGGCCAGGGCGTTCTCCATCTCGTCCTCGCCCTCCGGCACGCGGATGGAGAGGGCGAACTCGTCGCCGCCCAGGCGCGCCGCCACACCGTGCGGTCCCGCCAGGTCCTTCAGCCGGCGGCTCATCTCCACCAGGGCGCTGTCGCCCACGGCATGGCCGTAGAGATCGTTCAAGGGCTTGAACCGGTCGAGATCGACGGCGATGAGCAGGCGCTGGCCATGGGCCTCCCGGTCGCCGGCTTCGAGCTCCCCCAGCCGCAACTCGAAGCCGCGGCGGTTGGGCAGCCCGGTCAGGGCGTCGGTCATGGCCAGGCGGCGGGCATGGGTCTCGGCGTGCCGCCTCTCGTGGATGAGCTCGGCCAGCTCCCGGATGCGCCGCCAGGCGAAGGCCAGTCCCCCCAGCGCCAGCAGGATGGGCAGCATGAAATAGATGTCGAGGTGGAGGTTCTGGTGGGTGGCGAGGAATGTGATCAGCCGGTCGAAGACATTGAAGCTGGCGCAGACGGCGTACAGAGTAAAGGCGACGCCGCAAATCACCATCAGTTCGATGATGGCCGCACGGCTGAAAACCTTCTGATCACTCTTGCGCCGCCCCGGCCGGCCCGACCTGATCATTCCCGTTCCTTACCCCTCAAGTGTCGGCAGCCGACTAGCATTCGAGGTGTAAATTCCGGGTTAAAGGGGGCGGGGACGGCCCGCCGGCGCAGCCGTCCGGGCTGGTGAAGACGAGGCGCGCGCCACTCCGGCAGGGGGCGGCGTCTCCTGGCCGCTCACGACCCCGGGAAGCTCGACGCCGCCAGCTGCTCGCGCATTTCGAGCGGCAGTTCCATGGGCCTGCCGTGGGCAACGATGACGGTGACGGTCTCGCACAGGCCCACGCAGTCCTCGCCGACGAAGAGGCCCATCACCACCGTGAAGGACGTGCGGCCCACACGGCCGATGGCCACGCCCACGGTCACCGTGGAGGGATAGTTGACCTCTTTCAGGAAGGTCAGATTGTTGGCGGCGACAACCGTCGACCATTCGTCGGTCCGGGGCGCCGCGGCGCGGCCGAGGCGGGCGCGGTGGAACTGCACGCGCGCTTCCTCGTAGAAGCGGGCGATGGCGACATTGTTGATATGCGCCTGCACATCCATGTCCCCGAATCGGGTCGGGATGTCGCAATGGAAGGCATAAGCACTCCTCTGCCGGCGTTCCGGCCGTTCGTCCCGCTCCGCCATGCCGCGCCTCCTCAGCCCAGTCTGGATGTCATCAGCGTTTTCAGATCGGCCTCGGGCCGGGCGCCGAAATGCGAGATCACCTCGCCCGCGGCAATGGCCCCGCGTCGGCCGCACTGCACCAGGGGCTCGCCCTTGCCGAGCCCGTAGAGGAAGCCCGCGGCATAAAGGTCGCCCGCCCCCGTGGAATCGACGATCCTGGAGACCTTGTCGGCATCCACCACGTGCAGCTCGTCGCCCGAGAGCACCACCGAGCCCTTTTCCGAGCGGGTCAGCGCGGCGACCTTGGTATGGCCGCGCACAAGCTGCAGGGCGCTGTCGAAATCCTTCACCTCGTAAAGCGAGGTGATCTCCGCCTCGTTGGCGAAGAGGATATCCACTTCGGAGGCAATCAGGTCCAGGAAATCGGCCCGGTGCCGGTCCACGCAGAAACTGTCGGAGAGGCTGAGCGCCACCTTGCGCCCATGCTTGTGGGCCAGGGCGGCGGCCTTGCGGAAGGCTTCCTTGGCCTCTTGCGGGTCCCACAGATAGCCCTCGAGATAGGTGATCTTGGCGGAGGCGATAAGGTCTTCCTCGACGTCGTCGGGACCCAGATGCTGGGAGGCGCCCAGATAGGTGTTCATGGTGCGCTGGGCATCCGGGGTCACCAGGATGAGGCAGCGGGCCGTGGCCGGGCCGTCGGCGGCGGCGGCCGTCGGGAATGTCACGCCGAGCGAGGTCATGTCGTGGCGGAACACCTGGCCCAGCTGGTCGTCGCGCACCTTGGCGATGAAGCCGCAGCGGCCGCCCAGCGCCGCGATGCCAGCAATGGTATTGGCGGCGGACCCGCCCGAGGATTCCTGGCCCGGAGGCATGTCGTTGTAGAGGGCCTCGGCTTCGGCCTCGTCGATGAGTTTCATGGCGCCCTTGGGCAGGTCATGCCTGATGAGAAAGGCGTCCTCGCAGGGTGCGATGACGTCCACGATGGCGTTCCCGATCCCAACAACGTCGAGAGTTTCTTGTGTCATATGTCAAATCCGTTATCGTCACAACTTCGCCGCAGTATAGAGACACGGTTCGCTCGAACAAGATTTAGGATCAAGGAGCATGTCCAGGCCCCTGTCCCCGGCCCTCCCGGTCCCGCCGGAGCCCGCCCCATGATGGGCGCCGCCATATCCAGGGCACTCGAACAGATATGGGACCCGGCCTTCCGCAAGGTGCTGGCCTGGTCCCTGCTGTGGACCGTGCTCCTCTTCGTGGCGCTGGCCGCCGGCGTGAGCGAGCTGATCGACTATGCCCCGCAGGCGCAGAGCCGGTGGATCAACATCGCCGCCGATATCGGCGCCTGGCTGCTGTTCCTCGGCGCCGCCTGGTTCCTCTTCCCCGCCTTCGCCACGGCCATCATGGGCCTCTTTCTCGACGACGCGGCGGAGGCCGTGGAGCGCAGATACTACCCGACCGACGATCCGGGTGTGCCGCTCGGTCTGGGCACCGCCTTCTGGGAGGCGGTGAAACTCGGCCTGGTGATCCTGGGCGTCAACATCGCCGCCCTGCCGCTCTATCTGCTGGCGTTGCTGGTCCCGCCCGTCGGGCCGCTGGCCGTCTATTACCTCATCAACGGCTATCTGCTGGGCCGGGAATATTTCGAGCTGGTCGCCATGCGCCACCTGCGCCCCGCCCAGGTGAGGATGCTGCGGCGCAGCCGCCGGGGCTCGATGATCCTCTATGGCGCGCCCATCGCCTTCGTCTTCTCCATTCCGGTGGTGAACCTCGTTGCACCGCTTTTCGGCACGGCCTATATGGTGCATATCTTCAAGTCCATCAGCCGGAACAGCCGACCTCATGAGCCTTAAGTCCAAGGCGGCGCTCGCCGCCCTTCTGCCCGCAATGCTGGCTTTCGCCGCCTGTTCCACGGGGCCGGAGCCCCTGCTGCCGCCCCTGGCGCAGGTGGAGGTGCCGGTGATCGAGCGCCGCGCGGTGCCCGCCCCCAAGCCCGCCCCCACGACACTCCTGGGGCAGACGCGCGAAGAGGTGGCGGCCTATCTGGGCGACCCGGACCTGAAACGACGGGAGAGCCCGGCGGAGATCTGGCGCTACGGGGACGAGAGCTGCGGCGTGCACCTTTTCTTCTACGAGAATGACGGCGTCATGGTCGTCCAGCATGTGGAGACGCGCCTGGCCGATGACAGCGAGCTGGACGAGGCGGAATGCCTCGACAGCCTGCGGCACCGCGGTTCCTAGGCTGAAGCGGTACCAGCTTGGAGCAGCCTGCGCCCCAGGGCCGTTCAGGTTTTTTGACGCAAGCCGCCGCCCGGGAATCTCTCACCGGCACTTGAAACGATCTGGGGCCGCTCCAATCTCATCTCCGCTTCCTTGCGGGGGGTGCCGGAAGGAAGACCGTCATGCTTTGCTCTGGAGGTTGAACATGGGATTGCGTCCCCTGCACGTCGCGGTTCGCCGTGTCCAGGCCAATGAGAAGACGGCCGGCGGCGGCATCATCTTCGATACTGCCAGGAAAAGGCCCGCCGAGGACATACTCGGGGTGATCTAGCCCGCCGAGACAGCTCAGATGGCCGCCTGGCGGCCGCCCGGCAGTGTTCGCTGCCGCCTTGCTCATCGGGGTTTATTGGGGGTGGCGCCGATGCCCTGCCGGTGCCCCGGCCGTGGTCGGGGGACCAGCGCAACGTCTCAACCAAGGAGCTTCCGACGATGAAGATTGCGCAGATCGCCCCCTTGACCGAACGCGTTCCCCCCAGGCTCTATGGAGGGACCGAACGCATCGTGTCCTATCTCACCGACGAGCTGGTACGACAGGGCCATGACGTCACGCTTTTTGCCAGCGGCGACTCGCGCAGCCTGGCGCGGCTGGTACCGTGCGCCCATGTCGCGCTGCGGCTCCAGCCCGAGGTGAAAGACCCGATCCCATACCATGTCATCATGCTCGAACAGGTACGCCAGCGCGCGGACCAGTTCGATATACTGCATTTTCACATCGACATGCTGCACTTCCCGCTGGTACGCACATTCGCCGGCAGGACGGTGACGACGCTGCACGGAAGGCTCGACCTGCCCGATCTGCTGCCCTTCTACCGGGCCTTCCCCGAACTCCCGCTTGTCTCGATCTCGAACCACCAGCGCCGGCCCATGCCGCCGGTCAACTGGGCCGGCACCGTCTATCACGGGCTGCCGCGGGATATCCTGTCGTTTACCGAAGAGCCGGCGGAGGGCTACCTGGCCTTCCTGGGCCGTATATCGCCCGAGAAGCGGCCCGACCGCGCCATCGAGATCGCGGCCCGCTCAGGCGTGACGCTCAAGATCGCCGCCAAGGTGGACAAGGCCGATCAGGAGTATTGGGACGAGGTGATCGGGCCCATGGTGGCCGCCCATGACAATGTGGAATTCATAGGCGAGATCAACGAGGCCCAGAAGGCGGACTTCCTTGGCAATGCGAGCGCCCTGCTCTTCCCCATCGACTGGCCCGAGCCTTTCGGTCTGGCGATGATCGAAGCGATGGCCTGCGGCACCCCGGTCATCGCCTTTGGCTGCGGGTCCGTGCCGGAAATCATCGACAACGGCGTTTCCGGCTTCATCGTCAACTCCATGGAGGAAGCGGTCGAGAGCGTGGAGAAAGCGCGCCGGCTGGACCGCCGGCTGGTCCGCGCGACCTTCGATACGCGGTTTACCACCGAGCGCATGGCCTTGGATTATCTGGCGATCTATGAGCGCCAGACAGTCGGCCAGGCGGCCAACGCCAATACCGCTCTCCCGCGCGATTTCGACCAGGGCCTTTCCGCCCTTGCCTAGCCGGGGAGGATTGCATGAACACGCTCAATAAACTGATGGAGGCCGCAGGATCACCCTTTCATACGGCGTCCTATGGCGTCTCGGCGCGCGCTTCGCTTCAGGACGCGCGCACCGGCACCTTGAAGCACGGCGATACCTTCTGCGTTTTCGACCACAATGGCGACGTCAACGCCCACCCGACCGAGGCGGAAGGTCTGTTCCATCGCGACACGCGGCATCTCTCGCGCCTCATGCTGACGCTCAACGGCGCGCGGCTCCTGCTGCTCAGTTCGGGATTGCGCGACGATAATGCGGCGCTCACCTGCGACCTCGCCAATGCCGATATTTTCGACACCTCCGGCGAGAAGCTCCTGGAGCAGGATATGATCCATGTGCGGCGGTCGCGCTTTCTCTGGAAGGGGGCGTGCTACGAGCGGGTGATGGTGCGCAATTTCTGCGACGAGCCGGTGACCGTTGTCGTGGGCCTGCAGTTCGAGGCCGATTTCGCCGATCTGTTCGAGGTGCGCGGAACCACGCGAAGCCGGCGCGGCACCCGCCATGAGCCCGTGGTCGGGGACCATTGGGTCGACCTGGCCTACAGGGGGCTCGACGATATCGAGCGCCGCACAAGGCTGCGCTTCTGGCCCAGGCCCGACCACATCTGCGGCTCCAGTGCGCATTTTATCGTAACGCTCGGCCCGCGCGAGAAGCGCTCGGGCTTCGTCACCATCGACTGCACGGGGGACGGCGGGGAGGTGCCGGCTTCGAAGAGCTTCTTTTCAGCCATTCGGCAAGCGCGCCGGTCGCTGCGCAAGGCGGCCTCGCGCGCTGCGGCGGTGGCGACCTCGAACGCCATTTTCAACGAGGGCCTGCGCCGCAGCATCTCGGACCTCTACATGCTGATGACCGACACGCCGGAGGGGCCCTATCCTTACGCCGGCGTGCCCTGGTTCAGCACGGTGTTCGGCCGCGATGCGATCATCACGGCGTTCGAGACGCTCTGGCTCGACCCGGCGATAGCACGCGGGGTACTGTTCCATCTTGCAGCCAATCAGGCCACCGAACGCGATCCGCAAGCCGACGCCGAGCCCGGCAAGATCCTCCATGAAGTGCGCTATGGCGAGATGGCCGAATTGGGCGAGGTGCCATTCCGGCGCTATTACGGCAGCATCGATTCCACACCCCTGTTCGTGATGCTGGCGGGCGCATATCTCGAGCGCACGGGCGATATCGAAGCCATCCGCGCGCTTTGGCCCCACATCGAGGCAGCGCTCGATTGGATCGAGCGGGATGGCGACCGGGATGGCGACGGCTATGTGGAATATGGCAGGCGGACCGACAAGGGGCTGGCCAACCAGGGCTGGAAGGACAGCCATGATTCCATCTTCCATCGGGACGGCAGCCTGGCGCGCGGCCCCATCGCCCTGTGCGAGGTGCAGGCCTATGTCTATGGCGCTTTCGTCGCCGCGCAGACCATGGCCGAGCGTCTGGGGCGGGCCGACATCGCGGCGCAGTACCACCAGCGTGCGGACGCTCTGCGGCAGGCCTTCAACCGCGACTTCTTTGACGCGGAACTGGGAACCTATGTGCTGGCGCTCGATGGGGACAAGAAGCCCTGCCGCGTGGTGTCCTCGAATGCAGGTCACGCGCTCTGGGCCGGCATAGCGGGGGAGGACCAGGCGGCGGCGGTCGCGGCGTCCCTCATGGGGCGCGAAAGTTTCAGCGGATGGGGCGTGCGCACCATTGCCGCCGGCCAGAGCCGCTACAACCCCATGAGCTACCATAACGGCTCGGTCTGGCCGCATGACAACGCGCTGATCGCCTCCGGCTTTGCCCGTTATGGCTTCAAGAACGAAGCGGCGCGCATCCTCGATGGGCTGTTCGGCGCGGCGAGCTATATCGACCTGCGGCGGCTGCCGGAACTCTTCTGCGGCTTCTGGCGCCTTACCTCGCAGGGACCGATCTTCTACCCCGTCGCCTGCATTCCACAGGCCTGGGCGGCGGCGGCGCCGCTCTATGCGCTTCAGGCGTGCCTCGGCCTGCGCTTCGATGTCGAGGCGCGCCAGGTGCTTTTCGACAGCCCGATGCTGCCCGATTTCCTCAGCTCGGTGCACCTCAGGGGCATCGCCATGAGCGGAGCCCAGGCTGATATCACGCTGCATCGCGCGTGGCAGTCGGTGGTCGTGGAAGTGGAACGGCGCGACGGGGATATCCGCGTGGTGACGAGGAGCTAGCGCACGTTCAGTTCAAGCGCTGGCGCGGACGCGCCCGCGGCGCCTGGGGGTCAGCGGAGTTTTCCGGGGCTGCGCCCCCGGCCGGGCCGGGCCTCGCACATGAGGGCCGCCAGGCGGCGCAGCCGCGCATGCGCGTCCAATTCATCCACGGCGACGGGATGACGCCGGCGCCAATTGGGATGCTCGTCTATGGTGCCCGGCAGGTTGGGCTGCTCCACCTCGCCCAGCGCATCCTCGATCTGCACCGCCACAAGGTCGGCCGCGCCCCGCGCCAGCGCCAGGTGC
>Ga0164243_10001044_pt1 | contig 48003 bp, 43 predicted proteins | sample OricompcompostOP_FD_108781 | JGI IMG/M metagenome (GOLD analysis project Ga0164243, IMG submission 108781) | Organic Plus compost microbial communities from Emeryville, California, USA - Original compost - Organic plus compost (OP) | ecosystem: Engineered > Solid waste > Mixed feedstock >...
AGATTGGCCATCGGCTCGACCACGAAGAGCAGCAGCACATAGCCGGCAAGGCCACACAGCGTGGAGGCGAACAGGGCATAGCCCAGCGCCTCGTTGTGCATGCCCTTCTTCGACATGGCGTAGCCATCGAAGGTCGTGGCGTAGGATGTCGGCGAGCCAGGAATGTTCATCAGGATCGCCGGCACCGAGCCGCCGAAGCCCGCGCCGGTATAGACCGAGGTGAGGAAGACGACGCTCGGGAAGAAATCCATGTAGAGCGACATCGGCAGCACGATCGCCATGGCCATGCTGATCGACACGCCGGGGATGGCGCTGAAGACGAGGCCGACGATCAGGCCCGGAACGATCCAGCCCCAGGACGACATGGACGTCGCCATGAGGTGGAGGGCTTCCATCATCGCGTGGAGGTCCATCATGGCCCGCGCTCCTAGAGAATGGCCGTGGGCATCGGATAGGGCATCAGGGCCTTGAAGCCGTAGATGCCGCACACCGCGACCGCCAGCGGGTAGATGATGAGGGCAAGCGGGCGCCGTTCGCCGCAGAGCAGCATCGCCGCCAGCGCGAACAGCCAGATCGCAATGTCGAAGCCGATGGTGTTCAGCAGGAAGACCATGGCCCCGAAGGCAAGGCCGAGCAGGCCGACGCGGAGCAGTTCCCGCCCGATCGGCAGGGTCGGCGCGAGGGGATCTTCCTCCTCGATCTCCTCCTCCACCTTCGCATCGGCGCGCCGGAAGCACTGCCGCACGACGATGGCGCAGAACAGCAGGATGAACAGCGCCAGGGGCTGAAGCAGCAGCAGGTTGTTGCGCGCCAGCGAAACCGAGCGTGCATCCAGCAGGTACCAGGCCACATAGGCGGCAATGACCGCGATGAAGGCGAGATGCGCCCAATCGAGGGTGTATTCGCGATTGCGGATTCGCATTGACGTTTCCTCTTCCAGGGTCCGCCGCGGTCTTCGCGCCGCGCGCCGTCCCTTGAACTCGTCTGGCCGCCTGCGCCGCAGGCGGCCACCTGTCGTGGAATCAGTTGCCCTTCAGCAGGTCGGAATATTTGGTCAGCAACCTGCAGGTGTTGAGATAGGCCTCGTTCGAATCCTCGGGGCCGTACCAGACGAGCGGAAGCTGCTGGGCCTCGGACGCCTTGATGGCTTCCGGGTTCTTGGTGGCCCGCTCGAAGGCGCCGATCAGGGTCTTGTAGATGTCCGGATGCTGGTCCTTCAGCTCCGTCTGAATGACCCAGCCACGCAGCGAGCCCGGCAGGAATTCCGTGGTGAAGCCCATGCTGCCGGCCACCTGACTGATCGAGGGCGTGTTGGCGAATTCCGGGAACATCGGACGGTCCCAGAAGCCGACCAGCGGCTTGATCTTGTCCATCAGCGGCAGATAGCCCTCGGCGCCAACGAAGCCGACATCGACCTGCCCGCCCATCACCGCGTTGCGGACGACGCCGCCGCCGTCATAGGTGACGATGCGTAGATTGCCGGTCTCGACCCCAGCCGCCCGAAGAGTGAGGATGAGGTTCACGCCGTCGACCGAGGCCGCCTGCATGCCAAGACTCAGGCTCGTGGGGTCCTTTTTCAGCTTTTCGAGGACTTCCTGGAAGCTCTTCAGCGGGCTGTCGGCCGGCGCCGCGCCCAGCGTGAAGTCGCGCGAGGGCAGGTTGATCATCCAGAAGTCCTCGGCCTTGAAGCGGGCCAGACCCTGCGCCAGCGTCACGGCGGTGTAGTTCACCGCGGTGTTGCAGATCGTGTAGCCGTCCGGTTTCTGGCCGAGCAGATAGGTGTTGCCGAGAACCGTGCCGCCGCCCGGCATGTAGACCACGTCCAGCGGCTGGCCGAGCTCCTTCTGCAGATAGGGCGTGAACACGCGGGTCAGGCGGTCGCTGCCGCCCCCGGGGGCAAACGGAATGACGATCTTGATGGGCCTGGTCGGATAATCCGCCGCGCGGACGATGGATGGTGCGGAAAGGCCGAACAGCGTGCTCGCGCCGCCCGCCGCAGCCAGTTTCAGGACGTCTCGCCTCGTCGTTTTCGATGTCATCTTCAGTCCTCCCTTGGCCCATTTCTTGTTTGCGTTCTGAAGCCGGCGCGGATCGTCAGGTTTCTCCTGCGGGCGGTTTCAGCGTTTCCAGCGGTTGATCGGCCAGCGTGCGGTACTGCCGCGCCGAATAGAGCAGCGGCGGCAGGCCGGGCGTCGTCCGCGCGGCGTCCAGCGCGCAGATACAGACGGTGCTGTCGCCGGCGGCGTGGAGCGCCTGGATCCTTGCCGCGATCATGGCGACCGCTCCCACCACCACCGGGGCTTCTTCGATCCGGACCAGGTCCAGATCGCCATAGCCTTGCGGCGGCGTGCGGGCAGCGAAGGCGCTGGCGATGGAGGCCTGCCCGGCCGCCAGGAAGGAAAAGCCGATGCGCTTGCCGACGTGCATATGCGCGTGGCTGGCGGCGCTGCTGTCGATGCAGAACAGGGCAAGCGGCGGATTCATGGAAACGGATGTCAGTGAGGTCGCGGTGAAGCCGTGGACATGCGGCCCGACATCGAAGCTCACCACGCAAACGCCCGAAACGAGCGCGCGGAAGGCCTCCTTGAAGCCTTCCACCTGAAGCGCGCGAGACAGATCGCAGAGATCGTCGCCGCCGGCCGGCTGGTACGCCCGTTCGCTCATGAACAATCCTTCTTCGTCCAGGCACGGCACGGCCCCGCCGAGGAGGCCGTCCCGAAAGAGTGTGATGCCGTGCACCTGCGCTTCCATGACCCGATTCCGCTAGATGATCTGGTCCTGTTCGGTGAGCACATCCTGCAGCCGCTTTATGTCGATGCTGCGCGGGTCGGAATTGCTGCGCGCCGAGAGCGCAGCGGCGGTGCCGACCGCCTGGCCCGTGACCATGCTCGCCGCCTGCGAGCGCACGCTGCCGAGCGCGTTGAACTCCGCGGAGATGCAGCGGCCGGCGACCAGCAGGTTGTTGATGCCCTTCGGCAGCAGGCTGCGATAGGGAATGTGGAACCAGCCCGAGCCACCGACCTCGATCAGGCTGAGCGATTTCTTGCCCGTCTTGTCATGGACGTCCATGACGCTGCCGTAGCGGCCGATGCCGTCGTCGAAGGAGCGGCCCAGCGCCACGTCCTCGTCGGTCAGCGTGTAGTCGCAGACGATGCGGCGCGTGTCGCGGATGCCGACCGATTGCGCGGTGTAGGCGAGGTAGGAGTCCTCATAGCCGGGAATGTATTTGCGGTAGAAGATCGCCATGCGGTTGGCGAGGTCGCGCATGGCCAAGGTGGCCTGCGACAGCTCGATGCGATCCGTGGCATCGACGTTATAGGCCATATCCATGTTGTGGTAGGTGAAGTCGTAGCGGAACTTGCCGTTCCGGAACATCGTGCGGACGATGGTCATGATCTTGTCGGGGTCGATGGAGTCGATCCCGTAGGGAATCGGATAATCCCCCTTGGCGTAAGCCTCCTTCACCATCTTGCGGAACGGGAACATGGTGAAGGGCTTTTCCTCCGCCCTCAGGCGCAAGGTGGTCTCGACATATTCCTCGCCGAACTCCTCGGGATGGGTGCGCATGTAGTCGAGCGTCTTGTCGAGATTGACGCCGCCGACGGCGAAATAGAGGCTGAGCGGCTGGGAGTGCCCGTCGTCCGGAGAGCCCTTCTCGTAGTCGGCGCCGGCTGCGGCCGCGATGTCGCCGTCGCCGGTGGTGTCGATGACGGCGCTGGCATGCACCTCGACGCGGTCGCGCAGGGTGTCGATCACCACGCCGCGAATGGTGTTGCCGTCCATCAGGACATCGCTGGCCTGGGTGTTGAGCCAGACCTCGACACCCGCCTCCTCGACCATCTGCTGGATGACCCATTTGGCGATCTCGGGATCGAACAGCTGACGCGTCGCCGCCTGGCCCTTCTGGCCCCAGGCTGAATCCACGGCGAGCATGCGGTCGATATATTCCTGGGCGATGGAGCGGACGAGCTGCTCGTCATCGAACGAGCTCTCGTAGCGCGTCATCATCAGCCGCTTCTCTTCCTGCGACTTCGGCGCCTTCATGTGGCGCATCGAGCGGATCATCATCACCATGCCGCCCGAATGGGTGCCGCCGAGATGGTCGCGCTGCTCCAGCAGCAGGACCTTGGCGCCGTTGCGCGCCGCGGCGATGGCCGCGACGAAGCCGGCCGTTCCCCCGCCCACGACGATGACATCCTTGGTGATCGTCTGATGCGGTTTGCTGGCTGCGAGGGGCATGGCGACTCCGTATGCGCTTCTTGGGTTTGCTGGTGGTTCCGGGGCCTGCCTTGGGGAGGAATTCGGCTCCGGAACCATTATTTTCCTCAGACAACGTTGTCTGAATGGAGACAACGTTGTCTCCGCCGTGTCATGTTGTCAAGCGGTTTGGTTTTCGTGTTTAGCGCCAAAGGCACCCGCCACCGGAATATGTCTCATTCCAGCGATGAGGTTCTTCAGATCCCATGAACGAACAGAGCGATCTTGGAAAGCGCGGACGTGGCGTGGCTCCGACCCTGGCGGATGTCGCGCGAACGGCGGGTGTTTCGGTCAGCACCGCGGGACGGGTTCTCCGCGACCAGGGCTGGCCGGTCGAGGAAGGGCTGAAGCAACGCGTCCTCGCGGCAGCGGCGCAGCTTGCCTATGTGCCCAATGTCATGGCGCGCACCCTGCGCGGGGGCGCTCCGGCGGCGGTCGGCCTCATCGTCGGGAACATGCTCGACCCCTATTACGGCGAGATCGCCGAGATCGTGACCAAGCATGCCGAGCAGATGGCGGGCAAAATGCTGGTCATGGTCTGCAACATGCAGCGCGATCCGGCGCTGGAGATCGATTATTGCCGGCGCCTGTGGGAGCACCGCGTCGCCGGGCTCATCCTGGCCGGAGGCGGCTTCGACCAGACCACCCGTCACGACGAACTGGCCGAGCTTCTCGCGCGGATGGAGCGCAGCGGCGTCACCATCACCACGCTCAGCCCGCGCGGGCTTCCTTCACCGGAATTCAGCGTCGATCATGAAGAGGTCGGCCGCATGGCGGCGCAGGAGCTGATCGCCAGCAACCACCGCCGGGTCGGAGTGTTCATCGGCGCCCACGAGACCATTGTCCTCGGCCAGCGCCTCCGGGGAGCAACCGACACCTTGGACGCCGCCGGCGTGACCTACCGTATCGCCCGCCCTGCTCCCGGTAGCCGCGGCGAGGAAGCGATTGCGGAAATGTTCGCGGCCGATCCCGGAATCACCGGCGTCATCGCCGCGTCAAGCCTGATGTCGGCGCGCGTGGTCGGCGCCGTCACCGCGACTGGGCGCTCGGTACCGCAGGACGTGTCGGTGGTGGGCATCGGCGGCGCGGCCCTCGCCGAATGGAGCCCGCTCAAGCTGACGCGAATCGATCTCGACCTGAGCGCCTGCGGCCGGGCGGCGCTGGACCACATCGCCACGCAGGTCACCGGCGGGGAGGACCATGCCCCTGCCCCGCTGCAGCCCCGCCTCGTTCGCGGCGATTCCGTGAGAAGCCTCTGAACGGCGGGGGCAGCAGGGTTTCGTGCCGGCGCTCAGGCGCTTAGCACCTGCGGCTCTTCTTCCGCCGGATCGTCCATGAGCTGTTCGGCGATCTCCTGGTGGATGCGCGCCAGCCATTGCTCGGCGTCGCCGGCCCGCGCTTCGGCGCGCGCAGCACGCTGTTCCGCGTCTTCCAGCCGCTGCGCCAGCTCCTCGGCCCGGGCTTCGGCCTCTTCCAGTTCGAGATGCGTGCGGCGGACCGCCTCGCGCGCCTTTTCCTCGATCTCTTCGACGCGGCTCTGCATGGCCTTCAGCCGGGCCGAGGCCTGGCGCGCCAGGTCATAGGTTTCCGCATAGCGACCCGCACCGTCCACGGGCCGATCGCGATCGGCTTCCGCACCGCCGGAGACGGTGCGCAGCAAGTGCCAGGGCGCTTTGTGGGAAGGGGCGTTGTCGGGTTCGTGGGGGAGATCGGTGTCGCGATCCATCGTCTACTCCTTTGCCCCCCGGCGAAAGTTCGACAAGACCCGGAAGGTGGCACAGATCGGCCGAAGCGCATAGTGCTGAAAACATTGTGGCTTAACGTGCCGGCGATCACGGCCGTTCGGGCAGGCTTGCCACGCGGAGGTCTTCGGTCATGCCCCGGATTGCCCAGGCGCCTCACAGTTCGGGGCGATCATGCCGGGGATGTAGGCGTCGGAGACATGGGCCTGGCAGTGCTCGCTGAAGGCCATCACCAGCTTGGTCTTGCGCAGGGACTTCAGCGTGGCCGTGCCGATCGTCATCGGGCGGTGCTTGCCCGCCAGCCGCACCCGCACGAGCTTGCGGCCGTCCAGCGCCGAGTCGGAGCGAGGGGTGGCGTTGAGGATCGAATAGCCATAGCCGTTCGCCACCATGGTCCGCACCACGTCGTGGTGCGCGGAGCGCGCGGCGATGGTGGGTTCGAGGCCCTCATTGAGAAACAGCGCGAGGAAATATTCGCCGCTAATTGGAAGATCGAGCAGGATCATCGGCTTGCCGGCGATCTCTGCCAGTTCGACCGAGGACTTCCTGGCCAGGGGATCGTCCGCGCTCATCAGCACGTGCGGCGGCAGCTCGACCAGCGGCGCGAACTCGATGTCCTCGGGGATCTGCAGGTCGTAGCAGATGGCCAGATCGATCTCGGAGCGCCGAAGCCCTTCGAAGAGCTCCTCGTGATTGCCTTCCGTGTGACGGATGGAGGCCGCGGGATAGGACGAGGTGAAGGAATGCGTCAGCTCCGGCACCAGCATGGGAGCGAGAGTCACCATGCAGCCGAGCGCGAGCGAGCCGCGGACCTGATCCGTCACCTCGGAGGCAAGGAGATAGAGATTCTGCGCCTGCGCCACGAGGTTCTTGGCCTCGCGCAGGAGGTCGCGGCCGACCGGCGTCAGCGACAGGCCCTGCGCGTGGTGGCGGACGAAGAGCTGGACGTTCAGTTCCTGCTCGAGATGCGAGATCGCGGTCGAGATGGAGGGCTGGGAAATGTGAATGCGCTCGGAAGCCAGCGTGATGCTGCCGGCCTCCCCCGCGGCGATGAAATATTCCAACTGGCGCAGCGTGTAGCGCATGAGGGCCTTCGGTGCAGGGTCTCGTCCCTGCACCTATAGCATCACACTACTCGTCGCCGGGAACACCATAGCTGGGCGCCGCCGTGGGATTGAGTGCGCGGGTCACGTAATCCGCCAGTTGCGGCTTGTAGATGTCCCAGAGCGCGGCAAGCCCCTCGATGGGGCAGTCATCGGTCCAGTCGACCCGCAGATCGGCCACCGGCCAGGAGACCTTGTCGACCAGCTTCATGCCGGCCGAGTGGACCGGCCCGGCCTCGCCGCCCGCCGCGAGTGCGGCGCGCATGACGGCCATGATACGGTCGCCGAGATGGCCGGACGAAGCTTCAAACGCCTCGACCATTTTGCGCGGAATATCCGGGTTGGCCAGGAGGTTGCCGCCGCAGGCGACATCGGTGCCGGAAGCTTCCGCCCAGGTGCCGAGCGCCCGCGGGCCGGAATGGATCGCCGAGATACCCTTGGCGTCCACCGCCAGCACCTGGCGGTATTCCATGTGCTCGGTGGAGCCCCGCAGCACCTCGACCGCCTGCCGCGCATCGGCGCCGAGCGCCATCAGGTCGAGCGCGCGCACGCCGAGCGTGGGATCGGTCACGTTCTGGCTGGCGACCGCCCCCACTCCGGCGCGGGCATAGGCGCAGCGCGCCGCCACCGCCGGCGAGGAGGAGGAAACCGCCACGCCGAACATGCCCGTCTCGCTGCAGCGCGCGACGATGGAGAAGGTCACTGATCGTCCTCCGGGATAACCGCAGTCGCATCAATCTCGACCAGCCATTCCGGGCGGGCAAGCGCGGAAACGACAATGCCGGTGGAGACCGGATAGACGCCCTTCAGCCACTTGCCGACAACGCGGTAGACCTGCTCGCGGTAGCGCGGGTCGACGATATAGATCGTGATCTTGCAGACGTGGTCGAGCTTTGAGCCGGCCTCTTCAAGCAGCATCTTGATGTTGGCCATGGCCTGCTCGGTCTGGCCGGCGGCATCGCCGATGGCCACGTTCTCGGACGTGTCGAGGTTCTGGCCGATCTGCCCGCGCACGAACACCATGCTGCCCTTGGCGACGACCGTCTGGCAGAGGTCGTTGTCCAGGTTCTGCTCCGGATAGGTGTCCTTGGTGTTGAACTTGCGGATGCGGGTGTGTGCCAATCGAGCCTCCATCGAATTCCGTGTTGTCCGAAAAAACGGCGCTTGGCCGCCTGTCCCTCAGGCGGTGACCGGCCTACCCGATCCGACGCCGGCCTCGCGCGGATGCGAGGCATGGTAGTCGAGATAATTGCGCTGGATCGCGATGTGGTCGGCCAGGTGCCTGGCGTCATGCCACACGCCCCAGATGAAGCTGGAGCCGCGCCCCGAAAGATAGGGCAGCCCGAGGAAATAGATGCCCGGCTCGGACGACACGCCGCGCTGGTGCTTCGGCCTGCCCTGCTCGTCGAAGGCATCGACCTTCAGCCAGCTGTAATCGACGGTGAAGCCCGTCGCCCAGATGATCGTGGTGATTCCGGCTTCCCTGAGGTCGAGCTTCAGGATCGGGTCGGCCACGCAGGGCGGGTCCGCGATCAATGTGCGCGCCTCGGGCTCCTCGGGAAGGTCCAAGCCGTTGCGGGCGATATAGGCGTCCGCCTCGTCCAGCAGCGCCAGATAATTCTCGTCGCCGCGCCGGATGTTCTCCGGGAGGTCGGGAGCGAAGGTCAGGACGCCGTCGCGATAGCCCTCGGTACGGCCGACCAGGGTCATGCCCTGGGTCGCCAGCCGGCGGAAATCGATCGTCTCGCCGCCACGCGCGCCGCTCACGGCGATGGTGACGTGCTCAGAGCCGGGAGTCTGCGAGGTGGCGTTCCATTTGCCGAGAACGCCCAGCCACCAGACGAAGTCGCGCCCGCGATAGGCGCGCGGCGGACGGTCGTGGGGGCCGACCGAGAGGTAGACGCGACGCCCTGCCCGCATCAGTTCGTCGGCGATCTGCACGCCGGACGACCCGGAACCAACCACCAGCACCGCGCCTTCCGCGAGTTGGCCCGGATTGCGGTAGTCGCTGGAATGGATCTGCGTGACCGGGGCGTCCTTCGGGATGATGGGAGGAATGACCGGGCGCTGGAAGGGGCCGGTTGCGGCCACGACATTGTCGGCCTCGATCACGCCCTGCGAGGTCTCCACCCGGAAGCCGCGGCGGCCGGACAGCCGCTCCACGCTCTTCACCTCGACGCCGCAGCGGATCGGAGCATTGAATTTCTCGGCATAGGCAGCGAAATAGTCCGCGACCTTGTCCTTGGGCACGAAGGCATCCGGATCGCCCTCGAACTCCAGGCCAGGCAGGCGGTCGTGCCAGGCCGGGCCGTTGGCGACCAGCGAGTCCCAGCGGGCGGTGCGCCAGCGCTCGGCGATCCGCGAGCGTTCCAGAACAAGATGCGGAATGCCGAGCTTGGTGAGGTGTTCGCTCATCGACACCCCGGCCTGCCCGGCTCCAACCACCAGCGTGTCGATGCGTTCAACTGACATCTTCGCGTCCTTTCCGGCCCGCCGGGCATTCGCGCCCGTCGGGCAGAGGTCCTGATCCGGGCCTAAAGGAGCCGTGGGTCCACGAAAATTACGATTTCATTCAGCAGTGCTTCGGCGTTTCAGAGGACCGCTCCCGCAGAGGCTCAGCCGCGCAGCGCGCCCAGCAGACGCTCCATCATCGCGTCGGCGGCGGCGAGCTGGTCCAGGGCAACGAACTCGTCGGGCTTGTGGCCCTGCTCCATGGAGCCCGGCCCGCAGACGACGGTCGGAATCGACAGGATTTCGTGAAACAGCCCGCCCTCGGTGCCGAAGGCCACCTTGAAGTGCGCGTCGTCCCCGACGAGCGCCTTGGCGAAGGCCACGACTTCGGCATCCGGCGGCGTGTCCAGCGCCGGATAGGCGTTCACCGTCTCGATGTCGATTGCGGCGCATTCGAAGCGCGGGCGCTCGCGGGCGACGATGGCGTCGGCGTCCTGACGCAGAAGACCGAGAATTCCGGTCGCGTCCTCACCGGCGATATTGCGGATCTCGAAATCGAGCGTGCAGGTGTCGGGCACGATGTTCAGCGCCGTGCCGCCCGCGATCGTGCCGACATGGATCGTGGTGTAGGGCACGTCGTAATCGGCATCCATCCGCCCATTGGCGGCCAGCTCCGCCTGCCGCGCGCGCAGGCGCTCGACGAAATCGCAGGCCAGGTGGATGGCGTTCAGCGCCTTCGGCGCCAGTGCCGAATGGCCCGCCATGCCATGCGCGCAGGCCCGTGCGGCGAGCTTGCCCTTGTGGCCGAGCGCCACGCGCATCGAGGTGGGCTCGCCGACCAGGCAGAAGCGCGGCTTGAGCGGACGGATCGCCATGACGTCGATCAGCGAGCGCACGCCGACGCAGCCGATCTCCTCGTCATGGCTCAGCGCAATGTGCAGCGGGGTGGCGAGCGGCTCACTGGCGGCGCGTTCGGCCAGCGCCAGCGCCGCGGCGACGAAGCCCTTCATGTCGGCGGTGCCGCGGCCATAGGCACGGCCGTCGCGAACCGCCATGCGGAAGGGATCGCTCGACCAGTTCTGCCCGTCCACCGGCACGACATCGGTGTGGCCCGACAGCATGACACCGGGGACGTCCTTCGGGCCGATGGTCGCGAAGAGATTGGCCTTGCGCCCGTCCGGCGTGGCGACGAGCTCGCTCTCGATGCCGCGCTCGGCCAGGAAGGCCGCGACGAAGTCGATCAGTGCGCGGTTGGGATCGCGGCTTACCGTGGGGAAGGCGATCAGGCGGTCGAGAAGTTCGAGGGTCCGGGTCATCGTCACAGATAGAGATGACTGAGTTCGTCGCTTTTCAGAAGATCGGCAGCCACGCCCGAGGCCACGACCCGGCCTTTCACCAGTATGAGGCCACGGTTGGCGATCGACAAAGCCGTCTCGGCATTCTGCTCAATCAGCAGCACCGTCGTGCCGCGCCGGTTGATCTCCGCGACGGTCTCGAAATAGTCGTCGATGAGCTTGGGCGACAGGCCGAGCGAGGGCTCGTCCATGACAATCAGCTTGGGCGCGCCGATCAGCGCGCGGGCGAGCGCCACCATGGCCTGCTCGCCGCCGGAAAGCGTGCCGGCGCGCTGGGAAATGCGGTCGCCGATGCGCGGGAAGAGCGTCAGCATCTCGTCGAGCCGCGCCTCGAAAGACCCCTGCGCCTTCTGCGCCTCGAAGCCGAGACGGATGTTGTCGCGTACCGTGATGTCGGCAAACAGCCGCCGGCCTTCCGGCACGAAGCCGACGCCGAGCCCGCTCAAAGCCTCAGTGCCGACCTTGGCCACATCATGCCCGAGCATCTCGATCTTGCCCCGCGCCAGCGGCAGCAGGCCCGATAGTGCCCGGAAGGTGGTGGTCTTGCCGGCGCCGTTCGGCCCCAGGATGCAGACCAGCTCGCCCGGCATGACCTCCAGCGAGACGTCGCGGAGCATGGCGACGACGCCGTAATTGGTATCGACGTTCTGGAGCTTAAGCATTTTGGACAGCCTTCTTGCCGAGATAGGCTTCCTGCACGCGCGGGATGAGGCTGACTTCCTCGAAAGGCCCGTCGGCGAGCTTCTGGCCGTAGTCGAGCACCATGACCCGCTGCGGCAGCGCCGCGATCAGGCGCATGTCGTGCTCGATGATCATCAGCGAAAGATCGGGCTGCGCGGCGCAGAGCCCGCGGATGTCGTCCATCAGGGCGTCGGTGTCGTTGTCGTCCATACCCGAGGACGGCTCGTCCAGCAGCAGAACCTTGGGCTGGCTGGCCAGCGCGCGGGCGATCTCAAGCCGGCGGCGGTCAGCCTGGGGCAGCTCGCCGGAGGGGCGGTGGCGCTGCTCGAAGAGGTCGCGCGAGACAGCCTTGAGCAGGTCTTCCGCGATCGCCGCGGATTCCGCCAGTTCGCGGTTGGCGCGGCCGCGCCGGAAGATCGCGTCAAACACGCCCGACTTCGTCTGCGAGTGCCGGCCGATGATGACGTTGTCGAGGACGCTCAGGTCCGGAAACAGCCGGCTCGACTGGAAGGTACGCGCGATGCCGCGGCCGACGATCTTGTGCGGCGACAAGCCGTTCAGCACCTCGCCTTCCAGCTTCACCTCACCCGAGCTCGGGAGGTAGATGCCGGTGATGATGTTGAGCAGCGTCGACTTGCCGGCGCCGTTCGGCCCAATGATGCCGAGGATTTCGCCGCGGTGGAGTTCGAAATCCACCTCGGCCATGGCGGTGAGGCCGCCAAAGCGCATGGTCAGGCCCTGCCCGGAAAGCACGACGGGAGAGGTCATCCTAGCGCTCCCCATAACGTCGCAGGCGCTGCGGGAAGATGCCCTGCGGCCGGATCATCAGGAAGGCGATGACCGTGACGCCGAAGAAGAGGATGCGGTAGTCCGAGAACACCCGCAGCTTCTCCGGCAGGAGCGTCAGCAGGAAGGCGCCGACGATGACGCCGAGGATGTTGTCCATGCCGCCGGCGATGACCATGGTCATGATCGTCACCGAGGTCAGGAAGGTGAAATTGTCGGGCGAGATGAAGCCGACATAGAAGGCATAGATCGTGCCCGCGAAGCCCGCCAGGAAGGCGTCCACCGCGAAGGCCAGCACCTTGTACCAGGTGGTGTTGATGCCCTGGCAGCGGGCGGCCAGTTCGTCGGCGCGCAGTGCGTTCCAGGCAAGCCCGACGCGCGAATTGTGCAGCCGGCCGGCAAACAGTATCGAGATCGCCACCAGCAGCGCCGACAGATAGTAGAAATTGGCCTGCGATGGCAGGCTCACCCCAAAAATAACCAGCGGCGACGAGAAGGAATGGCCAAACAGCTCCGGCACCGGAATGCCGACAAGGCCATTCGGCCCCCCGGTGAAGTCGAGATTGTTCAGGAGCTGGTTGACAACGACGCCGAACGCGATGGTCACCAGCGCCAGATAGCTGTCGCGGGTGCGCATCGAGGGCAGGCCGAGCAGGAACCCCGCCACGGTGGCGGCAATCGCCGCCGCGGGCAGCGCCAGCCAGAAGCTCAGGCCGACATTCAGCGCGAGCAGCGCGGAGACATAGGCGCCGATGCCGTAGGAGGCGCCGGACGCGAAGTTCGGGATGTTGGCGCTGCCGAGCTGGAAATTCAGCGCCAGAGCCAGAACCGCATAGAGCTGCGCGATCACGCAGAGGTGGAACGCGTAGGTGTTTCCCTCAAGTGTGAAGGGAAAGCCCAGCACGATGATGATGGCGAGCACCATAGCCGCCGGCTTCTGCGTATCGAAGGCATCCTCGATGCGGTGCTCGACGGCGGGGAAGCGCTGCATCGCCACCAGGATGATGGCGAAGACAACAAGCAGCCCGACGATCACGCGCCAGTCGTCCACCAGCAGGAATTCCCGCAAAGCGGCGGCGCCGATGAGTTCGCAGGCCACCACGATCAGCAGGCTCGTCAGCGAGAAGGACGCCGCCGGCGCGCCGGTTTTCGCAACTGTGCTCATGGTCAGACCTTTTCGACCACGGTGCGGCCGAACAGGCCGGAGGGCTTGAAGACGAGGACGGCGATCACCAGCAGGAAGATGAAGACCAGCCGGTAGGAGGCGCCGTTGGGCACCACCGCCTGCACGAAGGTGTCGAGCCCGGCGATGAGCAGACTGCCGATGATCGCGCCCGGCATGGAGCCGAGCCCGCCCACGACCGCCGCCGAGAAGCCGATGAGGCCGACATCGATGGAGAAGTCGAAGCGCACCAGATTGGCGTAGCCGGCAAAGAACACGCCGCCGACCGCGCCGATGGCAGAGGCGACGAAGAAGGTCGCCCGGAAGATGCGCGTCGGGCTGATCGACATCAGTCGAGCCGCATCGCGGTCCTGCGACACCGCGCGGATCTGCAGCCCAAGCCGTGTCTTGTTGAGGATGAAGAACAGGCCGGCCACCGCGAGCACGGCGCAGACCACCGCGACCAGGCTGAACAGCGGGATCGTCACGCCGGCCAGCTCGATATGCCCGCCAACGAAGCGCGGGAAGGAATGCGGGTTGCTGCCGTTGGGAAACAGGTGCCGGACCAGCTCCCGCAGCACGATGCCGAGCGCCACGGTGGCCACCAGCGCCATCATCACCGGCGCGTTACGAAAGCGGCGTATCACCAGGAACTCGAGCACGACGCCGAGCAGGCCGGTGAGCAGGATCGACAGCAGCAGACAGAGCAGCAGCACCGCGAGCGAGCCCGACGCCGCCGGAAAGCTGGAGGCGAGCGCCTGGATGGCACCCAGCGCCAGGAACGGCGCCACCAGCGACACGTCTCCGTGGGAGAAGTGGATGATGTTCAGGACGCCGAAGAGAAGGCTGAAGCCAACCGCGATGAGTGCATAGATGCTGCCCAGAACGACCCAGTTCAACAGCTGCTGAAGCAGCAGATCAGCCATTGTGCCTCCTCATCGGAAGATCATTGAGTCACGCCGGCGCGCGCAGCGCACCTCACGATTCCGGAATTCGCGCTACGCTTAAGCATGGCTCCCGTAATGGAGCTGAATCAATTTTTCCGAACTGCCGGCTCGATTATTTTGAGCCAGGATGCGAGCGTGCCCATATTTACAGCTTCGGCAAATGTTTTGATCACGCTTCGGGAAAACCAAAGCCGAACATCTGCATATCCGATTTCCCTTCGGCGCCGGAGCATCGCAGACTTTCAACGGGTTTCACTCGGTAATGATCGTCCGCGGCACATCGCGGGCATCTGCAGGGAGCGGGTTGAATGACAAAGATGACGGGTTTTTGGCGCGGAGCACGCGTCGCGGTCGTAGCGGCGTCGGCGCTTGTGATGGCCAGCACGGCCCAGGCGCAGGACACCGTGAAGATCGGGTTCCTCGGGCCCTTGAGTGGCGGCAACGCCCAGCAGGGCCTCTCCGCCCGCAACGGCTTCCAGCTCGCCATCCGCCAGGCGAACGAGCGCGGCGACCTGCCCTTCAAGATCGAGCCCGTCATCCTCGATGACGGCGCCAACCCGCAGACCGGCGTCGCCGCCGCGCTGAAGCTGACCAACGATCCCGACGTCGTCGCCGCGACCGGCCACTGGAACAGCGGCGTGGCGCTGGCAACCGCCCCGGTCATCACCCGCGCGGGCATTCCCTTCGTGATCTGGGTCGCGATCAGCCCGAAAATCACCGAGAGCAACAATCCGCTGCTGACCCGCGTCGTCCCGACGCTCGTCAACACCAACGAGCCGCTGGCCAAGTGGGCGGCAGAGAAGATCGGCAAGAAGATCGCGATCGTCTCCGACACCAGCGATTACGGCGCGGCCAATGTGAAGGCCTTCACCAAGCCCTTCGAGGCGGCCGGCGGCACCATCACGGACACCGAATCCGCCCCGGTCGGCACCACCGATTTCCGCGCCACCCTGACCAAGATCAAGAGCGGCAATCCCGACGCGCTCTATTTCGGCGGCGTCGTCACCGAAGCGGGCCTTGTGCGCCAGCAGATGAAGGAAGTCGGCCTCGACGTGCCGATGATCGGCGTGGACGGCTTCTACGATCCCGAATTCATCAAGATCGCCGGCGCCGCTGCGGACGGCACCATCTCCGGCATCGTCAAGGAGCAGGAGAACGCCAAGCTGGCCGAGATGGACAAGGCCTATCAGGCTGCAGGCTTCGCCGAACCGGCCGGCACCTACACCAAGAACGCCTATGACGCGGCGAACATCATCATCGCCGCCATCAAAAAGGCCGGGAAGGATCGCGCCGCCATCGGCAAGGCCATTCGCGAGACGGATTATGATGGCGCCATGGGCCACACCACCTTCGACGAGAACGGCCAGACCAAGCTGCCGGTCCAGCTCGAACTCCGCGTGGTGAAGAACGGCAAGTGGGAGACGCTTCCGCAGTAACGTCCTGGCGAAACTATTAAAAACACGAAGGCCCCGTTCTCGCGAGCGGGGCCTTTGTCTTTCCTAAAGGAGGCCGAGCGGCAGGCGCAGGCAAAAGGTCTCGGAGCGTCCGCCGGCGAGCACCTTGCATGCAGCGCGTGCCCATGCGGGCACCGGGGATGGCTCGCTTCCAGGCCGAGCTCGCGCACGAGGGCACCCGCCGGCGAGGTATCGTCGCCGAAGAGATGCGCGCCGAAATTCAGCGAGCCGGCCGCCTGATAGCGGCGGCAACGGGCGAGGATACGATCCCCGCCCGCTCATCGGCGCTCAGGCGTAAAGCTTCGTCAGTTCGCGGATGTCGGAAAGATGCTCCAGCTCGCGAACGGCCGCGACGATCGCCTCGGTCTTGTCCTTCGGCCAGCGGGCGAACTCGGCGCAGCCGCGGAACTTGTCGGCGCATTCGTCGTAGCTCATCGGGTTTGCCGGGCTGCCCTTGCCGAAATCGGCGCGGCCGGAGATCACGCGTCCATCCTTCAGGTGAATGTCGAGGATCGTCGTCATCTTGTCGTAGCCGGCGGCCTCGGCGTCCGGATGGACGTGGAAGTTCACGCGCTCGATCATCGCCTTGACGTCGTCGCGCTCGACCGCCTCGTCGGTGAATTCCGGCAGGCCGGCCTTCCCCTCCAGCAGGAGGATGGCCATGCAGAACTCCATCGAGAACTTGGCCTGCAGCTCGTTCTTCGGGCGGTGATGAATGAGCGCGTTGGGCATGTTCTGGTTGGTGCCGACATCGAGCCGCTCGACATCCTCTGCGCGGATGCCGTTCTCCCGGATCAGCCGCAGCAGTTCCGTCATACCGGGATGCGTCAGCGAGCCCGACGGATGCGGCTTGATCGACACGCCGGGGAACGCGAACGTCCAGGGGGTGCCGAGCTTGCCGGCGATAGCATCCGGATCGAAGCCCCCGCCCGCCGCCTGGAAGAAGCCGCGCGGCGCCTCGAGAATCTTGTCCGTGGTCGTCCAGCCGAGCGCCGCGAAATCCGCGGCAACGACGCCGCTCTCGGACGAGCGGCCGGCGTGGAAGGGCTTCATCATCGTGCCGAAGTTCTCGCGCAGGCCGGCCGACTGGCTGCCCGCGCATCCGAGCGCCCGCACCGTCTGTTCGACATCGAGCCCCTTCAGCTTCGCTGCGGCCGCGGCCGCCGCATAGGTGCCGCAGGTGGCTGTGGCGTGGAAGCCGTGCTGGTAGTGGCGCGGATTGATCGCCTCGGCGATCTTGCACTCAAGCTCGACGCCGAGATGGTAGGCCAGCATCATCTCCGCACCGGAAGCGCCGGTGACCTCCGCCACGGCCAAAGCCGCCGGGAGGGCGGGCGCGGTTGGATGCGTCAGCAGGCCATAGACCCGGTCCTTGGCCACCGCGAGCTGGGTGTCGTCGAAATCGTCGGCATGGATGCCGACCCCGTTGGCAAAGGCGGCGAAGCGAGCCGGCACCTTCATCTGCATGCCGATGACGGTGGCCGGCCCCTCCCCGATCCCCAGTCCCTGGAGATAGCTGCGCACGATCTCGCCGCTGCGCGCGACCGATCCCGAAAGCGCCAGGCCGATGCCGTCGAGAATTGACTTCTTGCCAATCTCGACGACGTCGGCGGGCACCGCCTTGGTGTTGACCACGAAGCTTGCCGCCTCGTGCGTCAGGCCGGCGACAGCCGGGCGGTCGAGCGCGGGGTTGGTCTGGTGAATCGTCATGAAAGGGAACTCCAAAATGGGCTTCTGGTCAGGCGGTGGCGGGCTGCGCGACGCGGGACCGCACGATCGAGGCAAGCGCATCACCGGCCTCGCCGGTGGAGGCCTTGCCGCCGAGATCGCGCGTCAGCGCATGGCCGTCAGCCAGATAGATTTCGATTGCGGCCTCGATCGCATCCGCAGCGTCCTCCTCGCCGAGGTGGCGCAGCATCATCGCCCCGGACCAGACCTGGCCGACCGGGTTGGCCACGCCCTTGCCGGCGATGTCGGGCGCGGAGCCGTGCACGGGCTCGAACATCGAGGGGAAATGCTTTTCCGGGTTGATGTTGGCGCCGGGCGCGATGCCGATGGAGCCGACGACGGCCGGGCCGAGATCCGAGAGGATGTCGCCGAACAGGTTTGAGCCGACGACGACGTCGAACCAGTCGGGGTTGCGCACGAAATGGGCGGTCAGGATGTCGATGTGGAAGCGATCGGCGCGCACGTCCGGGTAATCGGCGGCCACCGCGTCGAAGCGCTCGTCCCAATAGGGCATTGTGTGGCTGATGCCGTTGGACTTTGTGGCCGAGGTGACATGCTTCTTGCGCCGCTGCGCCAGCTCGAAGGCGTAGCGCATGACGCGGTCGCAGCCACGCCGCGTGAAGATCGACTGCTGCATCACCAGTTCGTCGGCGGTGCCGGCATAGAGACGCCCGCCGATCTCGGAATATTCGCCCTCGTTGTTCTCGCGCACGACGTAGAAGTCGATGTCGCCGGGGCCGCGTCCCCTGAGCGGGCTCTCCACGCCCTTGAGCAGCTTCACCGGCCGCAGGTTGATGTATTGCTGGAAACCGCGCCGGATCGGGATCAGCAGCCCCCACAGCGAGACATGGTCCGGCACGCCGGGGAAGCCGACTGCTCCGAGATAGATCGCGTCGAAGGAGCGGAGCTGTTCCAGCCCGTCGCGCGGCATCATGCTGCCGGTCTTGGCGAAGCGCTCGCAGCTCCAGTCGAAATTGACCCACTCAAGCCCGAAGGCACCGCCCGCGGCCGCCTCAAGCACTTTCTGTCCCTCGGGGAGGACCTCATTGCCGATGCCGTCTCCCGGGATGACGGCGATCCTGTACCTACGCATTCGAACGGCCTTCCTTGAGGTTTGGATTGGAACTGCGCGCCAGGGCGTGGGCCGTGCGGGCACGGCGCCATCGGACGATGCGCGGAAGAACGGCCGCCGCGAGGAGGAGGCCGAAGAGGATGTCGACGATGGGCCGGGTGAAGAACATCAGCCAGTTCTGATCGAACAGGATCAGCGACTGTTTCAGCGTCTCCTCGACCAGCGTGCCGAGGACAAGGCCCATGACGAGCGGCGCGGCCGAGAAGCCGTAGCGGCGCATCATGTAGCCGATGATGCCGGCGCCGAGCATGATCCACAGCTCGACCATGGACTGGTTGGGCGCATAGGCGCCGATCACCGAGCTGGCGAAGACGACGGGCCAGAGATAATGCGCCGGGATCAGCGTCACGCGGGCGAACAGCTTGGCGAAGCCGAAGCCCAGGATCAGGTAGAGGATGTTGGCCGCCAGCATCGAGGCGAAAACCGCGTAGAGCAGCGTCGGCTGCTCGTTGAAGAGATGCGGGCCCGGGCGGATGCCCTGCACCAGCATGCCGGCCAGGATGATGGCCGCCGTGGTGCTGCCGGGAATGCCAAGCGCAAGCGTGGGCACCATGGCGCCGCCGACCGCGGAATTGTTGGCGGCCTCCGGCCCGGCGACCCCCTCGATGGCGCCCTTGCCGAATTCCTCCTTGTAGTGCGACCAGCGCTTGACCTCGCCATAGGTCAGCAGCGCCGCCGCCGTGGCGCCGAGCGCGGGCAGGATGCCGATGACGGTGCCGAGGCCGCTGCCGATGGCGATCGACTTGGCGCTCTTGCGCATGTCCGCGCGTGTCGGCAGCTCGATCTTCTTCAGCTTGAAATGCTCGACCGGCTCATGGAGCTGCCCGGCGATGAAGAACATCTCGCTGATGGCGAAGATGCCGGTCAGAATGGGCACGATGCCCACCCCGTCGGTGAGGTCGGGAATGCCGAAGGTGAAGCGCTCGACGCCGGTGGTGAGGTCGAGGCCGACGGTCGCGATCAGCACGCCAATCGCGCCCGAGATCAGATTCTTTGTGGCGCCCTCTCCGCCGACGAGCGCCAGCATGGAGAGGCCTATCAGGGCGAGCGCGAAATATTCGGGCGGACCGATCTCATAGGCGAAGCGGGCAAGCGCCGGGGCCGCGATGATCAGCACGATGACGCTGGTGATGCCGCCGATCGTACTGGCGATGGCCGAAATGCCGAGCGCCTTGCCGGCAAGCCCCTGCTTCGACATCTGGTAACCGTCGAAGGCCGTGGCCGAGGCCGAAGGATCGCCGGGAGCGTTGAGCAGGATCGCCGTGATCGAGCCGCCGAAATTGGCAGCGCAATAGAGCGAGCCGAGAAAGGCAACGCCCATGATCGGCGTCATGGTGACGGTGATCGGCAGGACCAGCGCGGCGGTGGTTGCGCCGCTGAGGCCCGGCAGTGCGCCGACGATGATCCCGACCAGAGTGCCCGACAGGATGACGAGCAGCATGATCGGATCGGTCAGGATCGACATACCGGAGAGGAAGGCATCCATGCTAAGCCTCCGATCAGCCGAAGAGGCCTTCCAGCACCCCAAGCGGAATCGGGATGTGCAGGAAATGGACGAAGAGAATGTAGACGAAGCTCACGGTGACGGCCGCGGTGATGAGCAGCGGAAGCCAGCGCGGCGCCGCCCACAGCCGACCGAGTGCGACGATCGCCAGGAAAATGGCGCCGATCACGCCGACGAAGGGCGCCGCAACCATGAACAGACCCTGGACCGCGGCGGTCGCCATTGACATCGGGTGCACCGGCTCGACGGGCTCGTCATTGCTGCCCGACCGTACGATCAGGACGATTGAAAGCGCCGCGATCACGCCGATCACGATCCGCGGGAAGGCCGCTGCCCCCGGTCCCTGGATCAGGGTGTCGGGCACGCTCTCGAAGGTGAAGGTGGCGGCGAAGGCCACCGCGCAGAAGGCGTGCAGGACAAGCCCCGCCCGAGCATCAGGCCGAAGTCCAAGGGTGGGAGCGGCGCCTGGCGCCGCCCCCGTTTTTGCCCCCAGATCCTTGTCCGCGGAGCTCATTGGGTCAGCCCCAGCTCCTGGAGCGCCGCCCGCGACTGCTCATAGCTCTCGGTGAGTTGCTTGCCCCAGACATCGGCGCCCGCAACGCTGTTGGGAGCCGCACCGGAGCCCTTCAGATAGTCCTGGTAGAACTTGCCCTTCATGGCGCCGAGCAAGCCCGTGCTCAGGAGAGCGACGCGATCATCCGGCGTTCCCTTGAGCGTGACGAAACCGCGGATCGTCGAGAGATTGACGTTTAGCCCGAGCTCCTTGGCGGTGGGCACGTCGGGCGCGATCGGCAGTCGCTCCTCGGCAAGGACGAGGAGTGGCCGGACATCACCTGCTTTGATCTGCGATTCCGCTTCCGTGTAGTTCTGCAGCGAGCCGTCGAGATTGCCGCTGACCAGATTGGTCGTGATGTCGCCGCCCGAGCGGAACGGAACGATCTTCGGCTGCTTGATGCCCGCCGCCTTGGCGAAGGTGTAGGTGGTGATGTGGTCGCCCGAGCCGATGCCGGTGGCGCCGAATTTCAGCGCCTTTTCCTTCGCCGCCGCGAGCAGGTCCTTGGCGGTCTTGTAGGGGCTGCCCTTGCCGACCATCAGCACCTGGGGATCGTCGGTGGCACGTGCCAGCGGCACCAGATCCTCGAAGGTGACGCCGGTGTTCTTGTTCCGCAAAAGTGTCAACAGATGTGTTTGCGTTATAAGGAGGATCGTGTGTCCGTCCCGGGGCCGGCTGTTGGCATAGGAAAGCGCCGCGGCGCCGGAGCCCCCGGTCTTGTTCTGGACAACGAGCTCGGTCTTCAGCTCGGCTGGAGCCTGCACCATCATCATCCGGGCGGTGATATCCGTACCGCCACCAACGCCTGAATGTGTAACAACTTCAATGGGTTTGTCGGAGAGTGCCGCGTCATCGGCGAGAGCGCCGGTGACAAGAAGCGCGGCGGTGAACGTGCCTAATGCGAGTGCGCGAACGCTGACGAGAACCATCTCTGCCTCCCCAGGCCGGGTGAATGGTCAGATGCCATCCTTGAGGTGGGGCAGCGTGAAACCTCACTTTAAGACTGTCAACAGTTGTTGCGCAAAAAACTCCGACTGCCCGAGTACATTCGCCGTGCTGCCCTGTGGATCACCTTAACGAGAGCGGCTTGCGCTCTTCCAAACTGTTGACACTTATTCCAAAACGCGAGCAGAGTACGCCCATGGCTGAAATCATGTCTGAACTGGCGGGCCCGGCGTCCCGCACCCCCCGCAAGGCCTCCGTGGTCCCGCTCGTCCAGCAGGAGATCGAACGGCAGATCGCTTCCGGAGAACTGGTCGGCGGCACCCGCATCAACGAAAGCGCGCTGGCGCTGAAGCTCGGCGTCAGCCGAGGGCCGATCCGCGAGGCCTGCCGCACGCTCGAGCAGCTCGGCCTGCTCCGCAGCGAGCTGAACCGCGGCTTCTTCGTGCGCGAGATCAGCACCAAGGAGGCAATCGACATCTACGAGGTGCGCGCCGGCCTGTTCGCCACGGCCGGCCGGCTGGCGGCGCAGATCATCAACGCGCAGCAGATCGCGGTCCTGGACGATCTCGTCACCCGCATGGACACCGCGGCCGCGACTTCGGATATCGCCGCCTTCTACCCGCTGAACAACGAGATCCACCGCCGGCTGGTGGAGTTCTCGGACAATTCCAAGCTCATCCAGCTGTTTCCGACGCTCGAGGCGGAACTGCATCTCTTCCGGCGCCGTGGACTGATCCTGCCGGGCTCGATGCAGGTTTCGAACGACGAGCACCGCTCGATCGTCGACGCCCTGCGCCATGGCGACGGCAACACCGCCGGCCGCCTGATGGAGCGGCACATCATGGCCGGGAAGGCCCGCTTCATCCGAACCCTCAGCCAGCAGACCGCCTGACGCCGCATCCTCACGGGAGTTTCCCCATGGCCGACAGCTTGCCCATCATCGCATTGACCGCCGGCGACTGTACCGGCATCGGCCCGGAACAGACCGCCCGGATCCTCGCGGAAGGCAAGATGCGCCGCCTGGCACGCCTCGTCCTTGTAGGCGACAAGAGGGTGATCGAGATGGGCGCACGCCAGGCGGGCGTGTCTCTGGATCTCCGCTTCTATGCCTCCCCCGGAGCGGTGGACTGGGAGGCTCCGGGCGTTCCCATGGTCGATCTTGGCAATACCGATCCCGAAGCGTTCGAGATCGGCGTCGCTTCGCCGGAATCCGGCCGCCTGACCGGTGAAACGCTGGCGCGTGCCATCGACTTCGGCAAGGCCGGGGAGATCGATGCGATCACCTTCGCACCGCTGAACAAGCAGGCGATGTACCGGGGCGGCTGGCGCTTCCCCGATGAGCACAAGATGTTCGCCAACCTGCTCGGCCATACCGGGCTGTTCAGCGAGATGAACGTTCTCGAAGGCCAGTGGATGACGCGGGTCACTTCCCACGTCTCGCTGCGCACGGCGCTCGACCAGGTCACCCATTCCGCGATCTGCGACGCTCTGACGCTGGCGGACGAAACCATGCGCCGCGCCGGGATCGACCATCCGCGGATCGCGGTCGCGGCCCTGAACCCGCACGCCGGCGAGGGTGGTCTTTTCGGCATGGAGGAGATCGAGATCATCCGTCCTGCGGTGGAGACCATGCGGAAGAGGGGGATCGACTGCAGCGGCCCCTATCCGTCCGATACAATCTACCTGAAGGCCTTCGCCGGCGAGTTCGACAGCGTGCTGGCGATGTATCACGACCAAGGGCAGATCGCGACGAAGCTCAAGGGCTTCAACAAGGGCGTCACCATCACGGCGGGGCTCGACATCGTCTTCACCACGCCGGCCCACGGCACCGCCTTCGACATCGCGGGCAAGGGCGTGGCCAATATCGGCGCCTTCGAAGCCGCGATCGGGCTCGCCACGCGCATCGCCGCGCGCAAGCTCGCGGCACGAAGCGCGGCCTAGGAACTGGACCGCCCGTACGTCTCCGCATTCGGTCGACTGTTGACAATATGCAAACCGGAGATGAGCATGAACGCCAAGCAAAGGGATGCCTGAACGGCACGCTAGGGGGAGGACCTAATGGCCTTCGTTGAACTCAGCGGCCTTACCATGCGCTATGATGGCCTCCCGGTCGTCAACGGCGTCGATCTGGCGGTCGAGAAAGGCAAGCTCGTCTGCCTGCTCGGTCCCTCAGGCTGCGGAAAAACCACGACCTTGCGGCTCATCGCCGGCTTCATGCAGCCGACAGAGGGCCAGATCCGCGTCGATGGACGCGTGATGTCGGCTCCCGGCGCCACCGTGCCGCCGGAAGGCCGCAACATGTCGATGATCTTCCAGAGCTATGCCCTCTGGCCGCACATGACGGTGTTCGAGAACGTCGCCTATGGGCTGCATCTGCGCCGTCTCAGTTCCAGCGATATCCGCACGCGCACCGAGCGCATCCTGAGGGCGACCAAGCTCTCCGAACTCGCGGCCCGTTATCCCGGCGAACTGTCCGGCGGACAGCAGCAGCGTGTGTCGCTCGCCCGCGCCCTCGTCATCGAGCCGGAAACCCTCCTGCTCGACGAACCGCTCTCAAACCTCGACACCAATCTGCGCGAGGAGATGCGGTTCGAGATCAGGCGGCTGCACGACGAATTCCGCTACACGACCGTCTATGTGACGCACGACCAAACGGAAGCGATGACGGCGGCAGACGTCATCGTGGTCATGAACAAGGGAGTGGTCGAGCAGGCCGGTTCGCCGGAAGAGATCTACGAGCACCCCACCACGGAATTCGTCGCGAACTTCATCGGCGGCACGAATGTCTTCCGGGGCACGCGCGTCGGAGAGGATGCGGTCGATTGCGGCGGCGGGCTCGTCCTGCGCTGCGGCGGCGGCACCTTTGGCGAGGGACCGCAGACCGCCGTGTCGGTCCGCCAGCATGATGTGCGCCTGAGCGCGGACAAACCCGATGGCGACGAGACCAATTGGACCCCCGGCGAAATCGTACGGCAGGTCTATCTCGGTTCACATCGGGACTATCTCGTCAGAAGACCAGGCGGAGACACGGTGCGTGCAATAGCACCGGTCGATGTCGCAATCCCGGCAGGCCAAAACATCTGGCTGCATTGTCCGCCTGAACACTGCCGGGCGCTTGCGCGATAACAAAACTGGGAGAAACGCACATGTGGAAAACGCGAATAGCCGCGGCAGCCCTTGTCGCCCTTTGGTCCGGAGCCGCTCTCGCCGCACCTCCGCCCCCCTATACCGAAACACCTGAACTGGTGGCCGCCGCCAAGAAGGAAGGCAAGGTCGTCTTCTATACGGCCACCGACGTGCAGGTGGCCGAAAAGCTCGGCAGCGCCTTCGAGGCGAAATATCCCGGCATCAAGGTGCAGGTGGAGCGCGCCGGTTCCGAGCGCGTCTTTCAGCGCATCGGCCAGGAATATCAGGCCGGCATTCACAACGCCGACGTGATTGAGACCTCCGACGCCGTCCACTTTCTGATCTTCAAAAAGCAGGGCTGGCTCACGCCGGCGGTTCCCGAGGACGTGGCCAAGCTCTGGCCCGAGGACGAGCGCGATCCCGACGGGCAGTTCGCCGTCTACCGCGCGCATCTCTCGGTGCTGGCCTACCGCTCCGATCTCATCAAGCCGGAGGACGCTCCCAAGACGTGGACGGACCTTCTGAAGCCGGCCTACAAGGGTAAGATCGTCAAGGCCCATCCCGGCTACAGCGGCACGGTGATGACCGCGACCTACGCTCTCAGCCAGCTGCTCGGATGGGACTATTTCGAGAAACTCGGCCAGCAGCAGGTCATGCAGGTGCAGTCCTCCACCCAACCGCCGAAGATCCTGGCCCAGGGTGAGCGGGCGATCGAAGCGGACGGCAACGAGTACAACCTGTTCCGGCTGATCGAGAACGGCGCGCCGATCAAGATCGTCTATCCCCCGGAGGGGACCCCGATCGCGGTGGGCAATGCGGGCATTCTCGCCTATCCGCCCCATCCGAATGCGGCGAAGCTCTTCTACGCCTTCCTGTTCAGCCACGATGCCCAGCAGCTCAACAGCGATTTCGGGGGCCTGCGTTCGTTCCGGCCCGACGTGAAGGAAAAGTCGTCCAGAACGCCGATCTCGCAGATCAAGCTGCTGCACTCCGACCCTGAGAAGGTCGAGGAAGAGGTCCAGACCATCAAGCAGAAGTACGAAGAGTATTTCGGAACCTGAGGCCTGTGATGACCAGCACCACAATCCCTGTTGAACGTCCGTCCAGCGCCAGACGTTTCGGCTTCGATCTTTCGACGCCTGTCTTCCTGCTGCTCGCCGCCATATTGTGCGTGCTGGTCATCCTTCCGCTGTTCTGGCTGGCTTATTACGCTTTCTTCGACAAGTCAGGCCTTCCGACTCTGGCGGTGTTCGGCAAGCTGTTCGGCGACGCCACGATCCGCCACGCCTTCCTGATCTCGCTCAGTCTCGCGCTTTTCGTCGGGGTGCTCGCCTGCCTGGTGGCGACCCCCCTGGCTTGGCTGGTGGCGCGTACCGACATACCGGGGCAGGCCGTTGTCCGCAGTCTGGTCACGGCGTCCTTCGTGACCCCGCCTTTCCTTGGCTCGATCGCCTGGGAGCTGCTGGCCGCACCCAACAGCGGGTTGCTGAACCTGCTGTACCGATGGGCCTTCGACCTCAGCCGCGGCGAGCACCTGTTCAACATCTTCACCTATGGCGGACTCGTTTTCGCCATGACGTCCTATTCCTTCCCCTTCGTCTTCACCTTGGTGGCAAACGCGCTCGATCGCGTTCCATCGGATATCGAAGAGGCCTCCGCCATCCTGGGCGGCAAGCCGTCGACCACGCTGAGGCGCATCACGCTGCCGATGGTGATGCCCGCCGTGCTGGCGGGCTCCCTGGTGGCAATGGTGCAGGCGCTGACGCTGTTCGGCACGCCGGCCATCCTGGCCCTGCCGGCCGGATTCCACGTCATCACCACGAAGATCTGGAGCTTCTTCCAGTTCCCGCCGCGCCTGGATGTGGCCGCCGCGAGCGCCCTGCCGCTGCTGATGGTCGTCGTGCTGCTGCTCTACGGCAAGAAATGGCTGCTCGGCCGCCGCGGCTACACCGTGCTCGGCGGCAAGAGCGGCAGCCCGCGCCGGGTCAAGCTCGGCAAATGGGTGTGGCTGGCCTGGCTCTATGTGCTGGTCATTCTCAGCATCACCATCATCCTCCCCTATTCCGCGCTCCTGAAGGTCGCGCTGACGCGCAACGTCTCCGAGCCGCTGACCTGGGGCACGCTCACGCTGCACAACTTCCATTTCGTGCTGTTCGAATTCTCGGCGACGCGGCTCGCCATCTGGAACACCATGTTCCTCGGGCTCGTCACCGCCACGATCGCCACGGTCATGGCGCTGGTCATCGCCTATCTGGTGGCCCGCAAGCCCGTACGCGGGTCGTCGCTCCTCGGCCTGCTGGCGACCGCACCCATGGCGGTGCCGGGCATCGTGCTGGGCGTGGGCCTCTTCCTGGCCTATGCGAACCCCACGCTGCGGCTCTACGGGACGCTGTGGATTCTCCTCATCGCCTTCCTGACGCTCGAGCTGCCGGCCGGCTACCAGCAGATGTCCGCCGCCTTCAACGGCGTCCATCCCGAGCTGGAGGAGGCCAGCCGCATTCTCGGCGCCCGGCGCCTGCGCAGCCTCTGGGACATCACCACACCGCTGCTCCGGACCAGCATCGTCGCGACCTGGTGCTTCGTCTTCATCGGGACGATCCGGGAACTGTCGGCGACGATCCTGCTGACTACGGCCAACACCAAGCTGGTTTCGGTGATCATCTACGACCTCAACGAAAGTGGCGATTACGGCGCCATCTCGGTGCTCGGTATCCTGCTGCTGATCGTCTCCTTCGCCGTGGTCTACGTCGCCAACCGTGTTCCCTTCATGGGCCGCATGCACGCCGCGGGTCCCAAGCGATGACGTGACGGGAGAGGACCGGCGGCGCTTTCCTGACTCGCGCTCTCGCGAGTCTCGGTCGAGGACTTCCTGCCGAGCCCCTCTCGATCCCCAGCCACCGGCCTAACCACCGGCTTCGCCCACGTTTGATTGTCAACAATCTACAAACCGCTGCCCTTTCACATTCAAGGAGAAGACAATGGCCCACCTCGTCATCGGCGTCCTGAACGGCGACGACATCGGCCACGAGATCGTGCCTGCGTCGGTGCACGTGGCGAAGGCCGCGGCGGCGCGGGCGGGGCTGGAGATCGATTGGCGGCCGATGCCGCTCGGTCGCACCGCGCTCGACAGCCACGGCTCGACCCTGCCCGATGGCACGCTCGAAGCGCTGTCGAAAATGGACGGCTTCATCCTGGGACCCATCGGCCACCGCGACTATCCGAAGGGCCCGGGCGCAATCAATCCGCACCCGATCATGCGCAAGCACTTCGACCTGTTCGCCAATGTGCGCCCCACCCGCTCGTTTCCCGGGCTGGGGGCGCTCCACGACAATGTCGACCTCATCATCGTCCGCGAGAACAATGAGGGCTTCCAGCCGGATCGGAACGTCGTGGCCGGATCGGGCGAATTCCGCCCGACGGAGGATGTCACCATCTCCGTCCGCGTCATCACCCGCGCCGGCAGCTACCGCGTCGCCAAGGCGGCGCTCGAGATCGCCCGCACCCGCCGCAAGAAGCTGACGCTGGTTCACAAGAACACAGTGTTCAAGCTCGGCTGCGGCATGTTCGTGGAGGAGTGCTACCGCGCCGCGCAGGAATTTCCGGATGTCGCGGTGGACGAAGTCATCGTCGACACCTTCGCCATGCGCCTCCTGCGCGATCCGCAGACCTTCGACGTCGTCGTCACCACCAACATGTTCGGCGACATCCTCACCGACGAGGCCGCCGGCCTGGTCGGCGGCCTCGGCATGGCGCCTGGCCTGTGCATTGGCGAAGGCAACATCGCCATGGCGCAGGCCACGCATGGATCGGCGCCCGACATCGCCGGCAAGGGCGTGGCCAATCCCTTCGCCATGATCGAGTCGACGCGCATGCTGATCGAGTGGCTGGGCCACAACCGGCGCCTCCCACAAGCCGTCGAGGCCGCCGGGATGATGGAGCGCGGCATCGTCAGCGCGCTGTCGCGGCCCGAGAGCCGCACAAGCGACATCCGCGGGACCGCCGGCACCGAAGAAATGACGCGAGCAATTCTGGCTACCATCGAGGAGGAGCGCGAGCATGCCCACGCATAAGATCGCCGTCATAGGCGGCGACGGGATCGGCGGTGAAGTCGTCGAGGCCGGCATCCAGGTTCTGGATGTCCTGGCGGAACTCGAGGACGGCCTTGCCTTCGACTATGGGCGCTTCGACTGGGGCTCGGACTATTACCGCCGAACCGGCCGGATGATGGCCGAAGATGGCCTCGAAACCCTCAAGGGCTTCGATGCGATCTATTTCGGCGCGGTGGGCGATCCCGAGCTTCCCGATGCCATCACCCTCTGGGGCCTGCGCATCGCCATCTGCCAGGGCTACGACCAGTACGCCAATGTGCGCCCCACCCGCCTGCTTCCCGGCATCACCGGCCCGCTGCGCCCCGAACTCGGCAAGCAGATCGACTGGGTCATCGTCCGCGAGAACAGCGAGGGCGAATATGCCGGAGTCGGCGGCCGCGCCCATCAGGGGCTTCCGATCGAGGTCGGGATGGATGTTTCGGTGTTCACGCGGGTCGGCGTGGAGCGCGTCTGCCGTTTCGCCTGCGACCTGGCGATGGGCCGTCCGCGCCGCAAGTTGACCATCGTGACCAAGTCCAACGCCCAGCGCCACGGAATGGTGTTCTGGGACAAGGTCTGCCGCGAGGTCCTGGAGGATTACCCCGACCTCGATGTCGACTTCATGCTGGTCGATGCCATGACCCAGCGCATGGTGCTGAAGCCCGGCATGATCGACACGATCCTGGCCACCAATCTGCACGCCGACATCCTGTCGGATCTCGCGGCGGCGCTCGCCGGCTCGCTCGGGATTGCCTCGACGGCCAATATTGACCCGTCGCGCACGCGGCCCTCGATGTTCGAACCTATCCACGGCTCGGCCTTCGACATCACGGGCAAGGGCATCGCCAACCCGCTCGGCTCGTTCTGGACGGCGAGCATCATGCTCGACCATCTCGGGGAAAAGCGCTCCGCGGAGCGCCTGATGGCCGCGATCGAGACGGTAACGGCGCGCGGCGAGGTTCTGAGCCCCGATCTCGGGGGTCAAGCCCGGACGCAGGAGGTGACGGACGCGGTCATCGCCGCCATTCGCGGCGCGAACGCCTGAGACGAGAAGACTTTCCCCTCCCCCTCCGACCCGGCGGGCCTGACCAGCCCGCCGGCTTTTTTTGGCCTAGGCCTGGGCTCCGGCCGCTTCGGCGAAGGGCCGGGGTTCACCGCCGTTGAAGAAGGTCCAGAACGTTTCGTAGACGAGGTCCGGACGGTGCTCGGCCGGGTAATGCCCCGTCGGCAGCGCCCAGCCGCGGAAGTCCGGCGCCCAGGGCGCCCAGGCCTCCACGGGCGTGAGATGCCGGCCGACATGGCTGTTGGTGCCCCAGAGAACCAGGACGGGGCACTGGATCTGCTTCTTGCCGAAATCCTCGGAATCGAAGGCCAGATCGAGCGTCACCGTCGCCCGGTAGTCCTCGCACACCGCATGGATCTGTTCCTTCGTCGTGCAGCGGGCGTATTCGCGCAGGGCTTCCGGCGAGAAGATGTCGAGGCCCACGCCTTTCTTGTTCAGCTTGTACTGGATGTAATAATCGAGGTCGGCGCAGATCAGCTTCTCCGGGAACGGAGCCTTCTGCGCCATGAAGAACCAGTGATAGCTCTCCAGCCCCCAGCCGAGCGTGACATGCGTCAGCAGGTGGTGGGTCGGGATGATGTCGAGCGCGCAGAAGCGCGTGATCCGCTCCGGCCGGTCGAGAGCCATGCGGAAGCCGACCCGGCCGCCACGGTCGTGCCCGGCCAGCCCGAAAGTGTCGAAGCCAAGTGCGTCCATGACGTCGAAGCCGTCTTCGCCCATGGCGCGGAAGGAATAGGCGGCGTGGTCCTCACCTCCGTCAGGCTTCGAACTGTCGCCATAGCCGCGCAGGTCCGGCGCCACCACGGTGAAGCTCTGCGCAAGGGTCGGTGCGATCTTGTGCCAGCTGACATGGGTCAGCGGGTTGCCGTGCAGAAGCAGAAGCGGTGGCCCCTTGCCGCCCACGGCCACGTTGATCTCCGCCCCGCTTGTCCTGATGCGGCGCATGGTGAAGCCGTCCATCAGGGTGCCGGGACGATACTGGAGAGGCGGCATCTCTCCTTGAGAAACCGGGTGCCGGTCCGCTGACGCGAGGTCCATGTGATCTGTCCTGGCGTTCTTTCCTCAGGCAGCCAGATCACGCCCCACTTTGCTTATTGTCAACAGTTTTCACCGGCCCGTGAGCGTCCCGGGTGTTCACGGCCCCTGCCGGCACGATTTCTCTCGGGAGTTTTTCGGCAGCACCGCGTGCCTGAATCGCGATGGCGGTCAGGCCAGGTAGGCGCCGCCGTTGAGGTGCAGAGTCTGTCCGGTGATGTAGCGCGCGGCCGGCCCCGACAGGAACCGCACCATGGCCGCGATTTCCTCCGGGGCGCCGCGCCGGCCGACAAGGGTCGCGGCCCCACCGTGGTGATGCGGAGGCTTTCCGGCGCGCACGGTCTCGATCATGCCGGGCGAAACGAGGTTGACCGTGATACCGCGCGGGGAAAGGTCGTGGGCAAGGGCCTTGGTGAGGCCATCCAGCCCCGCCTTCGCGGCGATCACATGGGCCCGCTGCGCTCCGCCTGTGTAGGCCGTCATGCCGCCGATGTTCACGATGGCTGCCTGTTCCGAGCGTTCGAGGGCGGAAAGGGCCGCCTTGATGCACAGGAAGGGCGCATCGAGCGCCAGCGCGAACACGTCGCGCCAAGCGGTGAAGGTCATGTCCTCGAAGGGCACCTCGGTCCGCACCGCCGCATTGTTCACCAGGACATCGAGCCTGCCGAACGCCTTCGTCCCCTGCTCGACGACGGACACGACCTCCTCCGGCCGCGTAAGGTCCCCCATCGCCGCGACGGCCTTGCCGCCCATGGTCTCGATGGCGCCCACGACCTCCGCCAGCGCGGCTTGATCGCTGCGGCCATGGGCGATCACCGAAGCGCCGCCTTCGGCAAGGGCCAGTGCGATGGCGCGGCCGATATTGCGCGAGGCGCCGGTGACCAGCGCCACGCGGCCGCGCAGTTCTCCTTCCCCGAACTGAACCTTCTGGCCTGCCATACTCATGGGTGCATGGCCTGTCCGGGAGCCGCCGGCGGCATCGGCAAGATTCGGGACAGGAAGAGGCGAATGGCGGGTATCACGGTCGGCTCCTTGCACATTTCTGTGGAACGCAAGGTGCCGACTGTCAACAATCGACGTCGGAATTATCCGCCTCAGCCGGGCTGGCTTACTTCGTCGAAGCGTCGGGATAGCGGCCGAGGTCGCCGAACAGCACCTTGCGGCTCTCCATGACATGGGCCTGGAGGGCGGCATCCGCGCCATCCGCATCGTGGGCGGCAAGACGGTCGACGATGGCCTTGTGCTCGAGATTCGACATCGGCATGCGGCCGGGCATATCGAGCGTGCGCCGGCGGAATAGGTGCAGTTCGCGATGAATCGCAATGCACTCGTTCGCGAGCCGGCCATTGCCGCAGAACTCGACGATCGCTTCGTGGAAGCGGAGGTTCGCGGGGTAGAATGCGTTCAGGTTGTTCGCCCGGATCGCCTCGTCCATGTCCTTGATGTGCTGCTTCAGGATACGGACCTGCTCCTTGGTGGTGTTGGGAGCCAGCAGGCGCCCGGCAAGGCCATAGAGCACCTGCCGCACCTCGTAGAGCTCGGCCGCTTCCCGCGAATTCAGCTCGCGAATGAAGACGCCGCGGTTGACGACGACATCCACCAGGCCGCTCTGCTCCAGGCCGCGGCAAGCCTCGCGGATGGGCCCACGGCTGACGCCGAGCTTCGCCGCCAGCGTGTTCTCGTTCAGCCGCTCCCCCGCGGCCAGTTCGCCCCGCTCGATCATCTGCTCAAGCTCGCGGCGGATGATCGTCGTTAGCGATTGGGTGCGCCGGATCTGGAGGGCATTGTCCGAATTGAAGGTCATTCGCGTCGCTTTCCCGAGAACTCCGCCTCTAAAATGCCGTCCATTCGACAATTTACAATGGACATTTTACGACAAGGGAATTCCAGGGCCGACGGATGCCTTGCTACGCGCGCATTCGTCGATTGCCGGCCGCTCACCCGCCGAACTTAACGTTCACCCCGACCGAGACGATGTTCACGTCGAGGTTCGAGGTGCCGGTGTAGTCGATCCCGAGCCAGCGCTTGTTGTCGGACTGGATGTCGATCTTGGCGTCGCCCACGCCCATGGAGTGCAGATAGCTCACCGCAAGGGTGACGCGGTCGTTGCAGGCGTAGGAGGCGCCGACGGAGAACATCACCTGGTCCATCTCCGGCAGGCGGGTGTCGCGGTTGTCCGTGGTCAGGGGCACGATCTCGTAGCCGGCGCCGGCGCGCAGCGTGAGCTTGTCGTTCACGTCGTATTCCGCACCGACCGAGAACAGCCAGCCGTCGCGATATTCGAGATAGAGGGTCTGGTCGGTGCCCTCGACCTTTACGTCGCCGAGCCGGCTCCAGTTGTTCCACTCCACCGTGCCGGCGAGGCGCAGGCGGTCGGTGACCTTCTGCACGATGCCAAGGCTGACCACGTCGGGCGTGTCGAGCGTCGCATTTGCGGAGGAGCGGTCGCCGGGCACCGTCAGGTGGCCCTCCAGATCGTGGGCGATCGAAGAGCGGTAGCCGAGGCCGATCGTCGTCCCGTCCCACGGGCGGAACTGCATGCCGAGATTGAACCCGACGCCGAAATCATCCGCCTTCAGCTCGGCGCTCGGCCCGTTCAGGACCGCCGCCGACGTCAGGTCCGCCTTGAAGTATTCGAACTGGAGGCCAGCGCCGATCGACAGCTTGTCGTTGACCCGCCAGGAGATCATGGGCGAGGCGTTGATCGAGAAGATTTCCGACTTGCGGGAATAGAACTGTCCGTCCCAGTCGTGCGGGGCGTCGGTCGAGAGGCCGAACGGGCTTGTTACCGCCAGCCCCACCGTCAGCTGGTCGGTGAGCGGCGCCGCGACGAAGCTCGACGGCACCAGGGCATTCTCGCCGATATCGATCTCCGAGCCGGTCGCATCCGAGAAGATGTCGATCGAGGGCAGGACCGCGGCGGCACCGGCTTCCACCTGGAATCCGTCCACCTGGGACAGGACCGCCGGATTCCAGAAGCTGTAGGACAGCTCATCGCCCGCGGCCACGCCCGCGAGCGACATGCCGAACCCCGGCGCACTCTGGCTGCGGATGATGAAGCCGCCTGCCTGTGCTTCCGGAACGAGGAAGGCCAACGCGGCCATGATGCCAGCCGCGCCCGCTGCAAGACGTCTCATACGCACGAAAACCCCACTGCGGCGGCCGATGATAAAGGCGGTTGATTGAGATTGCCTGAACTTCGGGCGGGAAGTTTGCCGGTTTTTGTTGAAAAATCAGGGGTTCAGGCGACCGTTTTGGCCCAGGCCGCGATAAGGCGCGGATAGAAGATGCAATGGCTGCCGCCCGCCGCCTCGGCAACGAGGCGTTCGCGCAGCGTGTCGATAGCGACATCTTCCGGCCGCGCAATGCCGAGCTTGTCCATCGCCGGCAGCATGCTGCGCACGGATTCGGTCAGGAACGCGAAGCCGTCCTGGTCCCCCTCGCTGGCGATCCGCGTAAAGCCGGCCATTGCGGGAGTCAGCCCGGCGCTGCGGAAGGCGGCAAAGAGCTTCGAACCCATCTCGCTTTCGCGGCCGGCGCGGCGATACACCTCGATGATCCAGTTCACGCAGCGCTCCATCAGCGGCAGCGGCGGAAGCGCTGTCGCCGTGCCGACATCCATCTCGATGAAGGCGATGATGGTGCCGGAATGGACGCGCTGCGCGAGAAGGGAAAGAAGCGCCGCCGGATCAGGGACATGGATCAGGATGAAGCGCCCGATGACCGCATCGAAATCGCCGTAATCCGCGAACTCCTCGATGGTCGAGTGAACGAAGCGGACATGATCGTGGCCGGCGGCGTGCATCCGGCGCGTCGCGATGACCAGCGCGTCCTCGGAAATGTCGATGCCCACCACCTGGCCCTTGGGCCCGACAAGGTCGGCGGCGATCGAGGAGACATCGCCCACGCCGCAGCCGAGATCGAGAACGCGCATTCCGGGAGCGATGCCAGCGCGGACAAGCCCGTCGCGCGTCATGTCGCCGAAGAAGGCGGCCTGCCGCTCCAGCCGGGCCAACTCGCGATCGGAGTGGCCGAGCACATAGGCTGCGTTCTCGTCCGTCCTGTTCTCATTGGCATCGACGGTCATCGGCTGTTCCCCCTGGCCTCAAAACATCCGCCGTGCCGGGCGGCACAGCGGATTTGTTGGTTTCGACACGCATTCTAAAGGCGGCGTATACCTTTCCGCCCGAAAGCTGCTCCGCGAGAGAGCAGCACCATGCCCCTGGTCCAAAGAACAATAATGACGCCGCAGGCCGACGTCTCCATTCTGGAGAACGCCAGCCCGGGCATGGCTGTCCTTCTCGTCCACGGGAATTCCAGTTGCAAGGAAGTCTTCCTCCGCCAGGTCGAGGACCCCGCCCTCGCCGGTTACCGGATGATCGCCATGGATCTTCCAGGCCACGGCGCATCCGCGGATGCCCGGGAGGACTCGGTTTATTCCATACCCGGCTATGCGGCGGCCGCGACGAATGTGCTCCGTGCGTTGGACGTACGGGAGGCCGTCGTCTTCGGCTGGTCGCTCGGCGGACATATCGCCATCGAGATGCTGGGCGAGCATCCGGCCATCCGTGGGCTGATGCTCGTCGGAGCGCCGCCCTTCGCGCCCGGGCCGCTCGGCATGATCCGGGCCTTCCAGGCGCAGCGCGGCGTGCTGCTTGCTACCAAAGGGCGTTTCACCCCCCGCGATGTCCAGACCTTCGCCCGGATCTGCATAGGCCCGAACGCCGCTCCGGAATTCCTCAACGCGATCGCGCGGACCGACCCGAAGGCCCGAACGCACCTCCTCCGCAGCATGCTGGCGGGGCTCGGCAAGGACCAGAAGCGCAGCGTGGAGCACGCCGATGTGCCGATCGCGGTGGTGAATGGAGTCCACGAGCCGTTTGCCCGTCTCGATTACCTCTCCGGCCTGGCCTGGAGCGATCTCTGGCACGACCGGTGCCACGTGATCGCCGATGCCGGCCATGCGCCGTTCCTGGAAAGGCCGGGGGAATTCAACAGGCTCCTCGCGGCCTTCCTCCGGGATGTCACACTCGCCGAGCACCGGCCCACGGTGATCGGCCGGCGGCGCGCCGCCGGCTAATCCCCTTTCCTCTCAGGCGCGGGCATCCGCCCCGATCGAGGGGCCGTTGCCGACAACCGCGCCAATCGGCGTGACCGGCGCGGACGGCGCTTGGCCAAACAGCATCTCGCGCTCCTCCGCCGTCGACCGCAGATAGGGATAGCGCTCCAGGATACGCGTGCGCGCTTCCGGATAATTGATCCCCATCAGGCAGATCGGCTTGGCAAGATTGGGATAGTCCCGCGGCTGGCCGAGCGGCTCCAGGCCAAACAGGCGCTTGTAGAAGGCGCGGTGCTCGGCGCGGACCGTGGCAAGGCCGATATCCGCCTTGAAATGCTCCGAGGCGACCAGCCCCAGCCGCACCGTGGCATAGGGCAGTTCGGGGTTCTGCCGCGCCAGGTGCTCGTCCGCGACGAAGCGGGTCGGATCGACGATCGTGCGGCCCTTGTCGATCTCCGGCATCAGGATGTCCGGAAAGACCGCGGTGGCCGGAGCGCTGGAATTCTCGGGCGAGGCGACGTGCACGCGGATCGAGCTCGCAAGCACGCCATCGAGGTAGACGCCGAAGATCCAGACATTCGACTGCCTGTCGAAGGCATCGGTGAAACGGCGCGAGAAGTCGCGCGGAATCGCACCCTCCCGCACATAGGCGTCGTATCGCAGGCGGAAGACGGCTTCCAGATCGTCAGGGTGAGCCAGACGCCGGACCTCGGCAACGTCGAGGAAGTCGACAAGACGTTCGGCAAAGCTCGGACCATTGAACGCAACGGCGACCACGGTGTTCTCCAACGCAAATCACGCGGGAACACCTTAACCTTTTAGTAACCTGAATGGAAAGTGAAGATATGATTAAAATCCAAACTTTCGATCCAGGTGGTATCCAAGTGCGCGCCAGAAAGGATGCGCTTCCTAGAGGTTCGCTAAAATTGTCGGCTGTTTCCAAAGTAGAAATAAACACACATCAACCATAGTGCCCCGCACTTCCAGATGCGTGCCCAGCGTGATGCGTGCCAGACTCCCGACACCGAGGAACAGCAGACAAGAACTTCCCATAGGAATCTACGTATCTATGGTCGATGCGCTGTATTCCGATGCGAGATCACTGTTCGCCGGAACGATCAGCGCAGCACTCGCTGCCGCCGTTACTGCCATAAAGACAGGTGACTGGACGCTCTTTACCTGCATGGCCGCGCTGATCGTGGTGGGCGGTGTGCGCGGCGGCGACATGCGTGCCTATGCGCGGCAGCCGCAGAAACCCGCATCCGCGCAGGAGGCGCGGCGCTGGGAAGTCCGCTACATCATCGGCTCCGCGGCCTTCGTGTCGCTGCTCGGCATCTGGTGCCTTCTCGCCTTCGTGCGCACCTCCGACGCCGTCGTCCATCTGATCAGTTTCTCGGTGGTCCTGGCCTATCTCGTCGGCATCACCGGGAGGAACTTCAGCAGCGACCAGCTCGTCGTCATCCAGACGGCCTGCGCCGGCCCGCCGCTTGTCGCGGCCCTGCTCATGCAGGGCGACGCCTACCACACCTTTCTCGGCGTCCTCCTCGTCCCGTTCTTCTTCAGCATCCGTTCGATCTCCAGGCGGTTGCGGACCATCCTGTTCAGCGCCGTGATCTCCGCGCAGGACGTGAAGGAACTGGCCAGTCGCTTCGACACCGCGTTGAGCAACATGCCGCACGGGCTGTGCATGTTCGATGCGGAGGGACGGGTGGTCGTCGTGAACGGGCGCTTCAGCGCGCTCTTCGGCGTCCCCGGCGAGATCGACATGCGCGGGTCGTCGGCCGAGGACATGCTCGCCGAGATCGGGCGCTCGGGCGCGATGCTCCCCAGCAAGGTCGAGCGCTTCTCTGCCCGCTTCGTCTCGACGCTCTCGGCGGGAGGCCGCAAGATGCTATCGGTGGGGCTGAGGGAGGACCGCGCCCTCGAACTGATCTTCGAGCCGATGGAACAGGGCGGCTGCGTCGTCATCGTCGAGGATATTTCCGAGCGCCGCCGCGCGCAGGCGAAGATCGAGCATCTCGCGCGCTACGACACGCTGACCGGCCTGCCCAACCGCGCCTCCTTCGCCACACGGTTCGAGCGCTGCCTTGCCAGCAGCAAGACCGGCGTCTCGCGGGCCGTCCTCTTCGTGGATCTCGACCAGTTCAAGCAGGTCAACGACACGCTGGGCCACCCCTGCGGCGATACGCTTCTCTGCCAGGTGGCCGACCGCCTCCGCGCCGACATCCGCGGCTCGGACATCATCGCCCGCTTTGGCGGCGACGAATTCGTCGTGCTGCAGACGACGCGCTCCGGCCGCGAGGGCATCTCCGCTTTGGCGGAGCGCATCATAGAGACGCTGAGCGGCGTCTATGATGTCGACGGCCACCAGATCGCGATCGGAGCCAGCATCGGCATCGCCATGGCGCCGGAGGACGGCGCCTCCGCCGACCAGATCCTCAAGAGCGCCGACATTGCGCTGTATCGCGCCAAGGCGGACGGCCGCGGGCGCTATTGCTTCTTCGAGCCGGAGATGGACCGCAAGGCGCAGGCGCGCCGGCAGCTTGAATTCGATCTTCGCGAAGCCGTTGCGAACGATGCTTTCGAGCTTCACTACCAGCCGGTCATCGACCTGCGGAGCGGCCGCAGTTCCGGGTGCGAGGCGCTGCTGCGCTGGCGGCACCCCGTGCGCGGGCCGATCTCGCCGGCGGAGTTCATCCCCGTGGCCGAGGAGATGGGCCTCATCGTGGAGATCGGGGCCAGGGTTCTGCGCGAGGCCTGCCTGGAATGCGCGCGCTGGCCCGGCGATATCGGGGTCGCGGTCAACCTCTCGCCGATTCAGTTCCGCCACGGCAACGTCGAGAGCGTCGTCGAGGAAGCACTCAGGATCTCCGGCCTGGCGCCCGAGCGGCTCGAACTCGAGATCACCGAGTCGGTGCTTCTGCAGGACACGTCCTTGATCCGCGACACCCTGCTGCGGCTGCGCGACCTGGGCGTGGGCATTGCGCTCGACGATTTCGGCACCGGCTATTCGAGCCTCGGCTACCTGCACACCTTCCCCCTGAACAAGGTGAAGATCGACCGCTGCTTCCTGGCTGGCATCGAAAGCGATACCCAGGTTGCAACCCTGCTGCGCGGCGTCGCCCGCCTCAGCGCCGAACTCGGCATGTCCGTGGTGATGGAAGGCGTCGAGACCCCCCAGCAGCTGGCGCTGGTCTCGGCCGAAAAGAGCGTCAGCCATGTGCAGGGCTATCTTTTCGCAGCGCCCATGCCGAGCAGCGACACCCGCCGCTTCCTGCTCAACGACCGCAAGAACGCCAGCCAGGTGGCGTGAGGGCGGGCAGGCGATGGCGGTGTGCCCAGGAGGGACAGGGCGCCGGGCTCAAGCACGAACGCACTCTACCCTCGCGATGCAAGAAATTCGCGTGCGATTGCAAGAAAGCGGGCCAACACGGCGCTGTGGCGGTGGTGATAGACCATGCGCACATTGGCCGGCGGCGGGTCCACCAGATCGCGATAGACGACGCCCTCTCGCGTCGCATGGCGGATCGAGGCGGGGACGAGCGCGATGCCGAAGCCCGCTTCGACCAGGCTCGCCAATGAATAGGCCTCCATCACCTCCTGGGTGATGCGCGGCATGAAGCCGGCCTCGATGCAGGTATGGCGCAGATATTGCGCGAACCCCGAATCCCGCAGACGGAGCCAGACGAAGTCCTCATCGGCAAGATCGGTCAGTTCGAGCCTTTCGCACGCCGTGAGCCGATGGCCTGTCGGCAAAGCCACGGCCATGGGTTCGGCCCAACCCAGCTCGTCGACGAAATCCTCCCCCGCGATCGGTGTCCGCACGAAGCTGATATCGGTCCGCCGCGCCTCCAGGGATGCGATCTGATCGTACGGCGCCAGCTCGTGCAGGCGCACCGCGACGTCCGGATGCAGCCGGCGGTAATGCACGAGAAGCGGCGACAACGGCCCCATCAGCACAGATCCGGTCGTGCCGATATCGAGCGTGCCCGTCAGCCCCTCGCCGATCGCGCGGGCCTCCACTCCGGCCGCATCGACCTGATCGAGGATCGAGCGCGCTCGCTTGAGCAGGGCCATGCCCGCGGGCGTCAATTCCACCCGGCGGCTGGTGCGCTCGAACAGGGGTGTGCCGATCTGCTCCTCGAATTCGCGTATCTGCTGGCTGAGCGGCGGCTGCGAAATGTGCAGCCGGCGTGCCGCCGCCGTGAAGCTCAGCTCCTCCGCGAGCGTCGCGAAATATCTGAGATGTCTGATCTTCATGGCTTCTATATGTTTCGCATATCGATCAATCCCAACAATATATTGGACTGAAGGAGCGAGCGGGGAAAGTCTGATCAACCATGCAGCTTTGGCCGCCTGGGGTGTGCCGCTGCCGAGACAAAGGATCCAGCGAGGTCCAACACCGCCGCCGAAGACAAAAGCAAAAAGCGCGGCTCAGGAGGAAACGAAGATGTTCAATCTCCGCAGGTCGTTGTTTGCCCAAGTCGTTGTCGCGCTCGTCCTCGGCATCGCCATCGGCATCATCTATCCCGAATTCGCCCAGGCGCTGAAGCCGCTCGGCGACGCCTTCATCAAGCTCATCAAGATGGTCATCCCGGCCATCGTCTTCTGTGTCGTCGTCACCGGCATTTACGGCGCGGGCAATCTGAAAAAGGTCGGCCGCGTCGGCGGCAAGGCGATCCTCTACTTCGAAGTCGTGACCACGATCGCACTCACGCTCGGCTTGATCGTCGCCTATGTGTTCCATCCGGGCGCCGGCATGAATGTCGATCCCTCCGCGCTCGATGCGAGCGCGCTGTCGACCTATGTCGACCGCGCCCACGCGGTGCAGCAGGGCGGCACGGTCGACTTCCTGATGAGGCTGATCCCGACGACGGTCTTCTCGGGCTTCGTCACCGGCGACATTCTCCAGGTCCTGCTTGTCTCGGTCCTGTTCGGCTGCGCGCTGTCGCTGATCGGGGACCCGGTCCGGCCTGTCGTCACCTTTGTCGAACAGGTGTCGCACGCCGTCTTCAAGATCATGTTCTTCATCGTGCGGCTGGCTCCGCTCGGCGTGCTGGGCGCGATCGCCTTCACGGTCGGGAAATACGGCGTCGGCTCGCTGCAGCAGCTCGGCTATCTGGTCGCGCTGTTCTACGCGACGGTGGCGTTCTTCATCTTCATCGTGCTCGGCACGATCATGCGTGTGTGCGGGCTGAAGCTGTGGCCCTTCCTGCGCTATCTGCGCGAGGAACTGACCGTCGTGCTCGGCACGGCGTCGTCGGATGCGGTTCTGCCCCAGATCATGCGCAAGCTCGAGCACATGGGCATCAAGCCCTCCACCGTCGGTCTCGTGATCCCGACCGGCTACTCGTTCAATCTCGACGCCTTCTCGATCTACATCACGCTCGCCGCGGTGTTCATCGCCCAGGCGACGAACACGCCGGTGTCCTTCATCGACCTGATGGTGATCCTCGGCGTCTCGCTGATCACGTCCAAGGGGGCGCACGGCGTGCCGGGCTCGGCGATCGTCATCCTGGCGGCGACCCTGACGGCAATCCCGGCCATCCCGGCGATCGGCCTTGTCCTCGTCCTGTCGGTCGACTGGTTCGTCGGCATTGCGCGCGCGCTGGGCAACATGGTCGGCAATTGCGTCGCCGCGGTCGCGATCGCGCGCTGGGAAGGCGACATCGATCTTGAGCGTGCCCGCCGCGTGCTGGCCGGCGAGCAGATCGCCGATCCGGACGACCTGCAGATGGCAGCCGGTCTTGCCGAGATCGGCGAGCCGGGTCACGTCACGGCCTGAGCCATGACCAGCACGGAAACCAAACACCGTCAGGCCGAAACCACGAGTCTCGGCCGCACGGTCCATCAGCGCCTGGACGCGCTCGCCCGGTTCTCGTCCGAGGCCGGCGCGCTGACCCGGCTCTACCTCACGCCCCAGCACAAGGCAGCCGCTCTGCAGGTCGAAAGCTGGATGCGCGAGGCCGGGATGCAAACCCATATCGACGCGGTCGGCACGGTCGTCGGCCGCTACGAGGGGGCCGCGCCGGATGCCCCGACGCTGCTTCTCGGATCGCACATCGATACCGTGCGCAATGCCGGCAAATATGACGGCAGCCTCGGCGTCATCGCCGCCATCGAAGCCGTGGCCGAGCTCAACCGCTCGCACACGCGGCTGCCCTTCGCCGTCGAGGTGCTGGCCTTCGGCGACGAGGAAGGCGTGCGCTTCCCGGTAACACTGACGGGCTCCCGCGCCATCGCGGGCATCCTCGACCCCTCCGCCTTCGATGTCGAGGACGCAGACGGCGTCAGCGTGCGCGAGGCGCTGCAGGATTTCGGGCTCAATCCGTTCGACATTCCCAAGGTGCCTCGCCGCCGCGATCAGACGCTCGGCTACGTCGAGCTTCACATCGAACAGGGACCGGTGCTGGAGAACGAGAATCTCCCACTCGGCATCGTCACCGCCATCGCGGGCGCGAGCCGCTTCACGCTGCGGGTTTCCGGCGTCGCCGGCCATGCCGGCACGGTGCCGATGGAGCTTCGCCGGGACGCACTTGCGGCCGCCGCGGAAATGGTGCTGGCCGTCGAGCGGCAGGCAGCCGAAACGCCGGATCTGGTCGCGACCGTGGGCCAGATCGAGGCTGCGCCGGGCGCCGTCAACGTGATCGCCTCAGGCGCCGTCTTCACGCTCGACATCCGCAGCCCCGAGGACCGCATCCGCAAGGGCGCCATCGCGACGCTCTGGCAGGAATTCCAGGCGATCGCGGCACGGCGGAGCGTCAGCGTCGCCAAGGAATGCTTCTATGACGAGGCCGCGGTGACCTGCGATCCGGCGCTGGTCCAGGCTCTCGCACAGGCCACCGAAGCGGTCGGCGTATCGCCCCGCCTGCTCCCGAGCGGGGCCGGACACGATGGCCTCGCCGTCTCGGCCCTCTGCCCGATCGGCATGCTCTTCCTGCGCTGCCGCGGCGGCATCAGCCACAATCCGGCCGAGAGCATCACCGTGGCCGATACGAGCGTAGCGGTGGCCGTGCTCACCCATTTCCTGCGTCACTACGAACCGGCTTGAACCGCCCGTCTGAACGAGGCTTATCCGTGGAACTCGAAAACACGATCCGCAGCTATCTCGAACGCGAACGCCCGCGCCAGGAGGCCTTCCTGGCCGAACTGGTGCGCGTGCCCTCCGACAATCCGGCCGGCGATTGCGCTGCCCACGCGGACCGTGCGGCTGAACTGATCGAGGCTCTTGGCTTCGAGGTCGAGCGCCACAAGGTCCCGGACGAACTGGTGCGCCGCAACGGCATGATTTCGGCGACCAACCTCGTTGTACGCCGACGTTTCGGGGACGGCCCCGTGATTGCACTCAACGCCCATGGCGACGTCGTGCCCCCCGGCGAAGGCTGGACGCGCGACCCCTACGGCGCGGACGTCGTGAACGGCTGGATGTATGGGCGCGGTGTCGCGGTGTCGAAGTCCGACTTCGCGACCTATGTCTGGGCGCTGCTTGCGCTGGAGGCTGCCGGCGCACCGCTGGCGGGCACGGTCGAGCTGCATCTTACCTATGACGAGGAGGCCGGCGGCGAGATCGGTCCTGGCTATCTGCTCAGTGAGGGGATTTCAAAGCCGGACTATGCGATTGCCGCCGGCTTCTCCTACGCCGTTGTCAACGCTCACAATGGCTGCCTGCATCTCGAGGTCGAGGTCAACGGACGCTCCGCGCACGCGGCGCGCCCGCACACCGGGGTCGACGCGCTGGAGGCCACCACGGCGATTCTCTCGGCGCTCTATGCCTGGCGGCAGGGGCTCGCCGAGCGCGCCTCTGCCATTCCCGGGATCGGCAGCCCGCAGATGACGGTCGGCCTGATCCATGGCGGCATCAACACCAATGTGGTGCCCGACAGGATCACCTTCCGGCTCGACCGGCGGCTGATCCCCGAGGAGAACGGCGAAGCGGCCGAGGCCGAACTGCGCGAGGTCATTGCGGAGGCTGCCGCGGGCTTCCCGGAGGCAAAGGTCGCGGTACGGCGCATCCTGCTCGCCGAGCCGCTGGTCCCCCTGCCGGGCTCGGAGCGCCTCAGCGGCGCGCTGACGGCCCGCGCGCAGGAGGTGCTCGGAACCGAAGTCGAGACGGCCGGCGTGCCGCTCTATACCGATGCCCGCCATTACGCGGCGCACAGGGTTCCGATCGTGCTGTACGGCGCCGGCCCGCGCACGATCGAGGAGGCCAATGCCCACCGTGCCGACGAGCGGCTGAAACTGTCGGACCTCCACGCTGCGACCACCATCGTGGCCCTGGCATTGGCGGACCTTCTCAGCGCCTGATCCGAGATCACGGCGCAGACACAATCACAGCGAAGGCGAACTTTCGCCTTCGCTGCTGCCAATCGGCGCAGCGCGGAACCACGAAGCCGGAACCAGACGATTTTCCTGGCGATTGCTCCTGTTGACGAAGGAGGACGCCATGAAGGCCACCACAGCAGGAGGCATTAAAATCGTCGGCACGATCATCGCGGTGGCCGTCGTCATCGCGATCCTCATCATGGTCTTCGTCAGCGGCGGCGGCCAGGAGCCCAAGGCCGGGCAGAGCCACCTGCAGACGCCTGCCACAACCACACAACCCTGAATGGCGCGCGCGACCAACGCGCGATCACGGAAACGAGAGGAACCAAACCTCTCCGCACCCGTTGGCCCTTCGACACCAAGAGGGCAGGACGTGGCACGAACCGTTGGGGATTTTCTGGTCGAACGGCTGCACGCCTGGGGTGTGCGGCGCATTTTTGGCTATCCCGGCGACGGCATCAACGGCGTGTTTGGCGCCCTCAACCGCGCCGACGGCAAGATCGAGTTCATCCAGGCCCGCCACGAGGAGATGGCCGCCTTCATGGCCTCGGCCTATGCCAAATTCACCGGCGAACTCGGCGTCTGCATCGCGACCTCCGGCCCCGGCGCCTCGCATCTCGTAACCGGACTCTACGATGCGCGGCTCGACCATATGCCCGTGCTCGCCATTGCCGGCCAGCAGGCCCGCACCGCGCTTGGCGGACATTACCAGCAGGAAGTCGATCTCCCGGCGCTGTTCAAGGATGTCGCGGGTTCATTCGTGCAGCAGGCATCCGCTCCGGCCCAGGTGCGCCATCTTATCGACCGCGCGGCGCGCATCGCGCTCGGCGAACGCGCCGTCACGGCGATCGTCCTGCCGAACGATCTGCAGGAAATGGACTATTCGGAGCCGCCTCGCGCGCACGGCACGCTGCACTCCGGCGTCGGCTATGCCCGCCCGAAGACGGTGCCCTACGACGCCGATCTGCGCCGGGCCGCCGACGTGCTCAACGCCGGAGATAAGGTGGCGCTGCTGGTCGGCGCCGGTGCGCTCAATGCCACCGAGGAGGTGATCGCGGTTGCCGACCGGCTGGGTGCCGGAGCCGCGAAGGCGCTGCTCGGCAAGGCGGCACTGCCGGACGACCTGCCTTGGGTCACGGGCTCGATCGGGCTGCTTGGCACCGAGCCGAGCTGGAAGCTGATGACCGAGTGCGACACCTTGCTGATGATCGGCTCGGGCTTTCCCTATTCGGAGTTCCTGCCGAAGGAAGGCCGGGCGCGCGGAGTCCAGATCGATCTCAAGCCCGAAATGCTCAGCCTGCGCTACCCCATGGAGGTCAATCTCGAAGGCGACGCCGCCGAGACGCTGCGCGCTCTCCTGCCGCTGCTGCAGCAGAAGACCGACACATCCTGGCGAGAAGAGATCGAAGCTGACGTGGCCGACTGGTGGAAGACGCTGGAAGACCGCGCCATGCAGCCGGCCAATCCGGTCAATCCGCAGCGCGTGGTCTGGGAACTGTCGCCGCGCCTTCCCGCCAATGCCATCGTCACCAGCGATTCCGGCTCCTGCGCCAACTGGTATGCGCGCGACCTGAAAATCCAACGCGGCATGATGGCCTCGCTCTCGGGCGGCCTCGCCTCCATGGGCGCGGCGGTGCCCTATGCCATCGCCGCTAAGTTCGCCCATCCGGACCGCCCGGTGGTGGCGCTCGTCGGCGATGGCGCCATGCAGATGAACAACATGGCCGAGCTCATCACCGTCCAGAAATACTGGAAGAGCTGGGCCAACCCGGCCTGGGTGGTCTGTGTCTTCAACAACGAGGACCTGAACCAGGTCACCTGGGAGCAGCGGGTGATGGAGGGCGACCCGAAATTCGACGCCTCGCAGCAAATCCCCAACGTCCCCTACCACCGCTTTGCCGAACTGATCGGCCTGCGCGGCATCTATGTCGACGATCCCGCGCGCCTCGGCGCTGCCTGGGAGGAGGCGCTCGCCTCCGACCGCCCGGTCGTGCTGGAGGTCAAGACCGACCCCGAAGTCCCGCCCTTGCCCGCGCATATCAGCTTCGGGCAGGCGGTGAAGTTCTCGGAGGCCCTGCTCAAGGGTGACCCCAGGGAGGAGGGCGTCATCCTCGGCACCGCCCGGCAGGCGCTGAGTTCCATCCTGCCTGACTCCAGGGAGTGAACCGCACAGCAGAAGCTCTCTCCAGCGGCAGGACGTCGTCGCTTTTCGGATCACTGCCCTCCCGGGCGAAGCCATCGAGCGGTGTGAATGCCCCAGATATTCACGGCATCGGCGGATACGCGGTTGCGGGCCACGGCCCTCGTGATCGCGCTCGCTGTCGTCGGGGCCGTTCTGCTCGGCGGAGGCTATATGGGATCGAGCTACGCCACTCTGGTCGGATGGGTGCGGCACCAGCCGGTACCCTTCAGCCACGAGCACCATGTCGGCGCGCTCGGCATCGACTGCCGCTACTGCCACACCACGGTGGAGACCAGCGCCTCGGCCGGCTTCCCGCCGACGCATGTGTGCATGACCTGCCATTCGCAGGTCTGGACCGGCGCGCCCATGCTGGCGCCGGTGCGGCAGAGCCTGGCCGACAACACGCCGCTGCGCTGGAACCGCGTGGCACGGCTGCCGGACTACGTCTTCTTCAACCACTCCATCCATGTCGCCCGCGGCGTGCCCTGCGTCACCTGCCACGGCCGCGTCGACAAGATGCCTCTGATGACGCGCGCGCATCCCTTCCAGATGCAGTGGTGCCTCGATTGCCACCGCAATCCCGCACCGCATCTGCGCCCGCCGGATGAGATTACGCGGATGGACTGGAGCGCCTGGGACAAGGACGCCGCCCACAAGAATTACGGAGCCTTGATGGTGAAGGCCTATGGCATCCAGCCGAGCAAGCTGGATGCCTGCACGGTGTGCCACCGATGAGCCGGCGCGACGGGCATAACGGCGCCGTCGGCGCCCGGATCGGTGAGAGCCTGCGCGGCAAGAGCGGCCGCACGTTCTGGCGCAGCCTCGACGAGCTTGCCGGCACGGAGGATTTCCGCCGCTTCCTCGAAGCCGAATTCCCGTCCATTGCGCCGGACGCCGGCAGCGTGAACCGCCGCGCACTGCTCAAGATCATGGGCGCGTCGCTGGCCATGGCGGGACTGGCCGGCTGCGGCGGCGAGACCGACGAGGAAGCCCTGCCCTATGTCGTGGCGCCGGAGAACGTCATCCCCGGCAATCCGAAATGGTACGTCACCTCGGTCACCTTCGGCGGCTATGCGCAGCCTGTCCTCGGCAGGACGCACACCGGCCGTCCCGTGAAGCTGGAGGGCAATCCCGACCATCCGGCGGCCAAGGGCGCCACCGACGCCTTCACCCAGGCCGCATTGATCGATCTCTATGATCCCGACCGCACCAAGGCGCCGCTGCATCTCGGCCGCGCCACCACCTGGAGCACCTTCGACGCCGCCATCCGCGAGCAGGCGGAGAAGCTCGACGGCACCAAAGGCCAGGGGCTGCGGCTGCTGACCGGC
>Ga0164243_10001045_pt1 | contig 47968 bp, 44 predicted proteins | sample OricompcompostOP_FD_108781 | JGI IMG/M metagenome (GOLD analysis project Ga0164243, IMG submission 108781) | Organic Plus compost microbial communities from Emeryville, California, USA - Original compost - Organic plus compost (OP) | ecosystem: Engineered > Solid waste > Mixed feedstock >...
GCGGGAGTGACGCCCCTGCAGGCAAGCCCTCCGCCCGTCCCGGCTCGTGCCTCCTGACGCCGCGCCGGCCGCGCGATCATTCCCCCATGGCAAGAGGTCCGGGTTCGCCGCCGGATGAGGATGTATGTCCTGGTTCCTCGTCACCTCAGCGAAAGCTGGGGTCTCGGCGGTTACGCGCAAAGGCCCGAGATGCCAGCTTTCGCTGGCATGACGGAAGAGGGATTCTTGCAATCGAGACACCGGGATCAGGCGGCAGCAGCCCCCAGCGCGGCCTCTTCCACCTCGCGGATCACCGCCTCGTCCAGCCCCAGCGCGTAGGAGGTCATCGAGACGGCGCCCAGCGCGTGGCCTTCGTTCCAGGTCTTGAGGGTCGACCCTTCCGCCGCCGCCATGCCGGCGAGATAGAGCATGGGGATGAAATGGTCCGGCGTCGGCACGGACATGGCGAAATCGGGATGGTCCAGCACCTGGAGGATACCGGCCGGATTGGTTTCGAGCTGCTCGATCACCGCGCGGTCGAAGCGGATGCCCCAGTCGTGGCCGTGATCGGCGAGGTCGCGGCGCATGGTGCGCAGGTTGTGCACCACATTGCCGCTCCCTATCACCAGCACGCCCTGGTCGCGCAACGGGGCGAGCCGCGCGCCGAGTTCCACGTGATAGTCCAGCGGACGCAGGCCGTTGAGCGAAAGCTGCAGCACCGGCACGTCCGCTTCGGGATACATATGCGTGAGCACCGACCAGGTGCCGTGGTCGAAGCCCCATTGGTCCCTGTCCAGCCCGACCCAGAGTGGCTTGGCCGTATTCATCACCAGCTCGGCCACTTCGGGATCGCCGGGGGCGGGATATTGGAAGGCGAAGAATTCCGGCGGGAAGCCGTAGAAATCGTGGATCGTGCGCGGGCGCTCCATCGCGGTCACTGCCGAGGTGCCGAAATACCAGTGCGCCGAGATGGCCAGGATCGCCCTGGGGCGCGGAAGCGCCTGCCCCATCGCCCGCCAGGCGCGGGTATAGCGATTGTCCTCGAAGGTGTTGGTCGGGCTTCCGTGGCCGACGAAGAGCGCTGGCATTCTGTCCATGTCGCACAGATGGGGCATGCCGCGCGCTTTTGCCAGAGCTGGCGGGCACCGGTCCGGACATGAAGGCGGGCCATGGCGATTGATTTGGCCCGGCGCGCCCGCCATATCGCTCCCCGCCCAAGGGAGTTTGAGAATGTCCGAATATGATTTCGACCTGTTCGTGATCGGCGCGGGTTCGGGCGGAGTGCGGGCCAGCCGCATCGCCGCCTCGCACGGCGCGCGCGTCGCGGTCGCCGAGGAATACCGCATCGGCGGCACCTGCGTCATCCGCGGCTGCGTGCCCAAGAAGATGCTGGTCTACGGGTCGGTCTACGCCGAAGAGCTAGGCCATGCGGAGAAATTCGGCTGGACGATCGGGGAAAAGGCCTTCGACTGGGGCAAGCTGCGTGATTTCGTGAACTCGGACGTCGATCGGCTCGAAGGGCTCTACGGAAAGACGCTGGAGAACAACAAGGTCGAGAAATTCCTCGAACGTGCCACCATCACCGGCCCGCACGGCGTGAAGCTCGCCTCGGGCAGGGAGATCACTGCGAAATACATCCTCGTGGCGGTGGGCGGCTGGCCGGTGATGCCGGAGATTCCGGGGGCGGAGCACTGCATCAGCTCCAACGAGGTGTTCCATCTGGCCGAGCGGCCCCAGCGCCTGCTGGTGGTGGGGGGCGGCTATATCGCGATGGAATTCGCCGGGGTGTTCAACGCGCTGGGCAGCCGGGTGACCGTGCTCAACCGCAGCGAGGTGATCCTGCGCGGCTATGATCGCGGAGTGGTGGAGCGGCTGGTGGAGATCGCCACGGCGCGCGGGATCGAGTTCGTGATGAATTCGCAGCTCCTTTCGGTGGAGAAGCAGGCGGACGGTTCGCTGCTGGCCGATGTCGGCGGGCGGACGATCGAGGCCGACCAGATCCTGGTTGCCACCGGCCGCAAGCCGAACACCGAAGGGCTGGGGCTGGAGAATGCGGGCATCCGCCTCGGCGTGCGGGGCGAGATCCCGGTGGACGAATACAACCGCACCAGCTGTGAGAGCATCTATGCCGTGGGCGATGTGACCGACCGGGTGCAACTCACCCCGGTCGCGATCCGCGAGGGCCACGCCTTTGCCGATACCGTGTTCGGCAACAATCCGCGCACGGTGGAATATGATCACATTCCCAGCGCGGTGTTCTCCCAGCCGCCGCTGGCCGGGGTCGGCCTCACCGAAGAGCAGGCGCGCGCGCAATACAGCCATGTGAAGGTGTACAAGTCCGAATTCCGCCCGATGAAGAACCTGTTCTCCGACCGGGTGGAACGCGCGCTCTACCGGATGGTGGTGGACGAGGAGACGGGGAAGGTGCTGGGCATCCACATGGTCGGCCCCGAAAGCCCGGAGATCCTCCAGGCGGCGGCGGTGGCGGTGAAGGCCGGGCTGACCAAGGCCGATTTCGACGCCACCGTGGCCCTGCATCCGAGCATGGCGGAGGAGCTGGTCCTGATGTGATCCCTCGGGGCTTTATCGTCACCCCAGCGGAAGCTGGGGTCTCGGGCGGTGACGCTCAGAGGCCCGAGATGCCAGCTTTCGCTGGCATGACGATGCAGTCCGAACGGGTTCGGCATGACGAAGTGCGCATGGGTCGCTAACGTTCGCTCCCATGAACTACCGCTCCATCCGCTTCGAGCTCTCCGGCTCCATCGCCGTCCTCACCCTTGCGCGGCCTGAGAAGCTCAACGCGCTCACGCCGGAGATGGCGGACGAGATGCGCCATGCTCTCGGCCATGCGGAAGGGGCGCGGGCGGTGCAGATCCGGGGCGAGGGGCGGGCCTTCTGCTCCGGCGCGGACCTGGCGGAGGTTGCCGACAGGGGCGATCCGGGGGAGGGCGCCTATCGCTCGCTCACCGACAGCTACCATCCGCTGATCGAGGACATCGCCGCCCATCCGCTGCCGATCGTCGCCGAAGTGGTGGGCGCGGCTGCGGGCATCGGATGCAGTCTGGCGCTGGCGTGCGATTTCCGCGTTGCGGGCCAAAGCGCCTATTTCCTGCAGGCTTTCGTCAATATCGGCCTGGTGCCCGACGGCGGGGTGAGCTGGCTGTTGCCACGCCTGATCGGCAAGGCGCGGGCGGCCGAAATGCTGATGCTGGGCGAGAGGCTGCCCGCCGCGAAGGCTGCCGAATGGGGGCTGGTGCACGAATGCGTGGCGGATGACGAACTGGGAAGCCGGGCGCGGGTGCTGGCCGAAAGGCTCGCTGCAGGGCCTACCCGGGCGCTCGGGCTGGCGAAAGCCAACCTTGCCGCCGGGCTCGACCGCTCGCTCTCCGCCACGCTCGAGGCCGAGGCCGAGGCGCAGCGCGAGGCGGCGGCCACAGGCGATGCGAAAGAGGGGATCGCGGCCTTCCTCGAAAAGCGGGCACCGCGCTTCCGGGGCGAATAGCTGTGCGTGGGGGCTTGAACCGCGCCGCCGGGAGGAGGATAGCCCGGCCATGACCGAACCCAGCACCGAGCCGCGAAACGATTGGACGCGCGAGGAAATCGCCGCTCTGTTCGACCTTCCCTTCACCGAGCTGCTGTTCCGTGCCGCCACCGTCCACCGCGCGCATCACCGGCCGGACGAAGTGCAGCTCTGCACCCTGCTGTCGATCAAGACCGGCGGTTGCCCGGAGGATTGCGGCTATTGCTCGCAGAGCGCCAAGGCCGAAAGCGGCGTGAAGGCCACCAGGCTGATGGAGGTGCAGGCCGTGCTCCAGCGCGCGGCGCAAGCGAAGGACGCGGGATCGCAGCGCTTCTGCATGGGCGCCGCCTGGCGCAATCCGAAGGATCGCGACATGCCGGCGATCGTGGAGATCGTGAAGGGCGTTCGCGCCATGGGCCTCGAAACCTGCATGACGCTGGGCATGCTCACGCCGAAGCAGGCGGAGATGCTCGCCGAGGCGGGGCTCGATTACTACAACCACAATATCGACAGCAGCCCGGAATATTACGAGCGCGTCGTCACCACCCGCACGATGGACGACCGGCTGGAGACGCTGGAGAACGTTCGCGGGGCGGGGATCAATGTCTGCTCGGGCGGGATCGTCGGCATGGGCGAGACGCGGCAGGACCGGGTGGGCTTCATCCACACGCTCGCCACCCTGCCGCGCCATCCCGAAAGCGTGCCGGTGAACGCGCTGGTGCCGGTGAAGGGCACCGCGCTGGGCGATATGCTGGCGGATACGCCACTGACGAAGATCGACGATATCGAGTTCGTCCGCACGGTCGCCGTGGCGCGGATCGCCATGCCGATGAGCATGGTGCGCCTGTCCGCCGGGCGCGAAAGCATGAGCGCGGCCGCGCAGGCGCTGTGCTTCCTGGCGGGCGCGAACTCGATCTTCACCGGCGACAGGCTCCTCACGGCGCCCAATGCAGGGGATGACAGCGATGCCGCCCTGTTCGCCCGACTGGGGCTGACCGCGATGGCAGGCGAGGAACCGATGCGCGCGAAGGAATTGCGCGAACTTGTGGAGAATCCTGAATGAGCGAGCAGAAGATCGACACGCTGGCGGTCCATGGCGGCACCCAGCCCGACCCGACCACCAAGGCGCGGATCACGCCGATCTACCAGACCGCCTCTTATGTGTTCGACGATGTCGACCATGCCTCGCGCCTGTTCAACCTGCAGGAATTCGGGAACATCTACACCCGCATCATGAACCCCACCAACGGGGCCCTGGAAGGCAAGATCGCCGCGCTCGAAGGAGGCGCTGCGGCGCTGGCAGTGGCCTCGGGCCATGCCGCCCAGTTCCTGGCCTTCCACACGCTGATGGAGCCGGGCTGCGAGATCGTGGCGGCGAGAAAGCTCTATGGCGGATCGCTCAACCAGATGGGCCAGAGCTTCCGCAAGATGGCCTGGACCACCCGGTTCGTCGATGCCGACGATCCGGCCAATATCGCCGCCGCGATCAACGAGCGCACACGCGCCGTCTTCATCGAGAGCCTCGCCAATCCGGGCGGCGTGGTGCAGGATATCGAGGCGATCGCACAGGTCGCCCACGATGCGGGCGTGCCCTTGATCGTGGACAATACGTTGGCCACCCCGGTGCTCTGCCGCCCGATCGAGCACGGGGCGGACATCGTGGTCCATTCGGCAACCAAGTTCCTCAACGGCCACGGCAATGCGATCGGCGGGCTGATCGTGGACGCCGGCAGTTTCGACTGGGCGAAAGGCGGCAAATATCCGGCGCTGAGCGAGCCCAACGCCTCCTATCACGGGCTGAAATTCACCGAGGCGTTCGGCAATATCGCCTTCATCCTCGCGGCCCGCACGCTCGGCCTGCGCGATCTCGGTCCGGCGCTCGCGCCGATGAACGCCTTCCTCGCGCTTACCGGCATGGAAACGCTGGGCCTCAGGATGGAGCGCCATTGCAGCAACGCGCTGGCGCTGGCCGAATGGCTGAAATCGCACCCCAAGGTCGATTGGGTCTCCTATGCGGGGCTGGCGGACGATCCCTACCATCCGCTCGCGCAGCGCTATCTCGGCGGCAAGGGCGGGGCGGTGTTCACCTTCGGCCTCAAGGGCGGCTACGATGCGGGGGTGAAGCTGGTCTCCTCGGTGGAGATGTTCAGCCACCTCGCCAATATCGGGGACACGCGCTCGCTCATCATCCATCCGGCCTCGACCACACACAGCCAGCTCGAAGGCGATGCGCTGGTGCAGGCGGGCGCCGGGCCGGACGTGGTGCGTGTCTCGGTCGGGATCGAGCATATCGACGACATCATCGCCGACATGGCCCAGGCCCTCGACAAGGTTTGAAGCGGGGGAGCGGGTCGCTCATCACGCCGGACTGGCCGCGGCTTGTTCGCCCCCTCCCTTCGCCAGCCGGCTGGCCAGTAGCAGCTTGACCAGCAGGAACACGATGCCCGACGCTCCAGCGAAGCCCATGTGGAGCAGCCAGAAGCCGGTCGCCGGCATGGTCTCGAACAGGGTTCCCACCATGCCCACCAGCGTATTCGCGCAGAAGAAGGCAAGGTAATACAGCCCGATCACCGTGGCGTTGACCTGCTTGGGCGCAAGGCGGGAGAACAGCGCGAGGCTGATCGGCAGGATATGGGCGAAGCCGATCGAATTCACCACATGGAACATCACCGGCCAGAACAGGCCGATCTTGCCGCCTGCGGGCATCGTCAGCGCCGCCATGTAGAGGCAGGCCATGCCGCCCATGCTGAAGAGCGACCCGATCACCATCTTCGTGAACTCGTCCGGTTCCCGCCAGCGCGCGCCGTACCAGCGGTAGAACAGCGCGACGAGCGCAAGGAAGCTGACCGAAACGATCGCGTCCAGTGTGACCAGCCAGCTCGTGGGCAGGGTCACATCGCCCCAGCGCAGCGCGAAATCGCGGTCGCCCCAGACCAGATAGGCGTTGAAGATCTGGTTGTTGGGCACGATGGCGATCGCCAGCACCGGGATCAGCAGCAGCAGGGTCGCGGTCGCCAGCCAGTCGTCACGCGTCATCGGCGCGCGGGGCTCGGCATGGCGTTCGGGCACGTCGAAATGGTCCGCTGGCAGGTATCTTTGCCCCGCGACATAGATCGCAAGGCCGATCAGCATACCGATGCCCGCCGCGCCGAAGCCCCAATGCCACCCGACCTTCTCGCCCAAGGTCCCCACCACCAGCGGCGATGCGATCACCCCGGCATTGATGCCGAGATAGAAGATCTGGAACGCATCCCCCCGCCGCAGGTCGCCAGGCTGGTAGAGCGCGCCCACCTGGCTGGCGATATTGCCCTTGAACAGGCCGGAGCCCAGGATCAGGCACAGCAGGGCGAACAGGAAGGTAAGGTTGAACGCCATCAGGAAATGCCCAGCGGCCATGATGACCGCGCCCAGCAGCACGGCCCGCCGCTTGCCCAGCACCCGGTCCGCCAGCCAGCCGCCGAGGATCGGGGTGAGATAGACGCAGGCCGCATAGGTTCCGAAGATCGCGGAGGCGAAGGCTTGCCCCTGCAATCCGCCGTAAAGCGCGCGCAGCTGCTCGATCCCGGCCACCTGCTCCACATTACCGGGCAGCAGCAGGAACTTGACCATGTAGAGCACCAGAAGCGTCTGCATCCCGTAATAGGAAAACCGTTCCCACGCCTCGGTGAAGGCAAGATAGGCCAGGCCCCTGGGGTGGCCGAGAAACGCCCGGTCGATGTGGGTTTCGATATCGAGTTCGGGGGTGACTTCGGCTGTGGTCATCGAATGCGGGTCCGTTGGTTGCAATGGCAACGGGTTAGCGAGGCCGAGCCGGGAGGCAAGGATAAACAGGCTCGATTCCTCGATGTTCCCGCAGGATTGGGGGAAGGATCTTCATTCCCCACCTTCGTCATTGTGAGCGCAGCGAAGCAATCCAGGGCGTTGTGTGCGACACTGGATTGCCGCGGGGCGTTGCCGCCCCTCGCAATGACGAAGGAACACAGGCTTTCAGAGCGGCGTGCCGGGATTTGCCCGGGTTCGCGACAGTTCCCGCATCGCCCGGTCCAGCCCTTCCAGGGTGAGGGGGAACATGCGTCCGTCCATCAATTCGCGGATCAGCTGGGTGGAGCGCGGATGAGGCCAATATTGTTCGGCGGCCGGGTTGAGCCAGGCGGCCGCGGGGAAGGCGGAGGTCAATCTGCGAAGCCAGACGGCGCCCGGCTCTTCGTTGAAATGTTCGATCGAGCCGCCCGGTTGGGTGATCTCGTAAGGGCTCATCGCCGCGTCGCCCACGATGAGCATCTTGTAGTCCCGTCCATATCCACGGAGCACGTCCTGCGTAGGGACGAGCCGGTCCCGGCGGCGGTTATCCCGCCATACTCCTTCGTAGAGGCAGTTATGGAAGTAGAAGAATTCCAGGTTTTTGAACTCACTGGTTGCCGCACTGAACAATTCCTCGCACACCCGGACATGCGAATCCATCGAGCCGCCGACATCGAGGAACAGCAGCAGCTTCACCGCATTGTGCCGCTCCGGCCGCATGCGGATGTCGAGCCAGCCTTGCCGGGCAGTGCCTTCGATCGTGCCGTCGAGATCGAGTTCGGCGGCAGCGCCTTCGCGGGCGAAGCGGCGCAGGCGGCGCAGCGCAATCTTGATGTTCCGCGTGCCCAGCTCGCGCGTGTGGTCGAGATTGCGGAAGCGGCGTTCCTCCCACAGCTTGACCGCCCGGTCGTGACCGGCCTCTCCGCCGATCCGCACCCCTTCCGGGTTGTAGCCCGAATTGCCGAAGGGAGAGGTGCCGCCGGTGCCGATCCAGCGGCTGCCGCCTTCGTGCCGCTCATGCTGCTCCTCCAGCCTTTCGCGCAGCGCCTGCATGATCGCGTTCCACGATCCGAGCGCCTCGATCGCCGCCATCTCCTCCGCGCTGAGGAAGCGGCGGGCGACGGCCTTGAGCCATTCCTCGGGCAACGGAACGGGACCAAGGCCGTGATCGGGGATCAGGCCTCGGAAGACCTTGGCGAACACCTGGTCGAACCGGTCGAGCAGGGCCTCGTCCTTCGCGAAGACGGCCCGTGCCAGATAGTAGAAGGCTTCCGGGTCGGGCGCGATCGCCCCTCGGTCGAGCGCTTCGAGCAGGAGGAGATATTCCTTGGTCGAGGCCTTTATCCCGGCAGCGCGCAATTCCTCGATGAAGCCCGTGAACATGGGCGGACCATGCCTGAATTGCCGGAAACCGCAATTGGCTGGGCTTCCTCGTCATTGCGAGGAGGCGAAGCCGAGGAAGCAATCCAGGGCCCCACATAACGGCCCTGGATTGCTTCGCTACGCTCGCAATGACGAAGGAGGGATTTTAGTCAGGGCCCGTCATCTGGACGTCATATCACTCGCGATCACTTTCCCGCCTTCGCGCGAGACCGACCACAGGCGGCCGGGCACCGCCGGGTCCCAGTCGATCGCCTGGCCCTCATTCGCCGTACCGCGCACGCCCAGCAGGCGCAGCGTGCTTCCGGCCTCGGGCAGGGCGAGCACGTAGATCTCGGGCCGGTCGTGCCCGCTGGCATAGATCAACCCATCCTTGCCCCAGCTCATGCCGGAGCAGCTATACGGCGCCATACGCGCCAGCACCTCGGGCGGGAAGGCCCAGCTCCGGACGATGCGGAACCCGTCGTCGAGCTGGGCCAGGATCGTGTATTCATGGCCCCGGCCAGGCATGCCGCCCTTGCCGTCGTAATTGGCGAAGACGGCCCACCACGCCCCGTCATGCCGGTCGAGCGCGGTCAGCGATCCCGGCATGAAGCCCAGGCTCACCGTGCGCAGATGCGCAACCGGGTCGAGCGAGAAGAATTCGATCGCGCTGGTCTGCGGCACCCGGGGATAGTTGGAAGCGGCGCAGACGAGCTCGCCTTCGGCCACGGTGCAGCTGTTCATATGCGGGAACAGCGCGGGATCGCCGGCCCATTCACCGAGCTTCCGGCCGGTGGCGATCTCGTATTTGCCGATCCGGTCGTTGTCGATCGCATAGACATGCGTGCCGTCCGAAGCGACGCCCTGGTCCGCTTCCGGTGCGGTGATCGTCACGGCGACGGGCGCAGGGGGCGGGGAAGGGGTGTCGGGTCCGATCGTGGTCGCGGCCGGCGCGGCGGCGCAAAGAAGGGCGGCGCCGGCCGAAGCCAGCGCCGCCAGGGCGATGCGATTGCCACGCAACGTCATTTTCCCGAGCCCACCGTCAAAAGCGCAGCGAGGCGCCGACGAAATAGGTCCGGCCATAGCGTTCGTTCTGGATGACCCAGTCGCGATGCCCGCCCTGATATTGGCGGGTCGGCTCGTCGGTGAGGTTCTGCCCTTCCGCGAAGATGCGCAGGTTCTGCGTGAGGTCGAGTGAGATCTTGGCATCGAGCCGCCGCAGGTCGTCGTTGAACTGGTCGGTCAGCTCGTCGCTGCCGGCCGAGATCATTGCGCGGCCGGTATGGTGATAGGCGACCGACGCTTCGACGATGCCCTTCTGGTAGAACAGCTGCGCGCCCCACAACAGCTTGGACTGCTCCGGGAAATCGATGTCCCCTCGATCGGGATCGGTCAGGCTGGCGTCGATCAGCGTGAGGTTGAGGTTCACCCCCAGGCCGGAAAGCAGGCCGGGCAGGAAGGTGAACTGCTGCTGATAGGCGGCTTCGAGGCCGTAGATATTGCCTTTCTCAGCATTCAGCTTCTGGCTGAAATCGATGATGTCGTAGGTTTCGCCGAGGAAGATGCCGCCATTCACCGTGTAGCTCTGGGTGAAGATCGGATTCTTGATCCACTTGGCGAAGGCGCCGATGCTGAGCATGCCGCCCGGCGCGAAATACCATTCGGCCGAGGCATCCAGCGCGTCCGCGACATAGGGCTTGAGATCGGGATTGCCGCTGCTCACGCTGATCTCGTCGTCCGAAATGATCTCGATCTCGCCGCCGGGCGAGAGGTCGGAATATTGCGGGCGGCCGACGCTGCGCGAATAGGCGAGGCGCAGAACCACATCGTCCACCGGCGTGAACCGCGCAACGACGCTGGGCAGCCAGTCGGTATATTCGCGCGAGCCGGAGACCGGCACCACGTCGGTGCCATCCTCCAGCAGGTAGCCGGTGATGTCGAGCTTGGTGTGCTCGAGCCGCAGGCCCGCCGTCAGCGCGAACTGGCCGAATTCCAGGTTCGCCATCGCGTAGCCGGCATAGACTTCTTCCTTGAGGCTGAAGTCGCTCAGCGTGTCGTTGGCGAGGGAAGTGGCCTCGTTGAGCGTGAACTGCGCGCTGCCGAGCTTGCCTTCGGTGTAGGCGCGGATCAGGTCCTCGTCGATGGTCGGGGCGACGAGATAGGTCCGGCCTGACGACACATGCACGCCGACATTCGCGCCCGCAAGGTCGTCCAGCGGGAAGCGGTCCGCCGTGGTGGCGGGGGCGTAGCTGTCATTGGCCGAATCGAAGCTCTTGTCGGTCGAGCGGATATTGGCCCCGAACTTGACGAAGCTGTTGCCGCCCAGCGCGGGGAGCTTGCCGGTGATGTCGAGGCGGCCCTGCCAGGTCTCCTCGAGCCCGTATTCGTCCTGCTCCGTATAGGAGCGGAAGCGCAGGTCGCTGGCGTCGAGATAGCCGCCCACCGGAACGGCGGTGAACAGCTTGTCGGTGAAGTCCACTGCAACTTGGCCGGGATTGCCGCGGAACTGCCACAGCTGGTTCGGCTCGATCACCTCGTTGCGGGTATAGGCGCCGCCGAAATCGACCTGCCAGTTGTCGGCGAACTCGCTGGTGCCGCCCGTCATGAAAGAGAGAATCGACTTTTCCTTGTATTCCAGCCGCAGGTCGGAGCGCTGCTCGCTGGTGTCGGCGATGCCCGTGAGGCCGTTCGCATCCCAGGCGATGTCGGAGAAGTCGAGGCGGAAGCGCTGGCGATACTCGTCCTCGGTGAACTTCGAATAGACGCCGCGAAAATAGAGCTGGGTCGAGCCTCCGCGCCAATCGAGCGAGCCCGAGGCGCCGATGCGCTCGCGTTTCAGGCGGTAGTCGGTATATTTGATGTTGGTCGGAACGGCGCCGCGCGCGGCGTTTTCGTCCACCCCCCAATCGTCGGGATAGATGCCGGCGCTGGTGAAGGTCCGGTCGGAATAGCTTGCGCCCAGCAGGATGCCGAATTCCTCGTCCGCACCGAAGCGGCCGCCCACGGTGATATCGCCTTTCACCGGATAATCATCGCCCCGCAATTCCTGATAGCCGATCTGCGCATTGGCCTGGAGGATGAAGGGCTGCTCGAAATCGAACGCCGTCTGGGTGACGAGGTTGATCGTCGCGCCGATGCCCTGGCCGCTGAGGTCGGCGGTCTTGACCTTGGAGACCTCAATCCGGTTGAGCAGCTGGCCCGAGAGGATATCGAGCGGGAGCGAGCGGGTGTTGCCGTCCGGATTGCCGATCTCGAAGCCGTTCAGTGTATAGCCGTTGAGGCTGGACGGCACGCCGCGCACGGCGACGTAGCGGCCTTCGCCCTGGTCGTATTGCACGCCCACGCCCGGCAGGCGCTCGACGGCTTCCGCAACGTTCTTGTCAGGCAGCTGGCCGAGCTCGTCGGAAGAGGCGACATCAACGATGCCCAGCGCCTCGCGTTTCTCACGGATCGAGCGTTCCTGCTGCGCCCGCTGGCCGGTCACCACGATCGCGCCGTCGTCCTCGCTGGCGATTTCGGTGGTTTGCGCTGCGGCATGAGTCGCCATGGCCGAAGCCAGAATGGCTATGCTCGCACCCGGAATGAGCTTGTACCGCATTGAAATAACGCCCCTATCTGATGGATCATGAGGGGCGCCGGCGCCCTTCGCAGGTGCGAATAGGAGCGGTATGTTCCTGTTTGTGGTCAGTTGGATGACGGTTTGGAGACAAACTGACTTCGATGCGGTGACTGGGGAATGAAAGCCCTGTTACCTCGGTGATTGACTTTATCCGATTTCCCTTGCCCTGGGCGCGACGGCGTGGCTAAGCGTCGCCTCGACAAGGAGGAATGCCTGATATGCTCAAACTCTACAGCTTCGGACCCGGAGCCAATTCGCTGAAGCCCATGCTTGCCCTGCACGAAAAGGGCCTGGAATATGAGCAGAACCTGCTCAACCCGGCCAAGTTCGAGCACCATTCGGATTGGTTCAAGCAGATCAACCCGCGTGGCCAGGTGCCGGCGCTGGTCGATGGGGACAAGGTGATCACCGAAAGCACCGTCATCTGCGAATATCTGGAAGACGAGCACCCGACCGAGGTGAAGCTGCGCCCGGGCAATTCCTACGACACCGCGATGATGCGCATCTGGACCAAGTGGGTGGACGAATATTTCTGCTGGTGCGTCTCGACCATCGGCTGGCACCGCATGGTCGGCAACATGGTGAAGCACCTGAGCGACGAGGAGTTCGAGGAGAAGGTGAAGGCGATCCCGATCCCCGAACAGCAGGTGAAGTGGCGCCGTGCCCGCGAAGGCTTCCCCCAGGAGATGCTGGACGAGGAAATGCGCAAGATCGCGGTTTCGGTTCGCCGGCTGGACGACCACCTCGCCGACAATGAATGGCTTGCGGGTGGTGTCTATTCGCTGGCCGATATCTGCAACTTCGCGATCGCCAATGGCATGCAGTTCGGCTTCCAGGAACTGGTCAATACCGAGGACACGCCCCATCTGGTGCGCTGGATCGAGCAGATCAACGAGCGCCCGGCGGTGAAGAAGATGTTCGCCAGCGTGCCGAGCGAGTTCAACCGGCGCTGACGGGCGTTTCGTCGCCCCAGCGAAAGCCGGGGATTTCGTCATTGCGAGGAGGCGGAGCCGACGAAGCAATCCAGGGCATCATGCGCGGTTCTGGATTGCCGCGGGGCCTTCGGCCCCTCGCAATGACCAGGTAGGTTCAATCGGCGCCGATGGCCACGCCTTCCTCCCGTGGTCGCGGACGATGAACCGCAGCCACTAGGACGAACGAGATATACATCAGCAGATACCAGGCCCCCAGCTTGGCGGGTGAGACCAGCGTCCAGCCCGCCGACTGGTCCGGATAGGCCCAGGCGCGGGAAAAGAAGCCGAACAGCGCGAACTCATAGAGCCAGCTTGGCCATCTCGGCGGAAGCTGAAGCTCTTCGAACCTGGTCCTGATGGCGGCGAAGCGAGTATGGCCCCGCGCTGGGGAAGGCTTAGCCACCCTTCCGCCGGGCCATGAAGGCGAGGCGTTCGAACAGCATCACGTCCTGCTCGTTCTTCAGCAGCGCGCCCTGGAGTGGCGGGATCGCCCTGGTGGGGTCGCGGTCCTGCAGCACTTCGAGCGGCATGTCCTCGTTCAGCAGCAGCTTGAGCCAGTCGAGCAGTTCGGAGGTGCTGGGCTTCTTCCGGATGCCCGGCACCTCGCGCACGTCGTAGAAGATGTCGAGCGCTTCCTTGACCAGCCTGCGCTGGATGCCGGGGAAATGCACGTCCACGATCGCCTGCATCGTCTCGCGATCGGGGAAGGCGATGTAGTGGAAGAAGCAGCGGCGCAGGAAGGCGTCGGGCAGCTCCTTCTCGTTGTTCGAGGTGATGACGACGATCGGGCGTTCGCGCGCCTCGATCCGCTCCTGCGTCTCGTAGACGTCGAAGCTCATCCGGTCGAGTTCCTGCAGCAGGTCGTTGGGGAACTCGATATCGGCCTTGTCGATCTCGTCGATCAGGAGCACCGGAAGCTTCTCCGAGGTGAAGGCTTCCCACAGCTTGCCGCGCTTGATGTAGTTGCGGATGTCGTGCACCCGCTCGTCGCCCAACTGGCCGTCGCGCAGGCGGGCGACGGCGTCGTATTCGTACAGGCCCTGCTGCGCGCGCGTGGTGGACTTGATGTTCCATTCGATCAGCGGGGCGTCCAGGGCCTGCGCGATCTCGTGCGCCAGCACCGTCTTGCCCGTGCCCGGTTCGCCCTTCACCAACAGCGGCCGGCGCAGCAGAACGGCGGCGTTGACGGCCACCTTGAGGTCCTCGGTGGCGATGTAGCTCGCCGTGCCTTCGAAGCGCCCGCTCATCGGCGCAGCATCCGAAAGAGGCGCACGGCGAGCAACTGGAGCTTGCCTGGGTCCACGTCCTTCGCGGGATCGTTCCAGCTTGCCGAGATCACGAACCAGTGTCCTTCCTTGTCCTTCAGGAGCCAGGAGAGGTTGAGCACACCCGGTTCCGATCCGCCCTTATAGCCGGCATAGGCCCAATGCGCGCCTTCCTGCTGCGAGACCGAGGGATTGACCGCCAATATTTCCAGGACGGCGGGATCGCCTGTATCACGCAGTCGGCGCAGGATGCGGGCGACGTCTTCGGCCGAGGCGAACCATTCCACGCTATCGATGGCGTTGGGCGCGGAGCCGATCAACTTGCCGAGATCGACCCGCTCGCGGGCAAGATCCGGGGCCCATTGGTCCAGCAGGTTCCGCTGTCCCGCATCGTCCGCCGCGGCATAGGCGGCAATGCGCGCAGGATCGCCGGCCTTGAGCGCGAACAGCTCGATCGTGGTGAGCATGGGCAGGGTGCGCGAGGGATCTGAATGGCCCGACGCGATCACTTCCCGCGCGATCGCATCCCGGCCCAACAGGCGCATCAGCGTATCGGTGGCGGTGTTGTCGCTGATCGAGATCATCATCGTCGCCAGCGTATGCAGCGTCACCGGCGCGTCCTTCGGCCAATCCTGCATCTGCCCGCTGGGGACGGAACGCGCATCCAGCGTCACCACGTCGCTCCAGTGCCGTTTCCCTGCCTTGATCTGCTGCACCAGCGCGGACAGGACATAGAGCTTGAAGGTGGAGCCGATCGCCAGCGATACATCGGCCTTGCTGGCCAGGACAGGCGAGAGCCCTTCATCCGTAAGGCGCCAGACCCCGAAACCGGCCGTGCCCGGAAGCGCGGCGAAATCCGCCAGGATCTTCTGCGGCGTATCGTCTGTGGGAACGACGCTGCTGATGCGGAAGCCGGAGACGAGATGGGGCTCCTCCGCCGCGAGTTGCAGCGAGGCGTCCCCTTGCCCATGCTCGAACATCAGGTCGAACACCGCAGCGCCATTGCCCTTGTATTCCACCCGGTCCACACCGACGATCCTGCCGTTCTGCGCCACCAGGCTCGCGGCAAGGGATTGGAGCTGGGCGGCGGGGATTTCCGCCAGGAAACTGGGCGAGAACACCTCTTCGGCCGCCATGTCGCCCTTCAGCACATATTCGATCTGCGAGGCGCGCAGATCGGCCGTGTCCGCCATCACGTAATCCTGGTCCACGTCCGCCCGCGCTGTGGAGGGCAAGGCGAGGAGCAGGGCGATGGCGAGGAAGGCCTGTCTCATGACCGGCAGCAGAGGGCGCGCGTCATGGGGAGCAAACGGCCCGCAATCACGCGTCGATCAAGTCCCTGTCCAGTTCGCTGGCGCGGTTCTGGATGAAGTTGAAGCGGTGTTCGGGGTTGCGCCCCATCAGCTGGTCCACCAGCTTCTTCACCGCGAAACGCTGCTCGTGCTCGGTGGGCAGGGTGATGCGGATCAGGCTGCGCGTGGCGGGGTTCATGGTGGTTTCGCGCAATTGCTGCGGGTTCATCTCACCCAGGCCCTTGAAGCGGCTGACTTCAACCTTCCTGCCCTTGAAGATCGTCTCTTCCAGTTCGCGCCGATGCTCGTCGTCGCGGGCGTAGACGCTCTCTTTGCCCGCGGCGAGCTTGTAGAGCGGGGGCTGGGCCAGGAAGAGATGCCCGCGGCGGACGATCTCGGGCATTTCCTGGAAGAAGAAGGTCATCAGCAAGGTGGCGATATGCGCACCGTCGACATCGGCGTCGGTCATGATGATGACGCGGTCGTAGCGCAGGCTGGCGGGATCGCAATCCTTCCGCGAGCCGCAACCTAAAGCGAGGATGAGGTCGGCGATTTCCTGATTGGCGCGGATCTTGTCATTGGTCGCCGACGCCACGTTCAGGATCTTGCCCCGGATCGGCAGGATCGCCTGCGTCTTGCGGTCGCGGGCCTGCTTGGCGCTGCCGCCGGCGCTGTCGCCTTCGACGATGAACAGCTCGGTCTCGCCATCTCCCTCGCCCGAACAGTCGGTCAGCTTGCCGGGCAGGCGCAGCTTCTTGGCGTTGGTGGCGGTCTTGCGCTTGATCTCGCGTTCGGCCTTGCGCTTCAGGCGCTCGTCCATCCGCTCCATCACCTGGCCGAGCAGCGCGCGGCCACGCTCCATATTGTCAGCTAGGAAGTGGTCGAAATGATCGCGCACGGCATTCTCGACCAGGCGCGCGGCCTCGGGCGAGGTCAGTCGGTCCTTGGTCTGGCTCTGGAATTGCGGGTCACGGATGAACAGCGACAGCATCACTTCGCTGCCGGTGACGATGTCGTCGGCCGAGATGTCCTTGGCCTTCTTCTGGCCGACCAGTTCGCCGAAGGCGCGGATGCCCTTGGTCAGCGCGGCGCGAAGGCCTTGCTCGTGGGTTCCGCCGTCCGGTGTGGGCACGGTATTGCAATACCAGCTGTAGGACCCGTCGGACCACAGCGGCCAGGCCACCGCCCATTCCACGCGGCCCATCTGCTCCCCCGCTTCGTTGAGCGGGAAATCCTGCCGGCCCGAGAAGAACTGGCTGGTGACGCATTCGCGCCCACCCAGCTGTTCGGCCAAATGGTCGGTCAGGCCGCCGGGGAACTGGAACACGGCTTCCGCCGGCACTTCCTCGCTCGCGAGCGAGGGTGCGCATTTCCAGCGGATCTCCACGCCGGCGAAAAGATAGGCCTTGGAGCGGGCGAGGCGGAACAGCCGCGCGGGCTTGAATTTCTGCTCGCCAAAGATCTCCGGATCGGGAGTGAAGGCCACGCTCGTTCCCCGGCGGTTGGGCGTGGGGCCCAGCTTCTGCAGTGGCCCCAGCGTCAACCCCCGGGCGAATTCCTGCGCGTAAAGCTGTCGCTCACGCGCGACTTCCACGCGGGTATGCATCGAGAGCGCGTTGACCACGCTGATGCCCACGCCGTGAAGCCCGCCCGAGGTGGCATAGGCCTTGCCCGAGAACTTGCCGCCCGAATGGAGCATGGAGAGGATCACCTCGAGCGAGGATTTGCCGGGGAACTTCGGATGCTCGTCCACCGGCATGCCGCGGCCATTGTCGGTGATGGTGAGGCGGTTGCCTTCCTCGAGCGAAACCTCGATCCGTGTAGCATGGCCCGCCACGGCCTCGTCCATCGCATTGTCGAGCACTTCGGCGGCAAGATGGTGCAGCGCGCGCTCGTCCGTTCCGCCGATATACATGCCGGGGCGCCGGCGCACCGGTTCGAGGCCTTCGAGAACCTCGATCGCGGATGCGTTGTAATCGCCCGAGGAAGCCGGGGTGCCGTCAAACAGGTCGTCTGCCATGCCCAGCGCTATAAGGCGCGGAATCGCGCCGTTACAAGCGCTATGCGCGGGTTATCGTCAATCGTCGAACCGCGTGGGGGCGGGAGAAACGACGTCGATCGTGCCCTTGCCGACCTGGCGCACTTCCATCGCGCGTTCGACCATCCCGTTCGGCAGGAAGCGGAACGGGCCGTCCAGCCCGAGGAAGCCGCCGCCGTCACGCATCCGGGTGAGGGGGAAGCTCTTGCCGGGCTTCCATTCCCGCGCGATGCGCAGGGTCAGCAGCACGGCGTCGTAGCCCAGCGTGGCGATGCGATGCGGTGCGGAACCGAAACGGGTCCTGTAACTGGTCGCGAACTGGCCGAAGCGATTGTCGGAAACGGTGGCGAACAGCGCGCCCCGCATCGCGGTGCTGCTGGCGATGCTGCCTTCGCCGCTCCATAATTCGGTGCCGAGCAGGCGTGGCGTGGTCGCGCCCTTGGCCCTGGCGGCGCCCGCCGCCTGGGTGGAGAGCCGGGCGCCTTCCGCCACCAGCAGGGTGTCGAACCCGCCAACTGCGCGCAGGCGCTGCGCCGCGCTGACGATGGAGGTATTGCCGCGATCATAGCCTTCCTTGGCGACGAAGGTGCCGCCATTGGCGCTGACCGCGGTGCGGAACGCCGCTTCCGCACGCGCACCGTAAGTGCCGTTGGGAATCAGCGCGGCGAATTTGCTGGAGCCGGAGGAGCGGGCATAAGCCACGGTGCGCGCGATCGACGCATCGGGGGAAATGCCCATCACGAACACGTCACGCGCGGCGACCGAGGAATCGTTCGAGAAGCTGATCAGCGGCACATCCGCCGCGCGGGCCTGGGAAAGCACCGCGGGAACATCTTCCGACAGCAGCGGGCCGAGGATCAGCTTGTTTCCGTCGCGAATGGCCCGCGCTGCCGCGCTGGATGCGCCGGTGGCGGTGTCGTAGGTGGTGATGCGCAGGTTTTCCGCATTGGTGTCGAGCAAGGCCATGTTCGCGGCATTGGCGATCGACTGGCCGACCTCGGCATTGTCGCCCGAAAGCGGCACCAACAGGGCCACGCGGTGGCGCTGCTGGTCGGTGGGGAGGGTGGATGCGCTGGGCTCCGGCGCGGGGGGCGGCTCCTGCGGCCCCGTCTTGGGAATGACCTGGCAGCCCGCGAGCAGAACGGTGGCTCCGATGGCGAGCGCCTTGCGCCGATTGACCTTTCCACCCAACATCTTGCTGCTCCCGGTAATCCTGTCCACAAGGCCGATCATGCCCGAGGTCCACCGCACCGATGCGCCGCTCGAACATCGCCTTTCCGCAGGGCTGTATATTGTCGCTACGCCGATTGGCAATCTCGGCGATATCACCATGCGGGCTGCCGACACTCTTGCACGGTGCGACGCAATCGCCTGCGAGGATACCCGCGTCACTGCGAAGCTGCTGAGGCATCTCGGCATTCGCAAGCCCCTGTGGCGCTATGACGACCATAGCGGGCCGAAGGAACGGGAAAGGTTGCTGGAGGCGATGGCCACCCAGGCGGTCGTCCTGGTCAGCGACGCAGGCACTCCGCTGATCTCCGATCCCGGCTACCGCCTGGTGCGCGAGGCGAAGGCGCGCGAGATCGCCGTCACCAGCCTGCCGGGCCCTAGCGCGGTGGTGGTGGGCCTGACCTTGTCCGGCCTGCCGAACGACCGCTTCCTGTTCGCCGGCTTCCTGCCCGGCAAGGACAAGGCCCGGGCGGATTGCCTGCGCGAGCTTGCCGCCGTGCCCGCCACTTTAGTGTTCTACGAGACCGCGCCACGCCTGGCAAAGTCGCTGGCAGCCATCGCCTCGGAACTCCCGGGGCGCGAGGTCTCGGTCGCCCGCGAACTGACCAAGGCGTTCGAGGAATGCCGCACCGGCGCGCCGGGGGAATTGGCCGAGCATTATGCCGCTCATCCGCCCAAGGGGGAGATCGTGCTGATGGTCGCTCCTCCGGTGAAGGAAACGGTGGGGGAAGCGGATGCCGACGCCCTGCTGCTCGCCGCGCTGGAACACGAGAAGCCATCCCAGGCGGCCGCCCGGGTCGCGCAGGCGACGGGGGGCGACCGCAAGGCGCTTTACGCCCGGGCGATGAAACTGCGCGGCAAGTGAGGCGGGCGGAAGCGGAGCAGCGCGGACGACGCGGCGAAGGGCTGGGCGCGCTGTGGCTGCGGCTCAAGGGCTGGCGTATCCTGGCCCGGCGGGTGAAGACCCCGCGCGGGGAAATCGACCTCGTCGCCCGGCGAGGGCGGGTGCTGGCCTTCGTCGAGGTCAAATGGCGCGGCAGCGCGGAAGAACTCGCCCTGGCGATCGACGAATATCGCTTGCGGCGGGTGGCCGCCGCTGCCGAGGCCTCGATGGCGCGTTATCTTCGAAAGGGGGATAGCGTGCGGATCGACGTTCTGCTTCTTGCGCCGGGGCGCTTTCCACACCACATCACCAACGCCTGGCAGCCATAGGGGCAAGCCTTGAGGGGAGAAAGCATGGCCCTGCGTGTCGCTGTCCAGATGGATCCGATCGAAAGCGTCAATATCGGGGGCGATTCCACCTTCGCGCTGATGCTCGCCGCGCAGGCGCGTGGGCACGAGCTGTTCCACTACGATGTCGGCGCGCTGACGCTGGACGAGGACAACCGGCTCAACGCCATGGCCAGCCCGGTCACAGTGCAGCGGATCGAAGGCCATCATTTCGCCAAGGGCGAGCCACGCCGGCTCGACCTGGGGCGCGATGTGGACGTGGTGCTGATGCGGCAGGACCCGCCTTTCCACATGGGCTATATCACTGCCACCCACCTGCTCGAGCGGATCGAGGAGGAAACGCTGGTGGTGAACAACCCGGTCAGCGTGCGCAACGCGCCGGAGAAGGTCTTCGTCCTCGATTTCCGCCACTTCATGCCGCCCACGCTGGTGACGCGCAGCGTGGAGGATGTCCGCCGCTTCATGGCGAAGCATGGCGCGGTGGTGGTGAAGCCGATCCATGGCAATGGCGGCAAGGCGATCTTCCGCGTGCCCGAAACGGGGGATAATCTTTCCGCCTTGTTCGAAGTGTTCAACCTGACCTGGCCCGAGCCGCACATGGTCCAGCCCTTCCTCCCTTCGGTTGCGGACGGGGACAAGCGGATCGTGCTGGTGGACGGCGAGGTGGCAGGCGCGATCAACCGCCGCCCGGGCGAGGGCGAGTTCCGCTCCAACCTCGCGGTGGGCGGCTCGGCCGAAGCGACCGTGCTGACCCCGCGCGAGGAGGAGATTTGTGCCGCGCTCGGCCCGGAGCTCAAGCGGCTGGGCCTGATCTTCGTGGGGATCGACGTGATCGGCGGACAGTGGCTGACGGAGATCAACGTCACCTCACCCACCGGGATCGTCGCGATCGACCGGTTCAACGGCACCGACACCGGCGCCCGGATCTGGGACGCGATCGAAGGGCGGTTGGGTTGAAGCAGCGCCGGCTCCGTCCGAAAGGACGGGAGAACCGCGCGGGCTGCCGACCGTTATCCTCCCTATGAACGAATTCATTCTCCATGTGATCGAGGAAGGCGGCTATCTCGGCATTGCCTTCCTGATGGCGATCGAGAACATCTTTCCGCCCATCCCCTCCGAACTGATTATGGGGCTCGGCGGGGTGGCGGTGGCGCGCGGCACCATGCAGTTCTGGCCGTTGCTGGTGGCCGGCACGATCGGCTCCACGCTGGGGAACTATTTCTGGTTCCTCGCCGGCGACAAATGGGGCTACCAGCGGCTGCAGGGGCCGATTGACCGCTGGGGCCGGTGGCTGACGGTCGAATGGGAGGATATCGAGCAGGCGAGCCGCTTCTTCCGCCGCCACGGGCAATGGGTGGTGTTCTTCCTGCGCTTCTCCCCCGTGCTGCGCACGATGATCTCGCTGCCGGCAGGCCTCGCGCACATGAAGCATGGTAGGTTCCTGGCCTATACCTTCGCGGGCTCCGCCGTGTGGAACGTGCTGCTGATCTGGGGCGGGCACTGGCTGGGCCATTATTTCGAGGAATCCCAGCAATGGCTGGACTGGATCGTGATCGGCGGGCTCGCCATCGGCGTTGTCGCTTATCTCTGGCGGGTGATCACCTGGAAGCCCCGCGCGGATCGGAAGAATTGATCCGCTAACCCACCGGCTTTTTGGGGCCCTGGATTGCTTCGGGGCCTTGCCCCTTGCAATGAAGAGACGCACAAGGGACATTTGCTCACGCGGCGGGATGAATTCAGCCCCTCCGCTCCCGAGGATGGGCATTGCGGTAGGTGTCGAGCAGCGTCGCTGCATCGACCCTGGTATAGATCTGGGTCGAGCCCAGGCTGGCGTGGCCGAGAAGCTCCTGCAGCGTCCGCAGATCGGCTCCCGCGCCCAGCAGATGAGTCGCGAAGCTATGGCGCAAGGCATGGGGTGTGGCCGTTTCGGGCAGGCCGAGCGCGATGCGCGCACGCGCCATCGCCTTTTGCACCATGCCTTGCGACAGCGGCCCGCCCTTCGCGCCACGGAACAGGGCTCCGCTTTTGTCCAGCGGCCAGGGGCATTGCGCGGCATATTGCGCCACCCCATCGCGAACCAGCGGCAGGATGGGCACGACCCGCTGCTTGCCGCCCTTTCCGGTGACCGTCAGCACTTCCCCTAGCGGAAGGTCGCCGCCCTTGAGTGAAAGTGCTTCGGCGATGCGCAGCCCGGCGCCATAGAGCAGCAGCAGCACGGCCCGGTCGCGCGCGCCGATCCAGCCTTCAGCCGCTTCATCCCGCACCATGTCCGCCACGTTGATCGCATCGTCGGGAGTGATGGGGCGGGGCAGGCCCTTCTTGAGCCGCGGGCCCCGGAGGCGGGGAGCGGCCGCGTCCTCGTGCCCGGCCTGTTCCCGGGCGAAGGCGATGAAGGCCTTGAGCGCGGAAAGCTCGCGCGCGGCAGAGGCATTGCCGATCCCTTCGGCCCGCCGGGCGGCCAACTGGCTGCGCAGGGCCGGTCCGTCGAGCCGGGCGAGGGCGGGCCAGTCGGCTTCCCCGACCATGTCCAACAGCCGCGCCGCGCTGGCGACATAGGCGCGCACCGTATGCGGCGAGCGCCTGCGCCCCTGCGCGAGATGGGCGTTCCATTGCTCGAGTATGTCCGCTCTGGTCATGGGACGCGCATCATGCGGCCACGAGTTCGGCCGGAACCAGCTCGCCCAGCAGGGCGTCGAGCAGCAGCATGCCTGCCTCGGTCACGACGATGCGGCTGCCCTCGCGCCGGCAGAGCCCTTGCCGGGCATGGAAATCGAACCTTCCTTCGTCGATCAGTGCAGCGGGCGGAAGGGAGAAGCGGGACGAAAGCTCCGTCAGGTCGATCCCTTCGGCCAGGCGCAAGCCCATCAACAGGGCCTCGGAGGCCTGCTCGCTCAGCGTGAGCAGGCGTTGCTCCGCGATGCCATGGCCCTGCCGCTCCATCGCCGCGAGCCAGTTCTCGGGCTTCTTGTGGCGGGTGGTTGCGATCCCGCGCCGCCGCCCATGCGCGCCCGGGCCGATGCCGCAATAATCGCGATAGCGCCAATAGGTGAGGTTGTGGCGGCTCTCCTCGCCCGGCGCGGCGTGATTGCTGATCTCATAGGCGGGCAGGCCGGCTGCAGCCGTGATCTCGCGTGTGAGGGTGAACAGGTCCGCCGCCTCGTCATCGTCCAGCGGAGTAAGGTGACCTTGCCGCACCAGCGTGGCGAAGCGCGTGCCGGGCTCGATGGTGAGCTGGTAGAGCGAGAGATGGCCTGTGCCGAAGGACAGCGCACGCTCCAGCTCTTCCCGCCAGGCATCCGGGCCTTGCCCGGGCCGGGCGTAGATCAGGTCGAAGCTGACCCGCCGGAACGCCTTTTGCGCCGTTTCGAGCGCCGCGATCCCCTCCCTGGCATCGTGCAGCCGCCCGAGGAAGCGGAGCGTCTCGTCATCGAGCGCCTGGAGGCCGAGGGAGACGCGATTGATTCCCGCCTGCGCCAGCACGGCGAAATTGCCCGCCTCCACCGAGGAGGGATTGGCTTCCAGCGTGATCTCGATGCCGGGCGCGAAGCCCCACAGGCTTTCCGCTTCGCGCAGCAGGGCCTCGACCAGCGCGGGCGGCATCAGCGATGGCGTTCCCCCGCCGAAGAAGATGCTTTCGAGCGGCTCGCCGCTGGCCAGCGCGGCTTCGTGCCGCATGTCGCGGATCAGCCCGTCGCGCCACAGGTCGATCTCCACCGCGTTCCGCACATGCGAGTTGAAGTCGCAATAGGGGCATTTGGCGAGGCAGAAGGGCCAGTGGATGTAAAGCGCGCGGGCCATGGGGGCGATCCTACCGGCCGAACTGCTCCGCGACCAGCTTGGCGAAGGCATCGGCGCGGTGGCTGATCCGATGCTTCTCCTCCGGGTCCAACTCGGCAAAGGTGCGTTCGTCCCCCCGGGGCACGAAGACGGGATCGTAGCCGAAGCCCATCGTTCCGCGCGGCGGCCAGGTGAGCGAACCTTCGGCGCGGCCTTCATAGACCGCGCTGTCGCCTTCCGGCCAGGCGATCGCCAGCACGCAATGGAACGCGGCTTCGCGCGAAGTGGCGGGCCCCTTTTCGGCCAGCATGCCTTCCACCTTGCCCATCGCCATGAACCAGTCGCGGCCGGGCGGGCCTTCGAACCATTGCCGCTCGGCCCAGTCGGCGGTGTAGACGCCGGGGCGCCCGTCCAGCGCGGCGACCGAAAGGCCGCTGTCGTCCGCCAGCGCGGGAAGGCCGGAAGCCTCCGCCGCGGCCCGCGCCTTGATCAGCGCGTTCTCCACGAAGGTGGTGCCGGTTTCCGCCGGCTCGGGCAGGCCCAGCGCCCCGGCCGAGATGCACTCCAGCCCGCATGGTGCGAGCAGGGCGGCGATCTCCTTCAGCTTGCCCGCATTATGCGTGGCGATCACCAGCTTGCCGGGGCCGAGGCGGCGCGTCATCGGACGGCTTCCTCCTGCGCTGCGAAGATCCGGTCGCATCCGATCCGCGCCAGGCGGAGGAGGCGCAGCAGGCCTTCCTCGTCATAAGTCGCGCCTTCGGCGGTGGCCTGCACCTCGGCGATCTGCCCGCCTTCGATCAGCACGAAATTCGCGTCCGCATCGGCGGCGCTGTCCTCGACATAGTCGAGATCGAGCACGGGGGTGCCTTCGCAGATGCCGCAGCTCACCGCCGCGACCTTGGCGGTGATCGGATCCTGCGCGATCAGGCCCTGCGCCATCAGCCCGTTCACCGCGAGCCGCAGCGCCACCCAGGCGCCGGAGATCGAGGCCGTGCGCGTGCCGCCGTCGGCCTGGATCACGTCGCAATCGAGAGTGATCTGCCGCTCCCCCAGCTTCCTGAGGTCGACCACGGCGCGCAGCGAGCGGCCGATCAGCCGCTGGATCTCCTGCGTGCGGCCGGATTGCTTGCCCTTGGCCGCTTCGCGCTGACCGCGCGTGTGGGTGGCGCGCGGCAGCATCGAATATTCCGCCGTCACCCAGCCTTCGCCCTTGCCGCGCAGCCAGGGCGGAAGCCGTTCCTCCACGCTGGCGGTGACGAGCACCCGCGTGTCCCCGAAGGATACGAGGCAGGAGCCTTCCGCATGCTTGGTGAAGCCGGTCACGATTTCGATGGCGCGCATTTCGTCGGGCGCGCGGCCGGATGGACGCATGATGATCTCCGGTTGAATTGTGCCGCTCCCCTAGCCAGCTATGGCCCGCTGCGCCATCGGTCATTTGCGGCAGGCCCCTAGCGGGGTGCGCAAAGCTGTCTTACTCTGTCCCTGCGATATGCCGAGCCTGCCGATCACCGAACTCACCGTCCGCGCGCGTGAGATCTTCCGTCTCGTGGTGGAAGGCTATCTCGCGAGCGGGCAGCCGGTCGGCTCGAAGACGCTGGCGGAAGAAGGGGGGGTGAACCTTTCGCCGGCTTCCATCCGTTCCGTGCTGTCGGAGCTGGAGATGCTCGGCCTGCTTGCCGCACCGCATACCAGCGCGGGCCGCATGCCCACCGAGATGGGCCTGCGCCTGTTCGTGGACGGGATGATGCAGGTTGCCGAGCCCACGGCGGAGGAACGCGCGGCCATCGAACGCCGGCTCGCTCGCCCTGGCCCGATCGAGCAGGCGCTGGAGGCGACCAGCGCCGTCCTCTCCGACCTTTCCGCCGCGGCCGGCGTGGTGATGGTGCCGCGCCGCGAACCGCGCCTGGCGCAGATGAATCTCGTGCCCCTGTCGTCCGCCAGCGCCCTGGCGGTGCTGGTGGGGCAGGATGGGCATATCGAGAATCGCCTGCTCGAACTGCCGCAGGGCCTGCCGCCTGCCGCGCTGGAGCAGGCGACGAATTACATCACCGCGCGGCTTGCCGGGCGCACCCTGGCCGAGGCGGCGCGGGTGATGCGGACCGAGATCGCCTCCGGCCGCTCCGCGCTCGACGAGGCAAGCCGCGATCTGGTCGAGCGCGGCCTTGCCGTGTGGAGCGAGGATGCGCGGCAGCGGCCGGTGTTGATCGTGCGCGGGCAGGCGAACCTGCTCGACGAGACGGCGCTGGGCGATATCGAGCGCGTGCGCCAGTTGCTGGAGGATTTGGAAAACAAGCAGTCGATCGCCGAACTGCTCGAAAGCGCGCGCGAGGCGGAAGCGACCCGCATCTTCATCGGTTCCGAGAACCGGCTTTTCGCGCTGTCCGGTTCGTCGGTGATCGCCTCGCCCTATCGCGATCGCGAGGGCAGGGTGGTCGGCGTGGTGGGGGTCATCGGCCCAACGCGGTTGAATTACGCGCGGGTCGTCCCCATGGTGGACTTCACCGCCCAATCCCTGGGCAAATTGATCGGTTAGAACAGACAGATAGAGATATGATCGACGACAACAAGCCGCCGCGCGACGAGGCGGTCGCCGAAGAATTGAAGGGTGTGCCGGAGGAGCTGCTGGATGGCGGCGCCGATGGTGAAGGGGAGGGCGAGTCGCTCCTTTCCGAGCTGGGCAAGCTGCAGGAGGAACTGGCCACGGCCCAGCAGGGCGTGCTTTACGCGCAGGCCGAAACGCAGAATGTCCGCCGCCGCCTGGAGAAAGACATCGCGGATGCGCGCGCCTATGCCGTCACCGGCTTCGCGCGCGACATCCTGCCGGTCGCCGATAATCTTTCCCGTGCGTTGGATGCCGTTCCGGCCGAATTGCGGGAGGACGAGAAGTTCAAGAATTTCATCGCCGGCATCGAGGCCACCCAGCGGGAGCTGGACAAGGTCTTCGCCGCACACGGCATCACCCGCATCGCTTCGATGGGCCTGCCGCTCGATCCCAACCAGCACCAGGCCATGCTGGAGATCCCCCACGCCACGGCAGAGCCGGGCACCGTGGTGCAGGAAATGCAGGCCGGCTACATGATCAAGGACCGCTTGCTTCGCCCCGCCATGGTCTCGGTGGCGAAGAAGCCGGATTGATTGGTTGCCTTCGGCACCCCAGCGAAAGCTGGGGTCTCGGGTAAGCGCGCCCAAGGCCTGAGGTGCCAGCTTTCGCTGGCATGACGGGGAAACAGGAGAGGCGTTTCCATCCATCGTCATTGCGAGCGGAGCGACAATCCAGGGCCCTCGCAATGACGATGCCCTAGGAAGCCAGCAGTGCCTCTATCTCCTCCGTCGAATGGAGGTCGGCGAAGACGAACGCCATGTTGTGCAGTGTCGCTGCGTGTTCCTCGTCGCTCAGGGCGGCATTGGCATCGGCAGCGACGAGCACGCGGTAATTGTGCTGCATCGCATCGCGCGCGGTGCTTTCGCAGCAGCAATTGGTCAGCGTGCCCGTGATCAGCACGGTATCGATGCCTCGCGCCTGGAGCCGGGCGTGAAGATCGCTCGTTCCCGGGGTGAAGGCGCTGAAGCGGTGCTTCTCCACCACCGTATCGCCTTCGAGGATTTCGAGCTCGGGCCATAATTGCCAATAATGGTCGCCGGGCGTGAAGGCCTTGCGGTGGGTTTCTGCGGCGATGCCCATGCGGGCGGCGAAGTTCGACCAGCTCGGCCCGTCTTCCGGCGTGGTGGTGTAGCGGATGAAGAAATTATGCCCGCTCGCCGCGCGGATCGCCGCGGAGATGCGGTTGATATTGTTCACGATGCCGCGCGCCGCCGGCACTTCCACCGGCGCACCGGGTTCCATGAAGCCGTTCTGCATGTCGATCACGAGATGGGCGGTGCGCGCGGGATCGACCTGGTCGAACACGTTGCGCACGCCTCCGCGCGTGGCGGCGATGCGATCGAGGATCGCGTGATGGTCAACCGGGTGGGGCATGGGGTTCCTCTCCGCCGGTCTGCTGCCGGCGAACGCATATTGCGCGATGCCGGAGCGGCCCGCAACTGGCCCCTTGCGATGACGGGTGCGATTTGGACGCCGGGCCGCAGGGGTTGGATGGGGCCGACGGGAACCTGCAACGTACCGGTCCGTTTGCCTTTTCGTAAGGATAGACGGAGGAAGCACGATGAAAGCCCGCATGTTTTTGTTGCCTGCCTTGATGGGCTCGGCCCTCGCGATCGGCGCGTGCTCGCATAACTATGCCGGCGAAGGTGCGCTGGCGGGGGCTGCGGTCGGCGCTGGCGTCGGCGCCATCAGCGGCAATGATGTGGGCGAAAGCGCGGCGATCGGCGCAGCGGCCGGGGCCGTGGGCGGTGCGCTGATCAAGAAGGATGGCAAATGCTATCGCCGCGATCGCTACGGCGATGAATACCGGGTCCGCTGCGACTGACGGCCCACGCGCCGCTCAGCCGGCGCCGGGGAAGTCGACCAGCTTGTCATAGGCCCGCTTGTCGCCGACCCCTTCCAGTTCCGCCCCCTTCCTGAGGAGGAAGGCGTGGCGCACGATCTCGGCCTGTTGCTCGATGCCATACCCATCGAGCGGCAGGCCGGGTCTCAGCACATAGCCGTAGCGGCAGAAGGGATGGCGCCTCAGCGGCAGGAACAGGCCGCGCTGATGCTGCCATACATGCGTCATCTCATGGATGAACAGCCCCTGCAGCGCGAGTGAGGCGGTGCTGAAATCGTCGCAATAGGCGGAGGCGTCCGGATGGAAATGGATGTGTCCGCGCGGCGCCATCGCCACCTTGCGGGGCTGGAACGGAAACCATTTGCGCCGCCTGATGCGGACCTTGCGGTAATCGATCGCGGTGCCGAACACGGATCGGGCCAGTTCGATCTCGCCCGGCGTGAGCAGCCTTTCGCCACCCGCCGGGCAAGAACGCGGCCCGCCGCTCAGTGCGCGTCCCCGGGGGCGAGGATCTGCGCCGGGAAGCTCATCTTGTCGCCCCCGGTGAAGGTCAGCGTGACTTCGGTCGTGCCGCCGGGCTGGAGCGTGTCGTCCAGATCCATGGCCATCACATGTCGGCCACCCGGCTCGAACTTGATCGTGGCGCCCTTGTTGATCTTGATCGGCATGGATTCCTGCATCGAGCTCTGGCCGTTCGCTTCCACGGTCTCGTGCAGCATCGCGCTCTTGGCGCCGGCGACGTCCGCGGCGCGCAGCACGGCCACATCGTCCCCGTCATAGCTGATGTCGAAATAGACCGCCCCGGGATTGCCCTTCACGGTCGGCAGGACCAACCTGCCATTGGTGACCGTGATGCCGGGAAAGCCTTCGGGCGCCGTTTCCGTCTGCTGCTGTGCGCCGTCGCTGCCGCAGCCGGCGAGGCCGAGCGCGGCAAGGCTGAGCGCCGCGCTGGCAAGAATGCCTGGTTTCATATTCCTCTCCCCTGTTTCGATTAAGGAATTTGTAGTCCTCCCTATCCCTTGTGCCAAGGAAAACCGAACCTATATCGCCCTCCGAGCAAACACGCTTGCATGAGCCGCCGAACCGTCTTGCCGCAGCGGGAGACGAATGGCGCGGTGTCCAACATTGAAGCACAGGATGGGTATATGGCCAAAGTTATCGGTATCGACCTGGGAACCACCAACAGCTGCGTTGCTGTGATGGATGGGGGCAAGCCGAAGGTTATCGAGAATTCGGAAGGCGCGCGCACCACGCCTTCGATCGTCGCCTTCACCAAGGATGGAGAGCGGCTGATCGGTCAGCCGGCCAAGCGCCAGGCGGTGACCAACCCCGACAACACGATCTTCGCCGTGAAGCGCCTGATCGGTCGCCGGTTCGACGATCCCATGACCAAGAGGGACATGGAGCTCGTCCCCTACAGCATCGTCAAGGGCAAGAATGGCGACGCCTGGGTGAAGGCCGGCGGAGAGGATTACAGCCCCTCGCAGATTTCCGCCTTCACTCTCCAGAAGATGAAGGAAACGGCCGAGAGCTATCTCGGCGAGACGGTCACCCAGGCGGTGATCACCGTTCCTGCCTATTTCAACGACGCCCAGCGCCAGGCGACCAAGGATGCCGGCCAGATCGCCGGCCTCGAAGTGCTGCGCATCATCAACGAGCCGACCGCGGCGGCGCTGGCCTACGGCCTCGACAAGGACGACGGCAAGACGATCGCGGTCTATGACCTCGGCGGCGGCACGTTCGACATCTCGGTCCTCGAGATCGGCGATGGCGTGTTCGAGGTGAAGTCCACAAATGGCGACACCTTCCTCGGCGGCGAGGATTTCGACAGCGCGCTGGTCGAATATCTGGCCGACCGGTTCAAGGAGAAGGAAGGCATCGACCTGCGCAGCGACAAGCTGGCCCTCCAGCGGCTCAAGGAAGCAGCCGAGAAGGCCAAGATCGAGCTGTCTTCCGCGCAGACCACCGAGATCAACCAGCCCTTCATCACCGCCCGCATGGAAGGCGGCAACACCACGCCGCTGCACCTGGTGGAAACGATCACCCGCGCCGATCTGGAACGCCTGGTCGACAAGCTGATCCAGCGCACGCTGGAGCCTTGCAAGAAGGCGCTGGCCGATGCGGGCGTCTCGGCCGCCGACATCGACGAGGTGGTGCTGGTGGGCGGCATGACCCGCATGCCCAAGGTGCGTGAGGTCGTGGAGAAGTTCTTCGGCAAGAAGCCGCATACCGGCGTCAACCCCGATGAGGTCGTGGCCATGGGCGCGGCGATCCAGGCCGGCGTGCTGCAGGGCGACGTGAAGGACGTCCTCCTGCTCGACGTGACCCCGCTTTCGCTGGGGATCGAGACGCTGGGCGGCGTGTTCACCCGCATGATCGACCGCAACACCACGATCCCGACCAAGAAGACGCAGGTCTATTCCACGGCCGAGGATAATCAGCAGGCGGTGACGATCCGCGTGTTCCAGGGCGAGCGCGAAATGGCGGCAGACAACAAGCTGCTCGGCCAGTTCGACCTGGTCGGCCTGCCTCCCGCGCCGCGCGGCGTGCCGCAGATCGAGGTGACGTTCGACATCGACGCGAACGGCATCGTCAACGTCTCGGCCAAGGACAAGGGCACCGGCAAGGAGCAGCAGATCCGCATCCAGGCGTCGGGCGGCCTGTCCGATTCCGACATCGATCAGATGGTGAAGGACGCGGAGAAGTTCGCCGAGGAAGACAAGAAGCGGCGTGCCGCTGCCGAGGCGAAGAACAACGCCGACAGCCTGGTCCACGCGACCGAGAAGCAGCTCGAGGAACATGGCGACAAGATCGACGCCGGCCTCAAGTCGCAGATCGAAGCCGCGATCGCCGAAGCCAAGACCGCGATCGAAAGCGGTGATGCCGATGCGATCAACGCCAAGAGCCAGGCGCTGACCGAGCTGGCCATGAAGATGGGCCAGGCGATCTACGAGAAGGAGCAGGCTTCGGCCGCCTCTTCCGAAGGCGCCGGCTCGCCCGATGGTGGCGAGTCGAGCGAGGATGTGGTCGACGCCGAGTTCTCGGAAGTCGACGAAGACAACAAGGGCTGATTGCCTGATGGAAACCGCAGCCGCCACCGGTGCTTCCCGCGCCGGTGGCGGTTAGGTTCGGGGCGGGGCAATGGCTACCGAAATCGATTATTACCAGTTGCTCGAAGTCGAGCGCACGGCGGACGACAAGCTCATCAAGTCCGCCTATCGCAAGCTCGCCATGCGCTATCACCCGGATCGCAATCCGGGCGATGCGGAGGCGGAGGCGAAGTTCAAGGCGATCAGCGAAGCCTATGATTGCCTGAAGGACCCCCAGAAGCGCGCCGCCTATGATCGCTACGGCCATGCCGCCTTCCGGCAGGGCATGGGCGGCGGCGGTTTCGGCGGCGGGGCGCAGGCCGATTTCGGCGATCTGGGCGACATCTTCGAAACCATCTTCGGCAGCGCCTTCGGCGGAGGACGGCAGCAGCCGCGCCGGGGCGCCGATCTGCGCTACGACCTGCAGATTTCTCTCGAAGACGCGTTTCGCGGCAAGGAGGAAACGATCGAGGTGGAAGTCTCGGTCGCCTGCGAGCCCTGCGGCGGTTCCGGCGCGGAGCCGGGAACCGGGCGGCGGACATGCAATCTGTGCGGTGGACGGGGCAAGGTCCGTGCCCAGCAAGGGCTGTTCGTGATCGAGCGGCCTTGCCCGGGCTGCCATGGGCGGGGCGAGGTGCTCGAAAGCCCCTGCCGCAATTGCCGGGGAGAAGGCCGCGTGGACCAGTTGCAGCGCCTGGAGGTCAACGTGCCGCCGGGAGTGGACACGGGCACGCGCATCCGCCTCACGGGCAAGGGCGAAGCGGGGCCGATGAGTGCCCCTCCGGGCGATCTCTACATTTTCGTGCATGTCGCCGCACATCACGTGTTCGAGCGGGAAGGCACCACGCTGTTCACCCGGATGCCGATCAGCTTCACCACCGCCGCCCTGGGCGGCAGGGTGGAGATTCCCGGGATCGACGGCGAACGCTACGAGATCGACATTCCTTCCGGCATCCAGTCGGGCAAGCAGCTGCGCAAGCGCGGCGCGGGCATGCCGGTGCTCCAGGGGCGCGGGCGGGGGGATCTCGTGGTCGAGGTCGCGGTTGAGACACCGACGCGGCTCAGCGCGCGGCAGAAGGAATTGCTGCGCGAGTTCCAGGAGACTGAAACGGGGGAGGAATGTCCGGAAAGCGCCGGCTTCTTCGCCAAGCTGAAAAATGCCTGGACCTGACCGAATAGGCATAATCGCGAGGGAGCATGCAGCCTGCAATTCTCTTCGTCTGCCTTGGCAATATCTGCCGTTCCCCATTGGCGGAGGCCGCCTTCCGCCGTGCGGCGCAGGATGCCGGGCTGGATGTAGCGGTCGATTCCGCCGGCACCGGCGATTGGCATGTCGGCCACCCGCCGGACCGACGGGCCCAGGCCGTTGCCCTGCGTTATGGGATCGATATCTCGGGCTTGCGCGCACGCCAGGTCGAAGCCGCGGATTTCACTCGTTTCAGCCATATCTTCGCGCTCGATCACGATAACCTGCTGGCGATAGAGGCGCGGGCGCCCGCGTTATGCAAGGCCGAGATCGGCCTGCTGCTCGATGTCGTCCCCGGGCGAATGGGCCAGGCGGTGGCCGATCCCTATTACGGTGCGGACAGCGGCTTCGAGACGACATGGGCCGAGGTTTCCGAAGCCGCGGCAGCGCTGGTGGCCCGCTTCTCCCGATGAGCCTGCTGCATGACCGCGTGGCGCAGATACTGGGCACGCAGGTCACGCTCGAACAGCGCTTGGCGGGCGGTGATATCGCCGGAGCCTTGCTGCTCACGCTCGCCGACGGCCGGCGGATCGTCGCCAAGCGAGGCCCCACCGCGGCAATGGAAGCGGAAATGCTGCGCAGCATCGCTGCAACAGGCGTGCCCGTGCCCGCGATCGTCGCGGTCGGGAACGGCCTGTTGCTGCTCGACTATATCGAGAATGACGGCGGGGCTTCGTGGAATGGCCTGTCCACCGCGCTGAGCCTGCTACATGCGCCGGCCAGCGAACCTTATGGCTGGCCGGTGGATTACGGCTTCGGCCGGCTCGGCATCCCGAACCAGCGCAGCACGGATTGGCCGCGCTTCTGGGCGGAGAACCGCCTGCTGTGCAATTGCCGCCATATCGACCGCACCTTGGCCTTCCGCCTGGACCGGCTCGCCAATCGCCTGTCGGGCCTGCTGCCAGCCCGTCCGCCCGCGGCACTGCTGCATGGGGACCTGTGGGGCGGCAACATCCTGTGGCGCGGCGGCAGGCTGGCCGCGCTGATCGATCCGGCATGCTATTACGGCGATCGCGAAGTGGACTACGCGATGCTCTCGCTGTTCGACGAACCGCCGGAAGCGTTCATCGAGCAGGCCGCGCTGGAGCCCGGCTGGCGCGAACGGAGGGAGGTCTATCTGCTCTGGCCGCTGCTGGTGCATCTGCGGCTATTCGGTGAACGATATGCCGGGCTGGTTTCGGCCTGTCTCGCCAGGCTGGGTTTCTAGGCTGGGCCCAGCTTCTCTTCCACTTCGGCCCGGATCGTCTTCACCAGGCCCGGATCGGATTTGAGCCGCCCCTGCTCCTCATCCAGGATCGCGAGGAAGATGCGCCGCTTGAAGCCGGAGATCGCTGCCTCATCCATCGGCGCGTCCAGCGTGGAGCAGACCAGATCGACCATCCGTTCCGCTCCGTGGAGACGGCCCCACAAATAATCGTTCTCGCGATAGGAGCGGCTGAAGAACGCGCCGAAATTGTAGAACTCGATCCCGCGAAGCGTGGCCAGCGTCCCGCCTTCACGGATCGACACCGCATCGTCGGGGGAGATGCGGTCGACCTTGATCGGATCGAACTCGGTGAGGCCTTCGTTGCGCAGCAGGGGCAAGGTGGCGACATCGAAGAAGGGAAAGCCGAGATAGGCGAAGAGGATCCGCCGCCGCAACGGGCGTGGCATGGCCTCCAGCGCTTCGGCGAGCATGACTTCCACCATGTCGTCCAGCCCCGCAAGGTCGCGCATGCGGGCCAGGGCGTCGAGCGTGTCGAGCGGGTGGTCCAGCACCTGTTCGGCGATCGGCGCGAAATCCGCCCCCAGCGTGCTCGATCCCTCGCGGTCGAAATACAGCGCCAGCGCGCGATAGACCGTTTCCCGCCCGGCGTCCCGGTCGGCCTCGGTCACTTCCGGATCATCTTCCCAATCGCGCGAGAGGCGGCGCGCGAGCAGGCGCAGGCGGCGGATGCGGAAGCCGATATCGTGCGCGCGGAAGAAGGCGATCGCCGCCTCGGTGGCTCCGCCCCCCGGATGGGCGAGGCTGGCGAAGCCGTTTGCCTCGAGGGCGGAGCGCATCCGCTCCGCAATGGGAGCCGGATCGGGCAGGAGCAGGCCGGGCGCGTGATCGAAAGCGAGCTGCGCCAGGCGGTCTATCACCCCCGCGAACTTGACCTGGGCATAGGAATGGAACGCATATCCCGCCCCTTCGGCCGCAGCCTGCTGCGCCTTGGCGCGCCATATCTTCAGTCGCTTGGGGCTCGGCCGGTCTAGGAAGAAGGTGCGGCCGAACAACTGGTCCACCGTGCGCTCCACCTCCGGCCGCAAGGCGGTGGCGATATGGGCCAGTCGCTCCGCCTCGCGCGATTGCGCCTCGATGATCTCCAGATTGTCCCGGATGGGCTGCTCGCGCGGGATGGCAGAGATCGAGCCGAAGATCGCGCGGAAGAAACCGATCTCGTCGCCCGGCGCCTTCCCCGCGCGCTTACCCCGATCGGGCCGCGGATCGATATAGACGAAGCGGCGGTCTACTTCACGCTGGGCCGGCCGGCCTTTCAATGCATCCATCGCGGCGGAGAAGGGGGCGTTCACCAGCACGGAACCGTCGATCAGCGAAACGTTGTCCACATCGTGCTGCCGCATATGGGCCGGCATGATCCGGCCGAGAAAGGCCTCGCGCTCGGGCCATTCCAGCTTGCGCTTCGCGGCAAGCGTGTCGATCTCCGCCAGCTTCAACGGAGGGAAGGCCCCCGGAAAGCTGGCGGTGGAACGCGCGGCGAGCACCAGCTCAAGCGGATTGGCCAGGCGGCCCCCGGGTTCGGTCGGCACCTTAGCCCGGAAGCTGATCGGCAGGCGATGTTCGCTCTCCTGCACCACCGGCGGGCTGTTGAGGCGCAGCAATTCGATATAGCCGCCGAAATCGGTCGTGGTCACGAACAGGTCGAGCGGATGCCGGGGCGGCAGCAGCGGCTTTTCGCACGGAGTGTCCGCCATCGCCTTCAGCGCATTCATGATCAGGCCCGAGAAACCAAGCCCGGAGAAAGGCGGTGCGAACCAGCGCGAGCGGACGAAGCGCGCGAGCTTCTTGCGCACCTGTTCACGCGTTTCGGGGGCCACGCTCTCCGAAACCGCGTTGCCCGGGCGGGTGAGCAGCAACTCCACGATCGGCGGAGCCCAGAATTTCGCTGCCCTGGTCCAGATATGCGCTTCGGGATCGATCAGCCGGTCCACATCCGCATAATCCAGCCACAGTTCGGTCAGCGGCTCGAGCGACTGGCCCGAATAGAGCGCCTGGGCCAGGAACACCGCGTTGATCCCGCCGGCGCTCGCGCCCGTCAGGATATCCGGCAGCACCCGCAGCCTGAGGTTGTGCCGTTCCTGAAGATGCTCCAGCAATTCCTGATAGACGCCCTGGCTCCCGCCCCCGGCATCTTCACCTGCGTGGAAGGCCCGGCTCGCGCGGGTCAGCTTCCACAATTCCTTCGTCACTCCGTGCATGTAGACGGCAAGGCTGACACCGCCATAGCAGATGAGCGCGATCCGAAGTTCCTTCTGCCGCATGAGTCCCGTTTGGCCGCTAGATGGCGCAATGGCAATTGCGTTCCGGTTCTGTTCCGTCTATCGGATTCGCCATGGCCAAAACCAAACGCCGTTACGTGTGCCAGGCTTGCGGCAGCGTCTCCCATCGCTGGCAGGGGCAATGCCCCGACTGTGCGGAATGGAACACGCTGGTGGAAGAAGCGCCGGCAACGACCTTTTCCCAGAAACACGATCTTTCCGGCGGGGGCAGGGCGATCGAGTTCGTGCCTCTCGATCGGCCGGGCGAGGAACTGGTGCGCAGGCAGACCGGCCTGGCCGAGTTCGACCGTGCGCTGGGCGGCGGGCTGGTGCCGGGCTCCGCGATCCTGATGGGGGGCGATCCGGGGATCGGCAAGTCCACCCTGCTGCTGCAGGCGGCGGCACGAGTCGCGCGCGGGGGCGGGGAAGCGGTCTATGTGAGCGGAGAGGAAGCCGCGGGGCAGGTGCGCATGCGCGCGGGGCGGCTCGGCCTTGCCGACGCACCGATCCGGCTCGCTTCGGTCACTTCCGTGCGCGACATCCTCACCACCCTGAACGGGATGGCGCCGCCGGCCCTGCTGGTGATCGATTCGATCCAGACAATGCATTCGGATCAGATCGAAGGCGCCCCCGGCACGGTCAGCCAGGTGCGCGGCTGCGCTTTCGAGCTGATCCGCTATGCGAAGGAAAACGGCGTCGCGCTGGTGCTGGTCGGCCATGTCACCAAGGACGGCACGATCGCCGGGCCACGCGTGCTGGAACACATGGTGGATGTGGTGATGAGCTTCGAAGGAGAGCGCAGCCACCAATACCGCATCCTGCGGGCGCTCAAGAACCGGTTCGGCGCAGTGGACGAGATCGGGGTGTTCGCCATGGAAGGGGCAGGGTTGGCCGAAGTTCCCAATCCCTCCCTGCTGTTCCTTTCCGGCAGCGAGGAGCCGATGGCGGGCAGCGCCGTGTTCCCCGCGCTGGAAGGCACCCGGCCGGTATTGGTAGAGGTTCAGGCGCTGATCGTGCGGTTGCAGAGCGGCGCCACCCCGCGGCGCGCGGTGGTGGGATGGGATGGCAGCCGGCTCGCCATGCTGCTTGCGGTGCTGGAGGCGCGCTGCGGCCTCAGCTTCTCTTCGGCGGAAGTCTATCTGAATGTCGCGGGCGGCTATCGCCTGTCCGACCCCGCCGCCGATCTGGCCGTTGCCGCTGCGCTGGTTTCCGCCCTGGCGGACCGCCCTCTGCCAGCCCGAAGCGTATGGTTCGGGGAAATCTCCCTCGCCGGGGAGATTCGCCCGGTTTCGCATGCCTCGCTGAGGATGCGCGAGGCGCTGAAGCTTGGCTTCGACCGCGGATATGGTCCGTACGATAGTGGTGCGGGTTCGAAATCGATGCAGCATGAAGCGCTGAAGCGCATCTCCAATCTCGTTGACCGGGTGATGGCGGCGGCATAATTTGAGCGGAGATGACCGGCTTCGATATCCTCGTCCTGCTGATTATCGGAGTGGGTGCCGTGGGCGGTTTCCTGCGCGGTCTCGTGCATGAAGTCCTTTCGTTGGCGGCCTGGATTTTGGCGATCTTTGCGATCCATTATCTGCACACGCCTCTTACGGCCTTTCTCTATCGCTATATCGGCACGCCATCCGGCGCGGCCGTGCTGGCTTTCGCTTTGTTGTTGCTCATTCCCTATGCGGGGATGAAGCTGATCGCCGGACGGGTGGGAGCGGCATCGCGCAATTCGATGCTCGGCCCGGTCGATCGCGTGCTGGGTTTCGGTTTCGGCGCAGTGAAGGGCGGGATCATCGTCGTCATGGCGTTCTCGGTGCTTGTGCTGGGATACGACACCGTATGGGGCCCGGCGGGCCGGCCCAGTTGGATCACCACTGCGCGTACCTATCCCGCTGTCAATGCGGCGGCCGATGGGCTGGTCACCCTTATTCAGGAAAGGCGGGAAGAATTGCAGGCGGCGGATGCCGGGATTTCCGGTGCTGAGGAATGAGCGGCGCGGAACGCCTCTACACGCCGGAACTCCTGGCTCTGACCCTGCGGCTCGCGGAATATCCGTGGAATGAAGCCTTCCCGCTGAAGGGAAGCGCCCGCTCCAAGAGCTGCGGCAGCACGCTGAGCATCGCGGCAGAAACGGATCGGACGGGCGCAATCGCCGGGCTCGGCATGAAGATCCAGGCCTGCGCCGTAGGGCAAGCCTCCGCCGCGATCTTCGCCAATGAAGCCAAGGGCCGGGATCTCGCTGCGATCGGACGGACGCTCGACCAGATGACGCATTGGCTTGCGGGCGAGGGGCCCTTGCCGGAATGGCCCGGTTTCTCCGCGATCGAACCCGCCCGGGCCTTTCCCGGCCGGCATGGCGCGATGCTGCTCCCCTGGCAAGCCGCGCTAGCCGCTCTTTCCAGCACGCAGCCTAGCGATTAGGGCAGCGGCCGGAAGGCCAGACAAAGACGGGGAAGAGGGTTCTATGGCGGAAAGCAGCGTAGCGCCGGGCTCCAAGCCCAGCGTCAAGGAGATCAAGCTGGTGATCGCGGCCTCCAGCGCGGGGACCGTGTTCGAATGGTACGATTTCTTCATCTACGGCACGCTTGCGGGCCTGATCGGAAAGGCCTTCTTCCCGACCGATAGCGAAACCCTGCAGATGCTGCTCGTCTGGGCGGGCTTCGCGGTCGGATTCGGCTTCCGCCCACTAGGCGCCATCCTGTTCGGCTATCTCGGGGACAGGCTGGGGCGCAAATATACCTTCCTTGTCACCGTCACAGTGATGGGGATCGCCACAGCCGGGGTCGGCTTCATCCCTTCCGCTGAAACGATCGGCATCGCCGCGCCGCTGATCGTGATCCTGCTGCGTATCCTGCAGGGCCTGGCCCTGGGGGGCGAATATGGCGGAGCGGCCGTCTATGTGGCGGAGCATTGCCCGCCGGAGCGGCGCGGCTTCTATACCAGCTTCATCCAGGCGGCGGTGGTGGGCGGTTTCGTGCTCTCGCTCATCGTCGTCCTCAGCTGCCGGTTCCTGATCCCGGCGGATGAATTCGCGGCCTGGGGCTGGCGGATGCCGTTCCTGCTTTCGATCGCGCTCCTGGTGATTTCGCTCTGGATGCGGCTCAAGCTGTCGGAAAGCCCGGTCTTCCGCGCGATGAAGGAAGCGGGCGAAACCTCTGCCAATCCCTTCATCGAGAGCTTCACCTATCCCGGCAACTGGAAGCGGATCATGGTCGCGCTGTTCGGGGTGACGGCCAGCCTCACCACGATCTGGTACACTGCCTTCTTCTCCAGCCTTTCCCTGCTCAAGGGGCCGATGCGGGTGGATGAGACCACGGCGGAAATCCTGGTGGGGATCGCCGGGCTGATCGCCATGGGCTTCTACCTCGTGATCGGCGGGCTTTCGGACCGGATCGGACGCAAGAAGCCGATCATCTGGGGCAACATCCTCACCCTGTTGCTGATCTTCCCGACCTTCTGGGCGCTGGGCAGCCTCGCCAATCCCGGCCTTGCGGAGACAGCGAAAGCGGTGCCCGTGGCGGTGAGCGGCCCCGATTGCGCCTATGATCCGATGGCGAGCCAACAGGCCACCCAATGCGGCAAGCTGATCTCGGACCTCACCGCGCTCGGCGTTCCTTATTCGCTCTCGCATGGCGACGCGCTGGATCTGCGTGCGGGCGGCACTCCCCTGGCCTTGTCGGACTATTCATGGGACGACGCGCCCGCGCGCCTGGAGCAATTGCAAGGCGCGCTTTCCGCTCATGGTTATGATTTCAGCAGGCAACATCCCCCGCTGCTGAACATGATAGGCATCGTGGCCGCCCTGCTGGTGCTGGGGATGTTCTCCGCCTTGACCTATGGCTCGGTCGCGGCGCTGCTGGCGGAAATGTTCCCGCCCAAGATCCGCTATAGTTCCATGTCGATCCCCTATCATATCAGCGCGGGCTATTTCGGTGGTTTCCTGCTGCTGATCGCCGGCTACATCGTGGCGCGGACGGGCGATGCCTATGCCGGCCTGTGGTACACTTGGGCCTTCGTGTTCGTGGCGTTGATTGTGAACTGGTGGGGGCTTCCCTCGGGCCCGCCGCGCAACTTCTCAGCCGATACCGATGCCTGACCTGCCTTCCGCGCCGCCACCCGCGATCCGGTTACGCCTCGACCGGGATGCCCTGGCCGCCAACTGGCGTACCCTGGACCGCAGGTCGGGCCCGGGCCGTGCAGGCGCCGCCGTCAAGGCCGATGCTTATGGGCTCGGCGTTTCACGGGTGGTGCCGGCTCTGCGCGATGCGGGCACGCGTGACTTCTTCGTCGCCCATTGGCGTGAAGCCGCCGCGGTGCTGGAGCATGTGCCTGCAGCGCAGCTTTCCGTCCTCCACGGCCCCCTCACGGCGGAGGATGCCGCCTATGCCCGGATGCTGGGCGTGCGGCCGGTGATCAACAGCCTTCACCAGGCCGGGCTTTGGCTGGATGCCGGTGGCGGCCTGTGTGACTTGATGGTCGATACGGGAATAAACCGCCTCGGTCTGCCCCTGTCGGAAATCGGCGATCCGCTGATCGAACGGCTCGAGATCGATGTGCTGCTTTCCCACCTGGCTTCGGCGGATGAGGACAGCCCGCTCAACCCGTTGCAACTTGTGCGTTTCGAGGAGGCGAGCCGGGAGATTCCCGCGCGGCGCCGCAGCCTTGCCAACAGTGCCGGCATCGCGCTGGGTCGCGCCTACACGTTCGATCTCACACGGCCCGGCCTTTCGCTCTATGGCGGCGTCCCGCGGGGAGAACTCGCGCAGGATATCCGCCAGGTCGCCTATCCCCAGGCGGCGCTCATGCAGGTCCGGCAGATCGGGGCGGGCGATACCGTGGGCTACAATGCCACCTTCACCGCGCCTGCACCTATGCGGGTCGGCACCGTTTCGCTGGGTTATGCCGATGGGTTCCTGCAATGCTGGGGCGGCAAGGGCGCATTGGCTCACCAGGGCTCACGCCTTCCCCTGCTCGGCAAGGTATCGATGGACATGGTCGTGGTCGACCTTTCCGCCGCTCCGATGCTGCGCGAAGGGGACTGGGTGGATGTTCCCTACGCCCTGCCGGAAGCGGCTTTGCTGTCCGGACTGTCCCAATATGAGCTATTAACCACTCTCGGCCGCCGATTTTCGGATTGACGCATTGTTGCAACTATGTTGCACTGCACTCGCTGCAGGTGCTAAGTGCAAAAATGCGCTGGGGGCATGGGAGACCGGTAGATGGCAAAGGGCGAAACGGGCTCGGGTGAGCCGGTAATCATAAAGAAATACGCCAACAGGCGACTCTATAACACCAGCTCTTCCAGCTACATCACGCTGGACGATCTCGCCCGGATGACGCGCGAAGGGGTCGAGTTCCAGGTGCTCGACGCGAAGACCGGCAGCGACATCACCCATCAGATCCTGACCCAGATCATCATGGAGGAAGAAGCCAACGGCGCCGAGCAGATGCTCCCGATCAGCTTCCTGCGCCAGCTGATCTCCATGTACGGAAACTCGATGCAGGCCCTGATGCCGCATTATCTCGAAGCCTCGATGGAAAACTTCCAGGCAAACCAGCGCAAGCTGCAGGAGGTCTTCAAGCAGAGCATGGGCGGAGATGCCTTCGCCAAGATGGCCGAGACGAACATGGCGATGTTCAAGGCCGCTGCCAGCGCCTTCATGCCCAATGCGGAAAAGACCACGGAACCGACGGCGGAGACCAGCCCTCGTCAGCAGGATGACGAGCTCGCCCTCTTGCGCCGGCAGATGGCCGAAATCCAGAAGAAGCTCGATTCGCTTGGCAATTGAAGGCTGAGAGGCCATCGCGTCCGCTCCCGCCAACAAGCGATTCGTGAGCAGCAAAAGTGTCCGCCATCCGCCATGCCCTGTCGGTGAAACGCACCGACGACTTTTCCCAATGGTATCAGGAGGTGATTTCCGCCGCCGACCTCGCCGAGGAATCCGGCGTGCGCGGCTGCATGGTCATCAAGCCTTGGGGCTGGGGCATCTGGGAACGCATCCAGCGCCTGATGGACGAGCGGATCAAGGCCACGGGCCATGAGAACTGCTACTTCCCCATCTTCATCCCACTCGCCAATTTCGAACGCGAGGCGGAGCATGTCGAAGGCTTCGCCAAGGAAATGGCCGTCGTCACCCATCACCGGCTGATCGCGGATGGGGAGGGGAGGCTCGTGCCCGATCCCGAAGCCCGGCTGGAAGAGCCGCTCGTCATCCGCCCCACTTCCGAAACGATCATCGGCGACGCCATGGCGCGCTGGGTGCAGAGCTGGCGCGACCTGCCGCTGCTGATCAACCAGTGGGCCAACGTCGTGCGGTGGGAGATGCGCACCCGCATGTTCCTGCGCACCAGCGAATTCCTCTGGCAGGAAGGCCACACCGCGCATGAGAGCAGGGAGGATGCGAAGGCGCACACGCTGCGCATGCTCGAAGTCTATCGCGAATGTGCGGAAGACGATCTCGCCCTGCCGGTGATCGCCGGCGAGAAGCCGGAGAACGAGCGCTTTCCCGGGGCGGTGGAAACCTGGTCGATCGAAGCCATGATGCAGGACGGCAAGGCCCTGCAGGCCGGCACATCGCATTATCTCGGCACCAATTTCGCCGAGGCTTCCGGCATCCGCTACCAGGATCGCGAAGGCGGGCAGCAATTCTGCCACACGACCAGCTGGGGCGTCTCCACCCGTCTCGTGGGCGGCGTCATCATGACCCATGGCGATGATGACGGGCTGCGCGTGCCGCCCGCGATCGCGCCCTGGCAGGTGGTGATCCTGCCGATGCTGCGCGACAATGAAGGCGATGCCGCCTTGCTCGCCTATTGCGATGAATTGCGCGCCGCGATTGCTAGCCAATCTGCGCTGGGCGAGCGGGTCCGCGTATTGCTGGACAAGAAGCCCGGCAAGGCGGCCACGAAGCGATGGGATTGGGTGCGTAAGGGCGTTCCCGTGATCATCGAGGTCGGCGGGCGTGATATGGAGAACCGCAAGGTCAGCCTGCTGCGGCGCGACGCCTTGTGGGGCACGGATGCCAAGCCCGCCTTCTCCGTTCCGACGCGGGAGGAATGTGCGGCCGGGATCGGCGCGCTGCTCGAAGCGATCCAACGCTCGCTGTTCGAGGAAGCGCGGGACCGGCGGGAGGCGAATATCGAACGCGGAGTTTCCACCCTGGAAGCGCTCGAAGCCTTCTATTCCGACGAGCGGCGCTATCCGGGCTGGGTCGAGGTGCAATGGTCGAAGCCGACCGGCGAAGCGCTGGACAAGGTGGTGGAGCGGCTCAAGGCGCTCAAGCTCACCATCCGCAACGTGCCGATCGGCGCCGCGCCCGCGGATGGTGCCTGCATCTTCACCGGCGAGCCTGCGGTCGAGAGGATCTACATCGCGCGCGCCTATTGAGGAAGGAAAGCATGCTCGGCTCGATCAGGTATTGTCTTGCCCGCCTCGTGGATTTCACCGGGCGGGACGCACGGCAGACCTTCTGGTATTACGTGCTGTTCCTCGCCCTGCTGAATGTGGCGATATCCATGGCCGTGACTGTCCCGATGACGGTGGACATAGCGGGCGGCGCCATGGCCGCTGCCAAGTCGGAGGCACAGAAGGCGGCCTTTCTCGCCCGGATGAACCACTGGTTCGCGATCAGCGTGTGGGTCTCGTCCGCTGCCAGCCTGGTCATCATGCTGCTGGCGGCGGCGGCCGTTGTGCGGCGGCTGCACGATTCCGATCATTCGGGCTGGTGGATTCTGCTGCCGGTGGCGACGAATCTCGCCAGCATCGTGTTCAGTCTGCAGACGCAGGATCGCATGCAGCGCGTGTTCGAAAGCATGCTGGCGAACACGCCGGGCCTGCATCAGGCGGCCGAACAGCAGCAGCAGACAAGCGCTTACGGCATGATCGGATGGATCGGCCTGATCGCGGTGTTCATATTCGGCATCCTCAAGCCCACCGAGGGGCCCAACCGGTTCGGCGACGCGCCCGTGCGGGAGTGATGAAGAAGGCATATGGGCGACAGGGTCGATGCAATTCCCCTGTCGTCACCCCAGCAAAAAGCTGGGGTCTCCGGCGGGCAGAACGCAAAGGCCCGAGATGCCGGCTTTCGCTGGATGACGGAAGAAGGGGGTTTGCAACCCTCCACCCGCCTCACTTGCCCTTGGCCATCTCCGCGCGATAGGCCTCGAGGCTGATCTCGCGGCCGAGGAAGTCGCGCACCAGTTCCGCCGCGGGCTTGGTCCCGCCTTTGGCCAGCACCTTCTCGCGATAATCCTTCGCGGTCTGCTTGTTGCGCAGCCCTTCGGCCTCGAAACGGGTGAACAGGTCGTCCGCGATCACCTTCGACCAGCGATAGGTGTAGTAGATCGCCGAATAGCCGTTCAGATGGCCGAAGGAATCCTGCATCTGCACATAATCCGGCGTCGGTATGAGATCGAACTTCCGGCGATAATAGCGCGCTGCCTCACCCAAATCCTCGGGCACCGGCTGCTGGTGGTATTGCAGCGAGATGTTCGCATAGCCGAGCTGGCGCATGTCCCCGAAACCCAGGTTGAAATAGCGCGCCCGGTTCATCTTCTCTACCAGCTCGCGCGGGATCGGATTGCCGTCCTTGTCCTTCGCGAACTGGCGCAAGGTGTCGTAATCGTACACCCAGTTCTCCAGCATCTGGGAAGGCGCCTCGACGAAATCCCATTCGGTCGCGATGCCCGCCTGGCCGTACCAGCGCTGGGTTCCGCCGAACAGGCCATGGATCATGTGGCCGAATTCGTGGAGGAACGTCTCCACGTCGCCATGCTCCATCAGCCCGGTGGAATGGTCGCCTTTGGGCAGGTTCATCACCAGCGCCCCCACCGGCGCTGCCTCCCCCTGCGCGCCGGGGCGGAGCGGGATCATGTTAGCGTGGCTGTATTTCCCGGGCCGGGGATGGGAATCAAAATAGAACCGGCCGATCACCTTGCCCTGATCGAGCATTTCGTAGGCTTCCACCTCCGGATCCCACACAGGCGTCTCCCACCGCCTGATCTCGACACCGAACAGATCTTCGGTGAGCTTCAGGATGCCGTCGCGCACATCATCATAGGCGAAATATCTGCGGGCCTCCTGCGGATCGTAATCGTAATAGCGCTTCTGCACCAACGGGGAGAGCCAGCCGGTCTCGTGAAAGGCGATCTCGGTCGCACCAGGGCGCAGTTCCTTCAACACGGCAAGGTTCTTGGCATAATCCGCCTCGGCCGCGGGGCGGGCGGCTTCGGCCATGTCCTGCAGCAAGGTCTCGACCTTGGCGGGCGTGTCGACCATCTTGTCCTCCAGGACGAGCTCGGCATAGTTGTAATAGCCCAGCTTCACCGCAAGCTCCTGGCGCAGGCGGAACAGCTCGCGCAGCTTGCCGTCATTCTCCGGCCAGGCGCGCTGGTTGTAGATTTCCGCCAGGTCCCGGCGCAGCTTGTCGCTGGTGGCGTAGCTCATCACCGGGATATAGTCGGGATAATCGGTCGTGATTGTCACCAGCCCGTCCTCTCCCGGCGGGTGGGCCGCGATATAATCTTCGGGCAGGCCGGCAAGCTCGGAAGGCGGAACCTTCAGCGTTTTCTGCCCCGCCGCGATATTGGCGTCGAAATCGTTGCCCACTTCCGCGATCTTTTCCTGCAGCGCCTGGATCTCCGCACGGCCCGCTTCGTCGAGCGCGACGCCGCTGCGCTCATATTGTTTGAGGATGTTGGAGAGGTAGAACCGCGTGGCCGCATCCTCTCCCGATGCGTCGATCGCCTTGAGCCGGTCGTAGATCGGGCGGGAAAGGCTGATCTTGCTCGCAAGGGCGGAGAGCCGCACCTGGCAATCGCCCCCGGCGCTGCGGCGGGCGTCGTCGGCCATCACCTGCTGGTAGAGGCTGAATTCACCGAGCGCGCCACCCAGGAGGCCGCTGATCTCGTCCACTTTCGTCAGCGTGCCCTTGACCGTGGCCGGGCCTTTCTCGGCCTCCAGCGCCGCCTTGCGCCGCTCGATCTCCGCGATGTAGCGATCGCATTGGGCATTGATCGCGGCCGCATCCTTCGCGGTGGCGAGGATGGGGCCCATGAAGCGGCTGATGGTCTCGCCATGGGCGAGGGTAGGAGTGAGCGCGCTCGCAGCGAGAGCCGCCGCGGTGATGGTCGATTTCATGAACAGCCCCTGGAAGTGTCATATTCCGGCAAAATTAGCGATCATGTCCGGTTTCGTCACCCTGAACCTGCCGGTCCGGCATCCATTCGGAGATTCCCCCGCTCACAGCTTGCTCCGGCAGATCGACGCGGCGGTGGCCGCCTTCGCCTTCCTGATGGACAGCCGCCGGCCGGGCCCCGGCGCATCGTTTCAGCCGGCCTAGGCCGCGTGGACAAATTCGCAAAATGGCGCAGAACATCTACGATAATCCCGAATTCTTCGCCGGCTACAGCCAGTTGCCGCGACAAATTCATGGACTGGCCGGCGCCCCTGAATGGCCTGCAATCCGTGGTTTGCTACCGGACCTCAAGGGCAAGCGCATCGCCGATCTCGGATGCGGCTTCGGCTGGGCATCACGCTGGATGCGGGAGCAAGGCGCGAGCTCGATTCTCGGTCTGGACCTGTCGCGGAACATGATAGCCCGGGCAAGGGACGACACCGCGGATCCCGCGATCGAATACCGTATCGCAGATCTCGAGACGCTGGATCTGCCGCGAGAGGCATTCGATCTGGTCTACAGCGCTCTGGCGTTCCACTACATCGCGGATTTCGGGCGCTTGATCCGCATGATCCACGAGGCGATCACGCCCGGCGGGGACTTGGTGTTCACCATCGAACATCCGGTATTCATGGCAGCCGCACATCCGCATTGGCTGAGGGACGAGGACGACCGCAAGACCTGGCCCGTAAATGGCTATTCGGTGGAAGGCGAGCGGCGCACGGACTGGTTCGCCAAGGGTGTCCTAAAACACCATCGCACGATGGCGACGACCCTCAACACGCTGATCGGCGCCGGCTTCGAACTGCGCCGGATTGAGGAATTTGCACCGTCGCCCGACCAGATCAAGCAAACGCCTGAACTGGCCGAAGAGCTCGAGCGACCGATGATGCTGTTGATCTCCGCGCACAAGAAGGGCGGCTGATAGCGGGCGGACTACTCTCCACCCCTCAAAGCGGCTGGTCTGCGGTGCATCGCGAGATGATATCGCGATGGCGCCGCATACATCGAAGCGCTGAAATAGCGGACGTCTTCCTTATAACGTCACCCCGGGCTTGACCCGGGGTCCCGCTGCCTGTTCAGGCGAGCATGTCGAACATGTCCTGCCAGTCGGGATTGCGGCGCTCGATCAGGTCGAATTTCCATTCGCGCCGCCAGCGCTTGAGGCGCTTTTCATGGGCGATGCAGCTCATGATGTCATCTCCGCGCTCGGCCCAGACGAGACGCTTCAACCCATATCTTGCGCAGAAATCGGAGCCCTCGCCGGATCGGTGCTGATGGATACGGGCAACGAGATGGGTCGTGACGCCTACATACATGGTGCCGCGATAGCGGTCGGCCATGATGTATATCCAGCCGCCCTGCCTTTCACGATCCATGGCCGGCGTTTCGAGGAAAGCGGGACCC